>Ga0105048_10020604_pt1 | contig 10058 bp, 13 predicted proteins | sample MAT05_FD_78382 | JGI IMG/M metagenome (GOLD analysis project Ga0105048, IMG submission 78382) | Freshwater microbial communities from Lake Fryxell liftoff mats and glacier meltwater in Antarctica - MAT-05 | ecosystem: Environmental > Aquatic > Freshwater > Ice > Liftoff microbial mat | place... | reverse complement strand
AAGGGCGATCCTCTCAAGCTGCTGTGGAGAAGTTGTGGGTGCATGAACCGCTGCCCATGAATGTCACAGCCAGTCGTGAGCGCTTCAGGCGCAAGTGCTCGGGGGGGGACTTGAACCCCCACGCCTTGCGGCATACGCCCCTCAAACGTACGTGTCTGCCATTTCACCACCCGAGCTTTTTGCGAGGGGCAAACGTCTAGCAGGCGGCGAAAGCCGCGCAAGCGTTTCTTTGACTGCAAGGCGGCGAAATAAGCCGCGCCACTCCGCCGATCCCAGCTACCCTCCTGCGGCATGCGGATTGCCCCTTTTCTCAGTCTGCTTTTTCTGCCGATGCGCACACCCGCCGTCGATTTCGAGCACACCATTCCACCCGCCTGCGGGCAGATGGTGCTGGTGACAACGGCGGGCTGGAGCACTTCCGCGGCGACGGTGCGATGCTTCGAGCGGGCGGCTGCGGCTGCACCGTGGATGCAGGTGGGAAAGCCGGTGCCGGCTCTGCTCGGCGAGCGAGGATTGGCGTGGGGCATCGGCTTGCACACGGTGCCGCGCGATGCGGTGCCTCATAAACGCGAAGGCGACCGGCGCTCGCCGGCGGGCGTTTTTCGAATCACGGAAGCCTTTGGCGCAGCGGGCAAACTTGCGGGACTGAAGCTCCCGGTCAGACCGCTCACAGCGACGCTGGAGGCGATCGATGATCCGGCGTCGCATTTCTACAACCGGATCGTGGACCGCGCGAAGACCGCCCAGCCGGACTGGAACTCGTCCGAGCGGATGGTCGCGATGCCGGACTACGGCCTTGGCCTCGTCGTGGCGCACAATCCGCGCTGCGTACCCGGCGCGGGTTCGTGCATTTTTCTCCATCTCTGGAGCGGCAAACGCCGCGGCACCGCCGGTTGCACGGTGCTGCGCGAGCGCGACCTGACGCTGCTCGCCCGCTGGCTGGACGCGGCGCGCGAGCCGGTGCTGGTGCAGCTTCCGCAGGCGGAAGTGCCGCCTCTTATTTCAGCTCGCGGATTTTGATATTGCGGAAGGAGACGAGGTTGCCGTGGTCTTGCAGGCAGAGGTGTCCTTTTGGCGAAGTGCCGAAGCCCTCCCACGTGGCGAACTTCGACTTGGCGAGCTTCGCCTTCCAGTCGTCCGAGCCGATCTCGTATTCGCAATACTTCGTGCCGTTCATCCAGTGCTCGCCCTTGAAAGTTCCGGCGGGCGTCTTCTGCATTTTGAGGACGAAAGTGTTCCACTCCCCGGCTGGCTTGGTCGTATCGACCGTGGCCGGATAGAGCTGGTAGAGCCAGCCGGCTTTCTGCGGGTCCTTGCCTTTCACGTTGTCCTGAATCTGCGCCTCCGGGCCGGTGGAGTAGGGCGGCTTGTCGGTCTCCTGCACTTTGAACATGAGGCCGGAGTTGCCTCCTTCGCTGATCTTCCAATCCACGGAAAATTCGAAGCTCTCGAACTGATCCTTCGTGATGATGTCCCCGCCGCCGTGGCGGACGAGTGCTCCGTCCTCGACCTTCCAGCCGTCGGGCAGCTTGTCCTTTTTGTAGGCGCGCCACCACTGGCTGGCGTCCTTGCCGTCGAAGAGGAGTTTCCACCCGGAGGCCTGTTCGGCGGCGGTGAGTTCATTGAGCGGCGCGTCCGCGGCGAAAAGCTGCGCGGAGAGAGCGAGGATGGCGAGGGCGGGGAGGAGGCGTTTCATGTCTGCCCGATGTAGCAGCCGGAATCCCGCGCGGCAACCGTAGCTTTCAATCCTCGGACGATTCCGAGTCCGGCCCGGAAGCGTCGATCAGGAGTTGCTGGAGGCCGCCAAAAAAATCCACAAATAGACGGGCGAGCGTGGCGGGCTGAAGATCGTCCGGCGGCCGATGGGTCATGGCGGCTTCGGTCAGGTGATGGCGCGCAGCGAGAGCGAGGCGCGCCTGGTTGAGCGCGATGAGCCACGCTTCCACGTGTGCGAGGGGCACACGCATGCTGGCGTCCGCGCCCGGGCTGAGCCAGGTGCCGACGAGGTCGAACCGCACAATTTCGACTGCAGAGGCGAACAGCGTCTGCAACTCCGGGAGGACGTGCTCTTTCCAATCCTCGTCGAGCCCGGGCTCCGCACCGGCGGTGGGACTGCTGGCCAAGCGCTCCTGGGCAGCCTTGCTCCCGGTCGGATCGGCCGCAGCTGCCAGTCTCCAGAGGATCGCACCCTCGAGGAAACCGATCCCGGAAACCTCGATGGTATCTGCGTCGGTGAGGCGGGCGCGCATGGTCAGGTGGTGCTCTCGATCGTGGCGAGGAGGAGCCAGCCGTGGAGTTGCTGCACGTAGAGTTCGGCGCGCTCGCGACCTCCAGTCCACACGATGGAGCGGCCGTGCCGATGCACTTCGAGCATGTGTTTCTCCGCGCGCTCGCGGGAGTAGCCGAAAACTTTTTGGAAAACCTGGCTGACGTAGGTCATCAGGTTCACCGGGTCATTGTGGACGACTACATTGCACGGAACATCGAGCGTCTCCTCGGTTTCAGTCTCCTGCTCGACGAGGGTCCCGGACACGGCGGTGAAAGATGGCTACCGCGCAGGCGGCGGCGCGACAACAGCAGGCGGTGCGACGGGAGCCACCGGCACGAGAGCGGGCGCGGTGGGCACCGGTGCGGGAGGCATGAGCATTTCCTCGAGCCTGCCCATCCACTCGGTGGCATCGGGGTGGGTCGGATACTTGCGAATCAGATTGAACATGTCTGTGGCCGCGCGGTTCTTGAAACCGATTTGGGCGAGGTCGCTGGCACGTCTCCAAAGCAGCGTCGGGAGGCGTCCCGAATTGAATTTTTCCCGCTCGAATTCGAGCTTCGATTTGGAGGCGTTTTCGATCTCCCGCCGAATCTTCAGATCCCAGTACTCAAGGACACGCTGGTCGTGCTGGGCGCGAAGCTCAGGCAGGAGGATTTTTTCGAAAATGCCGTCGTAGTTGCCGGGGGTTCCCTCCCACTTCTCGACGGCCACCCACTCGCCGAGCTTCAGCCACTGCACCACCATGCTGCCTGCGAGGGGTTTACCGAGGATGCTGTCGTGCATCTTTTTGACATCGGCGTCGTTGGACTGCCGATCCTTTCCATGTTTGCCGTCGGCCTTCTCCTTTTCGCGTTTGATCGAGTCTTCCAGGCTCTCACTCATCGCCTGATCCTGGGCCAGTTCCTTGGTGTAATTCACGACGGCTGGGAGCAGGTCCTTGACCGGCGTGCCGGTAGAGCGCTGGAGCGTCAGCGCGAGCCAGTGGAAATAGAGCCGCGCAGCGTTCTTCGCCTCGGGTTCCTTGAGCGCCTCGCCTTCTCCGTCGCGCCACGCTTTGAAAGCGGTCGCCTCCTTCGTCACGCCGTCGAATTGCGTCGCCATCACCGCTTTTTCCCAGGCATTCACGGCACTTTCGCCGCTCGCCGCCGCGGCATTCACCTCTTGAATCGCCCGGAGTTTATCGGCCTTCACCTTCGTGGCCGTCTGGTCGCGCAACAGGCGCAACTCCTGAATCATTTTTGCGATATCCACGGTCTGTCCGTCCTGCGCATGGGCGCAGGGAAATGTGAGCGCAGCGGCAGCGAAAAGGGCGAGGATGTGGGAGCGGCGGGGAGTGGCGAGGGGGGGCATGGGATCGGATTTAAGGCGCGGGAACGCTCGCGAGGCAAGCCCGCAGCACGCGATTTTGCGTCGCCCGCATGCGGGCCGCGTCGCGCGCGGTGGTGTCCTCGTAGCCATTCAGATGCAGCAGTCCGTGGATGGTGTAAAGGGCGAGCTCTTCGTCGGTCGGGTGGCCGTGATCCCGCGCGTGCGCCTGCGCGGTCTGCGCGCTCATGACGATCTCGCCGTGGGCGAAAGTGATGACGTCCGTCGCGCCGGGGATGCCCATGAAGTCGCGATGCACCCGCGCGATGACGCGGTCGGAGACGATGGCGACCTCGATCTCCGGGAGCTGGGCGAGGGCGAAGCGTTTATCCGCGCAATGGCGCACACACTTTTCCAGCGCCACGTCAGAAAAGCGCCGCAACCACGAGAGATTAACAGGCACAGCGCGCTGACGGTTTTCGACGTGGATTTTCACCGCGCCGAGACGGGCGGGACGCTCGGGCGGGACGCGGGCACGGGTGTCTCACGGCGCTCCGTGCGCTCGGTGCGACCGCTCGGGTAGGCCACGCGTGTGTGCATCATGCTTTGGAGTGTGTGTTTGAAATTCTCGGCCACTTCTTCCAGTTCGCGCATCGTGAGGTCGCATTCCTTGAGCTGCCCATCCACGAGCCGCTGCTGAATGATGTCGCTGATCAGTTGGTCGATCTTTTGCGGAGTTACGCGCTCCAGGCTACGCGAAGCGCTCTCGATCGAATCGGCCAGACTGATAATCGCCGCCTCCCGGGTCTGCGGGCGCGGGCCGGAGTAGCGGAAGCTTTCCTCGCGCACTTCGGGCAGGTCTTCCTCACGGATGTTCAGGATCTTCCCACCGGCCCGGGCATCCTCCTGCTGCTGGAGCGCACGCCGATGGAAAAACAGCACGAGCGACGTGCCGTGGTGCTGCTGGATGACGTCGATGACCTCCTGGTTGAGTCCGTGCTTGAGTGCGAGATCGATGCCTTCTTTCACATGCGCGATGATGATGAGCGCGCTCATCGTCGGAGCGAGTTCGTCATGTGGGTTGCGGTCTCGCCGCATGTTCTCGGTGAAATAATCGGGCTTCACGAGCTTGCCGATGTCGTGGAAATAGGAGCATACGCGGCACATCGTGGCGTTGGCACCGATGGCCTCGGCGGCGGCCTCGGCGAGATTCGCCACAACGAGGCTGTGATGGTAGGTGCCCGGAGCCTCGATCGTCAGGCGCTTGAGCAGCGGGTGGTTCAGGTCGCTCAGCTCCAGCCAGGAGATGTCCGTGGTGATGCGAAACATCGCCTGAAAAATCGGCAGCGTGAGCATCGCCAGGAGCGCCGTGACCACGCCGCTGCCGATGGCGACCGCGCTCTGCCATCCGACTGCGCGCCAATGGATCCCGCCCACCGCTTCCCACGAAATCGGGCCGGTCATCCCAAACATGACGGCGAGCAGCCACGTCGTCAGCCCGACGACGACGCCCGCGCGCATGAGCTGCGTCCAGCGCCGGACGCGCAGCGTGACAAAGACGGCGACGAATCCACAGATCAAGCTCATGACCAGGACCACAGGGTCGGTGCCGCGGTGCACGATGGCACTCCATAGACTGACAAAGACGGCCGCGTAAAGCCCGTGATAGCGCCCGAGCAGGACGGAGAGCATGAGCGGAGCGAAGGCAAGTGGCATGGCCAGCATCCAAAGTTGCTGAGGTTCGAGCCCCGGGCCGATCTGCCCCTCGGCAGTGACGAGGATCATTTTCACGAGGCCGAGATGAAGCAGCGCGACGCCGAAGATCAGGAGCAGCCGCGAGTTGCGTTCAAAAGTCTTGGGATGATTGATCCAAAGCTGCGCGATCGCCGTCAGGAAGATGAGCAGTGCGATGAAAACCTTTCGCGTCGGCTGCGGTCCGACATCCGAATAGATCAGCATCGCGAGCCCGACCATAAAGCCGGCGAAGATGGCGATTTTCGCGGGAAGCCCGCTGTCCAATGTTTCGAGAAACTCGCTCTCCGTGCGGCGGCGGCGCAGCTTCGAGGAGGCGAGCCCCTTTTTCACGAGGCGTTGTCTTTCAAAAAAACCGAGCATGAGCTTGGTGAGGTGAAAAGTTCCGACCCGAAGCAGGTGAGATCAATGTTTTGTTTCCGGCTCGGCGGTGCCGCGGTGGCGGCGGTAGGCACGGACGATGGATTGGACGAGTTCGTGGCGGATGACGTCGCGCTCGCTGAAGTGACAAAAGTCGATGCCTTCGAGGGTCTGGAGCGCGCCCATCGCTTCGACGAGTCCGGAGCGTTTGTTCGACGGCAGGTCGATCTGCGTGTGGTCGCCGGTGATGACGGCTTTGGACTCCGCGCCAAGGCGCGTGAGAAACATGAACATCTGCTCGGTGGTGGTGTTCTGCGCCTCGTCGAGGACGACAAAGGCGCGGTTCAGCGTGCGCCCGCGCATGTAGGCGAGCGGGGCGATCTCGATGACGCCGCGCTCGATGAGGCGCTGGAGTTCCTCGGCATCGACCATGTCATTGAGCGCGTCGTAGAGCGGACGCAGGTAGGGCATGATCTTTTCCTTCAGATCGCCGGGCAGAAAGCCGAGAGCCTCGCCCGCCTCGACGGCGGGGCGGGTCAGAATGATGCGGGTGACCTGCTCTTTTTTCAGCGCGGAGACGGCCATGGCCATCGCAAGGTAGGTTTTGCCGGTGCCGGCGGGGCCGATGCCGAAGACCATGTCGTGCGTCTGGATGGCGCGCAGATAGGCGCGCTGGCCGGCAGTTTTCGGGACGATGGGCGGGCGCTTGGGCGACGTGAGAATTTTCGTGTCGAGCAGTTCGTCGAGGGTCGATTCGTCTGGCTCGGTGACGGAGCGGAGGGCTTGGAGGAATTCATGCCGGCGCACGGTCACGCCGCCGTGCCGCGCGCGGTCGAGCTGCTCGAAAACCCGACGCGTCTGCTCGATCCGATCCAGCTCACCCTCGATCCGCAGCCAGCCGTCGCGCGTGGTCACGCGGACTTCGAGCGCTTTCTCGAGTGTCTTGAGCAGCGCGAGGTCATTCCCGTAAAGCGATTGCAAAACGCGCGCGCTCTCGAACTGCAAGGTCTGAGCCTCGCTCACAGGCGGTAGGTGGCGCGCAGTCTCATTGCAGCCTCCTCCGCTTTAGCGGAAGCCGTAGGCCAGCGACCACGAGGTGCGCTCGGCAGGCGATTTCTCGATCTCGACGATCAGGTAATACGAACCCGTTTTCTTCGGCAGCACCCGTGCGGCGGCGAAGTGCGGCTTCTGCCACGCCTGAACTTCGGCAAGGTTGCCTTCGCTGTCGTAAATGTGGACGGAGATCTTTGCGGTCTTGGTGTCCGTGCCCAGCCAGAACCAATATTCGTTCCCCTTGAATAGCTGATGCACGATTGCTTTCGTCCCCTTCGCGGGGAGGTCGCCGCCCCAGTAATCCTCGCGCACGGTGAAGCCCTCCTTCACATAGGGGTCGGCGGCTTCGAGCGCAAAGGAGAGGGCGTCGTCGATGGTCGCCCGCGCCGGATTGGCACCGAGCGAAAGGCAAAGCAGGGCGATGACGAGGGGTGCGAAACTTTTCACAAAAATTCTTTCGTTTTAGGGCTGAGCCTTGGAGTTGATCGCCTTCACCAGGCCAGCGGTGATCGAATGGATCTCTTTCACGGATTTGGCCGAGATGGCGTCACTGTCAGACAGGCCCATGAGCGGGCGGATTTCGAGGACGCCTTTCTGCACTTTGATGACGAGCGGGTTCAGTTTCATCTTCGGCTTCAGGTTGGCGAGCCGTCTTTCAAAGTAATCGAGCAGGATCGGCTGATGGAGCAGTTCGGCCCCGTCTTTCGTATATTGGTTTTCCACGACTGCGGTCAGTGCCTCCGTGCCGCGCAGCCAGCCGCCGAGACTGACGAGATGGGAAAGCGCGCCGCTGTTCAGTTCCATCATGGCATCCCGGACGTCGTCGAGTGCTTTGTCGAGTTGTTTGCGGACGCCGGCCCAGTCCTTCGCTTCGGCTGCATCGGTGATCGCCTTGGCGCGCACCTGAGCCTTCTTTTCCACGCCGAGCGCCTTCGCGAGATTGAGCACGCTCTTACCGATCTGCTTCACTTCGTTGGCGTCCTCGGCCTCGACGGCGATGAACCCCTCGGCAATGACGGCACCGAGCATGAGGGCGATCTGAGGCGCCTCGCCGATCGGCTGCGCGACGCTGGTCATCTTGTGCTGCACGGCGGTCCAATTCGGTTTTCCGAGCTTGTCGAGGACGCCGAATATTTCGCTCGGCACGGGGACGACGACATCGTCGATCATCTTGGATTGCGAGGGCAGATTGCTGACGTCGATCCGCGCCGGCGGTTCCGCAAATGCGGTTGAGGTCAAGGCGACCAGCGCCAGGGAAATGACTTTCTTCATAAGGGTCGGGAGCAGTCCGGAGGGGCGAGTTCGACTGAACCAACGGGTTGCGGTGCGGGCAAGGATTCTTTTTCACTCATGCTGACGGCGCGGGGACGCTGGCGAAGCGAAAGCGCTCGGCGTAGCGGCCCGCATTGTAGCGGCGGCAGCAGTTGAGGCACGCGGATTTGCCCCGCAGTGGGCGGACGCGGGAGAGCACAGTGGCACAGGCCGGGCAGCGATAAAAATGGCGGGCGCTCATCTGCCGGCGCGGCAGCGGGAGGTCGTGGCAGCGCTTTTCATCGGTGAGGCCGAGGTCGCGGCAGGCCTGTTGCCATTCGCGTCCGTGTGGTGAAATGCGGCGGCGTCCGGCTCGGTGGTGCGCCAGGAGGTGGGCGAGTTCGTGCCGGAGCGTGCGGTCGATTTCCGCGGCGCCGAAATTGCGGAGGCGGGGGTTGAGAGTGACCAAGGATTTCGACGGGTAGGCGGTGCCGGCGGTGCTTCGCATGCGGGCATTCCAACGCACGCGAACGCGCGCAGCGAGCGCGTCGCAACCGATGGCGCGCAGCAGGGTGCGGGCGGATTCCTCCATGCCAGAGGCGTCGTTTTTCTCGGGCTCGACGACCGGCCCAGGGCTCTGGTGCTGGATCGCGGAGCGGACGAGGACCGTGAGCTGGCGGAAAAAATCAAGCTGCATGCGTCCTGCAGGTTAGCAGTGCTCACGGAACCGAACCGCTCCTTTAGGTGCGGTTCACGACCGACATGCCGCCGGCAGCTTGCTCGCGGACCATCTCGTCGTGGATCCAGCGATAGGTGATTTCCAAGCCAGCCCGGAGCTTGATGCCGGGCTGCCAGCCGAAGGTTTTTTGGATGAGCGTGTTGTCGGAGTTGCGGCCGTTGACGCCCTTCGGCGCGTCGAGCTTGTAGTTCCGCTTGAGCTTCATTCCGGCGATGTCTTCGACGATGTCCACGAGCTGGTTGATCGAGACCATCTCGCTACTGCCGATGTTGATCGGTTCGATGAAGTCGCTGTTCGTCAGCATCTGCGTGCCGTGAAGGCAGTCGTCGATATACATGAAGCTGCGGGTCTGATTTCCGTCGCCCCAGATTTCGATGTCGTGCTTTCCACTGAGCTTGGCGGCGATGACTTTGCGGCAGACCGCGGCGGGCGCTTTTTCGCGGCCGCCGTCGTAGGTCCCGTTCGGGCCATAGACATTATGGTAGCGGCCGATGCGGGCCTCGATGCCGAAGTCCTCGCGGAAGTGCCGGCACATGCGCTCGCTGAAGAGCTTTTCCCAGCCGTAACCGTCCTCTGGCAGGGCAGGATAGGCGTCCTCTTCCTTGAGCGCGGTGACGTTTGGATCGCGCTGCTTGTCGCCGTTGTAAACGCACGCGCTCGAGGCGTAAAAGAAACGCTTCACGCCGAATTTTTTCGCGGCGAGCAGCAGGTGCGTGTTGATCAGGACCGTGATCATGCAGAGCGCCTTGTTTAGCTCGATGAAGCCCATGCCGCCCATGTCTGCGGCGAGGTTATAGACGACATCATAGCCTTCCACGGCCTTCTCGCAGTCTTCGAGACGTTCGAGATTCAGGTGAAGATTTTCCACGTCATCAAAGCGCTGATACCACTCCTCAAGCGGCTTCCGATCCGCGGCGCGGATTCCCGTGAAACCCTGGCGGCGAAGGTCGGCGATAAGGTGGCCGCCGATGAAACCGCCAGCGCCGCAGACGAGGATGTTTTGAGTGGAAGACATAAGATTATGGGGTCGAGCGAAGATTGAAGGGGCGCCACTTTCTATACGCCGGGCGTCGCCTCAAGCGGATATTTCCGCCAGCCGAGTAGTTGTCCGGCGATGCGCCAGAGGAAGAGCGGGTTGTTCACCAAATAGCGGCGCGCGAGCCGGCGCGGCTCGCAGCACATGCGGTAGAGCCACTCGAAGCCGCTGCGCTGAATCCAGCGCGGAGCCTGGCGCACGCGGCCCGCGTGGAAATCGAACGCCGCGCCGACTCCGAACATCAGCGTGGCGTCGAGCCGCGGCAGCCATTCAGCCATAAAGCGCTCCTGCTT
>Ga0105048_10020601_pt1 | contig 10059 bp, 11 predicted proteins | sample MAT05_FD_78382 | JGI IMG/M metagenome (GOLD analysis project Ga0105048, IMG submission 78382) | Freshwater microbial communities from Lake Fryxell liftoff mats and glacier meltwater in Antarctica - MAT-05 | ecosystem: Environmental > Aquatic > Freshwater > Ice > Liftoff microbial mat | place... | reverse complement strand
GCTCGAACCGCAGCTATCGCAATGTGGGCGTGAGCGACGGGCATCACTCGCTTTCCCACCACCAGGGCGATCACGCGAAGCAGATGAAGATCCGCGAGATCAACCGCTTCCACATGCAGCAGTTTGCCTACATCCTGAATCGCCTCCGCTCCATCCCCGAGGGCGACGGTAATCTGCTCGATAACTCGATGATCGTTTACGGCAGCGGTCTCGCCGATGGCGATCGCCACCAGCACGACGATCTCCCGCTGCTCCTCGCGGGCCGCGGCGGCGGCTCGATTCTACCCGGCCGGCACCTCCGCTATGCCCCCGAGACGCCGATGGCGAATCTGCTCGTCTCCATGCTCCAGCGCATGGGTTCCGGTGTGGATTCCTTCGGCGACAGCACGGGCGCGCTGCGTGGGCTCGAAGGGTGATCGCGCCGCTTCGTGGTGACGCGCGACATTGGCGGGTCGCGCTCGATTGGATCGCCGCGCTGCTCCTCACGCTGAGTCCCGCTGCGGCGGAGGAAGTGGTGCCGCTGGAAAAGCTCGGTATCCAACTGGCCGCTTCCGACGTGGCGATTCGACGCGAGGCGATTTACCAAATCTCCAGGCGCGGCCCGGACGCCAAGGACGTGCTCCCGGCCCTCATCACCGCGCTCGCGGATCAGGATAAGCAGGTCTGGTCCGGCGCCATCGCCACGATCGCCCAGCTCGGGCCCGCGGCCGCCGAGGCCATTCCGGCGCTGCTCGCAGGGCTCGATCCCCGGCAAAAATCCGGGCCGCGCTATCGCAAGGGCGGCGAGGTGCCGTTTCGTGCCGCCTACGCGCTCTCCCGCATCGGGGCCGCAGCGGTCCCTCCGCTGCTCGAAACCCTCAAGAGCGATGACGCGGCGGTCCGCATCGCGGCCTCGCGAGCCCTCGGCGGAATGGGTCCCGCGGCCCGCGGCGCGATCCCGCCGCTCATTGCCAATCTCCGCTACGACTCCGCTCCCGAGCGGCGGGAGACGGCTGAGGCTCTCGGCGCGATCGGCAAGGAAGCAGTCGCCCCGCTCACCGATGCGCTGGCCAGCAGCGATGCGAAGGTGCGCGCCGGCGCTGCCCTCGCGCTGGCCCAGGTCGGAGCCGAGGCCCGCCCAGCCGCCGCCCGGATCACCGAACTCGCTGTCACCGAAAAGGACCCGGCCGTGCGCGCCACTTTATTTGCCGCCCTGCCCAAAGTGGGCGTGAATCCCGCGCGCGGGGTGGAGATCCTGATCCTCGGCGTGAAGGACGAAGACCCCGCGATCCGCCACGCGGCGACGAACGCGATCTACCTTTACCGGGCGGCGCATCCGCAACTCGTCGCCGCGCTCACCGCCCTGCTCCGCGACCCGAATGCCGCGATCAGCGAGCGCGCTGCCGCCGTGCTCGGCCGCCTGGGTGCGGTCGCCGCACCAGCCGTGGAGGCTCTGCTCGAAGTGAACCGCAAGCGCACGCCCCCCGTGCCCATTTATCTCGAAACCCTCGGCCACATCGGCGCGGATGCGGTCCCGGGAATCCTGCGTGCCGTGGAAAAGGAAAATCCGGATGCGATCACGGCCGATCACTGGAGCGTCCGCTGCCTGCCGATCATCGGCGGCGAGGCGCTCCCCGCGCTGGCCAAAGCCCTGATCCATCCGAACCTCAGTGCGCGGCTGCTGGGTGCCCGCGGCCTGGCCGGGTTGGGCCCGGTCGCTGCCTCCGCCTTCGATCCGATCAAGGCTGCGACCTCCGATCCCGATCCCCGGGTGCGCGCCGCCGCCCTCGCGGCCCTCGTGGGAACCAAAGCGCACACCGTGGTGGCGATGAGCAAGGTCGAAGGCGGCTTGAAAGATCCCGCGCCGGCCGTCCGCATCGCCGCCGCCGGCTTGGTCGAGACGCTCGGCGAGCGGGCGCGCAATCTCGCTCCCACGCTCCTCGCGGCGCTCGCCGATCCGGATCCCAAAGTGCGGCTCGCCGTCATCGACGCCCTGCCCGCCGTGGCGGGCGCTGCCGAGCCCGCCGTGCCGCGCCTGCTCGAGGTGCTGCCGGGTTCCGAGGCCCTGGCGCGGGTGAAGATCATCGAGGTCTTCGCTGGCATCGGCCCGAATGCCCGTGTGGTGCTCCCAGAGGTGCGCAAACAGTCGCAGGCCGCCGAGCCCGCCGTGCGCGCGGCCGCCTTGCATGCCATCGCGAAGATCGATGAGCCCGCGGCCCGCCTGCCGGTGATGCTCGCCGCACTCGATGATGGCGATGCGCTTGTGCGACGCGCGGCAGTCGAGGAGATCGCGATCCTGGGCGACAAGGCGCGTGCCGCCGCCAGCAAGCTCACCCCCTTGCTCCAGCATGATGCCGAGCGCGATGCCGTCTTCGACGCCCTGCGCAAGATCGACGTCCGCTCCGTGCCCGATCTCATCGCCATGCTGGGCGACCGCGACATCACGGTGAAGAACTTTGCCTGCAGTCGCCTCGCCCGGCTCGGGGCGGAAGCCCGCGACGCCGTGCCGACGTTGAAGGAAGTAACGACCCGGCCCGGCGAGCGGGAAGAGGTGCGCCGCAATGCGCGCGAGGCGCTGAAACGCATCGAGCCCGGTTCGTAGCCTCGCACTCGACGCTGGACACCCTCGCCGGGGTCCACAAGATTCCGCGCTCCATGTTTTCCTTCCTCCTGCCGAAGCACGTCCGCCAGGGCCGCAACCTGATCAAAGACGCGAAGAAGCTCCTCGACTACAAACGCGACCTCTGGAGCGAAGCCACGGTGCTCGACTATCAGACGAACCTCCGCCGCCTGGAGGAGGCCGTGAAGGCCGGCGACGCCAAGGCGATCAGCGACCAGGGCGACAAGCTCGACGCGATCTGCCAGGCGAATTTGCCCGCGCTGAAAAACCCGGGCATGCGCGAGAACGTGGAGGTCTTCCTCGTCGCCATCGTCGTCGCGCTCGGGGTCCGCACCTATTTCCTGCAGCCGTTCACCATTCCCACCGGCTCCATGCAGCCCACGCTGGATGGCGTGGTGGGTTATCCCACCGAGGCGCCGCCGCCGAACCCGTTGAAGCGCGTGCTCGATGTCGCGGTCCATGGCCGTGATTGGCTCAACGTGGTCGCGGTCCAGGATGGTGAGCAGGTCGTGGGCGTGGAGGAGTACAAGACGGTCGGCTTCGGCACGCGCGGCTTCGGCCTCACCCGGACCGAAGTCGTGACCACCAGCGGTCGCTATTCCGTGTCCGGCATGCGCGAGACGGTGATCCGCTATTTCCTCAAGCCCGCCGGCTACGAATATAAAGCGGGCGAACCGATCGCGCGGGGCTACATCGACACGGGCGACCACGTCTTTGTGGACAAGATGTCGTATCACTTTCGCACCCCGCGCCGCGCGGAAGTCTTCGTCTTCAACACCCAAAATGTCCCGACGAACGAAAACCGCTCCCGGCCGGGTGGGCCGTCGCAGTATTACATCAAGCGGCTCGCGGGCCTGCCCGGCGATACGCTGCGCGTCGATTCGCCGAAGCTCTTCATCAATGGCGAACTCGCGAAGGAACCGCAGTTTCTCAAGGTGATCGAGAAGCAGGCGCCGGGTTACGGCGGCTACGCGAATGGCCGGGAGATCGGCTTTTCCTCCGGCATCCTCGTGGATAAGGACGTCAGCTACACCGTGCCGGCGAAGAACTACTTCGCCATGGGCGACAACAGCTACCACAGCTCGGACAGCCGCGACTGGGGCTCCGTGCCGGAGCGAAATCTCATGGGTCACGGGGTCTTGGTTTACTGGCCGTTTGGCCGGCATTGGGGATTCATTCACTGATCGCGCCCGGCGCCGGACGCCGCTCGTATCCCAACCGCACTCCCATGGTCGCACCGCTCCTCACCACCGACGCCGTCATCGATAAAGTCCTCGCCGGGGACCGCATCTCCCAGGACGACGCCCGCGAACTCTACCGCCTCCCGCTCGAACAGCTCGGCGCGCTCGCCGATCGCCGCCGCCTCGCGCATACCGATGGCGCGGTCGTGACCTACATCATCGATCGCAACATCAACTATACGAACGTCTGCGACACCTACTGCAAGTTCTGCGCATTCTACCGGCTGGAAAAGGACCTCGACCATTACGTCCTCTCGCACGACGAGATCGACCAGAAGCTCGATGAGCTGACCGCGATCGGTGGCGTGCAGATCCTCATGCAAGGCGGGCATCACCCGAAGCTCGGCATCGACTGGTATCTCGCGCTGCTCTCCCACATCCGGGATAAGTATCCGCACATTAATATCCACGGCTTCTCGCCGCCGGAGTTCAATCACTTCGCCGAGGTATTCAAACTGCCGCTGCGCGAAGTGCTCACGAAATTCAAGGAAGCCGGGCTCGGCTCCATCCCCGGCGGCGGCGGCGAGATCCTCGTCGATCGCGTGCGGAACCAGATCGCGCCGCTCAAGTGCATGAGCGACCAGTGGCTCGAGGTCATGGCGATCGGCCACGAACTCGGGCTGAATTCCAGCGCCACGATGATGTTTGGCCACGTTGAGACCTTCGATGACCGCCTCGAGCATCTGCAGCGGCTGCGCGATCAGCAGGACGCCACGGGCGGCTTCACGGCGTTCATCTGCTGGACCTTCCAGCCCGGCCTGAACCGGGGCGGCCACCAGATGCTCCCCGGCGTGCAACCGCTCGGCAGCGCCGAGTATCTGCGCATGCAGGCGCTCAGCCGCATCTTCCTCGATAACTTTCCCAACGTGCAAAGCTCGTGGGTCACGCAAGGCCCGAAGATCGGCCAGATCGCGTTGAAGTACGGCGCGAACGACTTCGGCAGCGTGATGATGGAGGAAAACGTGGTCAGCGCCGCGGGCACCAGCTTCCGCCTCGCAAAGGAGGAAATCGAAACTCTGATCACGACCGCGGGCTACACGCCGCGTCGGCGCAATAACTGGTACGCGCTGCTCGACTAGCGCGCCGCGTCAGCCGAGTTGCGCCAGCAACTCGTCGGCGTTGAGCAGCGTTTCCTCGCGGGTCGCCAGCGTCTTGAGCTTCACCTGCGGCCACTCTTCGCCCACCACCACGGCCCGCGTGGCGCCGAGCGCTTCCGCGTTCTGGAATTGCTTGCCGACCTTGGCCGCGGTGAGGGGAAAATCGACGCGCTGACCCGCCTCGCGGAGCCGCTGCACCAGCGCGAGCGCGTCCGGTCGCCGCTCCTCGTTGGCGATCACCACGAAGACATCGCAGGCGTGTTCGCGCTTCAGCCACGCATCGCGCCGCGCGGCGGCGGCGGGGATGTCGCCGATCAGGTTTGCGAGCACCACATCGCCCATGCCAAACCCCAGCGCGGGCAGATTGACTTTTCCGTCGCTCATCAGGCCGAGCAGCCCGTCGTAGCGGCCTCCGCCGGCCAGCGCCCGCTCGTTCTTGCTCCGGTCGAAGACCTCGAAGACGACGCCCGTGTAATAGGCGAGGCCGCGCACGATCGCGTAATCGATTTCCACATAGCCGCTCAGCCCGCGAGCCCGCAGATCGTCGAGGATCGGCGCGAGTTCCGCCGTGGGCGTCTTGCTTCGCATGAAATCGAGCACGGCCTGCGCGGTGAGGCCGAACTTGCTGAGCAGCGCGTCCGTCTTCTCCGGCGGCGTGCGCTCCGCTTTATCCACGATCTGGAAGAACTCGTATTCGTCGTCCTCCGTGCCGCCGGCATTTGCGAAGAACTGCTGCCACGCCGTGCGACTACTCAGGCGCACCACGAAATCCTGCTCGCCGAGCCCGAGCCCGCGGAGCAGGTCGATCAATACCGCGAGCAACTCGGCATCGGCGGCCGAGGAGGCTTCGCCGATGATGTCGCAGTTGAGCTGGTAAAACTCGCGCAGCCGCCCGCGCTGCTGCTTTTCGTAGCGAAAGAACTGCGGCACGCAGAACCACTTCAGCGGTTTCTTAAAGTCCCGTTCCCGCGCCGCCACCATCCGGGCGAGCGTAGGCGTCATCTCCGGCCGCATCGCTACGTGGCGCTCGCCCTTGTCCACGAAATCGAAAAGCTGCCCCACCAGCTCGCCGCCGCTCTTTTTCTCGTAGAGCGCCATCGGTTCCAGCACCGGCCCGTCGAACTCCACGAAGCCGTAGCGCCGCGCCACTTCGCGCCATTGACTCAGGATGTAATTTCGGCGCGCGCAGTCCTCGGGATAGAAGTCGCGGAAGCCGGGTAGGGTTTGCATGGGACGGATGAGGTATGAGGGTTGGGGGCTGAAGGAAAGCGCGGAAGTCGCCCGGCGCGCGGGTTCCGCTTTCCTCCTTCGTCCTTCATCGTTCATACCTTTCGCCCCGTGCTGACCCGTCTGAAACTCCGCCACTTCCGCTGCTTCGAAGCGCGCGAGGTGGAGTTTGGCGACGGATTCAATTTCATCGTCGGCCCGAATGCCCAGGGCAAAACCTCGCTGCTCGAAGCGGCCTGCGTGCTCCTGCGGCTCCAGTCGCCCCGCATCACGCGGCTGGCCCATGCCATCCAGCACGAGCGGCGGGGCTTCGTCGTGGACGGTTATTTTTCGCCGCGCGACGGCGGGCCGCGGCACTTGCAGTTCTACTTCAGCCGCGAACGCAAAAAGCTGGCGCTCGACGAGGTGGAGCAAAAGACCGCGCGCGACTACCTGGAGATCGGCCGGGTGGTGTGGTTTTCCAATGCGGACATCGATATCGTGCGCGGGTCCAGCGAGGGGCGGCGGCGCTTCCTCGATTTCGTGGCCGCCCAGCGGGAGAGCGGCTACCGGAAGTGGCTGCGGGATTACGAGCGGGCGCTGCGTTCGCGCAATCTGCTCCTGAAATCGCCCAGCCCGCGCTGGCGCGAGGTCGCCGCCTTCGACGAGCCGCTGCTCGCCGCGGGGAATCAGATCACCGCGACCCGCCGCCGCCTGCTCGCCGAGCTCCAGCCCGAGGCGAACGTCGCGCATGCCGCGATCAGCGGGGCCCGCGAGGGGCTACGCCTCGAGTATCAGCCCGCCGCGGGCGCGGACTTCGCCGCCACCCTCGCCGCCGCGCAGGCGGAGGACGCCCGCCTCCGGCAGACCAGCGTGGGTCCGCATCGCGACGACGTCCGATTGTTGCTCGATGAGATGGCTGTCGAGTTCGCTTCCGAGGGCCAGCAGCGCACGCTCGTCCTCGCGCTCCGGCTCGGCGCCGCACGGCTCTTCGAGCGGCACTTCGGCGTCCCGCCGGTGCTGCTGCTCGACGACATCTTCGGCGAGCTGGACGTAAGCCGCCGCAACGCGCTCCTCGCCGCGCTCCCCGCGGGCGCACAGAAGATCATCACCACCACGCATCTCGACTGGATGCCGCCGGGAAGCGAAGCCCGCGTGCTCCGCCTCGGCGGGGAGGGGATCGACGATGCCGGCAACGCATTTCACCCGACCGGGTGAGCACTTCCTTTCGCCGATTCGGCAAGGATGCTCGCGTCGCCACCGTCTGCCACGTCGTCACAAAGACATCGCCACCGCCCGGCTCGCCGCATCCGCGCCCGCGGCGTCGAGCAGCCCCTTCGCCGTGGTGAAAAGGCCCACGCCGCTTTCGACAGCGGTTTCCTGGAAATTGCGCAGCGTCTTCGTGCTCATGGCTCCCCGCCGAGATCGGCGAGCATTTGCTCCACTGTAGCCAGTAGCGGCGGCATATGCAGCAGCGCGGCGTCCCAGAGCACTTGGTAATCGAGATCGTCGTAGCCGTGGCAGATGTAGTCCCGCATTCCGGTCACCTTGCGCCACGGCACAGCGGGGTAGCGGTCGCGGAGTTCTGCGGGCAGCCTCTTTACCGCTTCGCCCACGCACTCCAGCTTCCGCTCAAGAATCGCCGCCAGCCGCCAGTCCGCCTGGATTTCCGCGAGCGTCGTCTCCCGGCCAAGCTCCCGTACCTGATGCCCGAATTCCTGAATCTGAGCGAGCGTCACCCGCGCGTCATGGCTGCTCATAGATCGTCACCAGTTCACTCCGCACTAGCGGCATGATGTATTTGTTCAGTCGGGAACAAAAATCAACTTTGCGCCCGATGATCTGCTCCAGCTCCTCGCCGTAGCCAAAGTAATCGAGCCCCACCCCATTCAGCGCGCCGGGCAAAAACTCCACCAGCACATCCACATCGCTCCGCTCGGGGTCGAAGTCATCGCGCACCACGGAGCCAAAGAGGCTCATCTTGCGGATGCCGCGCTCGCGGCAGAATCGCGCGATCCTCTCCTCGTCGATGGCGATTGGCAGGTTGGCGATCATGGCGTGAGACGTAGCAGCTTCATCCCTTCATGCCAAACCTTCGCGCGAGGCTTTCGGGAATCGCCTCGTGCTGCACGTGGTTGGCGCGGATGTGCTGGCGCAGAGTCTCCGGCTGCCCGGAGTAGGGGATCGCCGCCGCGGTTTCCTTCACCGCCTGGCGCAGCGCGGGCACCAGCGCGGGGGTGAAACGCGGGACGTAAAAGAGCGCCGCCTCCTCGTCCCCGGCGCGGAGGAAAGTAGCCTGGGCTTCCAGCCCAGAATCCCCACGCAATCCGGGCTGGAAGCCCGGACCACATTCCAGCGTCTCCCGGTGGATCATCTGCAAGGCGGTCCCCACCTGCGCATGCTCGATCTCCACCAGTCGCCCGGGTGCGATGCGGCGCGTGCGCAGATACGCGAAATCGCCGCCAAGGCTGGGCGTGTCGCCTTAGCCTTCGATGACCCGCTGGACGCGCCGCGCGCACACGTTGCGGCAGAGGTTTTTGTCCGGCTCGGCGGCGGTGGCGTCAGTGGTGGAGACGAGGAGGAAACGCCGCCGGCCGCCGTCTTCCGCGTTCGGCTTGAGGACCGCGTGTGCCGTCGTGCCGGTGCCGGCGAAGAAGTCGAGGATCAGGTCGTCCGGGCCGGTGCTCATGCGGATGATTCGGTCGAGAAGCATCAGCGGTTTTGGCGTGGAGAAAACGCTCGCGGAGTCTGGGAATTCCAGATCGGCGAGCCGAACGACGAGGGTGACCATCCCAGTGATCTGCACCGCAGAAAGAATTCATTCGAGAGAAAACTCACGGGGCTCATGGAGGAGAGCGCCGAGACTCCGTGTCGCCGGGTCCGTGGCTGATTTTCGGTTCCGGTTGCCCGTTCGGTCAGGGGAATCTTCCGTTTGACGCCCGCACCCCTGCTGGCAATACTCCCGCCCCCCTTTCCCAAGCATCCAAAAACCCTCAGTTCGAAATCCGACTCACTTTATGGCCAACGCCAACGATCTCCGCAAAGGCATGTGCATCCGCTACAACGGCAACCCCGCCATCGTGCTGGAGGTGATGCACCGCACGCCCGGCAATCTGCGCGCCTTCGTGCAGGCGATCATCCGCTACATCGGCACCGGCAAAAGCGCGGATGTCCGCTTCGGTTCCACGGACAAGGTGGACAGCGTGGATGTGGAGCGGAAGGAACTGGAGTTTTCCTACAAGGATCAGGACAGCTATCACTTCATGGACCCGGAGTCCTTCGAGACGGTCTCGTTTGATGCGTCGTTCGTTGCCGATTCCAAGGATTACCTGGTCGAAAACCTGAAGTGCGAAGTGCTTTACGTGGAAGGCAAGGCCGCGAGCATCTCGCTCCCCGCGTCCGTGATCCTGACCGTGACCGAAAGCGCCGAAGGCGTGCGCGGGGACAGCGCCAACAACGTGCAAAAGCCCGCGACGCTCGAGACCGGCAAGATCATCACCGTGCCGCTCTTTGTGAAGGAGGGCGAAAAAATCAAGGTCTCGACCGAAAACGGCACCTACATGGGCCGCGCTTAACTTTCCCTCCCCAGACGACCCCCCACCCCCCGGAAAAAACCTGCGCGGGCGCCGCTTTTTGGAGCGACGCCCGCGTTGCTTTTTGGGGGGATGGCCGGGAGGGTGCGGCGATCGAGCGCCGGTGGCTTGGGGATCGGTGCAAGTTTCGTTTGTCCTGCGCAGGCGCGGCTGCTAGCCATTCCTGGATCTTTTTTTATCAACGTCCCCTCCCGCGCCCCCATGCCCCCAAACACCTCCAATCAACTCGTTGAGAAACGTGTCTTCAAACCGAGCCGCGATTTCTCTAAGAAAGCCCGCATTCAGAGCCTCGCGCAGTATCGGGCGATGTGGGAGGAGTCGAT
>Ga0105048_10020598_pt1 | contig 10059 bp, 9 predicted proteins | sample MAT05_FD_78382 | JGI IMG/M metagenome (GOLD analysis project Ga0105048, IMG submission 78382) | Freshwater microbial communities from Lake Fryxell liftoff mats and glacier meltwater in Antarctica - MAT-05 | ecosystem: Environmental > Aquatic > Freshwater > Ice > Liftoff microbial mat | place... | reverse complement strand
TCGATCGCTGCACGCAGGTACGTGTGCGGGCCGACACCGGCCAGCTTCGCGCTCTCGATCAAGCTGTAGAAAAACGCCGCGACCTCGGTCCCGCGCTTCGAGCGCGAGCCGTAGTGGTTCTTGCGCCCGACAACCACGCCACGCAGCGCACGTTCGGTGCGATTGTTGTCGAGCTCGACGTCGGCGTCGTCGAGAAATACGCGCAGGCCGTCCCAAACCCCGCCCATGTAGGCGATGGCCTTGCCCAAATTGCTCTGCGGTAGCGCCTCTGTTTTCAGCGCCCAGTTCTGGATCGCGATGACGATCTGCCGCGACTCTTCTTGTCGCTTTCGCAGGCGCTCTTCCGGCGGGCCGTCGCGCGTTTCTCGCTCGATGGCGTAGAGCTTTCCGATCCAGTCCAGCACTTGCTTGCACTGCGTCGGGTACTGGTCCTCGATCTCGATGAACTTGCGCCGAACGTGGGCCCAGCAATGTGCGAGTTCGAAACGCGCGCCGCGCTTTTTCAACGATTGGTAGGCGCTGTAGCCGTCACAGATCACGGTGCCGACGTAGTCACCAAGAAGCTTTCCGGCTGCATCGGCCGAGCGGCTGTCTTCGATGCGGTAGCAGACCGCGTTCGGCGCCACGATGGCCCAGACTTGCCAACGCTTGCAGTCGCCGCCGGCCTTCTTGCCTTTGGCGCTCATCATGCGCCAATGCGTTTCGTCGGCGCCAATGACGGACTGGCTCAGCACGTGTTTCTGCAAACGGTCGTGGGCTGGCGCGAGCAACTTCGCCAGTGCCTCGATCTGATCCCACAGCGTCTGTGAGTCGACGGTGAGACCATCGCGCTGCATCGTCTTGACCTGCCGCTCGAGCGGCAGGTGGTCTGCGTACTTGGCCATCGCCACGTGCTGGGCGAAACCGACCGAATAGCGGGCTCCTTCGAACAATTTTACCGGCCCTGGCGCCGTCTCGATGCAGGTCCCGCACGTACAGCGGTACTTCTGGCGCTTGTGACGGGTCACCACGAAGCGGCGTTCGATGATGTCGATCTCTTCCGCTTCTTCGAACTGGCCCGACCACTCACGCAGGTCGCCGCCGCACGAACTACATGCCAGCTCGGCTTCGTTTGCGACGTGCACCTTTTCCACCACGTCGAGCAGCGGCTGCTCGCGGCGACCGTGGCCTCGCTGCTTCTTTTTTTCCGAGTCGTCCTCGGTTGTAGCTTTCGCCTTCGGTCGCTGCTCCGTCGATTCGCCGAACAGCTTCTTGCGGGCGTTCGCGAGATCCGTTTCTAGCTCTTCGATCTGCAGCTGGAGCTGCACGGCCTCGGTGCCTTCGAGGATAGCGAGCCGCTTCTTCAGCTTGGCGATCATCTTCGCCATCACGAGATTCTCCGCCTGCAGCAGCTTCGCTGCGGCCAGGAGGCTCTTGTGATCTGTCAGCTGCTCCAGCGTCATTTCAGTAGGTTCAACCTACCGAAGCGCGCTCAAATTCCCGAGGCCTGCACTTTTTCTTCGAATAATTTTGAGCGCAAGTCGGCCTTGCGGAGCAGCGGTGGGCTCAGCGTCACGCGCCCAAGCGCCTCGCTGCCCTCGACGAACAGCGACAGCTCGGTGAGCGTTAGGGTGAGGTTCTTGGACATGGGCCCTTTCCAAGGCGTCGCGAAGAGACCTGTCTCGAGCCGCTTCGCGAACAGGCAGACGCCGGTGCCGTCGAAATAGATGACCTTGGCGCGCTTGCGGTCACGACTGACGAACAAGAACAAATCGCCCGTCATCAGGTCGTGCCCAAGCTTCTCGACAACCAGAGCGCTGAGCGTGTTGAAGCTTTTGCGCATGTCGCACGGCTCGCCGTACGCGTAGACGCTGACACCACGAAGCGCGCCGATCACGCTAGCCTCCGTACGAGTTCGGCCACGTCGTCGAGAGAAAGATCGTCGATTCTGAGCCCGCGCGGCCCCCAGACGGTCACTCGGCGCGCTCCCGGTGCTGTCGTTTCGGCGACAACGCGCACAGCACGTAGGCTGGCAGCGTGAGATGCGACGATTGACTCACGCTGTCGTTGCAGCCAGCCCTTGAGCGTCTGCAGATTCAATCCAAGGCTCTGGGCTAGCGCTTCGAGCGTCTCTCCGGCAGCGCGGCGTTCGACGACGTGCTTGATTGCGCGGTCACGAACCGCCGGTGGCACGTGGCCGCGCCCGCCAGCGGTGCGGTTTCGCGCCGCCAAAATTTCGCGCTGCAATTCTTCGAGGTCTGCGTTCTTCACGCCACGATCATCGCGACGTCAGACCGAAGCGTCACGACGGGGGCGGGCGAGGACATACAAATTGTCCGGCTGCACTACTTCGAAGACCATTCCTTCACCGACATCGCGCGCGAACTGAAGATCAGCAAAGCGTGGACAAGTCGCTTGCACGCGCGAGCGATGGCGCATTTGGCGAAACGGATGCTGCGGACAGTTTAGGGTTCAACTGCGAGAGCTTGCAAATTGTCATCAGGGGTCGGCTGCGACCTCAAGCGGGACGCATCACTTGCTGCACCACGCGGCTGCGATGGCCGCTGCTTCCTGGGTTTGCTCGGCATCGAACCCCCAGCAAGCCGAGTAGCACGCAATCAGCAGGCCAACGGCGACATTTGCGGGCTCCGGTTGGCAGAACGTGGATGCGATGTCTTCGCAGGGACTATCGGCAAGACAGCCGTAATAGCAGAGTAACTGCTCGGAATTCGGTGGGCGGACGCCTCGTGTGTCGACGCATTCTTGCGGCCCGATGATGTAATCGGCACCGCACTCTCGCATGTGTGCTGCAGCCTCTTCGCACCGGGGTCGTTCGAACTCCTCGATCGGGGGGCGCTCGAACTCGACTTGTGCTGTCAAGGGTCCGCAATCGTCACCCTCGACCTCGACACGACTCTGATCCAGCTGCGTGACCAGGCCGTTGCGGTCGACGCCGTCGAGTGCAACCTCGAAGGTGCGGGGGACGGAGCCGCCAGTACAGATGCAGTCGAGCCCCTCGACGCTGCAGTCAAGGTCGAACCAAGGGCCACCCTCGAGCGCAGCCTGAACGCGGTAAGCGCAGACATCCTGGTACGCGCCATTGCCGACACGGACCGAGAGCGCCGGACTTTGGGCCGTCGGGCATTCGTCCCCTGCACATGCTGTCCCGCACGACAGAACAATGCCCCACCACCACTGCGTCGGCTTTCTAGGATCCATGGTGGAGATCATTGTAGATCGATCCACCCCCCGACGGATGTCTCGTCCTCAAGGAGGAGCCAGTAAAGCGAGCCGGGCTCGACGCTCCGGGCGTCCAATGCCACGAGCTCACAAGAACACTTTTCGTCGCAAAGCTTCCATGGGCTATCGGTCGAAACGGCAAGGCGACGCTCTTCTTCGAAGCGGAGCGGTACCGCCACGGGTCCCCTGCGCGGGAGCTGAAGTGCCACGTGGCTCTTTGGGACGATACTCGTGTCGGCTGGCTCCGTCGGTTCGCACTTTTGCAGTAGAGCCGCTCGCTCGAATTCAAGCGAGACCGCACCCCGCGATGTCTCCAAGCGGTACTTGCCGTCGAGGATCCGACCGAACGAAGAGAAGTCGCCTTTTCCGTGGCGTCTAGAGACTAGAAACTCGCCGCTGTCACAGGAAAAGAGATTCGCGTTTCCACCGCCGCGCACGGAGACTCGGAAGCTGCCGGGTTCGACCTCGACAAGCTCGCTGGTTTTCGGATCGTCAGCTGTCCCGACGCCGGCTTCGTCGCATTGGGCATGGCGATTGAACGGCACCCCTCTCCGTATCGGCGAGGGCGGACCAAAGCCATGGCATTCAGGAAAACTCACTCCGGGCTGGTATCCGGCTTCGAACAGTCGTTGCGTGCTTACCTCCAACGACTCTCCAAAGGTCCTCTGAAACAGCTTCCGGAAGTCCGCCTCCGTCATGTCCATGCTAGCGTTCCGGTGAAACTCCATGACTCGCGCAGCGCCAAACCGATCCAGAAGGGAGCCAATCAGGACTCCTGCTGCATTGTGCTCGTTCGGCTCGACATCCAAGAGGCGCGACGGTTCGAACGGCTCAAGCGGGGCCACCATTGGCAGCGAGCCGAAGTAAACGGCCAGCCCCTCGCTCGTGAGCGGGTGAACACGCCGAAGACCTCGATTGGCTACGACGTGCGTGAGCTCGTGCGAGTTCAGAACATCCGAGGCGAAGACGCGATTCTCCCAATAGATTGCGCATCCGCGAATCGCGAGCTCTGGCTGGCGACAATGTCGACGAAGTTCCTCGCTCCCGAGTTCCGGGTCATAGGGGACGTAGAAGTAGTCGAGCCGCGTTGGTACGTCGACGCTCAAGGCGTCAGCGATCTCGCGCGTCAGGCGCCCGGCGCGCTCCGCGCTGCCCGGGCAAATTGTCACCTTCGGATGGCTGTAGAGGAGGACCGGCCCGGAGCCGACTGCTACCCAGTCGCCGTCAGGGCCACCGTCGCCACACGACAGGAGCAGGGGCGCCCAACAGAGGAGGCTAACGAGAGACTGCCTACTCACGCCTTGGGCGCTTCCCGGTCTTCAACGCGCGTCGCACGTGAAGGCAACGTCCGGGCGCAGCTCGATATTGCGGGCTGCGACTGTACCCTTGAAGTTCACATGCTTGCCTGCGCCAAGAACGACCTTGGCCCGTGGGGCATGCAGAGCGCCTTCAAACGTGTGCTCGATGAGCAGGTCCCCGGTCCCGCCGTAAGTTAAGATCAGTGAGTGGCCAGCAGGGGTCATCGCGCCATGAAGGGTCACGGAGGAGCGAACAAAGAGTCGCGTCGTTCCGGTGAGCAAAAGAGTACTTTCTGGATCAAGCTGGAGCTCATCCATGTAGTAATCTCCCTGACCCAAAGTAAGAACGCTTCTCGACTTTGCTACGATCCGAGCAAACGTCCCGGGACCGACCGCAGTGTGCATGTCTGGCTCCAAGTGAACGACTCGCGAACCAATGCCGAAACTTTGCCACGTCAATTCCGGGAATGACCCGAAGACCAAACTCAAGAACGGTTGTAGTGAACCCGGTGGGGCCGACACCTGATTTCCCACTGCGATGCCGGCACCGCTGCGGATCGAGCTGAGGACGCGCGCACGGTCTCGGACCGAGACTGGGCCCATTGCCTCCAGCGAGAAAATCGTTGCGGCGTTCCCGATGGTGTTGCTGGTCCGCCCGAGCGCGACTGCCGTCGCTGTTCCACCCAGGGACGCTCTATCCGTCAGCGAAATACCCTCAGACGCAAGGAGGGCGGGCCTGACCGCGACAATCTGCGTGGCAGTGGTGCTGTTGCCGAGGGCGTCGGTTACCGTCCAAGTGACACTGGTCTTGCCGCGGGGGAAGCTCGCTGGAGCGTCGTTGGTTACAGTCACCGGCCGTCCAAAACAGACATCCTCTGCGGCGGGAGGAGTCAGATCCGGTGCCGCGCAGGACGGAGCAACGTGTGAGAGCACGACGACTGGATTAGGCACCGCGTCCTGATCTGGATTGGCAACCAGTGGGCAGTTATCCTCCAAGTCTCCGACTCCATCTCCATCTGCATCGCCACCGAGAAACACGTCGGCAAAGGAGCTTTCAAACTGTCCGTATAGGTCGATAGTGACCTTCCCTTCATTCCCGGGGAACGGAACGGCGAGCTTCTCGATCCGAAGCGTTCTGGTCTGCCAATCGACTGTAAAGGGCACGTCGAGCGAGTTCTGTTGGTTGCGGATCACCTTGCGGACGTCGTTGTCGAAACCGGCTGCTGTCATTAGCAGCGTGCCGGCTGGAATCGTGCCTCTTCCATCCGGTCCGACGCGCAGCGCATCCGACGTCGAAATGACATCGATCGTCATGTCGGTGATCCGGTGCACGCCGTTCAGATCCAAATCGAATGGCGCTACTTGGGCACGGGTCTTGAGACCTAACGTGCATGAGCCTCCAGGACATTCAGAGCCAATCAAGCCGAAAGATCCGCTCACCGCCGCGGTCGCTTCGTCCTTGATATGCTGACAGACGACCAGGAAGCAGGCGTCGAAATCGACAGAGGTCGTCATGGTAGAACCCGAGAGCCACGCTCCAGGCTTCGAGTACAACACCTTGTATCCGCCACCACCGAGACCAAAAGAGAGAGGCGAGCTCCCGGGTGGGAGGATTCCCCCTTCGAAGCTGGGCGTGCAGAGAGGCGCCTTGCTGTATCCGCCACACGCTGCCGCGACGGTGCACTCACACTTGCCGCTCTCCAGGTCGTCACGCGAGCAGTTCGACGAATCACAAATGACATTCGTACACTCTCCTCCGCAGGAGGTCGCTGGCCGAACCAGCGATTTACGCACTTCGGGGTCCTGGGGATCTTCACACGTCACGGCCACGTTCACGATATCGCAAGCGGCGGAGTTTTCACTCTCCGCGACGGCAAGCCCGGCCGTCGTCATAAACTGACGGAAGGCGTTCGACTGGCAGTAGGCAACCGGATCGGCTTCGAACTCAACGGGAACGCACACCTCGTGCTCAAAATCGTATTTCTGTTCTTCTATGCCACCGGGCCCGCTACCACTGACAACACACTTGCAGGTAACTGCTTGGTCGTCCGTGGGCGTCGGCTCGTTCGGCGGCTCTTCGGCAAGGTCCTGACATGCGCAGCCGGACACCAATGTGAGAACGAGCGCTAGGCCAAGGGCCCTGACCGTCAACGCGCTTTCAACGAAAACTCTTGGAACTACACCCTTGAAGTCTAACATCACTACAGGTCTCCGCTCATCCAATATCGATTCCCAGTTGGGTGTCAACGACTTTGCGACAACGGTGGCGATAAGGGTTTTGGCCCGATATTGAGAGCTGGCGTCGGGCTAAATAGCCGATTTACGCGACCTGTTTCGCTCCAGACTTCACCAGCCGCGTAGGCACGCCGGCCCAGGGCGAGCGCATCTTAAACGCAGGACACCGAACTACAAAACCCTATTCTATGTAGTAGTACTCGGAGCGTGTAGAATCGATGAACCCAAAAGTGATCGCCCTGCAGAGAGAACGTCACGATGCTATCGGCGCTCTCTTCGATGGCAATGCGATGCCCCCCTGCAGGTAGTGCGCTCAACGGCATCCCCGGGCGCACTTCAAGGGTCACCGCGACCCGGAGAGACGGCGCAACCGGTGAGGCAATCGGAGGCGCATTCGACTTCGAACCCGTGTCGGACTTTGAACCCTTGAAATCCCCTGCTGGATCCCCACACGCGATGACGGTGAACCAAACCGTGGCTCGAAGAATTCATCGCGTTCGAGGAGCATGAGCGACAGAAGAGAAGCCTCGAGCGACGGGTGAAGAGCGCGAGAGTGGGCGCGGTGATGACCTTCGGTGTCGTTTTCGACGGTGCCGAGCGACCGGTCGTAAAAGCCGTCGGCGTCGTCGGACGTCTGGTCGCTGTTACCGGGCCAATCGTACTGAAAGCTTTGACGGAGGACGCGCTTGTCGAAGGATCCGTGCGGGCTGGGCTGGGCGCGTCTGGGATCTTGCTGGTTGCTGGCGCCGCTGACCTCTGCTGCGAAGGGGTTCGTTCGGAGATCGTGGCCGGCGGCGTAGCTGTAGTCGATGCGCGTTGCGCGATTCAGATCGTCGTACTCGATCTTTTTGGTGACGGGCTTGGCGCCGTTGGGCCGGTCTTGGGGATCACGCCAGTCGCGGATCTCGGTCGGGTTGCCGACCAGAAACCGCGCTGCGTTGGTTCGCCGGGGGAAGGTCAGCGAGAGGCGGCGCGAGATGCAACGGCGGCAGAGCTGCACTGTCTGCTCGTCGCTCACTCACCTGTTTCGCTGCCCGCGCCATAGCGCCAACTCTCCCACTGCGCCTGGCGACGAGTCAACTTCGGGTAGAAGCGCCCAATCTGCTGCGCTATGTTTCGCCAACGCACGCGATGTCGCTCGAGTCTCCGCACGACGCTCTCTTCAAAGAGATTTTCTCCAACCCCGAGCACGCTCGGGTCGAGCTGCGCGCGGTACTTCCTCCGACCCTGGTCGCCAAACTGGACTGGACAACGCTGCGCGTCGAGCATCCCCAAGTCAGTTTGCGAATGCGAATCAGAGACCTGTACCGCCGCCCATGCCAGCGTCGGTGCAAGCAGTGTCGCTGCCACCCGAGAAGGAAACCTCATCGACGTAGAATTCGATGTCGTTGCCTTCGGGAAGGGCGCCGTTATCGCCAAAGCTGATCGAGACCATCTGATCGTTTGTCTCGGATGTGTACGTGCCCCACGCCACGCCCCACGGAGGAATCGAACACTGCTTGTGAAATTATCCGCCCTCAGCAGATTCCATCTCGCGGCTCCAAAGACCCGCTTCCACTGTCGAGCTGCTCCCAGCGCGGTTTGGGGCGTCAGAAAACGAGGTACTTGAGGACCACGCTGAGCACGGGCCAACCCACGACCGGGAAGACCTTCCACGCCACGATCATCCCCAACATTTGGTAGGCGGGTGTCGTGCGCACCTTGTCGAAGAAGGTGTGCAACTGCCGCGGAAACAGGCCCTCGAGCACTGCGGCGCCGTCGAGCGGCGGGATGGGCAACAGATTGAAGATGCCGAGCAGGACGTTGAGGATCAACAGAATGGAAAGGGCCATGGCGACAGCCCCCATCAGACCGCGCGCATCGCCCGGCGCGACGACGATGGCGTCTAGTTCGAACCCGCCTGGATTGAAGTCGAGCACGCCGGTCCCGACGCAGATGCGCATTGCTACGAACGCCACCGCGGCAAGCAGCATGTTGGCCGCCGGACCGGCGAACGACATGAGTGCGTGTTTTCTGGGCTCTCGGCGTGCCCACTGCGGATCGTAGGGGGCCGAGGCCCAGCCGATCATCCAGCCGGCAAGCGCGAACGAGATGAGTGGCACGACCACCAGGCCAAAAGGAGAACGGCGGATGTGAGGAAGCGGGTCGAGGCTGAGAGTGCCGCCCTCGTAGGCAGTCCGGTCACCGCCCCAGTAGGCCAATAGCGAGTGCGAAAACTCATGGAAGGTCGTGCTGAACAGAAAGACGACATACCAAACGAGCAGATTGGCGATGGAAAAGGACATGACGGGCTGGGCTTTGCTAGCTGCTGATCGGGGAAAGGGCTAGCCGCGGATCCCGGCAAGGGCGACGGCGGCCCCTTGCAGGAAATCTGCAGGACGAATCCTGCACTCGGCGGGCTTTGCAGGATCGATCTCTGGTCAGCATCGGTCATCCGCCGTGAGGCTCTTTTACGGTAGGCTGGACCACACTCGGGCCGGGGCGACTGAGCGAAGGCGCGCCGAATGACGATCTTTTCATGCCACTAAGTGCTTGAAACTACGCAGTTCACGCGCAGTTTTTTACATCCTGCACGCAGGATGCAATAATCCTGCATGGGCTGGTTGCGGGATTTGATGACGACGTCGGAACCGACGATCGGGAGCTTTGGTCAGCTCGCGGAGGCGGCTCTGGAAAGCACCAGCTGGCCCGAAGATTCTCGCATCAAACCGCGCTCCTTATCAACCCTGTTCAGTAAACTGGACCGCGGCCAAGACCTGGATTGGCTCCGGGATCGTCCGCTCTGTCAGCGAGCACTGGCCGAACTCATGACTAGGCCCTGGGGGGATGTGCAGGCCCACTTGGGCGAGCCACCCCTCCGAGGTGATGGACGGCTGGTCCGGCTCCGAGACGTCCGCTTTGCGCGAGAAATCGACCTGACCCGCGAGGACCTGCCCCCCGGCCTGCCACCGGACGTGCTCCACCCCCCCTCCTGGAAACCCACCTGGTGGCACGCGCCGAACGGCTCCGGACGGTCGCTGGCGGGCGCGTGGCTGCAAGCGCGCGGGTTGGCCCGCCACGTCTTGATCGAGAGCCGCGACGACTGGAAGAACGTGCCACCGCGCGGCGCACTGTTCGTCGAACTGGGCGCAGGCGTGCCGGCGACGGCCGACGACTGGGCTCGGCTGCGCTGGGGCGAACGTCCCGTGTGCGTGGCGTCGTCGCTCGACTCGAAGCATGCATCACTCCTCGAGGCAGGGTTTCGGACAGAAGAGTTTCTCACAATCGTCTCACCGCAGGTGAGCATCATTCTACCGGAACTCGTCGA
>Ga0105048_10020596_pt1 | contig 10061 bp, 9 predicted proteins | sample MAT05_FD_78382 | JGI IMG/M metagenome (GOLD analysis project Ga0105048, IMG submission 78382) | Freshwater microbial communities from Lake Fryxell liftoff mats and glacier meltwater in Antarctica - MAT-05 | ecosystem: Environmental > Aquatic > Freshwater > Ice > Liftoff microbial mat | place... | reverse complement strand
TGGTGGTGGACCAAAACGCGCAGGGCACCCAGGTGGTGCAGGCCGTGGGGCCGTACCGTGGCCTGGCGGCGCGCTACCCGAATGTGCCGGTGCAGCATTTTCCGGGGCGCATCATCGCGCCGGGTTTTGTGGATTTGCACAGCCACTACCCGCAAACCAACGTCATCGGTTCGCCTGCAGAGGGCTTGCTGCCATGGCTTGAGCATTACACCTTTCCAGAAGAAAATCGCTTTGCAGCCCCCGACTACTGTGCGCAAGCAGCTACATTCTTTGTAGCGGAGATGCTGCGCAACGGCGTGACCACGGCGCTGACTTTTGCCACCTCGCACCCGGCCTCGGTGCAGGCCTTGTTTTCCGAGGCACAAAGCCAACACCTGCGGCTGATCACCGGCCTGTGCCTGATGGACCGGCACGCACCGCCCGACCTGCTGAACCAGTCCTCCCAGCCCGGCGGCTCGGACGCCACCGAGCAAAGTCTGATCGACTCCGAAACCTTGTTGCAGTGCTGGCACGGCGTGGACCGCCTGGGCTACGCCATCACGCCGCGTTTTGCGCCCACCAGCTCAGACGCCCAGTTGCGCGGCGCGGGCGAACTGGCGGCGCGTTACCCGAGTGTCTGGATTCAGTCCCATGTGGCGGAAAACCACGAAGAAATTGCCTGGGCGCGGGATCTTTTTCCGGCCTCCAGCAGTTACCTGTCCACCTACGCCGACTTTGGCCTGCTGCGACAGCGCGCTATCTACGCGCATTGCATTCACTTTGACGATGCCGACCGGGCGCTGATGCGTGACAGCGGTGCTGCGGCGGCCGTCTGCCCGACCAGCAACCTGTTTCTGGGTAGTGGCTTTTTTGACTACGCCGGGGCCGACCGCGTGGGTTTCCAGTACGGCCTGGCCAATGATGTGGGCGGTGGCACCAGTTTCAGCCCGTTTCACACCATGCTGGCGGCTTTCTACGTGGGGCGCGAAGGGCAGACCAAGACGGGTTTGTCGCTGTCGCCCCAGCACCTTTGGTGGCAACACACCGCTGGCGCGGCGCAGGCGCTGGGCCTGGGCGGTGTGGTGGGCAACCTGCAGCCGGGCTGCGAGGCGGACTTTGTGCTGCTCAACCCGCAGGCCACGCCACTGCTTGCACGCCGCACCGCGCAAGCCAGCAGCCTGGACGAGCTGCTGTTTGCGATGATTGTGTTGGGTGATGACCGGCTGGTGGCGCAGACGGTAATTTCATAAGCTTTTTAGGCCTCTAGCCCTTATGTTTAAAGCGCTGATAGCTATATTGTTAATAGTATTTATGAATTCATGGCTACATCTTGCACTTGCGTAAAGACGGGGCGTTTGGCGCGCTGGCGCCTGATACAAGCTGCCAACTTGTCCCGCTTGGCACTGAGCCCTGCTTACAATCCGCCAACCCCCCAGGAGACAGACTTCTCATGAGCATCAAAAGCGACAAATGGATTCGCCACATGGCCGAAACCACCGGCATGATCGAGCCCTTCGAGCCCGGCCAGATCCGCCAGCGCGACGGCAACAAAATCATCAGTTATGGCACCAGTAGCTACGGCTACGACATCCGTTGCGCGCCTGAATTCAAGGTGTTCACCAACATCCACAGCACGGTGGTGGACCCAAAGAACTTTGATGAGAAGAGCTTTGTCGACTTCAACGAAGAGGTTTGCATCATCCCGCCCAACAGCTTTGCGCTGGCTCGCACGCTGGAATACTTCCGTATTCCGCGCAATGTGCTGACCATTTGCCTGGGTAAAAGCACTTACGCGCGCTGCGGCATCATCGTTAATGTGACCCCGTTTGAGCCCGAATGGGAGGGTTTTGTGACGCTGGAGTTCTCCAACACCACGCCGCTGCCCGCCAAAATTTACGCTGGTGAAGGTTGTGCCCAGGTGCTGTTCTTTGAGAGCGACAAAGACGATGTGTGTGAAACCAGCTACAAAGACCGAGGCGGCAAGTACCAGGGTCAGCGCGGCGTAACGCTGCCCAGGGCCTGAAGCCAGGAGCAATGCCATGAAATGGGAAGGTAACCGCGAATCTGACAATGTGGAAGACCGGCGTAGCGGCGGTGGTTCATCGGGCGGCGGCGGTTTTGGCGGACGCGGCATTGGTATTGGCTCCATTGCTATTGCCCTTGTAGCGTCGTATTTCTTTGGCATCAACCCGATGACGGTGTTGAGCCTGCTCAGCGGCGGCAGCCCGGCGCCGCAAACCCAATCTGCACCCGCGCAGCGCCCCCCGGCGGATGACCGCATGGCCAGCTTTGTCTCCACCGTGCTGGCCGATACCGAAGATGTCTGGAAAGATGTCTTCGCGCAGAGCGGGCGCACCTACGACAACCCCAAGCTGGTGCTGTTTCGTGGCACGACATCCACCGCCTGTGGTGCGGGGGAAGCGGCCATGGGCCCGTTTTATTGCCCGGCTGACCGTAAGGTCTATATTGACCTGGGTTTTTACGAAACCCTGCAAAACCGCCTGGGTGCGCCGGGCGACTTTGCCCAGGCCTATGTGATTGCCCATGAGGTGGGTCACCATGTGCAAAACCTGCTGGGCATCAGCGCCAAGATGGACGACATGCGCGGTCGCGTTAGCCAGGTGGAGTACAACGCCCTGAGCGTGCGCCTGGAACTCCAAGCTGATTGTTTCGCCGGTGTCTGGGCCAACCATGCGCAGGCATCGCGCCAGTTGCTGGAAGCAGGTGATGTGGCAGAAGCCATGAACGCTGCCGCCAAAATTGGTGACGATGCGCTGCAGCGCGCTGGCGGCGGCCAGGTGGTGCCTGACAGCTTCACCCACGGCACCAGTGCCCAGCGCCAGCGCTGGTTTGAGAATGGCTTGACAAATGGCAACGTCAAGCGCTGCGATACCTTCTCGGCGCGCCAACTTTGACGCTTGGGCGATAATGGGGGTTTGCTCCAAGTCGTGGGGCTGCACCAGCTATCGGATGGGTAGCAACTGAAACTGGCTCTGAATGACCGACCTGACCTCTGATACCTCGAATGAATTGACCGCCGACACACTGCCCATGGCTTTTGCCCAGCTGCAGTTGTCCGACCCCTTGGCCCGCGCTGTGTTTGAGATGGGTTACGAGACCATGACGCCGATCCAGGCCCAGGCGATTCCTGTGGTGCTGCAGGGGCGTGACGTGATGGGTGCTGCCCAGACCGGCACCGGCAAGACCGCTGCTTTTGCCTTGCCGCTGCTGCAGCGCATGCTCAAGCACGAAAACGCCTCCACCTCGCCAGCACGCCACCCGGTGCGCGCCTTGGTGCTGTTGCCCACACGTGAGCTCGCTGACCAGGTGGCTGAGCAGGTGGCGCTGTACGGCAAATACACCAACCTGCGCAGCACCGTGGTGTTTGGCGGCATCGACATGAAGCCGCAAACCGCCGAGCTGAAAAAAGGCGTTGAAGTGCTGGTGGCTACCCCTGGGCGGCTGCTGGATCACATTGAAGCCAAAAACTGCGTGCTGAATCAGGTGGAGTATGTGGTGCTGGACGAAGCTGACCGCATGCTGGACATCGGCTTTCTGCCGGACCTGCAGCGCATTCTGAGCTTTCTGCCCAAACAACGCACCACCTTGCTGTTTTCGGCCACGTTCTCACCCGAGATCAAGCGCCTTGCCAACAGCTACCTGCAAGACCCGGTAACAATTGAAGTGGCGCGCTCCAACGCCACAGCCTCCACCGTCGAGCAGCATTTTTACAGCGTCAGTGACGACGACAAGCGCCATGCGTTGCACCAGATCCTGCGCCAGCGCCAGTTGAAGCAAGCCTTTGTGTTTGTTAACAGCAAACTCGGCTGTGCCCGCCTGGCGCGCTCGCTGGAGCGTGAAGGCCTGAAAACCACCGCGCTACACGGCGACAAAAGCCAGGATGAGCGCCTGAAAGCGCTGGAGTCGTTCAAATCGGGCGAGGTCGATTTGCTGGTCTGCACTGACGTCGCCGCCCGTGGGTTGGACATCAAGGACGTGCCTGCGGTGTTTAACTTTGACATTCCTTTCCACGCTGAAGACTATGTGCACCGCATTGGCCGCACCGGCCGCGCGGGTCAGTCTGGTCTGGCGTTGACTTTTGTCTCCAAGAGCGATATGCGTCTTGTGGCCGACATTGAGAAACTGCTCAAAACCAAGATTGACCTGGAAGCCATCGAGTTCGAAGAAGACCTGCCCGATATCCGCAAGCAAGGTCATATCAACGACGGCCGTCGCATGTACCAGCAAGGGTCGGACGTGCCGCGTGAAGATTTCTCCGCCAGGTCGCCCCGCGCGCCTCGGACTGACTACAAACCGCGTGTCAGGTCGGCCCCGGCTGACCCGTTTTTTGACACGCCTTACGAGCCGTCACTGCCGCCCGAGGCAGCCCCTGCCTGGGAAGCTGCTGCTGCGCGGCCCGGTGTGCGCACCGTCTCTGGCAACATCCGCTCCAAGCGCAAACTGGCAGCGCTGTTCACGTCGGCTTAAACGCTGTCAGCTTCCAGGCTGTTGCGCCTGTGGGCAGCGGACCTGAATCAACTCCCGACTGGCCGGGTCGGCGTTCTGACCGAGTTTGAGGGCGCTGAGCGAGCCGCCCCACACGCAGCCTGTGTCAAGTGCTAAAACATCGGGTCGGTCCAACCAGCCCAACGTAGACCAGTGCCCGAAAGCCACACACACCTTTGCGCTTTGGCGCCCGGGTACGTCATACCACGGCAAGTAACCCGGCGGCGCAGCCTCAGCGCTGTCTGACACTGAAAACTCCATCTCACCTGCAGGTGTGCAAAAGCGCAAGCGCGTCAGCGCGTTGACGATGACCCGCAAGCGCTCAACACCGGTTAGCCTGTCATGCCAGCCAGTGGGTGTGTTGCCGTACATCTGGTGCAAAAATTCTGGCAAATCGGGGCCGCGCAAAACAGCTTCAACCTCGTTGGCAAGCGCAATGGTTTTTGTAGCACTCCACGCAGGCAGAACGCCGGCGTGCACCAATAAATACTCAGTACCCCGGTGTTGCATCAGGATGGCCATGCGCTGCTGGCGCAGCCAGTCCAGCAGGATGGAGCGGTCGGGCGCGTTCAGTACGTCATGGAGGGTGTCTTTGCGGCTGGGCTTGCGCGCGCCATGGGCGGCGGCAAGCAGGTGCAGGTCATGGTTCCCCAAGATGCATTGGCAGGCCGTGCCATACGACATCAGGCTGCGCAGCACGCCCACCGAGTCCGGCCCCCGGTTCACCAGATCGCCGAGAAAAAACAGCGTGTCACGGCTAGGAGAAAAAGAGATTTTGTCGAGCAGGGTGTGCAGGGCAGCGTTGCAGCCCTGCACGTCGCCAATCAGGTAAAGTGCCATGATCTTGATTGTCGTTTGTCCCGCATGGAATTTTTGCTGATTGTTTTTTTGACGCTACTCAATGGCGTCTTTGCCATGTCCGAACTGGCTCTGGCTGCCAGCCGCAAGTCACGTTTGAACGCTATGGCTGAAGCTGGCGACAAAGGCGCACAGGCCTCGTTGACGTTGTTGGACAACCCCAACCAGTTTTTGTCGACGGTTCAGGTTGGCATCACCTCCATTGGCGTGCTCAACGGCATTGTGGGCGAGGCCGCGTTCAGCCAGGGGCTGGCGTCCTGGCTGCAGGGCTGGGGCATTGCCGAAAAGGCCGCTGCGGTGTCAGCCACAGCGCTGGTGGTCACCATGATCACTTTCACCACCATCATTTTTGGCGAGTTGGTCCCCAAACGCATTGGGCAGCTCTACCCGGAGCAAGTTTCACGTTGGATTGCCAGGCCCATGTTGTGGCTGGCACGGGCGGCGGGACCCTTCGTTAAACTGCTGTCGGGCACCACCGCTGGCGTTTTGAAGTTGCTACGCATCGACACCAACGCATCGCGCGCCATGACAGAGGAAGAAATCGCCGCCAGCCTGGAGGAAGGTGTCGATGCCGGTGTGATTGAGGAGCATGAACACCAGATGGTGCAAAACGTGTTCAGCCTGGATAGCCGTCCCCTGACGTCTCTGATGGTCCCCAGTGCCGAGATCGACTGGCTTGACGCCAGCATGACGGTGGCCCTGAGCCTGCAAAAGGTGGGGGCCGACGGCGCAGAAAAATCCCATTCCTGGTATCCGGTGTGCCGGGGGTCGCTGGAAGACGTGATTGGCAAGATCAGTCTGGCGCATCTGCTGGAACTGGGTGCGAACAGCCCTGGTACGCTGGCAGGCTACGTGACTCCCGCCGTGTTTGTGCCCGAAACACTCAGTGGCATGGAGTTGCTGGAGCAGTTTCGTGCCAAGGTGGGGCGACTGGTGCTGGTGGTAGACGAATACGGCGTGGTGCAAGGTCTGTTGACGCCCTATGACCTGCTCGAAGCCATCACCGGCGAGTTGCAGCCCGGTCTGCAAACTGAAGCCTGGGCCACCCAGCGTGAGGACGGCAGCTGGCTGCTCGACGGCATGATGCCGGTCAACGAGCTCAAGGCGCGCCTGGATATCGACGAACTGCCTGAGGAAGATCGAGGTCGCTACAACACCCTGGCGGGCCTGTTGATGGCGGTGAGCGGCCATCTGCCGGAGCCGGGGGACCAAATTGTTTGCGAAAACTGGTTGTTTGAGATCGTTGAGCTGGATGGCAAGCGTGTGGACCAGGTGCTGGCCAGCAAGACTCAGGTAGCGCTCTAGGGGTGCCCGCTGGGGTTTGTTTCAGGCGCGCCCAGCCAGTCTGTAAGCCAGCAGGCCGAGCATCTCATGCAGCGCCAGACGCCATCTTTTCACCCCCTGATCCATTGAGTACTGCGACCACGGTGTTGCCAGTCCACTGCGGAAATCCACTGGGTAAGCGGTGACGTTCCAGCCCGCCTTCTGAAAAGCGGCCATCGAGCGCGGCATGTGATAGGCCGAGGTCAGCAGCAACCAGGGTTTGGTGGCATCAACACCCGCGAGCCTTCGGCTCAAGATGGCGTTTTCGAAGGTGGTCCGCGACGCTGATTCCAGTAGCAATTTGTCGGGTGACACGCCCTGTGCCTGAAAAAACTGCCGGGCACGCTCGGCCTCGGTCGGACCCATGCCAAACAGCTCGCCCTCACCACCGGTGAAAAGCACCTGCAGGTGCGGATAGCGGCGCAGCAGCGGGGCGACTTCAGTCATTCGTTCGGCGGCATCGTTCAGGGCACTTTGCCCTGGCACCGTCCAGGCGTAGGCAGGTTCCAGCGCGCCACCCAGTACGATCACGCCCACCTGTGCTTGCCATGGGTGATCAGCCGCAGGAGCTGGGTACTGCGCCTCCAGGTAACGCAATGCTGCGTTGGGCAACGGCTCCCAGCCCAGCAGAAGCAGCATACCAAGGGCTGCTGCACTCAGCCTGAAGGCCCAGCGCGGGTTGGCCTTGATCAGCAGCATAGATGCCAGCACGATCAAGGCCACCCAAGCCAGGGGCTGGGTTAAAAAGGAGAAAAATTTGGAGGCTAAAAACATACGGTCAGTTCAAAAATGTATCAAAATGAGGGAAAGACGGATCGTTGACCGAAGTCAACAAATGTTTCATAAAAAAATTAACAGTTCAGGAGCGACGATATACTGCACCGCGACAAAACGCCCGTCAAAGTCATTAGTAGATTTTGACGCTTCAGTGACTTGAAGGTCTGTCAGACCAAGCAACCAAACGGGAACTGTAATGACCTTACCCCTAGAAGCCATGAATATCTTGCGCCATCGGCGTGAGAAGATTATCCAGAATGTCAGCCCTGAAAAGCTCGCCGCGCTGCACGCCAAGGGCATGCTGTCAGCCCGTGAGCGGGTGGACACCCTGTTTCTTGACGGCACGTTTCAGGAACTCGGTATGCACGCGCACCACAATGCCGTGTCGTTCGGAATGGCCGGCCGTGAGTTGCCCACGGATGGTGTGATCACTGGCACCGGCTATGTGGGTGAAATGCAGGTGGCCGCTTTCAGCCAGGACTTTCAAGTCTTGGCGGGCACCATGGGCAAGATGCAGGCGCGCAAGATCGTGCGCCTGATGCGCCACGCATTGCGCGTCGGTGTTCCCATGGTGGCGTTCAAAGACTCGGGTGGAGCACGCATTCAAGAAGGTGTGGACGCGCTGTCTGGTTACGGCGATGTTTTTTACTACAACGTCATGCTCTCGGGTGTGGTGCCGCAAATTGCTGTAATTCTAGGCCCGTGCGCCGGGGGGGCAGCCTACTCACCAGCGTTGATGGACTTTGTCATCATGGCCCGCCACAACGCCTACATGTTCCTGACCGGGCCTGAAGTTATCAAGGCGGTCACCGGGCGCACCACCACCATGGACGAAGTTGGCAGTGCCGAAATGCATGCGTCAGTCAGCGGTAATGTCCACTTCATTGCCGAAGATGACCAGCATGCGATTGCTTTGGTGAAAGGCCTGTTGTCCTACCTGCCTCCCAACAACACCGAGGACCCACCGCACGATCTGTCGGTGCCGATTGACGAGATGGTGGACGAGGGCATGAAGGAGTTGATCCCCGACGTCTCTTCCGAGCCGCTGGACATGCACGCGGTGATTCAACGGTTGGTGGATGGCGGTGAGTTGCTGGAGGTGCATGCCAAGTTCGCGCGTAATGTGATCGTTGGTTTTGCCCGCATTTCTGGCACGGTGGTCGGTATGGTGGCCAACAACCCAATGGTCATGGCTGGGGCGCTGGATATGGACGCGGCTGACAAAATTGCCCGCTTTGTGCGCACCTGCAATGTTTTCAACATCCCATTGGTGACGCTGGTGGATGTGCCTGGCTTCCTGCCCGGTGTTGAAGAAGAGCGTGGTGGCATCATCCGCCATGGCGCCAAGATGCTGCACGCGTTCGCCTCGGCCACAGTGCCCAAGATGACAGTGATTCTGCGCAAGGCTTATGGCGGCTCTTACTTGGCCATGTGCAGCCAGGAGATGCGTGCCGATATGGTTTACGCTTGGCCGTCAGCTGAAATTGCTGTTATGGGCGCAGAAGCCGCCGTCAAAATTCTCTATAGAAAAGAGATCAAGGAAGCCGTGGACGGCAAGTCCAAGGCAGCAGAATTGACTCAGCAGTACCGCGACGAGTTTGCCTCACCTTACGCTGCGGCTGCCAATTTTTACATCACCGACGTGATCGACCCGGCAGATACCCGCTGGACGCTCGCACTGGCGCTGCGCAAGACGCTGGGCAAGCGTGAACTGCGTCCCGGTAAAAAGCACGGCAACATGCCGCTCTAGCAGATCACCAGGAAGGCTTCAAACGATGAATCAGCCCGTTCTTTTTTCGCTGCAGGTCTACGGCATATCTATTGTTATAGCCATGCTGGTGGCAGTGCTGATCAAGCTCATGGTGGCCGTGACGGGGCGGCTTGAGCGAGATATGGCCGCCAAATCAGTGCCGCAAGGCGAAGTTTGCCCAGTGGCCTTTGGTATTCCGGATGAAGATGTGGTGGCGCTTTCAGCAGCGATTTTTGCGGCGATCGGGCACCACCACATTTTGCATATTTCACCTACCAACCGAACTTGGTCAAGCCACGGTCGGGCAGCGCAACACACCTCTCACGCCGGATTCCAGCGGCCCCCTCATTAATTTAGGAACCCACCATGACCCGATTGTTCAAAGTTACTGTCAACGGCCGCGAATACGATGTGGCTGTGTTGGAATTGACACCTGGTGCGACGCCCGTGGCGGGACCCGTGCTGCCCATGACGCAGGGTGACGCTTCGGCGCCGCCCGTTGCGGCCCCAGCGCGCAGCGCTGCGCCTGCCAGTGCGGCGGCACCTGGTGATGAGGTCGCCCAAATGGGTGGGGTGATCGTTCAGGTTGAGGTGAAGGTCGGTCAGAAGGTAGCGGTGGGCGACAGCTTGCTGGTGCTTGAAGCCATGAAGATGAAAAACCATCTGCTGGCCAGCCGGGCCGGGACCGTCATGCGAATTCTGGTGGCTGCAGGTGATGCGGTCGAGGGTGGTCAACCCGTGTTGACCATTCAGTAAGCTCACCCCAGTTCGAGCCAAGACGCATGGAAAATATTAGTTTTCTTGATCTGTTCCAGGGCATTGCGACCTTGGTGGCAGCCGAGCCATCGATCATGATCGGGCGCATCTT
>Ga0105048_10020594_pt1 | contig 10061 bp, 4 predicted proteins | sample MAT05_FD_78382 | JGI IMG/M metagenome (GOLD analysis project Ga0105048, IMG submission 78382) | Freshwater microbial communities from Lake Fryxell liftoff mats and glacier meltwater in Antarctica - MAT-05 | ecosystem: Environmental > Aquatic > Freshwater > Ice > Liftoff microbial mat | place... | reverse complement strand
TGGCTCAGCCCCTGGCTGTCGACAACTGTTCTGCCGTAGTATCCATACAATACTTGGGAGAAGCGCGTGTTAATGGTCCGTGCAACGAAACATACCGGCTCACCCGGCGCTGGTCGGCCTCTGATGTTTGTGCCAACGTAACGTTTTTCGAACAGGAAATTCAGGTGAGAGACACCATCCCTCCCCAGATTGCAGTGCCTCCCGTAGATGTTACAGTTAGCTGCGACAACATTCCATCCATTGCTTCACTAAGCGCTACCGACAACTGCGATCCGCTTGTTGATGTGCAGGCATTAGAAACCCGGGTGGATGGAAACTGCCCGCAGGGTTACACTTTGCGCCGCCGCTGGACCGCCACCGACAATTGCGGCAATACTTCGAGTGCAGAACAGGTAATTACCGTTCGTGACATTACACCACCTGTGTTTTCCAGCGTACCTCCCGATGCAACCGTGAACTGCGACGAAATACCTGGGCTTGGTGTTCCGACAGCTACGGACAATTGCGATCCAGCGGTTGTCATCTCCTTTGGCGGTGAAACCATTACAGGCGGCACTTGTGCAGCATCTGTAAGGGTTGAAAGGTTGTGGTTGGCCACCGATGCCTGCGGCAATTCAACAGCGCACATCCAGGTGCTCAATGTTCAAGATATCACCAGTCCTGTATTTACCGTCATACCACCCAACATCAGTGTCAGCTGCGAATCAGTGCCAACTCCGGCTACACCGGTTGCGACAGACAATTGCGGCGGGCAGGTAACCATTGCATACAACGGCGAACAACGCTTCAATGGCATTTGTGCCAATACTTATACATTGATCCGCAGGTGGTCAGCATCCGATGTGTGCGGGAACAGTGCATCCATTACACAGCAAATCAGTGTAAGCGATGTTACGTTGCCGGTTTTCACTTTTGTGCCAGCCGATACTGTTGTCAATTGTGAATCGGTAACGCCTATCGGGCAACCAATCGCAACAGACAATTGTACCATTACACCCATACTGACCTATCTTGGAGAAACACGCACGAACGGATCGTGCCCACAAACTTACACCCTTAGGCGGCGCTGGACGGCACGGGACGAATGCAACAACGTAGCCACGGCGGAGCAAATCGTTTCGGTGCAGGATACCACGATGCCTTCGTTTATTTTTACCCCTCTGGACACGTTGGTCAACTGCAACGTAATTCCTCAGCCTGGTTCGCCCATTGCCGATGACAACTGTTCGGGTGTGGTTTCCATCATTTACAATGGACAATCGCGGGTCAACGGCAATTGTTTTGAAGAATTTGAGCTTACCCGCCGATGGACCGCCCTTGATCAGTGTGGCAATACGGCCTCGGCTTCTCAAATCATCTCGGTGCAGGATACGACCAGACCTGATTTTACTTTTGTCCCGCTGGATGTAACCGTCAATTGTGACAACATACCTGGTGTTGGAACACCCACCGCAAACGACAATTGTTCGGGCCTTGTGGTCATCGAATACCTTGGGGAAACCGAAATACCGGGCCCCTGTGATTACACGTACACCCTGACACGCAGGTGGTCGGCGACCGACGATTGCGACAATGTCCGCATTGAAGAACAAATACTGAACGTTCAGGATACCACCAGGCCGGTATTTACAGCCATTCCCCCCGACTTCACTTTTGAATGCAATGCGGTGCCGCCGCCTGCAACCTTAACTGCTACCGACAATTGTTCGGCGCAGGTTGATGTGGATTACCTTGGTGAAACACGCATCGACGGTCCTTGTACCGATGCGTACACACTTATACGCCGCTGGTCGGCAACCGATGACTGCAACAATGTTCAACTTGCGGAGCAAAGGATGGAAGTACAGGACACCACCAAACCTTTCTTTACTTTCATTCCAGCCGATACGGTTGTAAACTGCGACGGTATTCCGTTGGTGGATACGCCTCTGGGTGAAGATGGTTGCGATGCGGATGTTCAAATCACGTTCCTCGGCGAAACCCGCATCGACGGTCCGTGCATCGACAGGTTTATACTCGAACGTCGCTGGGAAGCCTCCGACAATTGCGGCAATACGCGTATGGCCTTCCAAGTCCTTACGGTTCAGGATACTACCAGGCCGGTGTTTGTACTTATTCCGCCCGATGTTACGGTTGAATGCGATGCGGTACCAGCGTTAGATGTGCCTGCCGCCGACGACAATTGCGCTGCTCTGGTGCAAATAACCTACAACGGCGAACAACGCACCGACGGCAACTGCCCCTTCAATTTTACCCTTGTGCGTACTTGGACTGCTGCCGACAACTGCGGCAATACTTCCAGCATCCAACAAACCATTGTGGTTCAGGACATCACGGATCCGGTGTTCACGTTTGCTCCTGCTGATACGATCGTAAATTGTGATGCAGTACCACCCGTAGAACAAGCGACGGCGACAGACAACTGTAGCTCAAACCTTTCCCTTGTTTACGAAGGCGAAACCCGCACAGACGGGTCTTGTTCGTACCGTTACGTTATCGAGCGCCGCTGGCGCGCAACCGATGAATGCAACAACGTGGCTACGGCCATTCAGATCATCAATGTGCAGGATACCACAAGGCCTGTATTTGGTATGATTCCTCTCGATGTAACGGTTGATTGCGACGCCGTGCCTGCTCCAAGTACCTTGACGGCAACCGACAATTGTACGGCAAGCGTAAACATCGAATACAACGGCGAAGAACGGATAGACGGCAACTGTCTGCACAATTACCAGTTGATCCGCCGTTGGACTGCCACCGACGAATGTGGCAACACAACGTTGGCCGAACAGTCGCTGCTGGTTCAGGATACCACAAATCCGGTGTTTACCTTTATTCCAGCCGATACCCTTGTGAATTGCAACGGTATTCCACCCGTTGTGTCTCCAACAGCCACCGACAACTGTACCGACATTGTGTACATCGCTTATCTCGGTGAAACGGTGGCCAACAGCACCGGCCCCGATACGTATGTGCTTGAGCGCCGTTGGGTAGCAGCCGACACGTGCGGCAATGCAACTTTTGCCATCCAAATGCTGACCGTTCAGGATTCCGTGGCGCCGACCATCGTTTGCCCCGACAACATCATGGTAAACAACGACGCCAGCTTCTGTAGTGCGGTTGTGGATTTTGCTCCACCTGTCGGAGTTGACAACTGTAGCTCGCAACTCATTTACACCAGCAGTGCCAATCCAGGCGATACTTTCCCCATCGGTACCACCACGGTGGTTGTTACGGTAAGCGATCCTACCGGGAACGGCGCTTCCTGCAGCTTTACCATAGCAGTAGCCGATACAACCATGCCGGTCTTGTCGGCTTGCCCGAACAACATTACCGTGACCGCACCTGGCAATACCTGCGTGGCTCAGGTAATCTGGGAGTTGCCGACGGTAACCGATGCTTGCGACGCTTACACCATACCCGCCGTTTCCGTTTATACACCCGGCCAGAATTTTCCTGCTGGAACAACGGTGGTAACCTACATTGCAACCGATTCTACCGGCAACTTTATGTCTTGCAGTTTCAGCATCACCGTGCTGGAAATTGTGCCTCCCATCATCGCCAATTGCCCTCTCGACATCACGCTTTTTACCGGAAACTGTACGGCAGAAGCCGACTGGACTATACCTGCCGTTAACGACAACTGTGCTTTGGACTCCATGGTCGTGAACATTGAATCCGGTTCAATTTTCAGCGAAGGTGTTGATACCGTGATTTACACCGCGTACGACATCTGGGGCAATACGACCGTTTGTACCTTCACCGTAACCGTTGTGGATACCGTGCTTCCTGTCTTTGGTCCATGCCCGCCGAACATTGACATTTTAAACAATGAAGAAGGTCCTTGTGCTTTGACTGTCGACTGGGTAGTTCCGACTGCTACCGACAACTGTGACCCGGATCCTTTGGTAACCTATTCCTCAGCGCCAGGATCGGAGTATCCTGCCGGTTTCACCACCGTTTACATTTACGCTACCGACCCGAGCGGCAATCAGGATACCTGCTCCTTTGTTATTTTCATCCAGGCGCCACCACTCGGATTGGAAAACAATCCACCGAACCAGGAATTTATCGCCTGTGATGCTGTGGCTTTCTGGGTGCCACCTTCGCCAACGGGCGTTTGTGGCCCCACAACAATTACCTCAACACACGAGCCTGGCGACACGTTTGCTGTGGGAGTAACCACCGTTATTTACACAGTAACAGATACCCTTGGCAATACAGCAACAACATCCTTTACCATAACCGTTACTGAAAGCGACGCGCCGTCGATCAATTGTCCACCTTCTCCAATACAGGTCAACATCAGCGGCATAATCCTGAATGATCAGGGTTTGTTCATTGAGGAGGCCACCACGGTTCAGGGCTGCAACGGCATCCTGTTGGATTTTCAGAGTCCGGTTGCTGCCGACAACTGTGAATCGCCTGTGGTGCAACAAGTGGGTGGCCCGACACCAGGCAGTTTTTTCGGTATAGGGCCTCATGTACTTGTTTTTCAGGCTTCCGATGAAGCCGGAAATACCCTGGAATGTGTGATCAACGTGGAAATTTTCCCGCTCGAACCACTTAACCCGACCATCAGCGATGCCATTGCCTGCGAAGGCGACAACGTGACGCTAACCGCGCCATTGATTGCCGGCGCGGTGTACAACTGGACCGGTCCGGAAGCACCTTATCCGCAAATCAACACCCTGACCATCGTTGACCTGGATCTAAGCCTTACCGGTATTTACACCGTTCAGGCCATCATCAACGGTTGCATTACACCGCTTGATTCGGCGCTGGTGCGCCAGGGCTTGCAGCCCAACGCACTTGATGATCCGAATTTTGAGGTAGCGACCAATGCTGTTTTGCAGGACATCAATGTGTTGCTCAACGACCAGTACGAAGCCGACGACATAACAATCACGTTGCTTACGCCCCTTGAAGGATTGGTAAATGACGGTAACGGATTGTTCACCTACACCGCCGGTGAAGCCAACGGTCGCGTGAATTTCATTTACGAAATTTGTTCGGCCAATTGCCCTGATCTGTGTGCCCAGGCTGTGGTGACCATAACCATACGTGAGGAAACTTGCAGTTATGTGCCCAACATTTTTACCCCCAACAATGATGGTTTCAACGATGTATTTGAAATACCGTGTCTGAATTCAGAACTGTACCCGAACAACAGTTTGACCATTTACAACCAGTGGGGAGACGTCGTTTTTGAAGCCGCGCCGTATAAAAACGAACCACCAACGGCATGGAACGGCAACCTGCGAAACGAAGAAGGCAAACCACTTCCGGACGCCACCTATTTTTATTTCTTCACTACAGCACCCGGCGCAACGGTGCTCAGAGGATTTGTTGAAATTTTCCGCTAAAAAAACGCAAGTCAAACGACCATGCTGAAAAAATACATCGTAACCATTTTACTGCTTCTTCCCCTGTTGCTCGCAGGCCAGCAAGACCACCACTACACGCAGTTTATGTACAACAAGCTGTTGTACAACCCCGCCTACGCAGGCGCACGTGGCGTACCCACCGCTACGGCTCTGTACCGAAACCAGTGGGTACAACTCGACGGTGCGCCATCCTCTGCACTGGTGAGCCTTCACGCTCCTGTTTTTTCCGACAGGGTAGGGGTGGGCGGCCTCGTTTCGCTCAACGAAATCGGACTGCACCGGGACTACAACCTCGGACTTTCCTATTCATTTGCACTGGTGATGAAACAGGATTTCACCCTAAGTCTTGGGCTGTCTGGTAATTTGCGCATGATCAACATGGAGCTCGACAAAGCGAAACCTTTGTTTGCTTTTGACCCTTCGCTCGACGGCCAACGCATCAACGACACGTACGCCAACTTCGGCGCCGGTGTTTATGCGACCTTCCAGGAAAGGTTGTTTTTCGGTGTATCCGTACCGCGCATCATGAAAAACAACATCGGTATCAACGAAACACCAGGAATTGTTACGGCCCGCGAAACGCCCCACTTTTACGGCACCACCGGCGGCATTATTCCATTGGGAAAAGACCTCAATTTGCTTCCTGCCGTATTGGTCAAATACGTGGCTTACGCTCCGTTGGATGTGGATTTGAACGTCAACCTGGAAATCATGCAAAAATTCACTGCTGGCCTCTCCTACCGAATTGGGGGAGATGGATCGGGTGAATCGATCGACGTTTTGGCGTATTGGCGCGTAAACCAACTCATCGGTTTTGGTGCTTCATACGACATTACCATGTCAAAACTGCGCGATTATTCCGGTGGTTCGTTTGAGTTTATGTTGCTTGCGGATTTGAAAAAACGCAAAAAAGGCATGTCGAACCCAAGGTTTTTCATGTAAAAAATAATTGCCCGTAATTAACGCACCACCAATGCTTTGCGCGCAATCAATCCGCCATTCTGGTAAAACACATAGTGGTAAAAACCAGCGGGTAAACCGGCGGTATTCAACAGTGTTTTGCCCGATGTAGGCAGGGAGTTTAAGGAACGTACCGTTTGGCCGGAGGTATTGATCAGGCGCAATTGAACGTCGTTGCCAGCTGGCAGGTCGTAAGTGATCCATGTTTCGCCAGTGCTTGGGTTGGGTGCGGCTTCCAGAGAAAGACTGTTAGCTTCAACATTGGGACTGGCGCTCGATTGGGTGAGGCTCAAAAATCCGCTCGTATTGGCGTTTGTGAGCATGGCAGCGTTTTGAGCGGAGCTGCCGTGGTGGATCAGGTTGCCGCTCATGGACATGTTTTGGAACAACAGTGTATAGTCGAGCAGCACGTTTATCTGGAGCGCGCCATTTTGAGCTTGTACAAAGCCTTCGATGCGGGAAGTTTCGTACAATACATTACCGAGACAGTGGTATTCGAACGTGCTTTCAAGCACGCCGTCGTTGTTGTTGTCAATTTTGCCTTCCACCACCAAAAAGCGGTAGCCGCCGGCCCAACCCCAGTGCATGGACGGGTCGCCGATGGCAAGTGGGTGCCCGGCCGGGTACAATGTGGGATCGAGGTGGTTGTGCGCTTGGTCTACACCAACACCGAAACCGAAGGCCTGGAATTCCTGAATGTTGAAACTCCCTGCTTCGTGCAATTCACCGGGTTTGGACGCATCTGCCAATATGTAGAAGTCAGGGATAGGCATCCAGGTGCCGTCCATTTGTTTCAGGGCGATCTCCGACAGGTAAAATTGGGCACGATCGATGCGTACGGCTTTGCCGTTCCAAATGTTGAACTGGGTTTCGCCGGGGGTGAGCGTTTGTGTACCAACACGGTGGTCGAAGGATACCACGACATTGTTGTTTTGCGCAAAAAGGCCGGTATGGAGCAGCGCGAAGCTGAAAAGTAAAAATTTGATTTTCATAATCATGCGGTTTGAAAGGGCAAATTAAGGAAAAAGACAACACGCCTGAATATGTTTTAAATCAATGACCTGTTTTGGCAAATAAAAACCGGCCGGAAACAACTTGTGGGAAGTTTTCCGGCCGGAAATGTTTTGATAATTTTTTGCTTTATGGAACCTATTGAATGACTACTTTTTGGCTCAGTACATTGTTGGTGCCGATCACTGTCACGGTGTAAACGCCTGCATTTTGTCCCGAGAGGTTTAAATCAATCAGTCTTTCGCCATCGCGGAGGTTGCGTTCCAGTACCAGGCGTCCCTGCATGTCGGTTACGCGAAGCAAAGCATCGGGTTCAAACGTTCCGCCCACGCTGACCAGTCCTGAGCTCGGATTGGGATATACGTTGAGGCCCACATAGAAGGTACGGCTTCCGGGGAAGGGTTTGGTGTCACCCTCAAGCCTGCTGTTGTAAACATGTACTTTTGGCAGGGTTTCGTCGGCTTCGGGTATGTCGCGGTCTTCGCTGGCAACAGGTGCCATAGACAAGGTGCTGGGGCCCGCATAGGCATAAGCTGCGCTGTAGCCTCCGCGTGTACCGCCAACCACAAACTTTTGGTGTGCCCTGGTCATGAAAGCTTCCTGAACGGGAATGGTGTTGCCCATGCTTCCTACGCCACCGATGTTGGTGCCAGTGAAGCTGGTGTGCTGGTAGCGCAGGTTACCGCCTGTGCTTACCGGACCGTTGCGCCACGACGTGGTAATCTGGTTGCTGCCGCTCACCACCGCGTTGTTGATCCAGCATACAGGTGTGCCTGCCAGAGCAGTGTTCACCGTTTCGTTTACTTTTGACCATACCTGTGCACCGGTGTAGCTGAACCGTGCGGTGTATGCACCGCTGTGGCTGTTGGAGAAGCAGGAGCCGGTCACGATGAAACCGTCGTTGGTGGGTAATGGCAGAATTTCTTCAAACTCGGTGTAGGTGTATTGCGAGCCATCGGGTGAAACGGGCAAATTAAGCGTGGCACTCCATTCTACGTTGCCGTTGGCATCAATTTTCACAACGTTGCGGGTGCCAGCCAGTACGTAGCCGCTGTATCCGCCGCCGGCCGGTTTAACGGTCCAGGGAAAAAAACTACCAAACGATTTGGTCCACAACAAGTTGCCATAGCCGTCGAATTTACAAACCACAGCCTGTCCAGCGTTGCTTGAACCAACGGCTATAAATCCGCCGTTGACAGCAGGGCAAACACCGCCGAACTGGGTGCCGTTGGCCACTGTCGACGTTTTGTCCCACATTTTCATACCAGTAGCGTTCGTAATCAGGGCATAAGCGGAACTACCTCCGGAGGTGACTAGGAAATAACCTACAGGGAACGAACTTTTACAAAACGATTTCCAAAATGTATTGCCTTGGGCAAGACCGGTGTTGTGCGAACGCGTCCAGGTAAACTGGGCAAATTCGCTGAATTCCGATATGTACAACGTTGTGTTGCTTGGTTCAAAAAACCTGTTGCCTGCAATCACGTAGTTCTGCATGGATTGTGGTTCGATCTTCCAGGCAGAGTGATCAAAAGCGCCCCACGCATTGGTGGATTCAAAAACTTGTGCCTGGAGTGAAAAAGTGCTCAGCACTACAAACAAAAAGATGGGTAAAAAAATGCGTTGTTTCATTGGTTAACTAAGTTTAATAGAGTGAATGATCAATAGGGTAAGGAGTGACCCAGACAGGCTCATTTCAAAGAACGAATAGATCAACTTGTGCCGGATAGCATACCGACTCAAGCCATCAAAATACGAATGGCAACGAAGCCCCTTTATGGGACGATCAGGATCAACGGGTGTTGGTTGGGAACAAACTGGTGCGCTGTGTTTTAACAATACCGTCGGGTAATGTATGCGTCACTACATGCGGGGTCGGGTAATATTCGTTTGGTTTCGGTTTCGTGGTTGTCAGAAATCACTGGGTAGGGTTGTGGTAAGGGTACAAAGTTAAATTTGTTTTTTATAAATCCAACCTCTTGTAAAAAAAACGGGAAAGTGTTTTTGGTTCTCACTTGTCCTTGGAACGATGCCGGAGTACCGGGATTTTTTTTCAAAAACAAACAAAAACGTTTGGTTTCCACATAAAAACCTATGTTTACGGCTAAATTATTCACTATTACTTGTAAAAATCATGAGCAAAATTTTTGAAACCATCAAACAAACAATTGCTGACGCTGAGGAAGACGTCAAAAAATTCGCCGAAGGAAACAACGCTGCTGGCGGCCGTATCAGAAAATCGATGCAAGATTTGAAGAATCTGGCTCAAGATCTTCGCAAAGAAGTGCTGGACGTAAAAAGCTCCAGGACAGCTAAGTAAAGATTAAGACCTTTAAAGTTATTGCCGGATTCGGCGGGCTTATTGCGTTTGCGGAACCTCCAAAGGTTTCGCAAACGTTTCTTTGTAACCTTCCACGTCCGGCAACCTTTACGAAACCTTTGGAGGTTTTGTAAACATGGTTGTTCTTTGCCCAGTGCGGATAACCACCGGGCATAAAAAAAGACCCTGGCGAGTTGCTTGAGTCTTTTTAAAAATAAGGTGCGGGAAGGGGGAGTCGAACCCCCACACCCTTACGGGCGTCCCGACCTGAGTCGGGGTGCGTCTACCCGTTCTGCTGGGCCGGGCATAAAAAAAGCCCAGGCGAGTTGCTTGAGTCTTTTTAAAAATAAGGTGCGGGAAGGGGGAGTCGAACCCCCACACCC
>Ga0105048_10020593_pt1 | contig 10061 bp, 8 predicted proteins | sample MAT05_FD_78382 | JGI IMG/M metagenome (GOLD analysis project Ga0105048, IMG submission 78382) | Freshwater microbial communities from Lake Fryxell liftoff mats and glacier meltwater in Antarctica - MAT-05 | ecosystem: Environmental > Aquatic > Freshwater > Ice > Liftoff microbial mat | place... | reverse complement strand
GGCTTCCATCGCTATCACCAAACCTTCACAACCACGCCCACCACGCACTTCATCCACATCGAACAAGGCGCCACTACCGAAGCCCCCAAACCGGGCACGACGCAAGTGTTGTTCGATGAGTTATTGATCACCCAAGGAGCGTGTTTGGGTGCGGGATCATGAGCGGCTTAGAGTCGCGCCCGAACAGCGGCAACAAACGCATCTAGATCACCCAAGTGGTTTTCGAGCACATCCCGAACAACCGAGGGATCAACTTCGGTGTATCCGTGAACCAGAATGTTTCGGAACCCTGCCATTCGCGCGAGTCCTTGAGCGAGCGCTTCCGGTATCCATCCATGTTTCGCCAAGGTCTCAAACAAGGCCCGGTTGGTGCCTGGCTCCCCAAGCCGTTCGTCAGAAACGATGTGTGAAGCTGCGTCCATTGCCGATTGAATCGCAATTTGAAGTGTATGTTCAACAAATCGCAGTTCACGGACCTCGTGCAGCATTGCTGGGCGCGCTTCCTGTCGAAGTTCTCGCAAGCATGTCTCTATAAACGCAAGCTTCTTCGCCACCAAGTCCGCGTCGGTCATACCGAAGCCTTTCCGGCACGCCGGTATTCATTCAAATACGGCAGCAGATCAAAATACTCGTTGCGTGCTTTGACCTCGAAAGCAATGCGCGCCGAGCGGTCCATTTCTGCAATGATCTTTCCATCGCGAAGCACGCGGTGAACAAGGTCCACCGGGGCACCGTTTAAAACCACGAGATCAACCCGGCGTGACAACAAAGTTTCAAGGTCACCCGCCAAGTCTAACTGCAGCCCCGCCAAGGTTGGCTTGGGCGCGGTCTTCATCAACAGCCCAAGGTCAACGTCGCTGTGGGCCCCAGCGGTGCCCCTAGCCTGGCTGCCATATAGGTAAACCGCAACCAAGCCCTCCGCCTGCAGCGAAAAGTAGTTTTTAAGCATCTGTTCAATGGACCCCAGCACCCGCTAAGTATACAGCCAGTCACAAACCTTGGCCCCCCGGGCCCACACTCTTCCGTGACGCCACCGCCCGGTGGGTATAAGATCCACCCATGCGTTCGCTTGTTGTGTGCTTTGTGGCTTTGGCCCTTCTTGGGGGATGTAAGTCTCGTAAGCGGTACGACGGTACCTGCAAAGTTGATAGCGATTGTTTAGAGACCCAAAAGTGCGCTGTGGACGTTTGCGTAAGGAAAACGCCGTTGTTTGCGCCTTACCAGCCGAAGCCCGTTGTTGAACCCGCCCCAACGCGACACAAGTTCAAGAAGTTTGTTCCGTTGCCAGGCACGCTTCTTCCTGAAGTTGCGCCCGTAAAGAAACCGTCGTCTCCCCAGTCGCGCCCTGACGTAGGTCCCGCGGTTCCGCGAAAGATTGATCACGAGCAATCACGCAAATTCCGTTTGGATGCTTAACCCCGTATCGGTGCCTTCATGAAGCGCAGAACCTTCTTGGGCTCGGCCTGCTTGGCGTCGTTGGCATTCGCAAGCCCGGCGATTGCAGCCACGAAGAAGCGCAAAGCATCACGTTCCAAGTCCAGCCCCAAAAAGCCGGCACCCCCCAAGCAAAGCAGCCAAAGCCACGACGACAACGATCCCAGCTGGCAGCAACTGTTCGATGGCGAAACCCTCACAGGATGGGAGCCGTATTTCGCAACACCTGCGCCCTCAGTTGCGGCGGCCGCAGCGCCTCAAAACGTGTTTTCGGTGATTGAGGATGGCGGGCAGAAGCTCCTACGGGTTTCCGGTGAGACTTTTGGCGCATTGGTATCATCCACATCGTTCTCGAATTACCACTTGAGGGTGCAGTGGCGTTGGGGTGATGCCAAATGGCCTCCACGAGCTCACCTGCGACGTTCCAGCGGGGTCATCGTGCATTCGCTGCCCAGGGGGGCCTTCGACGCCACAAAGAGCTGGCGGCCGGGGTTAGAGCTGGAATTGCAGGAAGGCTCGTGCGGCGATCTTTGGGTGGGGCAGGGCATTCGCGTCGACGTGCCTTCGCGGCGGGAACGCTTCATGGGCAACCCTTTGTTCATGTATGCGGCGGGGTATCCTTTGCTCACCGTGCCTGCCGCAGACGCTGAGCCTCGTGTTGTTAAGAGCAACGATTACGAAAAGAGCTTCGGTGAATGGAACGTGTCTGAGGCCATTGTCTTTGGCCCCGATGCGGCGTTTATGACCAACGGCAAGCTCTGCATGCAGTGGGGCAACGCCCGAACTTTTCTTGGCGAAATCGAAACCCCACTTACCGAAGGCACCATCCAGTTGGCCTCAGAAGGGGCCGAGATTCACTTTCGGAAGATCTCGTTGCGCCCGCTTGAAAAGATGCCGGATCGGTTCCGGCTGCCCAAGAAAAAAGATTAGCCGCTATTGGGCGGTTGGCAGTACTGGCACAGGGGCCATCGGCGCTGCGGGAATAGGCCTTACAGCCTCACCGTATAGGTAGATGCCTCCAACTGACGTCAACGCGCCTGCGCCCATGAACGCTCCGCCCAAGGCGTGCAAGCCCTTGTCCCGATCACCCGAAGCGGCCAACGTTACAGTGCCGAGGATGATCGAAGTGAGCCCAACGGCAATCGCCGACATCGCCGATTTCTTCGAGGGACGAGACTCGGTAGGCCGAAGCTGGGTTGGATCGGAGGTGGCAAGACTTGGTTCGTCTGGCACGCGAACGCCGTCTGCCAAGCGCAACATCGCCTCGCGGGCTTCTGTCACGGTACAAACATCACAAAAGCGTGAAAGCGTTTCAACAGGAACGGCAGCAGGCGCGGCGCCCGTGGTTCGGAAAACGCGTGCAGACATGCGGTAACTGTTGCCCGTAATGGCCACCAAAACGCGCACAACATAGCGAACGCCCACTTCTTGTCCCAGCTGCTTCAAACAGGGCGAAGTGTCGCACCCCAGAAGGTCGGGGAGATTCTTGAGCTTGTCCTTGAGATCGTCGTAATCGATAACCCGGACCCCTGCGCGCACCAAACCCAACACGAAGCCGTCTTGCAGTTGAAACACCAACGCAGGAGGTGGTTTGTCGCCTTCAACCACAAATGAGGAAATCGCGATCTTCGAAGGCGGGGTGTTGTCAGCAAGTTGTGGCAGCAATTCAACAGGAGCCGCCGCGTTGATGCGAGGACCAGGGGCAGGCTTTGGCGCCTCGACGACAGGAGCCGCCACGGGTACCACTTTTGTTTCAAGGGATGTGGTTGCCTTCGGTTTGACCGTGACGGCACGTTTCTTCTTCTTGCCCTTGGCGCCTACGGCTTCCCCTGTTTCTGGATTGCCAACACCGGCAAAGGGCGTTTGGGCAAAGACGCGGATCTCGCTTGCGGTAAGCATTGCCGACACGAGGGCCAGCAAGATCGCAATGCGGAGTCTTTGTTTTATTGGCATTCGGGGCGAGGGTTGTCGCACGTCAGAGGCAGTAGAAGAAGTGCGGGCAAGTCGAAACAGACCCTGGTTGAGTCTTTGTTGGGAAGTCTGGGACAACGTCCTACGGCGCGGCATTTTTCGGATTCGCTCGCTTGGCAGGAAAGGATCAAGCGAGCGGGCCTAGGACGATAATCGAGCTCAATGCGTAAAGACTTGAGCGCCGAGGCACCCAAAAGCCCATCTATTTCGGGTCCCTCTGGTCGAATTTCTGCGCGAATTGCCTGAAGAATCGCACTATTGTCGGGGATAATAAAAACTTCGATGCCCTGCGTGAGTTCAACGTAGGCGGCGCTGGCAACGCCTTTGCCCGAATCCTTCGGATCCCGGTCGCAGGGTTCCGCACAATGTGCCACCGACGAACTCTCACTTTCGCTTAACGCCACAAGTTCAGTGCGACGAGCGCGGCCAAGTTCGACACACGCGCCGGGATCCCGAGAGCTGTCAGATTCAAGGTTAACCAGCGCTAGGCTCGGCAGAGTTGCAGGCCTTCCAATGATAGCCGTCGCATAACCCGGATGAAAAATGGGCACACCAGTTGCGGGGACTGATGGCGATATAGCCGACGCAGGATTGATGCGTGACCATGCGGACTCCGAAATCAACACACCTCCGATGCCAGTGGAAACAACCAAAGCCAGTTCAACGCCTGTCGCGAGAGTCTGCTCTTCACCTTTACAGCACTTGGCAAGCACCTCAGTTGCGGCAACAAACTTCTTGGCCGCAGCACAACCGCGTACCACCATTTGCGAACCCGGGAACTGGTGTGGTCCCCGAATTCCGAAAATGTCGGGCTGGCCCTTTGCACTCAATTGGCCTCCACCCAAGGGATCCATTTCAAGCACGGCATACTTCGCAGTGTCTAGAAAGTCTGTGCTGGCAGGCTGACGTTCCCAAAAGGTAACAGTAGGTTTACTCTCGGCGTTGTGATCGAAAATAGGCGCGTAGTTGCGCCAGAATTCGCCGCCCAAAACAGCCAACACGGGACCATCCAGTTCTGCGACGGTTGACGTGAGAACCACAGATTGCGCCCACACGCCGCCAAAGCTGGCGCGCAAAGGCGTGTTTCCGTTTACGGGCTCTGCGGCCAAGATATCCAGGGAATGCTCGTGCAAATCTTTCGATTGCTTGGCGTTGGCTTGCCACAGGTTTACAGGGGACGACGTGTCCAGCAACGCCCAGCCGGTTTCTAATGAATCCCGGTCTCGAATGCGAGCCCACAGCGCCCCATCAGAGGTCGCCTTGATGGTTACGGGTTGGCCATCGAACGAACAGCAGTCGTCGCTGCAGCCTGCAGTCGTAAGGCTTTGGGTCAGCGCCAAAGCTACAAAAACGAGGGTCCCTCTACTCACGGTACCTAGACTACTTCGACTTACGTGCGTTCTGCTTTTTCTCTGCGAGCTTTTGCTTCAATTTCGCCAAAAGTGCGTCGAATGACTCTTTCTTTATGACCTTGTTGAATTCGGCTCGGTACGTTTCAAGTAGACTTTGCTCGTCGGTGACCACGTCGTACACCAGCCAGCCGCGTTGCTTGTGCACCAAGCGGTATTCCATTGCCACCTTCAAGGGCTTGCCGCGGGCCATGGTGTTCAGCTGGGCTTGCACAGTCGCTTCGGTAGGCTTGCGGTCTTCCTTTTCCCAGCTGAGTTTGTAATTCGGGGAACCGTTCATCTGGTCGATGTAATTGCGTTCCACGAGTTCACGCAAAGTGGCCACGAACTCGGCGCGTTTGGTAGGTTCAATGCCATCCCAGTGCTTCACCAAGGCTCGCTGGGCCAATTCACGGAAATCCAAGAAGCCGTTAACCACAGACCGAACTTCTTCGTTCTTGGCGTCGTTCTCGGGTGACCACGAAGGGCTGCTCTTGCCCATTAATTTTTGCAGTTTGACATGGGACTTTTTCAAATCCTCCATGGGGTGAGAATCGGCGGGAGCCGCAACAATGGGCGATTCTGGCTCCTCGGCGGGCGGCTTTAGTACGGCGGCGGAAGCCACAGTCTTAACCGCTTTCTTCTTTGCAGCGGCCACCGAGACCTTCGTTGCCCCAAGCGTTGCAACGGTCGGAAGAGAAACTGTTAACAACGCGATGATCGAAATGTGAGCTTTCATGTGGATCCCTCTATACTTAAGACGAAGCCGTCCGGAAAACTATGCACGGCAAAACGGGTCACAGCGAAAAATACCACGATGGACCAAACATTTGATGCCAGAGGGTGGATTGGGGCGCTTGCCGGCGAAACCCTTGATACCTATGCCAAAAGCCGCCGCGTCATGTCGTTCGGAGAATACTTGGCACTGTTTGGTGAAAACCCAAAGCAGCAGGCCAGATCTGCGGCCGAATACCTGCGGGATGCCTTCGATTTCTACGGGCACGATACAGTTAAGAGCCCTCGCGGCGAACTGAAACGGTTCAAGCTGTTTGATTGCCCTTGGGACGGAGGCCGCAGCCGCTTGATGGGGCAAGAGGAGGTTCAGGACGCGGTTTACCGGTTGCTGTCAAATTTCGCTCATGAAGGACGCACCAACCGCCTGATTCTTTTGCATGGTCCGAACGGCAGCGCCAAATCAACCTTTATTGCGTGTGTTCAACGCGCACTTGAAAACTATTCGTCGTTGGCCGAAGGGGCCTTGTACCGCTTTAACTGGATCTTCCCCGTGCAAAAGCTGGTCAAGGGTGGAATCGGATTCGGCGACCGAGGACCTGAATCGGCGAACGTAGGAGAATCCTATGCCTATCTCGACGATGAGTTGATTGAAGCGAAACTGGTGGATGAACTTAAGGATCATCCCTTGCTCTTGGTGCCTCGCGAAAAGCGCAAAAGTCTGCTCGATACAATGCTTGCCGGCCCTGTAAATGAGGGATTTCGACCTGCCACCAACTTGGCCGAAGGTGAACTTAGTCCGCGCAACAGCATGGTGTTCGAAGCGCTTTTGAACTCTTACCGCGGCGATCTCGCTAAGGTCTTGCGCCACGTACAAGTTGAACGCTTCTTCATTTCACGCCGTTACCGAGTAGGCGTGGCCACGGTGGGCCCGCAACTGGCCGTCGACGCTTCAGCACGGCAGTTGACCGCAGGGAGAAACCTTGCGGGGTTGCCTCCGGCGGTAAGTGCGTTGCCTTTGTTCGATTATTCAGGTGAGTTGGTTGATGCCAACCGCGGTGTTGTTGAATATGCGGATCTGCTGAAGCGCCCGTTGGATCACTTCAAGTATCTGTTGGGAACCGTGGAGGATGGTCACGTTGCGCTTGATGCGGCCAACTTGCAGGTTGATACGGTGTTCTTGGCGTCTTCGAATGAAGGCTACCTTTCGGCCTTCAAAGAGATTGCCGAATTTCAGTCATTCAAGGGCCGAATGGAACTGGTTCGCGCGCCTTACCTGCTTGATTACAAGATTGAGCAGACGATTTACGAAGAACATATCGTGTCTGCGATGGGTGGCGGAACCCGCCATGTTGCCCCACACGTTGCTTGGGTTGCCGCTTTGTGGGCCGTGATGACCCGTATGCGCAAGCCGATGACTGAGAAATACGTCAAGTCGATGGCCGATCTACTTGAAAGAATTTCTCCATTAGAAAAAGCGATGCTCTACGCAGGTGACGATCTACCTGACACGTTTACAAGCGAACACATTCGCGAATTGATGGCAGAACGCGAGAAGATTGCGCGCGAATCGGATGGTCATCCGAACTACGAGGGTCGTGCAGGGGCATCTCCACGTGAGATGAAACTGACCATCATGAACGCGGGCCAAAGTCCTAAATTCACTTGTTTTTCGCCGTTTGCGGTGTTGGACGAACTTGAAGAACTCGTCAAAGCGGTGTCTGTTTATGAGTTCCTAAAGCAAGAGCCTGTCTCAGGCGGATACCACGAGCATCGAAAATTTGTTTTTCAGGTGCGCGAGAAGCTGGTTGATCGCATTGATCACGAGTTGCGTGTATCCATGGGGCTGGTCGAAGAACAGCGGTATCTGGATCAATTCACGCGCTACATTTCTCAGGTCTCATCATGGATCAAGGGCGAGAAAGTTTATAACGCCATCACGCGCAAAGAAGACGTTGCGAATGAAGAATTCATGACTGAGATTGAGCGGCACCTTGACGTGGGTGCGGGCGCGAAACGGGAAGGCTTTCGACGTGACATTATTTCACGCATTGGCGCATGGTCCGTAGACAACCCCAAACGCAAGCCTGATCTAGAAACACTGTTTCCAAGGCACATCGAGAGCTTGAGGGAAGCGTTCTACACTGATAACAAGAAACGCATCCGCAAGCTGAATGAAAGCATGCTCAGGTTTCTGACGGAAGGAGAGGGCGCGCTGGAAAAGGAAGATGCCGAGGTTGCAAAACACACCTTGGGCACCTTAAACAGCCGCTTTGGCTACTGTAACGACTGCGCGAAAGATGCGGTGTTGATGTTGGTCCGGAAGCGATACAGCGGATCGTAAGATAGGGGCAGGGTTATCGAGCGCGCGCAGCCACGCGCTCGATACGTTCCAACAACGAACGAGCGTTGGGAATCTTCGAGAAAACGTACAACGCTGAAGCGGTCTCTTCACCAAGGACAGCTTCCGAAACGCGCAGCCCTTTGATTACGCCAAACACAACGGCAAACGGCAGTCCCGCTTCAGCCAACTCCACGCGTTTCCACACGGCATCGCGGCTCCAATGGCCAAGAAGTTCAAAATACACGGGTGGGCCGTCGGTGCGGGAAAACTCCAAATCCGGAACGCACAGGCCAACGCCAGGCAGATCGAGGATTCGTGTACTTGCCAAGATCTTCCATTGGGAGTTTAACGCAGGCCAACGTTCTAGCAGCATGCCTACCGTTTCAATCGGTTCAGGTGCAGCGATTCCTTCCTGCCGGGCCGTGCCCTTCTGACGAAACCGCATTGGTTGGCGTGCTTTTCCCCAGAGGATCTCGGCGGTGAGGCTCCACTCGTCGCAACTCATAATCGCGGGCAGCGCCATGGCAAGCTTAAGCCCGTAGCGCGTGACGGCGTCAAACATCGAAAACGGTCCGTCCAAGATGATCTGGTACCCGCCCTTGGCCGCAGGAGAAATCGTAAACAGGATCTGGTGGAACTTCAGCGTTCTGAACAACGAACGAAACTGCGCCGGATCAGCCGCACTCACGTTCACCTCCACCCGTGTAGCGCGCAGCAACACAGCTTGAATCTGCGCCAGATCGTAGATCTCAAGCAAGCGTTGTGGTGGTGGAACCAACGCTTGTTTCAGGATGTGCGCGCCGGGTAAATCTCCGTAAAGGGCGGCATCCAATAGGGCGGGGGCTTGCCCAAGATCAAGCGCCGACTGTTCGAGCACTTTGTCTCGGCTAAACGCTTCGGGTTCAGTGGCGGCGCGGCGCAACACAGCGGCTCTCTCAAACACAACGGCACGCACTTGCTGCGAATCTAGTGGCGTTTCCTCTTCAAAAACGCAGCGATCCAGAACCAACTTCAAGATGCAGTCGGCAAGCTTTCGATCCTTGGCACCCCATGATGGGGTCAAAGCTTTGCAGGCCTCCATGAAGCTTTGACGATCTTTACCGACGAAGGATTTGGCCAACGCGCCGTATGATTCCGCCATACTTTGGGCAAGTGTTCTGCGGTCCTCGTCCAGCGGAACCAACAAGAGTTCGTCGCCACGACGGCGCGCCTGTACATGTTCAGCGGTAAGCAACGTGATCCCTTCGCCGTTCGCTGGTCCGCGATTCAGACGTTCCGCCAGTGACAAGTTCGTACAAAAGTGCGCGCTTTTCAGGGGATTTACGCAAGATGCGCCCCAACCTTTGCACATGTTCCCGTACCGAGCCGCTGCCCGACAGAATGATGGCAACGTTGGCAGAAGGAATGTCCACGCCTTCGTTAAGGACTTTCGAGGTCACCAAAACGCCATAGTCGCCGCTGGCGAACTTGCTAAGCAGGCTCGTGCGTTCCTTCACCTTGGTGTGGTGGGTAATGGCGGGCACCAAGAACGTGCGTGAAACCTGGTAGCAAGTGGCGTTGTCCTGCGTGAAGATCAACGTTCTGTCGTTCCGATGCGTGAACAGCAAACGTTTTAGGTAATCTAGTTTTGCAGGTGCCGTGAAAGCGAGTTCGCGCTGCCTCTGGTACGCGGCCATTGCTTTGCGGCCCTCCTCACTGCGCGAAGCACGGATAATGAACTGCGACCAACCATCGGGTCGGCCCATTGAAATACCCTGATCGCGAATGAACCCTACGTAAGTCGCGCGCGCTTCGTCGTACTCCAACCGCTCCTGGGCCGAAAGCTCAACGGTCGCTCGAACCGTGTCGTACTCGGCTAAGTAGTCACCTGTTAGTTCAACGATGTCCTTGTGGTAAACAATGGGACCCACCAAGGAAGTTAAGTCTGCGTCCTTGCCATCGGTTCGCTCTGGCGTTGCTGTTAGACCCAATCGAAATGGTGCCAAGGAAAACTTAGCGGCCAACGCATACGATGCGCCGGGCAGGTGATGACACTCATCGAACACCAGCAGTCCGAACCGCGATCCCAAACGCTCCATGTGGATGTACGCTGAATCGTAGGTGCTGACGGTGATCGGTTGCACGTCGTACTCGCCTCCGCCTATCACGCCAATGGGAATTCCGAAGGCTTCGCCAAGAACACCATGCCATTG
>Ga0105048_10020590_pt1 | contig 10062 bp, 9 predicted proteins | sample MAT05_FD_78382 | JGI IMG/M metagenome (GOLD analysis project Ga0105048, IMG submission 78382) | Freshwater microbial communities from Lake Fryxell liftoff mats and glacier meltwater in Antarctica - MAT-05 | ecosystem: Environmental > Aquatic > Freshwater > Ice > Liftoff microbial mat | place... | reverse complement strand
CGCGCAGAAATTCGGCGATGGCCATGGTCATATAGGCGGCCTGACGGCGTTTCAGGGCGGGCTCGTCCGAGGTGGCGACCACCACGATGGCGCGTTTCAGCCCCTCTTCGCCCAGGGTTTCCTCGATGAACTCGCGGACTTCGCGACCGCGTTCGCCGATCAGGCCGACGACGACGGCGTCGCAGTCCGCGTTCTTGGCCAGCATGGACAGGAGCACAGACTTGCCCACGCCAGAGCCGGCGAAGACACCCAGTCGCTGGCCGCGACAGCAGGTGGTGAAGACATTCATGGCACGGACGCCCAGATCCAGCCGGGCGCCGACCCTGGCGCGCGTGTGCGCTGACGGCGGCGAGGCGCGCAATGGATAGGCGGCGATACCTTGCGGCAGCGGCCCCTTGCCGTCGATGGGCTGGCCGAAGCTGTCAACGATGCGACCCAGCCAGGCTTTGGTCGGTCGCACGGCGGAGCCGAGCGGCTGGATGCGGATCTGGGCACCGGGGGCGACGCCCTCGACCGGCCCGAACGGCATCAGCAGGGCGCGATTGTCGCGAAAGCCCACGACCTCGGCGGCGACGGGCTTGTCGGCAAAACGGACGATTTCAGCGCGCGCGCCGATCGCCAGCCGCGACAGCCCGCCGCGTGCCTCAATCAGCAAACCGTTCACGGCGGCGACGCGCCCCGATACGGTCAATGGATCCAGCCGCTCGACCGCAGCCACCAGGCTCTTCAAACCCACCCCTCAAGCTATGAGGAGACTGTCAGCCCGACACGCTTAAGGGGTGATGAAGAGTTCTGATCAGTAAACGTTGGAAACTGTCTCTTCGCCCTTATTGCCTTTATCGCCATGGCGCAGGCGATTGGCCTTGGTGCCGATCTTTGCGCTGGTCGCCTTGGCCTCTTCCATAAGGTCATGGCCTTTGGTCAGCGCCTCCTCGATCAGCGCGTGCCCCTTCATCCGGGCATCCTCAATGATCGGCGAGGCGGTGCGGGCGATAGCCTCGCGATTGCGCCAGGCCAGAATGCTGCCCACGCCGACCAGAAGTGCTCCGACCAGCAGCATGGGATGGCGCGGTGCATAGCGCAGCATCGGGGCCATGTAGCTTCTGGCCCGCTTCATGTGATCGTTGTTCAACGGAAGGCGGTAGCGCGAGAGGGTCTCGGTACGGTCGGTCATGGTGGCCTCGGATTGTTGATGTGCCGGGATAACCCCTTGCAGCGCAGGGAGTTCCCGCCCACCTGTTCGATCGGCCTGTCCAATCACGAAAGATTCAACGGCGACACAGCCCGTTGCACGACCGCCACGCCTTGTTCCCGATTCCGAAATCAGACTAACGATTCGGGACGAGGGGCCAGCACCGTTAACCAGTCTTAAAGAACGACCAAGGCAGGTTAACGAGAACGAAAGGGGCGGATTCAGCAGAATTCGTCCGGGAATGCGGGACGCGGTAGGAGAGCCGAATGCGCGTATTGTTGATCGAGGACGACAGCGCCACAGCGCAAAGCATCGAGTTGATGCTGAAGTCGGAAGGTTTCAATGTCTATACGACCGACCTCGGTGAGGAAGGCGTCGATCTGGGCAAGATCTACGACTATGATCTGATCCTGCTCGACCTGAATTTGCCGGACATGAGCGGCATGGATGTTCTGCGCACGCTGCGGGTCGGCAAGATCAACACCCCGATCATGATCCTGTCCGGCACGGCCGAGATCGAGACCAAGGTGAAAACCTTCTCTGGCGGTGCCGACGACTACATGACCAAGCCCTTCCACAAGGATGAGCTGGTCGCCCGCATTCATGCCGTTATCCGTCGCTCCAAAGGCCACGCCCAATCCGTCATCAAGACCGGCGACATCGTGGTAAATCTCGACGCCAAGACGGTCGAAGTCGCCGGCATGCGGGTCCACCTGACCGGCAAGGAATACCAGATGCTGGAGCTGCTCTCGCTCCGCAAGGGTACGACCCTGACCAAGGAAATGTTCCTGAACCACCTCTATGGCGGCATGGACGAGCCCGAGCTGAAAATCATTGACGTCTTCATCTGCAAGCTTCGCAAGAAGCTGGCCGCCGCTGCCGACGGCAAGCACCACATCGAAACCGTCTGGGGCCGTGGCTATGTCCTGCGCGACCCGCACGAAGCGGTGATGACCGTCGCCGCCTGATCCCGGCGACCTTCGAATTCCGGAAGCGCCCGCCCTGACCGGCGGGCGTTTTTGTTTTGGCGCGACGCGGTCTAACCTCACTATCCGAGTGGTTGTGGGGAAGCCGTGATGGGTCGCTATTTCGCGCTGCTACTGGCCTTGATGGTCGGTGCCTGGATCGCCTTCACCGATCAACAGCTGCCGGAACCCACGCCCGTCAGCGCGCCAGCCACCAGCTTCTCGGGCGACCGCGCGTTCGCTGACGTCACCCTGATGGCCGCCGAACCGCATCCCGTGGGGTCGCCTCAGAACATGCGGGTCCGCGATGCCCTGATCGGGCGCATGGCTGCGTTGGGATTGTCGCCCGAGATCAGGTCAGGCACCGGCGTCCAGCTGTCGCGATACGCCACCGACCGGGTGTCGGCCGGCTTTGTCGAGAACGTCGTAGGCGTCCTGCCCGGCAAAGACCGACGCGCTCCCGCCGTCGCCCTGATGGCGCACTACGACAGCGTCCCCGCGTCGCCCGGCGCGGCTGACGACATCATGGGGGTGGCCGCCATCCTGGAAACCGTCCGCGCCATCAAGGCGCGCGGAACGCCCTACCGCGACGTGATGGTCGTGATCACCGACGGCGAGGAAGCCGGCCTGCTGGGTGCCAACCAGTTCTTCCGGCGCGATCCACTGGCCAAACGAATTGGTCTAACCCTGAACGTGGAAGCGCGCGGTGGTGGCGGGCGCGTACAGATGTTCCAGACCAGCGCGCAGAACGGCCAGATCATCGACCTCTATCAGCGTACCGCCACCCGGCCGGCCTCTTCGTCACTGGCGGTTCTGATCTACGAGAAAATGCCCAACGACACCGACCTGACCGAGACGCTGCGCGCGGGCGTGCCGGGCATGAATTACGCCATCATCGGCTCGCAGTTTGACTATCACAGCCCGACATCGACACCGGCCAATCTGCAGCGCGGCTCTCTGCAGGACATGGGTGTCCAGGTGCTGGCGGCGGCTGGTGAGGCGGCGTTTGCGGCGCAGCTTCCCGGGAAATCGCCATCTGTGGTCTATTCCAACCTGTTCGGTGACGTGTTGATTGCCTATCCGGTCTGGTTCGGATGGGTGCTGATCGGCGTCATTGTCGTGCTGCTGGCCTTCGCGGTCCGGTGGGCGCGGCACGACGGGGCATTTCCGCCGACAGACATCCTGCGCGGCATGGGTGGCCTGGTGTTCGGGGCACTCACCACCGTCGCGGTGCTGCAGTTTGCGCGCCTGCTGACCGGCGTGGACTTCGGGTACATGGAACAGCGGTTCCTGCTGGCCCAGGTCGACCGCTGGGAATGGGCGATCATGCTTCTGTCGCTGGGCGTCATCATGCTGTCGGCGGGTGACATGGCCACAGGTCGTCGATGGATGGCCGCGATCCCCGTGGCAGCGGGCCTGGGATGCTCCGCCTTTGGCGGCTTTGAAGTCACCGGCGCGGTCACGGGGGTATTGGCCGGTGTGATTGGCGTCCTGATCTATGACCGCCCGACGACCCGCAAAGGTGCCTGGGCGGGGGTGTTGCTGCTGGGACTGATCCTGGCCATTGCAGCTCAGATCGCTGCGCCCGGTGCGGCCTATGTGGTGGTCTGGCCCCTGCTGGTGGCCTCGATCGGCGCGGCAGCGACGGCGCTCAGCGCCAGGCGCGGCGTCCTGTCGCTGGGTCTGCTGGCAGTGCTGGCAGCAGCGGCGCTGGGTTGGCAGGGCGGCATTTCGCACTTTGCCTTCCTGGGTATGGATTTGATGGCGTTGTTCTCGCTGCAGATGATCACCGCCGGCCTGGTGATCTGGCCGCTGGCGCAACCCGACAAGGGTGCCCGCAAAGGGCTGGTTGTGGGCTCTACGCTCCTGATCGCAGGCCTGGCCATCACCCTGTTCGTACGATCGGACGACCCCTGGAGCCCCCGCTATCCGCAGGTGACCTACGTCGGTTACCAGTTGGACCAGGACACTGGCCGCGCCTGGCGCTACAGCCCGATTTTTGACCATAGCAGCTGGACCGAGGCCGTGCTGCGCGCAGGTGGGAGCGAGATCGAAAAGCGCGCCCACTGGGCCTGGAGTCAGCCGATGCTGGCCGCGCGGGCCAGCCCGCCCAGCGAGACACCTCCAGACATCACTGTCCAGCGGGCGCAGGACGGGACCCTGGGCCTGAATGCCGTGGCCTCACCCGATGCCGCGACCATGACCCTGCGCGTCAGGGCGACGACGGCGGGACGGCTGACAGCGATCAACGGCGTCGCCACCGAACTTGCCCTGCCGCCGGGCAAATGGGTGCAGATTTCCTGGGCCACCGCGCGCTATCCGCTCAACCTGACGATCCAGCCCAACGGTCAGGGTCAACTGGACGTTCGATACCGGATGGTCTTGAGCCGTTGGCCCGCTGGCGTCCCTGCGCTGCCGCCCCGGCCCGCCGACCTCATGCCCTGGGACGATTCCGACAGCACCTTCGTCGTAGGAACCCGCAGCTTCACTTGGTGAGCCCGGCAGAAGTCGCTATCGGAGAGGCCATGAGCGACGTCACCATCTATCACAACCCCGCGTGCGGCACCTCGCGCAACACCCTGGCCCTGCTGCGGGAGAACGGCGTTGAGCCCAAGGTTGTCGAGTATCTGAAAGTAGGATGGAAGACTGCGCAGCTGGAGGACCTGCTCACGCGGTTGGAGGTCTCGGCCCACGACATCCTGCGTGTCCGCGGCACCAGTGCAGAGGCGCTGGGCCTGACGGATCCTGCCGCCACGGACGCAGCCATTATCGAGGCGATGATTCGCGAGCCGTTGCTCGTGAACCGCCCCATTGTTGTGACCGCCAAAGGTGCAAAACTCTGCCGCCCGCCTCAACAGGCTCTGGACCTGCTGTAAGTGCGATGGCTGTGACACCTCGCGAGCGCGCCAGTCAGATTATCAAGCAGAAAGTCGACGCCTGGGACGGCGTGCCGAGCATGGATCAACTGAATTCGGTCCTGCGTATAGCCGCCATGTGGCGCTCATCCGCGTTGGCGCAGACCTTCATTGGCCGGACCGGCGCCACGGTCGTGGCTGGGGGTCCATTCGCCGGCATGACCTATGTAAATTCAGCGACAGAAGGCGCGTTGATCGCACGGCTTCTGGGCGTCTACGAATCCGAACTTCATCTACATTTTGAGGCCTTCATCGCCGAGGGTCTGGATTGTGTGATCGATGTGGGGTGCGCCGAGGGCTACTACGCCGTAGGCCTCGCAAGGCGGATGCCGGACGTCACTGTGTACGCCCATGACATCCTCGCCGCGGCCCGGTCCGCGTGTGCTGTGATGGCCGCCGAAAACGGCGTCGCCGAGCGCGTGGTGATTGGTGGCGAATTCCAGCCTGAAGATTTCCAGCAGTTCGCGGGTCGACGTACGCTGGTGCTGGTAGACGCAGAAGGTGCGGAGGTGGATATTCTCGACCCGGCGCGTGGCCCGGCACTGACACGCATGAATATTATCGTCGAGACCCACGATCTTTATCGGCCCGATACCCTGGCGACCTTGATGGAACGGTTCTCTCCGACCCACAGCATCCAGAAGGTGGATCAGGATTTCAAAGCGTATGACCAACCCGACTGGGTCAAGGACCTGAACCATCTGGACCAGTTGCTGACGGTCTGGGAATGGCGAGAGCGTCCAACGCCCTGGCTGGTGATGCGACCGAAATCCGGACGGGTTTGACCTCGCTCAAGGCGCTACGCCCCGGCGACACGTCCAATCGGGTCATGACTGGCCTCAAGCTGACCTTCCGTCTGACCCTCGGTTGCCTGCTGGCGCTCACGGGCCTTAGCGCTCCGGCAGCGGCGGAGAGCGGCGAGGTTCTGGTTCGCCGCCACTGCGGCGGCTGCCACGCTGTGGGTGCAACGGGTGATAGCCCGGAACCTGCAGCGCCGAAGTTTCGCCAACTGCACCAGCGCTATGATCCCGAGGCTCTTGGCGAGGCGTTGGCCGAGGGCATCCTGACCGGTCATCCGCTGATGCCGGAGTTCCGGTTCGAACCCAAGGACGTGCAGTCAATCATCCTCTACCTGAAGTCGCTCCAGTCGAAACAGGCGGGATAGGCCACAACAAAAATGCCCGGCGCGAGAGCGCGACAGCTTCAAGTGAATACCGGTTGAAGCGCCCGTCGCGCTCTAAATACATGAGGATCGAGCCTTTTTCTCCGGATCAGATGATTCCATCTGATCCGGAAAGGCTCTGCGCCGGGCGTTTCCGAAGAGCAGTTCTGCAATCCGATCAGTTGAAGACGATGACCGAACGCGCCACGGCACCGGTCTTCATTTCTTCAAAGGCCTCGTTCACCTGATCCAGGCGGATGCGGCGCGAGATCATGTCGTCGAGGTGCAGTTTTCCTGTCATGTAGGCATCCACCAATCTGGGCATGTCGACGGGGAACCTGTTCGATCCCATCAGCGAGCCCTGGATCCGCTTTTCACCGAGGAAAGCCGCGCCCATCAGGCTGATCATCTGGCCGACCGGGATCATGCCGATGATGTTGGCGGTACTGCCGCGACGCAGCATGTTGAACGACTGCTCCGCCGTGACCGCGAGACCAATGGCCTCGAAGGCGTGCTGCACGCCGCCGCTGGTCATATCCATGACCTCCTTGACCGCGTCGGGGCCGCCCATGACGAAGTCGGTGGCACCCATGGCCTTGGCCAGGTTTGCCTTACCCGGTGACATGTCGATGGCGATGATGCGGCCTGCGCCGGCCATCGCCGCGCCGTTGATCGCCGCAAGGCCCACGCCGCCGCAGCCGATGACGGCCACGGTGTCGCCCGGGCGCACGTTCGAGGTGTGGATCACAGCACCGACGCCGGTCATGACGCCGCAGCCGATCAAGGCCGCGCGGTCCAGCGGCATGTCCTTGCGGATCGCCACGCAGGCGTGTTCGTGGATCAGCATCTGCTCGGCGAAGGATGACAGGTTCAGGTACTGCAGCATCGGGCCGGTCGGCGTGGACAGGCGCGGCTCGTCTTCCTTGCCGCGCTTGGTGTCGGACGAGACGCAGAGGCTCATGCGGCCGGTCAGGCAGCTCTCGCAGTGGCCGCAGAAGGCCGAGAGGCAGGTGATGACATGGTCGCCGACCTTGACGGTGCGGACTTCGGACCCGATGGCCTCGACCACGCCCGCGCTCTCGTGACCCAGCACGGCAGGCAGGGGATGAGGATACTTGCCCTCGATGAAGTGGAGGTCCGAGTGGCAGACCCCGGCGGCGGCGGTGCGGATCAGCACCTCGTGCGGGCCGGGCTTGTTGATCTGCACGTCTTCGATCTGCAGCGGCTTGCCGACTTCGCGCAGGACAGCAGCTTTCATGGCGTTTTCCCTATGGTTTCGTGTGTTGTGCTCAATTCTTATCGCCGTTCAGATGGGCGTGGGAAGCCCTTATCCGCGAAACCGGTCGACATCGGCGCGGCGCACTTCCATCTAGAGGCCAATGGAAGAGGCCCCGACACCCCGGACCGTCACCGCCTTGACGGTATTCCTGGCTTTTCTGCGTCAGGGCCTGACAGCGTTCGGCGGCCCGACCGCGCACCTGGGCTATTTCCGCACCGAGTTCGTGGAGCGGCGGCGCTGGCTGCCTGAGACCGCTTTCGCCGACTTGCTGGCGCTGTGTCACATTCTGCCCGGGCCGGCGTCGAGCCAGTTGGGCATGGCGATCGGCCTGAGGATGGCCGGGTTGCCCGGGGCGCTGGCGGCCTTCGCGGGCTTTACCCTGCCGGCAGCCGTTGTGATGATAGCGCTGGCAGGACTGGCGCCCTTGTTGACTGTTCACATCGGAAACGGCTGGCTGCATGGCCTGCAAGTGGCCGCCGCCGCCGTGGTGGCGCAGGCTGTGGTCCAGATGGCCCGCACCCTCGCCGTCGGTCCGGTGCGAGCCGGCCTGGCCATTGGCGCGACGCTGGGTTTGATCATCGCCCAAGGTCCTGTGGCCCAACTGATGGTCCTGGCGGCGGGCGGCGTGTTCGGCCTTGCACTTCTGCGCACCCCCGATCCGCTATCCGCATCCGATGACCCGGCCCCTGCGGTCGATACGGGCGGTGCCAACGTCGCCCTCGGTCTGTTTGCCCTGTTACTGGTTGGCTTGCCTGTTGCCGCCAGCCTGCTGGCAAACCCGGGGCTGGGGATGGCCGGGGTCTTCTATCGTACCGGGGCCATGGTTTTCGGCGGCGGTCATGTGGTGATGCCCCTGCTGGAGCGTGAAGTGGTCGAGCGCGGTTGGCTGGATGCGCAGACCTTCGTCACCGGCTATGGCCTGGTCCAGGCGCTGCCTGGTCCGCTGTTCAGCTTTGCAGGCTATGTCGGCGCGGCCCAGACCTATGGGCCAGGCGGGATCGCCGGTGGCCTCATCGCCCTGTTCGCGATCTTCATGCCCGGCCTGTTACTGGTGGTGGGCGTGATGCCGCATTGGGACCGTTTGAAGCACCAGGGATGGGCGCGCGGCGTGTCGGCCGGGATCGGCGCGACGGTCGTCGGCCTGCTGGCCGCCGCACTCTGGGACCCGGTCCTGATGACGGCTGTACGTCGCCCAGCCGATTGGGCGCTTGTGGCCGCAGCCTATGTGTTTCTGGCCATCGCCAAAGCCCCGCCCTGGATGGTGGTGATCGGATTTGCAGTGGCGACAGCGGTATTCCTGCCCTGAATCAGACCGAAACGGGTTTGGTGCCCCAAAGCGCGGGCACTCTGGGCCAACGAAAGTTCCAGAGCCGCTTTCGCTGCGGAATGCAGCCCTCGATGGCGGCGATCAGCACCTCGGCCGGGCCGTCGTTGAGAAAATGATTGGCACCTTCGTGTCCGCACCACCCGGATCGGGCGACGGGTCACAGTCTCCGCAGCCATGCGTTCAGCCACCTCCAGCGGGGCGAAGTCGTCCTTGTCGCCGTGGATCATGTGGATCGGGACGCGCAGTCGTGACAGGGCCTGTTCGGCGTGTCGAAGCTGTGCCTTCTGGCCTTTGACCTCGATCACCGCGTGGCGCAGATCGCGCGGAATCAGCTTCAGGGTTCGCGACCCCACATCCAGCAGCCAGCGGGCCGTCGGGCCGGCCTCGCCGAAGAACCCCGACAGCAGCACCAGCCCCGCGACCTGCCGGGGGTTCTGCTCGGCCATGATCGCGGCAATGGCGGCACCATAACTCTGGCCGACCAACAGCACCTTCTGACCCCGCGCCGCCTTCAGCACCGGGGCCAGAGCCTCCGCCTGGACGCGGATATCGTGCACCGGGTGCGCGGGCTCGGAGGCGGCATAGCCCGGCCGGTCGACGACGATCATCTCACGGTCCTGGGGCAGCTCGGCCAGGGTGTCTGCCCAGTATTCCGCCCACGATGGCGCGCCGGTGATCACCACGATCTTCCAGGGTGTGGGCTTGCTGCGGGGTGTCTCGATGGCCGAGATACGCCAGCCATGGTGGCCGCCCGAAATGAAACTAGTGCGGCGGACCAGATGATCTGGATAGTCGGCCAGGGTCGGCGCGTGCTCGGTCCGGCCACGGGCAGCTGCATCGACAGCAGCCCAGCCCATCGCCAGCAATCCTTTAGGTCGTTTCCGCGCCACCGCGATCTCCTGAACCCCTCCCCCTGAACCGGGCGACCTTGCTTAAGGTTCAAGCCGTTACCCGGGAGGTCATTGCCCTGCGGCACGCTGTTGCGCCAGTTTCCCTCAGCATTGAAGAGGAACGTCGTTATGAGCCGCGGGTTTCACAAGTTCTGGCTGAAGATCACCGCCGTGGTGGTCGGTTCGTTTGCGCCGGTGTTCTTTCTGGGTGCGATGCCCGAAACGATCGAGCCGGCACGGCTGACACTGGATATCCTGAGCTGGCCCCTCGACGGCGCGACCACCTATGCTTCGCCGGATACCAGGTTCCTGTCAGCGGTGACCGGCGGGTT
>Ga0105048_10020589_pt1 | contig 10062 bp, 10 predicted proteins | sample MAT05_FD_78382 | JGI IMG/M metagenome (GOLD analysis project Ga0105048, IMG submission 78382) | Freshwater microbial communities from Lake Fryxell liftoff mats and glacier meltwater in Antarctica - MAT-05 | ecosystem: Environmental > Aquatic > Freshwater > Ice > Liftoff microbial mat | place... | reverse complement strand
TCTATGAGGCCGGTGTCTGCGAGCCGGTGTCTATGAGATGGTGATCGGGGTCCCCAGCGGGATCAGGTTCGACGCCCAGAGGTAGTCGATCGTCTGGTTCGTGGTCCTGATGCATCCGTGGCTCGCCGGCTGAGCGGGGACGGAGTTCGACCCGTGGATGGCGTACCCGCCGGTGAAGTACTTCGGGCTGAACAGAGTGCCCAAGGGGGCCCGACGAACGCCGCGGATCTGGCGGGTGAGTTTCCACGATCCACGGGGCGTCGGGGTGGACGCCTTGCCGGACGAACTGTCGAAGACGAACTCGACCCGATCACCGGTGGAGATGATCATGACCTGACGACGCAGATCGACCTCGATGCGACGACCAGCTCCCGGGCCTCGAGGCGTCGCCCGATCGGAGAATCCAGCGACTGCCAGGCGACTGAACGGGTCGAGCCGGCCGGTACGGGGCAGTCCGTAGAACTTCTGGAACGCGACGAGTGCGTGCCGGGTCGACTCGCCGAACCGGCCCAGCCGATCGGCCAGCCAGAAGCCGCGTTGGTACAGCGTGAACTGTAGGAACGCGACCTCGATCCCCTCAGACCCCGACTTCAGGACCGGGCCGGAGAGCGGGAGCGCGGTCGGGGCCGTGGGAGGTGCGGGGGCCGCTGGGGCCACGGTCGTCGTCGGCGCAGGCGGGACCTCGGTGGTCGGCACCGCGGTAGTTGGCACTGCGGTGGTCGGCTCGACCGTCGTGGTCGGGTCGTCGGCCCCGGCAAGTGGGACGACGAAGGTCAGTCCGACCACCACGGTGGCGACGGCGAGGGTGCCCGCCGAGATGCGGGATCGAGTCGAGCGCAGAGATGTCACGGGGAGAACGGTAGCGACGGCCGACGGCGATCCTCCAACTCCTCGGGGGTACCGTGTCGCCATGACGGACCCGGCCGACACCCCCCCGACCACGCTTGCCTCCACCCTTGGCGCTCTGGTGGCATCCGGCTGGGTGTCCCGGCCGGTCAAGGACGAGTTGCGCTCCAACGTCATCGAGCGGATCCGCGCGGGCAGAGCGCTCTTCCCCGAGGTGATGGGGTTCGAGGACACCGTGTTCCCGCAGCTGGAACACGCCCTGCTCGCAGGGCACGACCTGATCTTCCTCGGCGAACGCGGGCAGGCGAAGACCCGGATGATCCGCGGGCTGGTCGAGTTGCTCGACGAGTGGATGCCGATCGTGGCCGGCTCCGAGATCAATGACGACCCGACAGCACCGGTCAGTCGGGCGGCCAAGGAACTGGTCGCCGAGCTGGGCGACGAGACGCCGATCGCCTGGGTCCACCGTTCCACGCGGTATGGCGAGAAGCTGGCCACGCCGGACACATCGATCGCGGATCTGATCGGCGAGGTCGATCCGATCAAGGTGGCGGAGGGCCGCTACCTCTCCGACGAGTTGACGCTCCATTACGGGCTGGTGCCCCGAACCAACCGCGGGATCTTCGCCATCAACGAACTGCCGGACCTGGCCGAACGGATCCAGGTCGGACTCCTGAACGTGCTGGAGGAACGAGACATCCAGGTCCGCGGCTACAAGATCCGGCTTCCCCTCGATGTCATGCTCGTGGCCTCGGCCAACCCGGACGACTACACGAACCGCGGCCGGCTGATCACTCCGCTCAAGGACCGGTTCGGCAGTCAGATCCGCACGCACTATCCGCTCGACGCCGAGACCGAGATGGCGATCGTGGCTCAGGAGTCCGAGATCCGCCCGGCCGATGGGGTGGACATCGTGGTGCCGGAGTACATGGGCGAGATCATCGCCACCCTGAGCCAGCTGGCTCGGCAGAGCCCGCACATCAGCCAGCGGTCCGGCGTATCGGTCCGGTTGTCGGTGGCCAACTACGAGACCATGGTGGCCAGCGCGCTCCGCCGATCGTTGCGGTCCGGCGACACTGACGCGGTGCCGCGAATCTGCGACCTCGACGCCCTGCCCGCTTCCACCGCGGGCAAGGTCGAGATCGAGAGCCTCGAGGAAGGACGCGAGGAGCAGATTCTCGATCACCTCATCTCGGCGTCGGTGCTGTCGGTGTTCCGTGAACGGGTCCGGCCCGAGATGCTCCTGGCCATCGTCGAGGGGTTCGAGGGACGCGATCCCGTGGAGACGGGCGATGATGTGTCCGCAGGCGCCTACGTCGGGCTGTGCGAGGGCATGCCCGCACTGGCCGAGGTGGTCACCGAACTGGTGGGCGAGCCCTCCTCGCCTGGGCGGGTGGCTTCGGCGGTGGAGTTCGTGCTCGAGGGGCTGCACCTGTCGAAGCGGCTCAACAAGGAAGCAGTGGGGACCAGGGCGCAGTACCGCGGGCGCGGCTGAGCCACCCGCCGTTCTGAGCCTCCCGCCGTTCTGGGGTGCTTCTGTCGCATCCCACGCGACGGAACCGCCCCAGAAGACTCGCCCCGTGGGTGTCAGCCACTGAGCGCTGCTCGGCTGAGTACCGCTGCGCTCGGTTTGGGCCGTCGGGATCGGTCCATGATGCCGTGGTCGACGTTGGCGCCGTGGGTCCACTCGTCACCATCGACGGCGCTCCAGACGAAGAACCCCACGACGTCGATGCCGTCCGAGCGCGCATCCGCCACCTGGGCGAGACAGTCGTCGAGGTAACTCGCCCGTCGTGCATCGGGATCCGGTCCACCCATTGCCGACTGCGTCGCCAGGCCGCACGCCCCGACCACGAGCTCCCGGCCCGGCAGCTCGTCGTGGAGTCGTCGGATGGTCACTCCCAGGCCCTCCGGCCAGGTTGCGGCGCCCAATGCGTCCACCCAACGTCCATCTGGCCATGGGCTGGTCGATCGGTCGGCGTGCACCCCGAGACCGCCGGCATAGGTGAACCCGACGAGGTCGAAGCTCTCGGCTGCCTCCGGGATCTCGCGCTCGGCTCGACCCGGGATGGAGAGGATCCCGTCACGAATGAGCCGGATCCCGGTCCGCCAGATCAGCCGGTCGACCACGGCAGCGGCATCAGCGGCCGCACCTCGCTCCCGGACATCGCCGGAGGGAGCAGTGGGTTGCACGGGCGCCAGGTCGAAGAGCGTGCAGACCGGCTGATCGCCTGATCGCAGCAGCCGCCAGGCCTCGTGACCGGCGAGCAGGAGCGACTCCAACGCCTCGGTGAACCGGTCGAGGTCGGTCAGTCCGGCGCTGAGCCCGCCGGTCCGCCAGTTCCTGGCCGCGGTGGCCAGTGGCTGGTTCGTCGGCATCCAGCCGGACACCTGTGTGCCGAAGGTCTCGGCGATCCAGTCCACGTGTCGCGGCCAGATGGAGCCCCGTCCCTGTGCATCGAGGAATCCTCCCTCATCGTCAACGAACCAGCCCGGCAGATCGAAGTGGTGCAGACAGGCCCAGACCGACAGGCCCGCACCCCGCGCCGCACCCAGGATCTCGTGCAGCCGCTCCACCTCCCGGTCGTCGTGGAGGCCACGTCTCGGCTCCAGCCGTGACCAGTCGAGGCCGAGCCTGACGTGCGTCAGCCCCAGCTCGGCCAACGCAGCGAACTCGTCCTCGAAGGCGTCATCGAATCCGTTGCCCCTGGACGGCGGCGCCTCGCCGGTCCGCTGGAGGGCGCCCCATGTCGACGTGGGCGCCGGGCCCCGGGTCTGGGTCGACGACGAAGCGCTGCCCCACATGAACCCTCCACGGTCTTCGGTCATGGCGGCAGTCTGGCGGGCCAGGCAATTGAGTTGCAGCCCATTCCTTTCGCGGACCATCCCGGCTGCAGTCTCGCGGCCCTGACCGATGCGAGGCAGCGGTAGCCTCCGGCCATGGCACGCTCCCGGTCCCGTTACTCACCGTGGGACGGGTCGCAACGTGGGTTCCAGCTCGACGCCCTCGACCTCATGGAGCAGCTGACCGACGACCTGCTCTACCACGGCGACCTCAACGCTTCGTTGCGACGGATGCTCCAACAGGGTTTCGAGGATCGCAACGGCCAACGGGTCGAGGGACTGCGGGAGATGATGGAGAAGCTCCGTCAAGCACGCGAGGAGCGGCTCGACCGATTCGACCTGGGCGGGGTCTTCGACGACATTGCGAAAGAACTGCGCGAGGTCGTGGAGCAGGAACGTGGCGCCATCGACGAACTGCGCTCCGAGGCCCGGGAGTCCGGTGACGCCCGTCGCCAGGAGCTCACCGAGCAGGTGACCGCCGAGCGCGACCTGCACCTGGACATGCTCCCTCCGGACCTGGCCGGGCAGGTCAAGAGCCTCGAGCAGTACGACTTCACCAGCTCCGAGGCGCGGGAGCGGTTCGAGCAGCTGGTCGATCAACTCCGCCAGCAACTCATGCAGCAGGCCGTGGATCGGATGACCGGAGGGATGGAGAACATCTCGCCGGAGGACATGGCCCGGATGAAGGACATGCTCGCTGAGCTGAACCAGATGCTCGAGCAGCGGGCCAACGGTGAGGAGCCCGACTTCGACGGCTTCATGGAACGCCACGGGGAGTTCTTCCCGGAGAACCCGCAGAACCTCGATGAGTTGCTCGAGGCCATGGCTCAGCGGATGGCGGCCATGCAGGCCATGATGAACTCGATGACGCCGGAGCAGCGTGCGCAGATGCAGTCGCTCTCTGACCAGCTCATGGAGGACATGGACCTGCGCTGGCAGATGGACCAGCTCGGCCAGAACCTGAGGGGAATGTTCCCCGATGCCGGGTGGGGTCAGCAGTACGAGTTCGGCGGCGTCGATCCGCTGGACTTCGCTCAAGCGGCCGAGATGATGTCCGAGCTGGGGGATCTCGACCGCCTGGAGCAACTGCTGTCGGGCGCCACCAACCCGGGTGCCTTGGCCGAGGTGGACCTGGACCGGGCCCGGGAGCTGATGGGTGACGACGCTGCCGCGAACCTCGGCCAGTTGGCCCAGATGGCGAAGATGCTCGAGGAAGCCGGGCTGATCGAGAACCGAGAAGGTCGGCTCGAGCTGACGCCGGCCGGGATGCGGCGTCTCGGTCAGAACGCCCTGTCCCAGTTGTTCCGCCGGCTGGACAAGGACCTGATGGGTGGCCATCAGGTCGATCAGTTGGGCATCGGCCACGAGCGGACCTTCGAGACCAAGAGCTACGAGTGGGGCGATCCCTTCAACCTCCAGATCGAAAAGACGATCCGCAACGCGGTGACCCGTCGGTCTGCGGCTGGGGAGGCGGGGCCGGTTCGCCTGGACCCGGCGGACTTCGAGATCGAGCAGACCGAGCAGACCGTGCGCAGTGCCACGGTCCTCATGCTGGACCTCAGCCTGTCCATGCCCATGAGGGAGAACTTCCTGCCCGCCAAGAAGGTCGCCATGGCGCTGCACTCCCTCATCTCCACGCAGTACCCCCGGGACTTCCTGGGGATCGTCGGATTCTCCGAGGTCGCCCGCGAGCTGAAGGCCGAGCAGCTCCCCGAGGTGAGCTGGGACTTCGTGTACGGCACGAACATGCAGCACGGGTTCGTGTTGGCCCGCAGGATGCTGGCCCGCCAGACAGGGACCAAGCAGATCATCATGATCACCGACGGTGAACCGACGGCTCACATCAACCGCTGGGGCGAACCGGAGTTCCACTATCCACCGGTCCGCGAAACGGTCGACGCCACGCTGCTCGAGGTGTCGCGGTGCACCAAGGACGGGATTCGGATCAACACGTTCATGCTGGATGCCGACCGAGGACTGCAGCGGTTCGTGGAGCGCATGACCGAGCTCAACCGGGGGCGGGCCTTCTTCACGACCCCGCAGACGCTGGGGGATTTCGTGCTGGTCGACTTCATCGAGCAGAAGCGCCAGATGCTCCGCGGCAGGCGAGTCAGCTGACCCTCGCGTCGGCTCGCCGGCTGGCAGCTGACCCTGTCGCGCGCGGCCGGCACTCGGAGACCACGTTCTGTCGTGAGATGCCGTCCAGGAATCAACGAAGTTCACGCTCGGTGATCTTCTGACTCCGATCGGTGCATTCCTCTTGCAAACTGGCGGCAACACGACAATGATGCGCAATTACACGGTTGTGATTTCCCCGTTCGCTCCCCGGGGGTGGTGGGCGACGGGGTCACCGACAGCTGTGGGGGGAGTCTCCCTCGACCAGGAGGTACACGATGAGCGCAGAGATCGACGAGACCGAGGAACAGGGCTGGCAGCTCTACGCGAACTGCCTGGGGGTCGACCCGGACCTGTTCTTCCCGGAGCGGGGTGCCTCCACCAAGGAGGCCAAGGCCGTGTGCAAGGGATGCGTGGTTCGCGAGGACTGCCTCGAGTACGCCTTGGCCAACGGCGAGAAGTTCGGCATCTGGGGCGGTCTGAGCGAGCGTGAGCGCCGGCGCATCCGTCGTCAGCGAGCGCTGCAGCGTGCTGCAATCTCCGAACGGGTCGTCTCCGCCTGATCAATCGACCGGGCGGTCGAGTGGAGTTGCCTGCTGGCGCTCACGGCGTGATCCGACGTGTTTCGGTCACCACGATATCCATCCCGATGTCGTGGTCCCTGCGTTGCGCCTCGGCGAGCTCCTGGAGATCGAACGCCACCCCGATCAGGAGCGGTCTCGGCAAGGGAGCGAGGTAGCGGTCGTAGTAACCGGCGCCGTACCCGAGCCGATCACCGTGAACGGTGAACCCGACCATGGGAACGATGACGGCGGTGACCTCCTCTCGGGGCACCATCGGGCCGGCTGGCTCGGTGATGCCGTGCCGGCCGATCGGCCGGGGTGCGGCTCCATCCCACAAGTGAAAGGTCATCCGATGGTCCTCGTGAGCGACGGGGTAGGCCGTGGAGCGGCCTGAACGTCGGAGCGCGGTCAGCGCCGGCTCCAGATCGGCCTCGCCGTCGATCGCTGAGTACCCGGCCACGAGGCCGACCGGCCACCCGTCGAGGAGCTCGATCACCTGGCGGTTGATCTCGGCTTCGGCCGACTCGCGACGCTCGGGTGACAGGGACCGTCTGGCGTCGCGGAGTGCTCGCCGAACCCCTGAGGAAGGTGTGGACGCGCTCACCTCTGGCGACCCGGTGGGAAAAATCCGCGTCCCGCGGGCCGGGGCCGGGGGTCCTGGCGATACAGTGAGGCGATGGGAACAGAGTGGTACATCGTTGCGATCGTCGTCCTGGTCCTCTTTGGCGGCAGCCAGATCCCCAAGCTGGCCCGGTCTCTCGGCCAGGCGCAGAAGGAGTTCAAGTCCGGACTCAAAGAAGGCGCCACCGAGGACGAGTCGGGCTCCGACGCGACCAAGAGCTGACTGTCGCCGGGCGGACCCGACCCACGCCGCGGTGGGCGGTCGCCGACCCGCGTCCGACTGTCGGTCGGCCGCCGAAGACCGTGCAGGTCAGTTGCCGGAGACCGTCTCGAGATCCCGCCCACTGCGCGCCCGGAGGATCCGGCGACGCTCGCGCTCCGATGTTCCGCCCCAGACTCCGTGGTCGATCCTGTTGGCCAACGCGTACTCGAGGCAGTCGGACCTGACCGGGCACTCCACGCACAGCCGCTTTGCCACCTCGACGCCCACCCCATCGCTGGGGAAGAAAAGACTCGGCGGTTGGTCGGCACAGTTCCCCTGAGCCATCCAATTCGATTCCATGACTTGCTCCTTCGAGCCGAGCGATCTGTTCGGCAGTTCGACGCTCTCCAGCATTCCCATTTCAGGCCTCCGATGACACCTTCAGCTCTGTGATGGCTCACAGACCTGGCACCGAGTCTGAACACCGCCACAGCCCAACTCCTTCCCGCGGGTTCAACGGAACCCGATCTGGCCATACTCGAAGGGCGAAGAGGAGCAACAGATGAGCGATTCCAATACCGACCCCGGCCAGCCGGCCCCCTGGGCCCCGCCGACAGGCCCGACCCCGCCGACAGGTCCGGCACCGTCGGCGTACGCGGCCCCGTCCCCCTTTGCGGCACAGCCGGCCTACGCGGCCCCATCGGCCTACGCGGCACCGACCGGCCCGCACATCGGCTCCTCTCCGGGGCCGACCGGCCCGTACGCCGCCCCCGGGACACCGCTCGGCGGCACGGGCGCGACGGCTGGCGGTGGATGGGCGCTGCCCCCAGGGCTCGGTCGCACGACCGGGGGTCCCTCGGCGGCGCCCGCGGGACCATCGAGCGCCGCGGCATGGAACACCGCTGCTGGTTCGGGCGGTGGTGGTCTGCCCCCCGCTCCGGCGCCGCCGGAACGTCGTGGCGGATCGGGACGCTCCATGGCGCTCGCCGCTCTGGTCGGGGCGCTCGTCGCCGCGCTGGTCTCGGTGCTGGTGGTCAGTCTCTCCGATTCCGGGACCACCACGAGCAAGGTCGTGACCGAACTGCGACCCAGTTCGCAGCTGGCCGGAAACTCGCTCGACATCGGAGCCCTCCTGGCCACCGTCCGACCGTCGGTCGTGGCCATCAAGACGGGTTCGAATCAGGGTGAGGCAGCAGGCTCGGGAATTGCGTTGACCGACGACGGCCTGATCCTGACGAACGCGCACGTGATTGAGGGGGCATCGGTCATCGAGGTCAGCTATTCAGACGGTTCGACCCACGCGGCCAAGTTGGTCGGTGCGCTTCCGGACAACGACGTCGCGCTGGTGAAGGCCGAAGGGGTCACCGGAGTGACCGCAGCCGAGCTGGGGAGCTCCGATGCCGTGCAGGTCGGCGACGACGTCGTGGCCATCGGCAACGCGCTGGGGCTGGGCGAGCAGCCGACCGTGACCCGGGGCATCGTCTCGGCGTTGGACCGTTCGATCCCAGCCGAGAACATCACGCTCGACCACCTGATCCAGACCGATGCGGCGATCAACCCCGGCAACAGCGGTGGACCCCTGGTCAATGCCAAGGGCCAGGTCATCGGGATGAACACCGCCATCATCCAGAACAGCCAGTCCCTCGGGTTCTCGTTGGCCATCGACGAGATCAAGCCGCTGATCGAGGACATCAAGGCCGGTCGGGGAGCAACCAGTTCCGCACCAGCTGCGCCACGACCCTTCCTGGGTGTTCGCACCACGGACATCAGCGAGCAACCGGCCGACGTGTTGGCCCAGTTCGGGGTCACCCGAACCGACGGAGCCTTCGTGGTTGCCGTCGAGGCCGGATCCGGGGCCGACGATGCCGGGTTGGCGCCCGGAGACGTGATCGTCGAGATCGACGGACAGAACGTCACAGGGAAGAACGACGTGGGCTCCGGGATCCGGGGCCGCGACATCGGCTCGGAGATCAAGATCACCGTGGAACGAGCTGGCGACCGACAGACGCTCACGGCGACCCTGGGCGGCCGCTGACGTTCGACGTCCGGGGTCTGAGTACAGTGGCGGGTCCCCCGAACCGGGGCGAACGAAGGCAGGAAACTCATGAGTATGTCGGACGTGATCGAACACACCGAGCCCCCGATTGCGGGCGTCACGGTCATGTACCTGGGCCCCGTTGCGCCCCACTGGGACCTCCGCGCAGACTTCGGCGAGCGGTCCGTGGTCGAGCACTTCGCGGCTCGCATGCACGCCCGGCTGATGCTGCTCCCACCGCACGACCCGCAGTTCAAGCGAAATCGGGAACGGGTCAAGCGCGACGCCCAGCGAGAGAACATCACGCTGGCGTGGGACCCGCCGCAGCTCGACATCGACCCGGAGCGACCCGATCGCCCCGACCGGCCGGAGCGCACGGATTCCCGATGAACCCTCTGTGAAGCAGCCGAATCGCCGTGTCGCGGTTTCATCTCTCGTCGTAGCCTGAGGACCGTGGCGGACCATCTCGATCCGGACCATCTGATCAACCGGGAGTTGTCCTGGTTGGACTTCAACGCCCGGGTCCTGGCCTTGGCGGCCGACCCGCGGACGCCCGTCCTCGAGCGCGCCAAGTTCCTGGCCATCTTCAGCCAGAATCTCGACGAGTTCTTCCAGGTTCGGGTCGCAGGGCTGAAGGACCAGGTGGAGGCCACCGCCCGACCACGGTCGGCGGACGGTCTCACCGCCGCCGACCAACTGGCACGGATCTCGGCTCGGGTCGGGGATCTGAGTCGACGGGCCGACGAGGTCTTTTCCAACGGGGTGGTACCGGCGTTGGCCGACGCGGGAATCGTTCTGGTGACCTGGTCCGAGCTGGACGAGGAGGACCGCCGATC
>Ga0105048_10020588_pt1 | contig 10062 bp, 3 predicted proteins | sample MAT05_FD_78382 | JGI IMG/M metagenome (GOLD analysis project Ga0105048, IMG submission 78382) | Freshwater microbial communities from Lake Fryxell liftoff mats and glacier meltwater in Antarctica - MAT-05 | ecosystem: Environmental > Aquatic > Freshwater > Ice > Liftoff microbial mat | place... | reverse complement strand
TGCGCCGCGTTGATCGCCTCGAGCAGCTCAGTGGTCGAAATGGAGGCGTGCGGCACCGGCGCCTGCTCGTTCTCGTCGACGGCGAACTCGGCCAGGGCTTGGCACGCTCGAGCCACCTCGGTCAGCTGACGGGCGAGCGCGCGCTTGAGCTCAAGCCTGGCGCTCAGCGAATCGAGGCTCTCGCCGAGCGAGATCAGCCGCGCGTACGCTTGGTCTGCGCTCTGCAGCAGGCCCAACAGCCAAGCCCCTTTGCCCGACGAGCCGCGGCTGTTGCCCCGAATGCCTGCCAACTGGGTGCGTGCGAGCTCGACCGCGGCGCGCACTGCGGCGTGATCTTTCTGAAGCAGCTTGTGCCAGGACCGTGTGTCGTCGGTGGTCAGCGCCTCAGCGAGGTTCTCGGCGTGAACTCCGAGCGCTTGAAACGCTCCGGCCACCGCCCGCCGCGCTGGAGCGAAGACTCGCACCGGCCACACCAGCAACCCCAGCACCGCCGCCCAGCCGATGCCCAGCCCGACGATGAGCGAGCGCTCGAGCGCCAGGGCGAACTGGGGCTCGGGTTGGGCGTTGGCGAGCAAGAAGAAGAGCGAGGAGATGGTACCGACGCTAATCGCCTCGTTGCCATACACCCGCGCCAATGCCCCAGCGGTGACCAGCACGAAGGCGAGCACGATGCTGAGGACCAGTGAGTCGCCGATGACCGAGCCGAGGAGTACCGTGAGCGCAGACGCGAAGAACAACGCGGCGAACGTCTTAGCGCGAACCGCGTACGCGCCACCTTTGTCAGTGGTGGTGGCACAGAACCCCGCGACGCCCGCCCAGTGGTACTCCGGGTGGCCGAGGCCAATGCCGATCAGCAGCGGTACGAACACCGCCGCCGCCGCGCGCAACCCGAGCAGCACGGCGAACTGCTTTCGGTCGAGCCTCGTCGCTTCCTTGAGAGGTTGAATCACCTGCGCCAGCTGCATGGAGCCTCGCAGTTTAACGCCGCACGCCCCGCCGCGCTCTGCGTTCGCGGGTCTGCGGGTGACGGCGAAGGAGATCGAAGCCACGCTGGAGCGGGTCGGCCTCAGGGGGCGGGTTGCCGAGCCGGTGCGTGGCTTCTCGCTGGGTATGAAGCAGCGGCTCGCCTCAGCAGCGACCCGAAGGCAGGCTGGGGGCTCGCGCAGAGCGTCGGTTTACTGGGGCTGTGGGTTCTCGGGCCGCTCGTCATCGCCGTCTGGCACTTCGAGCGCAGAGACATCGTCAGCGAGGTCGCCTAGAGCACCGCTCCGCACCGGCCTCGGGAGCGGAATGCCGTCGAGGTACGAGATGATCTGCCCCATCACCGCCGGCACCCGCGGGCCTGGAGTCACCAACCCGGTGAGGTTGAGCGGGTCGGCCGCCGAGATGTCGATGACCTCGCCGGTTTTCTCGAGACGCCTGGTCGAGCGCGCGAGGTCGACCGCGTCAGGCAGCGCGAACTGCTCGCCGGCGAAGCCCGAGAGAAAGCGGCCTCCGCGAATTTCGCCCCGGGCCTCGAGGCGGCGATAGAGAAACAGCAGGTCTCGCCACGGAGGGCAGAGCGGCTCGCGCACCACCAGGTCGCGGAACACGATGCCGTAGCGATTGAGCAACAACCATGCGCGCTTTTCATCGAGGTCACCCGGCTCGCAGCGCTCGACCGGTTGCAAGAGCGACCATCGACCCGGGCCGCCCCGCTGCCCTGCCCGTTGCCGCTTGCGCAGCTTGGGCGACTGGAGCACCCGCAAGTTCTGCACTGCGTCGGCGGTAACCAGGCCATGGGCGAGCAGCTCCCAGAGCCCGTCTTCGACCTCGGTGGGCAAACGGCGCGCGCTCACCTGCAGCTCAGCGAAGAACGACGCGCCTCGTCGCTCAAGCACCTGGAGCACCTCGCGGGCATGCACACTGAGTGACTCGGGCCAGGGCCGCGGCCCATCGGCGAGCATCGCATCGGGGCGCGCCGCCTGGAGCAACCAGTCGAGGTCGGCTCGGCGAGTGAAGGTGAGAGAGGCGTTGCGGGTCACGGTGGCGGCCCGCGGCGCGTCTGCGAGCGCGGTGACCTTGTCGAACAAGGCGCTGGGTGAATCGGGTGCGGGTGGCGTCACGTCGACACCGCGGCGTGGCCCCGGCGCGGGCTTGGGCTCGCGCAAGGTCAAACGACCCCAGGCCACTTCGCCTCCGAAGCAGGCGTGCTCGAGCCACTCACCGACGTACTGCTTCATGCGCGCGGGGAAGATGGCTTGCTCCCAGGCTGCGGCAGGCGCCTCGTAGCCCTGCAGCATCGCGATCACCTTCGCCAGCCCCCCCGGCCCGCGCAGCTCACGCGCCGAGCCCATGCGGTGCCAGCGAAACAAGAAGCGCATGAAGTCTTGCGCGGACAGCGGCTCGATTTCGCGGCGCAGCCGGCCCACGGTCAGACGGTGAATGCGCTGCAACAACCGTCGGTCGCACCACTCGATTTCGCGGTCGGCGTCGGGCGCGGCGGTCAACGGCCGAAACTGCCCACGCAGCACTTGCCCTACCGATTCGAGCTTGAACAGCGCCCCCTCGACATCGAAGCGGCCCAACCCGAGCAGCTCCATCAGCTCGGGCACCGTGGTGGGCCCTGAGGTCTCGACCCAGCCCCGCACCACGCTCCGGGCCGCGGTCTCGCGGTCGATGGGCAGATCTCCCGGCAACGGCTCGAGCGTCACCGCCTCGGGGAAGAGCGCTCGCACCCACGGTACCCGCTCTGCCGCGTAGGCCCACTGCCGCTCGCCCGAAACCAGCACCCCGGCTCTCTTCTGCACCTGCAGCCCCTCGAGCCAGGCAGGCTCGAACGGCACCGACGGCAACGGGAGCAGACCCATCTGCAGCATCGCGTCGTGGAGCTCTTCGAGGTCTCGCACCACCGGCTTGGCATCGGCGATGACCTGATCAATGGCACTCGCGTCGAGCGCACCGAGATCACCCGCCTCGGCCGCGGGCAGCGTTCGCCGCACGTTGACCGCGCGGGCGCGACGCTCCTCGAGGGGGGCATCGTCGAGAAAGGTGTACGGCGCCGAGTTGAGCATGGCGTGCGCGAACACTGACGGCTCGGGCAAGTCGACCGCCACTTTGCGCACCGCGCCGCTCTTCATCGCCTTGAGCAGCACGATGAGCCCGTCGATGTCCATCAAGTCGCGGGTGCAGTCTTTCATCGTCTCGTTGACCAGCGGGTGATCTGGCGGCTCGAGCTCTTTGCCGCCGTGGTTGTCCTGGCACCCGATCTGCTCGGGGAAGACGGCGCCGATCAGATCTTCGGCGCGCGCGCGCTGAATCGGTGGGGGCACGCGTTTGCCGTTCTGCAACCTCGAGAGCACCAGTGCCCGACCCGCTGCCCAGCGAAACCGGGTGCCGAACATCGGCGCCTGCAGTACCGCCTGCGAGAGCACGTGCTCGGCGGTGTTGGGTGAGACGAAGTCGAAGATGTCGATCAACGGAAAGCTGTGCTGTTCACCCAGCGACAGCAGAATGCCGTCGTCGCTGGCGGCGGCCTGCAGCTCGAAATCGAAGGCCCGACAGAACGACTTGCGCAGCGCGAGACCCCAGGCGCGATTGATGCGGGCTCCGAAGGGCGAGTGAATGATCAGCTGCATGCCACCGGCCTCATCGAAGAAGCGCTCGGCGACCAGGGTCTGCTGCGTCGGTACGGCGGTCAATGCGGCATGCCCCGCGCGCACATAGCGCACCAGCAGATCAGCAGCGAACGGCGAGAGCTTGAAGGCCTGCTCGAGCCAAGCCGCCGGGGCCTCGTGGGTCATCACGTCTTCGCGCAGCTTCGACACCGCCGACGAGAGCTCATCGGTGCGCGCGGGAGCCTCCCCATTCCAGAAGGGGATGCTGGGCGGCTGGCCGTGCGCGCTCTCGACGCGCAAGTCTCCGTCGGAGATGCGCCGAATCTTCCACGCAGTGCTGCCGAGCACGAAGACCTGGCCCGGCATCGAGTCGATGGCGAAGTCTTCGTCGACCGTGCCGACCTGCTTCTCTTCAGGCTCGGCGATGACCCGATAACTGAACACGTCAGGTATCGCGCCGCCGTTCTGCAGCGCCATCAAGCGGGCGCCCTTGCGGGCCTTGAGCCAACCGTTGACGCGATCTCGATGCACATGCACGCGCGACCGGCCGCGGCTGGTGCTGACGCCCTCTGAGACCAGGGTGAGCACCTGCTCGAACTCCTCGAAGGTCAGCGTGGTGTACGGCATCGCGAGGCGAAAGGTGTTGAAGAGGGCCTCCTCGTCCCAATCCTGCGCGGCAACCTCGGCGATGATCTGCTGCGCGAGCACATCGAGCGGCTTCTCGGGTAAGCGCACCGCGTCGAGCTCATGGGCGTGAATCGCCCTCAGCAAGGCGGTGCACTCGACCAATTCATCGCGGGTCAGCGCGATCAAGATGCCCTTCGAGATGAGCGACTTGTGGTGACCCGAGCGGCCCAGGCGCTGCAACATCACCGCGATCGACCGCGGCGTGCCGAGCTGAATCACCAGGTCGATGGAGCCGATGTCGATGCCCAGCTCGAGCGAAGCGGTCGCCACCATCACCTTGAGCGAGCCAGCCTTCAGCCGATCTTCAGCGCTCAGCCGCAGCTCGCGTGACATGCTGCCGTGGTGGGCGGCGACCAGCTCGTGACCGATGCGCTCGCCGAGGTCACGCGCCACACGCTCGGCCAGGCGTCGGGTGTTGGTGAAGATCAACACCGTGCGGTGCTGCGTGGCGAGTTCACACAACCGGTCGTAGACCTGACCCCACATCTCGTGGGTCGCCACCGCAGTGAGCTCTTCGTCGGGGGTCTCGAGCGTCAGCTCCCAGGGGCGCAGATGGCCGATTTGCACCACTTCACACGGCAGCCGGCCCTCGCGCGGAGCACCAGTCAGATACGAGGCGAGCGTGTCGAGCGGCTTGGTGGTGGCCGAGAGACCGATGCACTGCGGCGCTTTGCCGAGCAGCGCTTTGAGTCGCTCCATCGAGAGCGCGAAGTGCGAGCCACGCTTGTCTCGCGCCAGCGCGTGAATCTCATCGACGATGACCGTGGTCACATTCTTGAGTGTCGCGCGCGACTTGTCGGCAGTGAGGTACAGGTAGAGCGACTCAGGCGTGGTGATCAGAATGTGCGGAGGCTTCTTCACCATCGCCGCTCGCTCGGAGGGCGAGGTGTCACCAGTGCGCACTCTCACCCGAATGTCGGGCAGCTCGAGACCCGAGGCGCGCGCGCGCTGACGGAGCTGATCAAGCGGGGTGAGCAGGTTCTTCTGCACGTCGTTGCTCAGAGCCTTGAGCGGAGAGACGTAAAGCACCCGGGTCTCGTCAGGCAGCGCCCCGTCGGCCGCCTGGCGAAAGAGCTCATCGAGGCAGGCGAGAAAAGCGGTCAGCGTCTTGCCCGAGCCAGTCGGTGCGGCGATCAGCACGTCGCGACCCTCGCGAATCAGCGGCCAGCCACGAATCTGCGGCTCGGTCGGCTCGCCGAGCGTCTCGTGAAACCAGGCCCGCACCACGGGGTGAAACGACGCCAGGGCATCGTGAACGAGGAGGTTCGCGTCGGCGGTAAAGTCGAGGCCCAGCTGAGGACGCGAGGGGGCATTCATGGCACCGTGATGCTGAACAGAAGTTTAGTCTGGGATCAAGCAAGGACGCCTCGACGGGTCAGCGAAACTCGTACACCCGCACTCCGAAGGCGACTCGCTGACGTAGCCTGCCTCAATGCTCTCTTTGGCGGCCCTGGTGTTTTCGATCTCGCCGCCTCCGAGCGCTGAAGTGATCGCGCCCTCAGTGGTTCACTGGTTGCGCGCGGCCGACGGCGGTGTGCCGATGCAAGGGGCCGATGGAGCCCGCCTGCTGACCGACGGCGAGCTACTGGTGTGGGGCGATGGAGAAGAACTCACCTCGCGCGCCTTCACCCGACTCAACCCCCTGACCGGCCGGCGAACGCAACTCCACACCGCGAAGCAGCAATGGCGCGTGGTGCCAACCGGCGACGACCGCTGCGCGTGGTTCTTCACGACGCTGCCCGAAGAAGTGCTGTGGTGGCTCGACTTGGCCACCGGCACCGCGGTGCGCGCATCGACCCTGTACGGCGATGACTTCAAGTACATCGAAGCCGCGCTGATGAAAGACCGTTGCGTGGAAACGAAGACCGAAAGCGATGGCACGCTCGTTATCGAATGGTCGCGGTACGAAGAAATTCCATTTCTGTTTGGCAAGTCACGCAGCGAGTGGGGCCTTCGCTCGAACGCCGAAATCGACGCGAGCCCGAATGGCAGCGCTCGTCGATAAGCCCTTCGTCAAAATCTCACCAGGGCAGGCCGCCATTTACAGAAATCTGCTGATGAGCCAAGACCAACCGTCCCATGTCTATCTCTCAATTCATGCTTGCTCTGTTTTCGAAGGTCGCGCGGCGGTCGATACTGGCTGTGCTTTTGATTGCTGCGTGCAGGGGCGACGGCCTCAAGCTCTCCCAAACCTCGCTTACGGTCGACCCACTCTCCATTGACTTCGGCGCAGTCACCGTGGGCGATACGTTCAGTCGCTCGGTGCTCTTGAGCAACGGTAGTTCTGTCGCGATTGAGGTGGGTCAGTTGAGCGTCGATGCGACCGCGGAGAACGACGCATTCGAACTCGTCGGTAACGCCACCACCCTCGAGCCGGGTCACACCACGAGCCTCGTGATTGATTTCACGCCGCGGCGAACTGGAGCCTTCTCGGGCACCCTCCGTATCGAAACGAACGCGTCGCAAACTCCAAGTTTGCTGGTGCCAGTCGTCGGCGTCGCATCTTCCGCAGACATCGATGCCGGAGCCGCCGATGCGGGTCCTTTCGATGCGGGTCCTTTCGATGCGGGTCCTTTCGACGCGGGCGAAATCGATGCCGGGGCGAAAGACGCAGGAAGCTTCGACGCAGGGGCTCCTCCGCCGCATTGGAGCGATCTCTCGCCACCGGCGAGCCCCACAGGCGTCGGAGGCGCAGCCGCGTTTGACGAAGTGCGAAACCGCATCGTGCTCTTCGGAGGCAGCGACCCCTTCGGCTACCTGGGCATCACCTGGGAGTGGGACGGAACCTCGTGGACTCGCCGCACGCCAGCCAACTCGCCGTCTGCTCGCGGCAACCCCTGCGCGGCGTACGATCGCAAACGGCAGCGCATCATCATGTTCGGTGGGCGAAACGGCACCGACTTCAACGACACTTGGTCATGGGATGGCACGAATTGGCAAGACGTAAGCGCCACCATCAGACCCCCGAACCGCAATGTGTGCGCGATGGCTTACGACTCTGTGCGCGAACGCATCGTGCTCTTCGGCGGTCTCAATCTGAGCGACGGCATGCTCGGCGACACTTGGGAGTGGGACGGCACCATGTGGACCCCGCGCTCGCCTTCATCGGCGCCGGCTGCTCGTGCGAACCACACGCTCACGTTTGACGAGGTCTCCGGCAAGTGTCTGATGTTTGGCGGCTTCAGCGTCAACGTCACCAACGAATCGTGGACTTGGGATGGCACCACCTGGCAAGTCGAGAGCCCCACCAACATGCCACCTGCTCGCGCGCAACACGGAGCGGTGTACGATCTCGCCCGCGGCCATGTCGTCGTCTTTGGCGGCAGTGCCAACTCAATGGCGTTGACCGACTCGTGGGAGTGGACCGGAAGCTCCTGGCTCGCCATCGCGACCACCAACCCACCGGGCCGGGAGTCGGCCACCTTCGCGTACGATCGAGCGCGGTCGCGCCTGATGCTCTTTGGCGGCTGGGCCACTGGCTACGAGCAGTTCAACGACACCTGGGAGCTTTCAGGCACGAACTGGGCTCGCACTTTGCCCACTCGAATGCCTCCGAAGAACGGCCTCGCCGTCGCGTACGACACCGCGCGGCAACGCGTGGTGGCCTTTGGTGGCACCAACAACGGTATTGTCACTGGCAGCACCTGGGAGTGGGATGGCACCACCTGGTTTAACCCTGAGCCCAGCATTCGCCCGAGCCCACGCCAGCAACACGCCATGGCGTACGACTCCAAGCGCGGCCGCGTCGTACTCTTTGGTGGCCGAACGAGCGCCAACCCGTGTTTCGCAGATACCTGGGAGTGGAATGGCACCACCTGGGCCGACGTGAGCACGACCGGCGGGCCTCAGGCTCGGTGCGTGGCCGGGTTTGCGTATGACCCCACTCTCTCTGCGTTGGTGCTCTTTGGTGGCAACGACCGGTCGACCCTTTTCGGCGACACCTGGTCTTGGGACGGCGCGACCTGGGCCCCGCGCAACCCCTCGACTTCGCCCAGCGCGCGCGGCTGGCATTCGATGGCGCTCGACCCGAGCCGCGGCCGCATCGTCGTCTTCGGCGGAGCCACCGCACAAGGGTTGGGCGCAATGAGCGACACCTGGGAGTGGAACGGCGCCAGCTGGGCCGAGGTCACCCCCCCCCTCTTTCCTTCGCCACGCTACAGTGCCGCGCTCGCCTACGACGCTCACCACAACCGACTCGTGTTGTACGGCGGGCAGGGCTCCACGGGGCCCAGCGCTGAGACCTGGTTATGGAGCGGCACCGAGTGGGTTCAACTCGCCGCGAGCCCGCGACCAGCGAGCCTCAGGCCAACCATGGTGTTTAACGACAGCACCGGAGCAGCCACCGTCATTGACACCTTCGGTCTTAACTGGGAACTCGGCGCCCCGTAACCAACCGGACGCCTTCTTCATCTCGGTCGTTCGCGCTGAGCCGAGCAAGCGCCGGCATCGACCGACGGTGCCCCCACGCCCGAATCGACTTCGGAGAAACCCGAGTCAGCCGCCGGCTCGCCTTGCAAATCACAGCCATCGGCAGCGAGAGTGCCCGTTTGCGTCGCGTCACACCTCACACGACAATGGTGCTCAGCAAAAAAATCGTGAACCAACGATGCACGCAGTATCTCCAAAGCAACCAAAGTCATCTCACTGGGCGCGATTCGGTCTCGGCCTGCCGCGAGCCTCCGCGAATGAGGTCGGCCAACTGAGCGCTGCTGAGCCGGCCGGCCGAATCGGTGCCGGCGAGCAAGTCATCGACCAATTCGCGCTTTTGCGCATGAAGCGAAAGAATCTGCTGCTCGACGGTGCCCTCTGCGATGAGTCGGTACACCGTGACAGGCTTGGTCTGGCCCAGCCGATGCGCTCGGTCTGAGGCTTGATCTTCAACGGCCGGGTTCCACCACGGGTCGAGGTGAATGACGTAGTCAGCCGCGGTCAACGTCAGCCCCGTACCACCGGCTTTTAGTGAAATGAGAAAGACGCTACCGCCCTGACCTTCTTGAAACGCTTCGACCCGCCGTTGTCGCTCGTTGATCGGCGTCTGGCCGTCGAGGTACGAGTACGAAATGCCCTCGGCCTTGAGCGCTTCTGAGACGAGCGCCAGGTGTTGCGTGAACTGCGAAAAGACCAGCACGCGATGCTCGCCGGCGACCAGGTCACGTATCAACTCGAGCAACTTTGTGAGCTTCGAAGTGGGCCCCTGCCAACGGGCGTCGACCAACTTCGGGTGACATGCGGTCAAGCGAAGCCGAGTCAGCGCGGCGAAGACTTTGAGCTGCCCATGACCGTCGGCCCCCGACCCCTCGGCCAACGAAGCAATCGCTGACAATCGCACGTCGTCGTAAAGGGCCTTTTCTTCTTCTGAAAGCGGCACCAGCACCTCGACATCGGTTCTCGAGGGCAGTTCCTTCGCGACCGTGCCTTTGCTGCGCCGAAGAATGAACGGCTTCACCAGCTCAGAGAGCGCTCTGACCGACTCCTTTCGCTGTTGACCAAACCGACGCTCGAATGATTCTTGGCTGCCAAGCAGTGACGGCATGACGGCCCGCATCAAACTCCACAGCTCGCCAACGTGGTTCTCAACCGGAGTGCCCGTCAAGGCCATGATGAAGTCAGCCTTCAGGGCGTGCGCTGCGCGGGCCCGCTGTGTCGTCGAATTCTTGATGGCGTGCGCTTCATCGAGCACGGCGGTCGCCCAAGTCACTGACGAAAGCGATTCGCCCATTCGTGCAAAGGCGCTCCAACTCACGACGGCGACGTCGCCTTTGCGCAGCGTCGAATCGAG
>Ga0105048_10020587_pt1 | contig 10063 bp, 17 predicted proteins | sample MAT05_FD_78382 | JGI IMG/M metagenome (GOLD analysis project Ga0105048, IMG submission 78382) | Freshwater microbial communities from Lake Fryxell liftoff mats and glacier meltwater in Antarctica - MAT-05 | ecosystem: Environmental > Aquatic > Freshwater > Ice > Liftoff microbial mat | place... | reverse complement strand
GAATGGTCCAGTGTTGAAACAAATGCGTGCCTGCGGGGCATGTTCATGAACCACGTTCAGCACTTTCTCGAACAGAAGAAAGTTTTTACCGATGGTGCGCATGCCCGCACCGATCACGACGCAATCATAGCGTTTTTGCTGCAGGGTGGCGCGGATCACGGCCTCCGCTGTTTCGCCAAAATCGGTAAGGCACAATTGGGCGTCGTAACCTATGGCATTCAGTGCAGCAACGTCCTTATCCAGTCCGCCTTGCACCTTCTCGGCCGTCATGCCTGGATAGGCCGCGTAGGCCGGATCGGCGAAGTCGATGAGCTGTGGCTGCACGCCAACGGATAAGACAGATTTTTTGGAAGTCATGGTGTTTCTCCGGGTGGTTGGCGCTTCTGATGTGACCTCGGCGGGTACCTCTTTGGCGGTCGCGGCAGACTCAGGCGCTGGCGTGCCTGAGCCACAGGCTGCTATTCCTGTGGCACTCAGAGCCGCGAGGGTAGCCAGGATTGAAGTGAGGGAAAGCTTTTGCATGTGATGGGATCTCCTTCGTGCAAGTTCGAGATGATCAGACAAGTGTGACGGCTCGCCCCACTGTCGCCCAATATTTAGGCCACCTCCAGGAAATCGCCAGAGCTCATCGGCCAGCCATGAACAACGGCCTCCGTCGGGCCCAGCTTACTCGAGCCTAAGACACTCGAACTGCGAAATCGGTCGGAAAGGGAGGAGCAGCGGCAAGAGCAGGCCATCCAGCCGACGGCACTCTGACCCCTGCAAACCACGTCACCGAAGGTCAAGGAGCAGTCATGGAGCGAGCGGTCGAGCTCGTGCGCGAAGGCACTCACGACTTGCGCCGCGGGGGCACGGTTATAGCCGAGCAACGAGCGCGACCGAGGCAGGAGGGGCAAAATCCACGGCGTTTGCAGGAGAGAGCTACGAGTTGCGAGTGGCCGCAGCTGCGGCAAACGAGGTGCAAGCAACCTGCGGACAAGAGCCCGCAGCACAAATACTCCTCGAACTCACGCACCACGAACTTCGGAAGGCCGCCATGCTCGGCGAGGTCTTCCAGCACCTGGGGACGGAGGCGTCCCGGCGAACGGTAGGGTGTAGAGCTGCATGGGCGTGCGCAGGGTGAGCCACAGCAAAGCGCCATGGCTCGATGCGTGCCGGCCGTGGCGCAGCGCGATATCAGGCAAATAGGCTAGGTCAGGGGTGGCCAAACTGGCGGACAGCGTGGCCCGAAGCGGCTGAGACATCTTCAAGCAGCTGAAGTCCCTGGATCGAGACACCCTCGCTAAGGTCATCTCGCCAGTTCTGCGACGTGGAGACTACGAGTATCGAATGGACGAGCCCGACTATGAAACGGCCGACCGAATCCTTGCGGATCTGGCGGCTGGTGGTAGCCCGGACACCGTTGGCGACGAACCTCGCGAGGAAAAGAATTGTTGCGGAATTGATGGTCGGTCCCAGTTGCGAACCAACACTACTTACCCGCAGTCAGCAACTGGCTTCACCGAAGTGGGCTGCTCCGGAACCCTCATCAGCCCATCGACACTCGTGACGGCTGCCCATTGCGTCTACAACCACGTCAACGACACCTGGTTGAAGGTAGCGTCGGAGCCTTCGTGGAGCGGCAGCACCACTCGCTTCCCCCGGTGGGTGTTTTCCATGGATGGAGTGGACGCCGACGCCGCCCCCCCACACTCACACTGACGTTCAGTCGTTTGATGTCACCAAGACCGGCGCCACTTTCTCGACTACAGGGCCAGGCGCCTACATTCAATGCTACGACGTGAGCGTCCCGGGAGGCTACGCTGACGGCGGTTCGGGATCTTTTGACTTCGCGGTCGTAGATTTCAAGACTCGGTGTGGGGGCCGACCTGGCTTGCCGGTCGGGTATTGGGGGACCTCGGTGAGCACTGAAGCCGAGATCGAGAGCGCTACGGGAACAATGATCGGGTATCCGGCCACGGCAACGCAAGGTACTGATGTGAATGGTAACCTCACCTGGCGCTATGAAGCCCTGTGGCCTGGCGCGCAATACGAAGCGCAGATGTGGAGGGATAATGGCGCCGTATACATTAGTGGGGATACTTGGAAGATCCGCTACACGCAGATCGACACCACCGGCGGAAACAGCGGTTCTGGCATCTCTCAAGGCGACACTTTCTTCATCGGAAGCCACATCGGCGTAGCGGCCGGCGACGCGTACAACTTTGGTCGTCGCTGGGATAGTACCTACTACAACTTTGTTGATGCTAACTCACCCTTCCCTAACAACTAGGAAATATCCTTGTTTACATCCCGCTTACGTGGAAACGCGCTACGTCTAACGTGGGTGGGCTGTCTGTCCGCCTCTTTGCTCGCGGGATGTGGGGGGAGCGTTACCTCCTCGGGTGGCGGAGAACCTGGGTTCGCGAATGGGGATAGGGATGGCGATGCTAGCGCCAACCCGAAGGGCGCTGACCCTCGCCTCACCGGCGACCGCGCCGTTCCCACAGCTCCTCCTCGCTGTCCAGGTTCAAAGCCAGCGGACGGGGACTCTTGCGACGAAGAGGGATTGGGCTGTACGTACGGAGATTCCCCTGTCTGGTCGTGCCGAAGCTCCGCCAAGTGTCTCTCTGGGAGCTGGTCCATCGATTCACCAAACTGCGGCGAAACCGCCGTTTGCAGAGCCGAGGTGAAGGCGGGTGAGCCTTGCGAGGCCGCGAGTATGAGTCGAGCATCCGCGTGCGGACATCTCGACAGTTTATGCGCCTGCTATACTTGCAATAGATTCTCTCCGGAATATGATTCGTGCCTGCTCGGCAATGGCTCCACCTGGCAATGTTGGAAGGCCCCCGAGGACCTGGATTGCCCCCTGACTCCCCCCAACTTGGGCGACGGGTGTTCAAGTCAAGGTAAGTCCTGCACGTATGGTGATGCCTGCGATCCGTCGGGTCTCATTGTTCTCTGCCGCCTGGGCGAGTGGGAGAAAAGTGGGATTTCGTGCCCGCAATAAGGAGGCTCGTCTATCGTTCCGTTAGCGTCGTATGGATCGCGCTCGTTGGGTGTGGCGGTATCGCCGAATGGGGATCTGGCCCTTATGACGGCGGGTCGGGCTCGAGTTCAGCCTCCTCCGAGGGCCGCAGCGGAGTTCCGTGGGAGGCGAAGCCACCTGACCGGACCGACAAGCAACCCTCTCCCGAAATCAATCCGCGCGAAGATCCCGCCGTGCCCGAAGCACCGGTGACCATTGACGTGAGCCCCGCAGTGAGCTGCGGAGAGTTTAGCCGAATCTGGAGCGACCCGACTTGTGAGGCATGCCTCAACTCGGCGGGAGTAGAGTGTCAGCCATTCTGGATATGGGTGAATGACAATTGTCCTGTTTCCTACTCCTGTGTGGACTCAAAATGCATCGACTGCGGGGGGAAAGGATGCCCCGATGACACGTGTCAGTGCATCAACTCGTGCCTTCCTTCTACCCAAAACGATTGCACGCGCGCTTGGGGCAAGCTTACCGATTGTTACACGAGCAGATGTGCCTCCGTCTGCAATTGACGCTGAGTTTTCGATGGCTCTGCGGAGCCGTCACGCTCTTTTCGTCTGGATGCTCTGGCGACGGCGGCGCGCCTGATGTTGGTGTTCATCAGCAGCCCATTTTCAACGGCACGACCGTAGTCTCAGGGGCGTGGGGCGGTGTCGTCTGGCTTGATGATCTATGTACCGGCGTGCTAGTCGGACCTAGTGCTCTTCTTACTGCTGCCCACTGTGGCATCACTCCCAACACTCGAGTGGAGTGGGGAGGAGGCATCGAACTCAGAATTAGCCACTGCTATCCGCACCCGGAGGCCGCCTTCGGTGCGGGCAACGACCTTGCCCTTTGCCGTCTTTCCAATGTAGTCGATGAAGGTCAATTTTTCCGGCCACTCCTGCAGAGCGATGACATGCCGTCGGGCGCGTCCTTAGCCACGGTCGTTGGATTCGGGATCTCCGCACCCGACGAGCTAGACTTCGGCACAAAGCGGAGTGTTGAGATTCCGATTGTCGACTGGGGCGAGGAGATCGAACTTGGCTCTAGTCAGGTGGGTACCTGCAGTGGCGACTCGGGCGCGCCAGCGTTCATCAACGTCGGCGACGAGGGGGCCGCGGCTGATTGGCGTTTGTTCGGGATTCTTTCTTCCGGATATGTCGGAAAGTGCGGGGTTGGTTTCTACTCTGATGTCCAGCGCCACTGGGCGACCCTAACTGCCGGGCTTGAGGACATGGACCTGGCGCAACGAGAGTCGCACACAGAAAGCGCGACTTGCCAGCTGAGTTCACGTAGAAAGCAGCCCTCATCGTTTTGGTGGATCGCTGCTTTAGTCTTCATGTATCGACGGGTGTGAGCATAAGACATTCGAAGTGCCAAATCGGTCGGAAGGGGGAGCAGAGGCAAGAGCAGGCCATCTGGCCGGCGGCGCTCTGACGCCTGCTAAGGAGGTCACCGAAGCTCACGCAGCGGTGACCTCGAGCGACTGCGGAGCTGAGGTGCTCACTTCCAAGCAAAGGGAGCACCCCCGACGGCAACGAGCCCAGCTTCAGAACCTCAACAGAACCTGAGCCGAAGCTGCCCGAACGAAACTCCTGGTGGCGTCGGAGGAGGCTGAGGAGCAAGCCCAAGCTTAGCGAGCAGCGCGGTGGCAGCTTGTTCGGTAAGCTTGGGCTTGCTCCTCCTCCGACGATATGTTTGTTTTACCTACGTGTCGCGTAACAAATTTCGAATATTCCAGTCTTCGAATGAACGCTACATGGAGAGGCGTTGAAACGAGGCGGAGGACCAGTCCTAAGCAGAGCCGCCGTTGGGAGCCCAGACCAGAGGAGACACGCAGCATGATCTGGTTCTCTACCCGAAGCGAATTCATTTCACCCCAACTCATTTTACCCCAACTCATCAAGAGGACACTCATGCAAATCACACTAGTATCCACGATGGCTCTCACCCTCACGCTGCTCGGCGCCTGTGCCGCGAACACCCCCGCCGCGAACACCCCCGCCGCGAAGGTCTCGCAGATCACGACCAAGCCCGCCCAGGAGGCGATGACGAGCGATCAAGCCCTGCAGCAGCTGCGCGCGGGCAACGAGCGTTTCGTTCGGGGCACGTCGCTGACACGCGATTTCCCCGCCCAGGTGAAGGCGACTGCCGAAGCACAGTACCCATTCGCGGTCGTGCTGAGCTGCCTAGACTCGCGAATTCCGGTGGAGCACGTCTTCGATCAAGGCATCGGCGACGTCTTCACCGCGCGCGTCGCGGGAAACTTTGCCAACCCCGACATTCTCGGCAGTCTGGAGTTTGCCACCAAGGTCGTGGGCGCCAAAGCCATCGTGGTGCTGGGACACGACAAGTGTGGCGCGGTGAAGGGCTCGTGCGACAACGTTCAGCTGGGGCACATCAGCTCGATCGTCGAAAACATCAAACCCTCGGTTGAAGCGGTTGCCGGTCCGAGCTGCAACTCCAAGGACGCAGCATTGATCGACAAGATTGCGGAAAACAACGTGGACCGAACCATCCAAGAGATCCGTCAGAAGAGCTCGATCCTGCGCGAGCTTGAGCAGCAAGGGAAGCTGAAGATCGTCGGCGGGATGTATGATCTCGACACCGGCGTCGTGTCATTTCGATGAGAGCGAGGATCAAATGGGCGAAGGTGAGCGCTGCAAGGGCCGGCGCGCTCACCTTCGCCTTGATGCTACCCCGTGCGTCTCATGCCGCCGACAGTGAGTTCCAGAACTGGATGGGAGCGTTCGGCAACCTTGCGGTCGGCGACTCGGGGCTGGTGCTCTGGCTGGACGCGCACGCCCGAAAGCGCGCTACGTCCAGCGTCGGCATCCTGCGCCCGGCGGTGGGCTATCGGATTCTTCCCAGTCTGGTCGCTCACCTCGGCTATGCCTGGGTGCCGACCTGGCGGGAGGGTGAGCCGCCTCGTACCGACGAGCATCGGATCTGGCAACAGCTCGTCCTCAGCGGCAAGCCGCTGGACGGGGCATCTGTTCTCGTTCGTCCACGAGTCGAGCAACGCTGGGTAGATGGAGCAGACGGCGTCGCAATGAGGGCACGGTTGTTTCTGCGCGCAGACTATGACCTCGGTGAGTCGCCGTGGCTCTCCGTCGTCTGGAACGAGACTTTCTTCCACCTCAATGACGCGCCGCAAGGGGGCTTCGACCAGAACAGGTTGTTCCTGGGCGCCGGTATTCGTGCATCAGACGGAACTCGCGCGGAGCTGGGCGGAATGTTCGTGTACCAGCGGCGGCCCAATCAAAACGATGCCATCGCCCTGGTGCTCGCCATGAATTGGTTCGTGAATAAGTAAGCCCGGAAGTACGCACCTCACTTCTGCTGCTAGGGCCTCCCTGCCGAAACTCTGGGACAGAATCCTGTGGCGGCTTAGGGACTACTTAGGAACGGAACTTGGAGTGGCTTGAGAGGAAACCACAATAGCGCACCAGATGAAAGCGCGACGGAGGGATGGCCGCGATGAGGCCGAGCTCCAGGCGGTCCTGAGCGAGAGGCGGGCGCGTGATATACCTGCAGAGGCGCTCCAGCTGTCGTCTGTCACGACCGTCGACGCATTGGCGAGCATGGAGGTTGACGCGGCGGACTTCAGGCTCATCCGATCGACTGTCATCAATCTCAACCTCCACTTCTGGCGTCGCCGATCTACCTACCCCGCAAGAAATGTGATGCAGCTAGCAGGGCGACTCTCCCCACCCTTTGCAAGCTCGGACGAGACGCGGCGCATGGCGTCCGCGGCGCTGGCGTTCGTCGCCTTGCTTGCTAGCGTGTCGAGGATAACACCGGCGTCAGGTCCGCCAAGGGCGTCCACACACGCAAGCCCTTGCTTGACGCTATTGACGTCTCCGCTGGCGATGGACGCTGCCGCCCAATCGCTGACGACGGCGAGGACCGTGCCAGTAACAGGACCGAGGCTTATGTCGTTTACCGTAGGAAGCGCCGCCCCGATCGTCCCAACGTCGACTCTGGTCGAGATGTGTTTGCCTAGAGCGTAGACGCCGTAAGCACCAGCACCGCAGCCCGCAATGCCAAGTCCTAGGACGAGAGCTCCTCCCACGAGAAGGCGCTTCTTCCAGAGCCGCACCATTTTCGGATCAATTGTGTCGTAGCGCATAAATTTAGCTCTCTTGTGTCGCAGCGTTCGTTACGCAGCGGGTTTCGCGGCCTTGCTCCTCCGGAAAGTTTCGACCTCCGCACATCACGTGCGGCGCAAGCTCTTTTACTTATGGCAGATCAGCACACACAGTAAAGTAGATAATACCTACTAACTTAGTCTACTAAAGCAATATGAACGCTAGAGGCTGAAGTCCCTCATCAATTTAGCGGCGACGCTGTTCTGGATACGCCGCTCGCCGGCGATCAGCCATCTGGCAGCTCGCCGAGGACAATCAGCTCCTTGGTTTCAACAAGTTTCCCGTGGCGGCTTGGGAACGACTTCTGAGAGAAACCTGGAGTGGCGTGAGAGGACGTCAAAATGGCGAACCAGCTGAAAGCGCGGCGGAGGGATAGCGGCGATGAGGCGGATGATGATGAGGTTGCGAGGCTCGAGCAGGAGTTCGCGGGTGCCATCTTTCCAAACGTTTTTGAGAGTGAGCTCGAGCTTGCCGTCGGGGCGGAGTTCCAGGCGGTCCTGAGCGAGACGGGGGCGCGTAATATACTTACAGAGACGCTCTAACTGGCGACGGTCGCAGCCGTCGATGCATTGACGAGGAACTTCTTAGGCTTTCTTGATGCGTACATCACGGAAATTTCAGATATTGATGCCCGGAGCGTGCAGATCCGTGAGCCCGATCCGCGTCCGGTACTGGTGCAGATCGCGGGTTATCCTGCGATTGCGTTTACTACTGATGCTGGAATGGAAGTCCGGGGCTCCTCAGGTTGCCCACTCGGTGGTAACGCCATACTGTTGAACTGTGGCTGTGGTGTTTCGGCAACGCCGCTGCCGCAAGGGCGTGGTCCGTCGTGATCGCCAACAGCGCGAGGCTGAACCTCTCAACTGAAGACTTGACGAGCGTCGCGATGGGTTGGGTATTCGGAAGCTTGCCAAGGGCCTCCTTGATGCCGGCTTCCCACACACTGGCGGCTGACAAGGCAACCTCGTTGTCGGTGCTCGCGAGCATCGACTGGACGCGGGCGCTCAGGCGCTCCGGTTCAGCGAGCATCCAAAGCCAGACATGAGTGTCGAGGAGTAACCTCACGTGTCCTCCTCTCCGTCGAAATACCGCTGGATTTCAGGAGGCAAGGGCGCGTCGAAAGGCTGGGAAACATATAAGGCATCGTCATGAAAGGAGCTTAGAGCGCCCTCAATATCGCCGTTGCGGACACCGTTTTGAAAAACCCGTGCCGCCCCGAGAATTGTTGTTCTATCAAATATTGCGCTCATTTTGTTCTCCATTTGAACTGGCATTTTGGCAGTGGGGGATTGATATCTGACGTCCAAACGTACCGCGCTTCAGCTGCGCGAGCCAGAGGGAGCCTGTAACGGCGACTGGCGGCGCTCGTCTGCTGCAAGCGTATGTTGGGCGCAGCGCAACAATTCAGGTGAAATGCAGCTCTCCGCGTTCCTAATTCAAGACGCAGAGCGCAAGGGCGCGAGAGCGCATTGGTTGAAATGAAACGGCTTGAGCAAAGGCAAGCAGGGTCGGGCGCCAGTGCATAGGCTGCCCACAAAGTCGTTGGGCCGAAGCTTTGCCTGGCGCACTCGCGATTCGATTGTCTTATGCTCCGCACCGCTTGATCTAAACACCGCACGCGTCAGATGATGGCTATCATGTGCCGGCGGTTGGCCTGCCCGCTCGTCCAGGCTTAGTGGCTCACACCCAGTGCCCTGGCGATCCCAGACAAGCTTTCGTCGGCGGTCCACAGGCGGCAACCCACCGTGAGACTTGATGCTAGCAGATGTGCGTCGATCCAGCCGATGCCGCGGCCGAACAAGGACCGCTGCTGTACAAACGTCACTACCTCGCCGTGAGGAACAGTCGGTGCTTGAGGCATAAGAATGTATGAAGAAAGGAGCTTGCGTCGTCCACCTGGGCTGCCGATCAAAAGTTCTCCAAGCACCAGATCATGCCCAAGCACTTCCTCGTCGTGGAGAAGTCGGTCAACTTCTTGTGCGTACGGGCTCTTGTTGTGGAGAAAACGAATCCAGATGGAAGTGTCGATCAGGACCATCATGCCACTTTGCGCTTGGTGTTGGTTTCTTTCCGCCGAGGAACGTCCGCTGCCTTTGGCTCTGATCCACGCAACAACCTCAACCGCTCGTACGCCGCCTTACGGACCAAGGCTTGTAGGCCCATTCGTATGGTGGCTGTGTCTGTGGTGGCTCCGCAGGCGCGTTTTGCCTCTTTCAACAACGCGTCATCGACGTTTAGCGTCTTCTTCATCCATACATTATTGCCATTCTTGTATGGATATTTCAACTGGTCTCCGGGGGGCGCGTGGTGACCCTGGTCTCTTGGGCGCAATGACGGCGAGTCAGGAGGGACCCAATTGCCTCCGGTCGCGAAGGCATCACGCCGGCATAGCCCCAGAATCTGAGCCGAAGCTGCCCTGACGAACCGGTAGTGGCGTCGGAGGTGGTTGAGGAGCAAGCCCAAGTTTGGCGAGCGGGTCTGCCGCAGTGCACACAAGTCTCAAGATCTGCCCGGAACACATGAGCCAGCAGCCAGGCCCAACGTTTACGGGACGGGCGAGCGTCGTCAGTTTGGGGGTTGAGCTTGGGGAATTCAAGCTGGTCGCCAGAAGCCGGAGGCTGCTTGAAAGCGGCAGAATTCTGTGGCGGCTTAGGGACTACTTCTGGGCGAAACTTGAAGTGGCTTGCAAGGACGTCAAAATAGCGCACCAGATGAAAGCGCGGTGGAGGGATAGCGGCGATGAGCCGGATGATGAGGTCTAATCTGAAACGCATGGGTTGAGTGGGAGAAAAGCCCGGTCCCCACCCACGTCACGTCACGCCCCGACGCCACGCGACCTAGAGCGCAGCCAGCAACGCTTCCAACTCTTTCCCACTCACCACCTTCCCATTAACCACGTACGTCGGCGTGCCCT
>Ga0105048_10020585_pt1 | contig 10064 bp, 7 predicted proteins | sample MAT05_FD_78382 | JGI IMG/M metagenome (GOLD analysis project Ga0105048, IMG submission 78382) | Freshwater microbial communities from Lake Fryxell liftoff mats and glacier meltwater in Antarctica - MAT-05 | ecosystem: Environmental > Aquatic > Freshwater > Ice > Liftoff microbial mat | place... | reverse complement strand
TCGAGCCGGGCGAGCAGGCCGTGGTGGCCGGGCGCCTTCGGCGGACGCAGGAAGGTCACGGCGCCCGCCGGGAAGACGAAGAGCGCGAAGACGAGCGACCCGGCGAGGGCCAGCGCCATGGTGACGGCCATGGGGCGAAACATCTTGCCCTCCACGCCCTGGAGCGCGAGGAGGGGGAGGTACACCAGCAGCACGATCGCGACGGAGAACACCACCGGGCGCGCCACGGCGCGGATCGCGTCGGCGATGGCGCGTGGGGCATTTTCACGGGTGATGTTCTCGAGCGCGAGGCGGGCGATGGCGGCCTCGAGCATGACGATGGGCCCGTCGACGAGGAAGCCGAAGTCGATCGCGCCGAGCGACATGAGGTTGCCCGTGATGCCGAAGGCGATCATCCCGAAGAGGGCGAGGGACATCGCGAAGGGGATGCCGAGGGTCACCAGCGCGCTCCCCCGCGCCGACCCGAGGAACACCAGGAGGACCAGGGCCACCAGCAGCGCGCCCTCCATGAGGTTCACCGCCACCGTGCGGAGCGTGCGGTTGATGAAGTTGGCCCGGTCGTACACCGTCTCGATGCGGACGCCCGGCGGGAGCGACCGCTGGATCTCGTCGATGCGCGCGTGGACGGCCGTCACCACGGTGCGAGAGTTGGACCCGGCGAGCATGTACACGATGCCCGCGACCACCTCGCCCTGCCCGTCCTGCGTCACCACGCCGAGCGCGAGGGCGCCCCCGACGCGCACCTCCCCGAGGTGCCTCACCTGCACGGGTGTCCCCCCGGCGCCCACCGCCACCACCGTCCGCGCGATGTCGTCCTCCGAGCGAAACTGCCCCTCGCCGCGGATCACGAACTGCTCGGACCCGCGCTCGACGTAGCCGCCGCCGACGTTCACGTTGTTGCGCTCGAGGGACTGGAACACCTGGGCGAGCGTCACCTGGTGGGCGGCGAGGCGGGCCGGGTCGATCACCACCTGGTACTGCCGCTTCACCCCGCCGAACGCGTTCACCTCCACCACCCCGGGGACGCCGCGCAGCCGCGGTGAGATCTCCCAGTCCAGCAGCGTGCGCAGCTCCATCGGCGTGCGACCCTCGCCCTTCACCACAAACTGGTAGATCTCCCCCAGGCCCGTCGACACCGGCGCCATCTCCGGGCGGCCGAACTGCGGCGGGATGTCCGCCTCGATCTCCCGCAGCCGCTCCATCACGAGCTGCCGCGCGAACCACACGTCCACCGTCTCCTTGAAGACCACCGTCACCGTCGAGACGCCCTCCCGCGTGATCGACCGGATCTCCTCCAGGTGCGGCACACCGTTGAGCCCCATCTCCACCGGCCGCGTGACAAACTGCTCCATCTCCTCCGCGGAGAGCCCCTGCGCGGTGGTGAGCACCTGCACCTGCACGTTGGTCACGTCGGGCACCGCGTCGATGGGCAGGTAGCGCGCGGCCACCGCCCCGAGCACCAGCACCGCGAGGGCGTGGGCCAGCACCACCTTGCGCCACCGAATCGCGAACTCGACCACCTTGTCCAGCACGACGTCGCCTCCTGCCTAACGGAGCAGCTCGCTCTTGAGGGCGAAGGCCCCGCGGGTCACCAGCGCCTCACCGACGTCCACGCCGCGCAGCACCTCCACGGCGTCGCCGTCGGTGGCGCCGAGCTCCAGCGGGCGGAGTTCGAACTCGCCGTCGGCCACCGCGACGAAGGCCGAAGGGCGCCCCTCCACCTGTACGATCGCGTCACGCGGGACGGTGATCCCCTCGCGCGAGCGCCCGTCGCCGCCGAGCACCCGCGCCCGCACAAACTGCCCTGGCCGCAGGGCCCCCGACGCGTTGTCGAGCTCGATGCGCACCCGCGCGGTGCGGGTCGCGTGGCTCACCGAAGTCGCGATGTGGGCCACCGTCCCGCGCACCGTGATGTCGGGGTGCGCGTCGGTCTGGATCTCCACCGCGGCCCCGAGCGACACCCGCGCGAGGTCGCGCTCGAACACCTCGAGCTGCACCCAGAGGCTCGCCGGGTCGGCGATCTCGAGCACCGTCGTGGTGGGCTCCACCACCTGCCCGAGCACCACCTCGCGCGACACCACGCGGCCCGCGATGGGCGCGCGCAGCGTCACCCGCGCCGCGCCCGGGCTGCGCGCCAGGGCCTGCGCCTCCCCCTGAGAAAATCCCGCCGCGAGGAGCCGCTGGAGCGCCCCGCGCTGCGCCGCCTCGTGCGCGACGAGCTGCGCGTGGTGCTGCTCCACCTCGCGGGCCGTGACCAGCCGGTCGGCCGCGAGGCGGGCGAGGCGGGCGCTCTCCGCGCGGCTCGCGAGGACGGCCGCCTGCGCCGCGACGTAGTCCGCGAGGGCCTCGCTCACCGCCGCGCTCTCGATCTCCGCCAGCGCCTGGCCCGCCTGAACCGTCGCCCCGACGCCGACGAGCATCCGCGCGACGCGCCCCGCGACGCGGCTCCCCACCTCGGCGACCCGGTCGCGATTGAACTCCACCGAGCCCACCGCGTCGAGCGTCGGGGTGAGGGTCCGCCGCTGCACCGGCGCGGTGGTGACCCCCGCCCGCTCGCGCAGCAGGGCCGCCATCCGCACCCGTCGCGCGCTCGCCACGCTGGGCTCCGCCGACGCCCCGCGGGAGACCGTCGGCCCTCGGACGATCCTGGTGCCCACGCTCAGGCCCACCGCCGCCCCCGTCGCGAAGGACAGCAGCCCGGCGACGAGCGCGGCGCGCGTCGCGGCGCCCATGGCGGGCCGCGGGCGCGCGACGGGGTTGAGAGGATCCATTCCATCAACGGTCATCGGTGTCTCCACGGGCCCGGTCGAACGCCAGCCGGGCGCCCCACGCGGCCTCTAGCACATCGAGCGCGCGCGACCGGAGCGAGAGGACCCCGCGCCGCGCCGCCAGCACCCGGAAATAGTCCAGCGCCCCCGCGGCGAAGGCCGCCTCGGAGGCCGCCACGAGGCGCTCCGCCGCCGGGATCGCGTCCCGCTCGAGCGCGTCGAGCTCGGCGAGGCTCCGCCCCAGCGACTCCGCCGACCGCAGCACGTCGCGCGCGATCTGCCGCCGCAGCAGCGCCGCCCTCATGCGCGCCACGCGCGCCTCGGCCTCGGCGACGGCGCGGTCGCCCTGCGCGCGCTGCACGAGCGGGAGCTCCCAGCGCAGTGATGCGCCGATGGACGCGTTGAGCTGCTGCGGCCCGACCGCCACCTGCTGCGCTTCGAAGCCCACCACCAGCGGCGCCACCGCGCCCCGCGCCATCCGCGACGCCCCCGCGTCGAGCCGGGCGGCCTGCTGGTCGAGCGACACCGCGTCGCCTCGCACCCGCGGCGCTCGCAGCGCCGCCGCGCGCGCCGCGTCGGGCGAGACCGCTTCGGGGCGGCCCGGCGCGTCGACGTCTACGGCGTCGTCGGCGTCGAGGTCGAGCGCGCTCCGAAACACCCCCAGCGCCGCGGCCGCGCGGCCCTCGGCGTGCGCGAGGTCGGCCGCCGCCTCGGCCCGCTCCTGCTCGGCGAGCCCGACGTCCACTGCGGTCGCCGCCCGCGCGTCGGCCCGCGCCCGCGTCCGAGTGAGGGCCTCATCGGCCGTCGCGAGCCGCGCGCGCTGCACCGCCACCAGCGCCCGCGCGACGGTGAGCTCCACCCGCGCGGCGCGGGCCTCGGTGACGGCGCGGACGGTCTCGTCGCCGAGCCGCGCCGCCGCCGCGAGCACGGCCCGCTCGGCCTCGCGCGACCACTGCGCCCGCACCCCCGACACCTCGATGGGGAGCCCGACGGAGACGCCCGTCGTCCACGCGCCGTAGTCCGGGAAGCCGGGCAGCACGAGCACCCCGACGGTGGGGTTGCCGACGATGGGGCGCTCGCCGTAGACGCGCCCCGCGGCGGCGACATCCACCGCCGCGCGGGCCTCGCGGACGGCGGGGGCTCGCGACGCCGCAGCGCGGCGCACGAGGGGGTCCGTCCAGAGCGTCTGGGCCGAGGCGGGGGCGCACCACAGCAGCGTGACGAGGGGCGCGTAGCGGCGGAGCAGGTCGCGTCTCATGCGGGCGTGTGGGTGGGGCGCTGGTCCATCGTCGCGTTGCCCCTGCACGCGGTCGGCCACGCTCAAACTGGTGGATTGTTCAGCCGTTCTCGCGGGCGCAGCACGGCATCCCGTCGCGCCATGCGGCAGCGAGTCACACGCCCCAGCGAGCGCGCTACCCTGCGCTCAGCCCAACGGTTCCGCTGCGAGCACGTGGTCCGCCCCGCAGCGCAGCCCCCCGCTCGCCTCGCACTGCGCCAGCGCCCGCGCGCGAAGCCCCTCCAGGTACTCGCCCATCGCTGCGCCGATCCCCTCCGGCAGCCGCCCGACGCGCCGCGCGCACATGTCGATCTGGCCGTCGACCCAGCGCTTCCCGAGCACGTTGGCGAAGAGCCGCTCCGACACCACGCGAAACCCGCTCGCCTCCAGGCTCCGCCGCACCCACCCCATCGGGAACTCCCGGTAGCACCGCTCGCCGCACAGCAGCAGCGTCGCGTCGCGGGCCCGCGCGATCGCGGTGACGAGCTTCGCGTCGGGCGCGTCGGGGCGGTATGGCAGCGGCTCCAGGCCCACTACGTAGAGCCGCCCGCCGACATACAGCCGAATCCGTTCGAAGAGCCTCTCTTGAAAGTACGGCGCGAAGCCGTCGATGGCGCCGAGGAGGTAGTCCGCGAGCACCACGTCGTACACCTCCCCCGCGAGCAGCGACGGGTCGGTCCAGTCGCCCACCACCACGCGGTCGCCCGCTCGCGCGCCCGTCAGCGTCGCGGCCATGTCGGGGTCGGCGGTGACGGCGGTCCAGCGCGTCGTCGGCAGCGAGCGGACCCACCCGAGCGAGTGGCGCCCGCTCCCGGCGTCGAGGACCGCGCCCCAGGGGCGCTCGCCCTGCCGCGCGGCGATGTGTTGGAAGAGCGTGTCACCCATCGACGTCGCCGCTCACCACGTCCCGGCGAGCACGCCCGCGACGTTGTAGGTGCCCTGGTCGGTGACGGAGACGTTCACCCTCAGGCCGAGGTCGGCGAGGGAGCGGCCGAGGCGCACCGCGAGGGAGCCCTGCACGCCGCCGCGCTCGGCCGCGACGGCGAGGTTGAAGCCGGGGCCCTCCACGCTCCCCGCCGCGCCGACGGGGGTCGCGCGGAAGGTCTGCCACTCGTCGGGCGAGTTGCGTAGCGAGAGCTTCTCCACCCGCAGGCCGACGTACCACCCGCGGGCCACGCGCTGCCGCACGGCGACGGCGCCGTTGAGCCAGCGCATCTCGTCGGCGCTCCCCCAGCGGAGCCCCTCGGAGTTGAAGCTCACCTTCACCGTGACCTCCGTCGTCGGCGTCACCCAGCGGTAGGCCGCCTCGACGAAGAGGCGCTTCGGGTCGCACCAGAAATCCGTGATGGAGAAGCCCTTCGGGACGCCCGCCGGCGCGCGCCCCTCGGCCTGCTTCAGGAGCTTCTCCATCCGCGGGTCGCGGCGCGGCACCACCGCCGTCATGATGTTGAAGTGTCGCGCCCACGCCGCCTCGAAGTCCGCCACGCGGACGTCTTCGGTGGCGCCGTTCGCGCTCCAGTTGCGGATGCGGAGGGTGCCGCTCGCCTGGTCGTAGCCGCTGAGCACGGCGTAGTGGCCGCCCCCGTTGGCCCACCCGACGGAGACCATCACCGGCAGGCCCGACGCGAGGAAGCGCTTCACCCGCGCCGTGTCCGACACCCCGGTGATCGCCGTGAGGCCGCGCCGCGCGAACTCCCGGTCGACCAGGAGGTTGGCCCCGCCCGCCCCCGCGGCCCACTGGGGCATCGACATCTGCGTGTCGATCTCCCCCAGCAGCACGGGCTCGCCCGAGGCCTTCAAGATCATCGCGACGGCCGTCTCGCCGCACGACGTGTCGAGCTGCGAGATCGACTCGATGGGGAGGTCGACGCGCCCCGGCAGCGCCGCGCTAGCGGGGTCGTAGCCGCGCACCGCTGCGTCGAGGAGCGACTGGGCGGCCCCCGTGGCGGCGGCGATCCCGCTGTCGATGAGGATGCCGAACATCTTCTGGAACGGCCTGCGCACGGCCTCGGGGATGCGGTTGATCACCCCCTCGACGCGCTCGGAGATGGGCTTCGCCGCGCTCGCGAGGAGCAGCGCGGGGACGGCGCCGAGGGCGGCCTCCGCGCGGAGGAGGTCGTCACCCGAGGGGGGCAGGTCGGCGCCGAAGGACTGCGTGAGCGCGGCATAGGTGGGCCCGAGGAGCGCGGCGCGGGCGCGGGCCACGTTCGCGGCGGGGGGCGGGTCGAAGCGGACGGGCTGGCCCGGGCGCGGCGCGACGGGGTGCGCGTCGAGCGAGCCGATGCGCGCGGCGTCGGCGAGGGTCGCGTGCCAGAGGGGGGCGGGGGTGCGCGGCGCGAAGGTGGGGTTGCTCGCCGCGTCGAGGGGCTTCGGAGGCTTGGGTGGTGTGTTCCCCATAGGAGGGGAATCGTCTCACGGAGCGGGCGCAGGCGGAACGGCCCCGTCACCCTCGGCGGGGGGCGCGGCGGGGGCGTCGACGCAGCGCCCGCGGCCCTTGCGCAGCGCGGCGCGGTCGGCGAACTCGCAGTGCTTCATGCCGGGGCAGGCGCGCGGGGGGTTCATCGGGTCGCCGTCGTGGCAGTCGGAGTTGGCGCAGCGGCCGCTCGTGCACAGGAGCCCGAAGCTGCAGCCCTCGTCGCCCGTGCAGGCCACGCCGACCGCCCCCGGGGCTCCGCCGTCGGCGCGCGGGGCCGTGGTGTGGGTGCCGGGCGGCGCCGAGCGCGTGGGGCCGTCCGAGCCCTTGCACGCGACGAGGGAGAGCGAGGCCATCACCAGGAGACCGACGGAACGATGGAGGGGAGAGGTTCTCACGGCGCGGATCATACATCGCCGACGGCGGAGTCACGCAGCGCCTGCGACACCGCGTCTGCGAGCGCCCGCCGGTGGGCCGCCAGGGCGACGGCGGCGTCGGGTCGCCGCTGGCGGATCCACGCGTGCCGGAGGGCCTCCCGCGCCACCTCGGCGCTCTCCTCGAAGCGGAGCGCCGCGTACCCGCAGGCGGGGGCCGTCACCAGCACCGCGAGCCCGGCGAAGGGGCCGAGGCGCCACGCGGCGAGGGCGGCCTCGAGCGCCCAGGCGAGCACGACGAAGAGGGCGCCGGCCATGGCCTTCACGGTGCCGAGCTCGTCCTCCTCGCGGGTCACGGTGCGAGCGACCGTCCCCGCGAGGCGGTAGGGGGCCCACGCGAAGAGGGCCCCGACGAGCGCGAAGGGGGCGAGCGCGACGAGCCGCGCGACCGATCGCACGACGGCGCCGGGCGTCACCCGCCCCACTTCGAGCGCCCACGGGTCGGCGACCCCGAGCGACTGGAGGACCCGCATGTACTGCGAGGCCAGGGCGACGATCTCCTCCGCGCGGACGGGGTCGCGCGCCTGGAGGGCCTCGTAGCGGGCGAGGAGGAGGCGCGCGCGGGACTGCTCGGCGGCGAGGTCGTCGCGGCGCGTGGGGTCGTCCGTCCATGCGGCGACGCGGGCGACCCCGTCGAGGAGCTCGCGGGTGTCGGCCTGCGTCACCACGGCGTCGAGGCCCGCGCGAATCGCGTCGGTGAGCGAGCGGACGGCGCCCGCCTCGTCGCGCCCGTAGGCCTCGATAAAATCGTCGACGGCGATGGGCTCCCCGATGGCCACGAGGGCCCGCGAGCGGAACACCGTCTTGCGGTCGTAGTGGAGCCCCGCGGGGACGATCGCGAGCGCGAGCGACGGGCCGTACTCCGCGCGGGCCGAGAGGGCGATGCGGGCGGCGCCGGTCTTGAGCGGCCGGAGCTCCGGGTCGGAGTGGGAGGTCCCCTCGGGGAAGAGGGCCAAAGGGCTCCCGCGGGAGAGGGCCTCGCGGCAGAGGGCGAAGGTTTTTTCGTTCTGCGAGGTGTCGCCGCCCCCATCGGCGGCGTCGCGCTGGCGGTACAGGGGGATGCCCCCAAAAGACTCCATCGTGAGGCGCGAGAGGGGGTTTTTGAAGAGGGTGCTCTTGCCGAGGAAGCGAACCGGGAGCCCGACGGCCACGCGCAACACCAGCGGGTCGAGGAGCGCGTTGGGGTGGTTGGCCACGAACAGTAGCGAGCGGTCGTGCGGGACGCGGCTACGGCCCTCCACCGCGATCCCCGGGTAGTAGAGCCGAACGAGCGTTTCGAAGAACCACCGGATGAAGGCTCGCACGGCGTCGGAGGGTATCACCGCGGCGGCGCAGTCCGCACGCCGCACGCCGCAAGCCGCACGCTGCCCCCCGCGGCGGGCGGCGGGCGGCGGGCGGCGGAGGTGCGGCTCCGCGCGTCGGTCGCGGGTGCCACCAGGGTGCGAGAACCAGGATGCTGATTGGTTTTCGGGCGCCCACGGGCTCGTAGACCAGGATGCTTCCTGGTCGTCGAGCCGCGAGGGGCTCCAAAACCAGGATGCTTCCTGGTCTTCGAGCCGCGAGGGGCGCCAGAACCAACCCGCTTCCTGGTTTCGCTCGCATTTTCGTGGATTTCGATGAGCCCCCCGCCGACGGCGCGATCCCCGTGGGCCGCCCGCCGTGTCTGCGGCCGCGGCACTTGCTCCGGCGCGTCCGCGCCTACGCACTTGCCGCTGCCTGGCCACGGCTCCTGGCTCGCCGCTGCTCCGCAGGCGATGGCCCGCTGGTTCCGGCTGAGCGCAGCATCACGGACCTCGGGCAAGCCGGAAGCCAAGGCGCGCGTCGCGGATGCCGGGATCAAACGCGATGCGGCAGGCAGCGCGGACGTACCGGGCGCGGTCGTCCCAAGCGCCGCCGCGCAAGACCCGGCGCGAGCCGTCTGCAGCGCCCGATGGATTCACCATGGCGTCCGATGCATAGGGGACCATCCAGTCGCTGCACCACTCCCATACGTTGCCGAGCATGTCGTGGAGACCGATGGGGTTCGGCTCCTTGCTGCCTACGTCGTGGGTCTGCCCGCCGCTGTTCGGCTCGTACCACGCGATGCGATCCAACGTCGCCGCGTCGCTCGCCCCCCGCCCCGCCGCGCCGACCGTCCCCGACCTGCACGCGTACTCCCACTCCGCCTCGGTCGGGAGCCGCAGCCCTGCGCCCACCACACCCGCATCGAGCGCGTCGAGGAAGTGCGCGCAGTCCTTCCAGCTCACGTTCTCCACCGGGCGCATCGGCCCCTTGAAGTGGCTCGGGTTGTCCCCGATCACCGCGGTCCACAGCGCCTGCGTCACGGACGTCTCGCCCAGCCAGTAGCCCTTCGTCAGCGTCACGCGGTGCATCGGCCCCTCGTCGTCCCACCGCCCGTCCTCCTCCTTGGGCGAGCCCATCACGAAGTGCCCCGGCGGCACCCACCGCATCCGTTGCTCCACCTCGCCCACCGCAAAGCTCGCGAACACCCCCAGCGCGTCGGCCCCCCAGGCCACCGCCCACGTCGGCGCCGCGCCGGTCGCCAGCGGGTGCCGCCCGAGCTTCACGCGCGCCGCCCCTCATAGGCGGGTGCCTGGCGAGCGTTCGACCGCGCGTCCGCGTCGGCTACTTGCACCCCAGGACCCATTGGGATTTCGCCGAGCCGATCGTGCTCGGACACGGACGCCGGTCTGGTCAGTGGCGGGTCATCCAACCCGCGGCTGCGCTCGGGCAAGCCGGAAGCCAAGGTTCGCGTTGCGGTTGCCGGGATCATTCGCGTTGCGGCAGGCAGCGCGGACGTTCCGGGCGGTGTTGTTCCAAGCGCCGCCGCGCATGACCCGGTTCGAGCCGTTACGACCCGCGCCGTCCCCTCCGACGGTACACCACCCTGCGCGCTCACGCGTCCACCGATTTTCGACGGGCGAGTTCTGCGCGGCGCCATGGCACCGCGTCGGCGTGGGCGGTCACCGCGAGGGCAGACATCCCCCCCGCCTGGAGCGCGAGGGCGTCGATGCGCCCCTCCTCCCAGGCGCGCTCCCATCGGGCGCGGGCGGCGGCGTACCTGCGCTTGCGGCGCAGCGAGAGGCGCAGCGCCCCGGCGGTCACCCGAAAGCCCAGGAAGCTCACGCCCGCCGTGCTCCGGGCGATCACGGCGTCGGGCTTCAGCACCACCT
>Ga0105048_10020583_pt1 | contig 10064 bp, 8 predicted proteins | sample MAT05_FD_78382 | JGI IMG/M metagenome (GOLD analysis project Ga0105048, IMG submission 78382) | Freshwater microbial communities from Lake Fryxell liftoff mats and glacier meltwater in Antarctica - MAT-05 | ecosystem: Environmental > Aquatic > Freshwater > Ice > Liftoff microbial mat | place... | reverse complement strand
CGGACTGGTTCGACCAGTACGAGATGCTCGGCCCCATTGCCATGCAGTGGGGGAAGGCCTGGAACCGGTTCGCGGCCAATCTGCAGCCGGCGAACTACTCCCTAATGCAATCACTGCTCGAATTGGTCAGTGCGGGATGGCATAACGGGATCGAAGATTTCCGCGAGCCGTTGCTGAAAGCCCTGCGGCGTTTGCTCGACGATCCAATCGAGGGGTTGGCAGCGCTCTCCATGCTGCGTGACAACTATCCGGCAGTGCTGCAGGCATTGATGGCGATCCTGCGCTATGGCGAGTCATGCACCGGAACGGCTGATGCCGCGACCGGGGAAGAGATAGACTGCCTGACGACCGAGTTTGTGGCCCAATCCTCCGCTCGCCGTCAGCCGATGCAGGAGCTCATCATCAGCTTCTGTTCGGCGCACTGGCTCGACCCGATCGACCTGCTGCAAGCCGTGGCCGAAAACCGCGTCGCCTGGACGTCAAAAGCCGACCCCGACAATTTCATCCGCCTCGCGCAGGACGGCCCCGTGCGGCTGGTCTGCCTGGCGCACCGGGTGATGCATCAGATGCGGTGAGCACGTGACACTCATCGCGTCTTGCTTACGCGTTCGTCAGGTGATCGCACACATGGTTCACGCCGCCCGTCGGACCGCATTGCGGTCGCCTGCGGCGACGAGTTGTTCGAGGGGTGACAGTTCCGGTCGGGCCAGGGCGTGTGGCGGGACGAAGAAGGTGTGTTCCAGGGCGAACTGGCCCCGGAGTTCCGCATGGGCGATCGCGTCCCCGAACAACAGCCATGCTGAACCGGGCGCGAACGACGTTAACCGGCGCGGGGCCTTCTCCTGGAACTGCTCATCGGATCGCAGCATTTGCTGTATCCGACTCATGAAGCAGTCGTAGGCCGGACGGCCGGACCAGTCGCGTTGCAGCAGCCGCTGCAGTCCGGCGAGCGGCAGGCACCATTCGCGCGGGTTCATTGCCGGGACGCGCTGCCGCTGACGGGCTAGTTGCAGCACGCGCTCAAACGGGTGGGACATCACCCAGACGCGAGGCTCGTTCTGGTTCAGATTCACGTACAGGCGCAGAATCCGCCGGCCGTTCGTGGGCCGGTCGGGGCTGGTGTCGATGTGCAACAGGTCGTTGCGATCCTGATGACGGCAGGGACGGGTCGCTTCCTCGAAGGATAGCCAGCTTGAACGATCGCGCGTCCACTTACCCGCATACTCGGGAAGCTGATGGGCGAGCCAACCGCTGGCGGATCGCGAGAAATTACGCAGGATTGCCGCCAGTTGCTCGGCATCATCGGCCGAGGCCGCGCGCGGATGGTCCAGCAACCCTGATTGCGGATCGAGGCTGATGGCGGTAGGGGACTGCTGCGAGCGCAGAAACGTCGAATCTTGTTCGGTTGGCAGCGTGAATGGGCAGGTCGGCCAGACGACAAGCTCGCCCGCTTCCAGCCGTTCGGCCAAGGTCTGTTCTTCCGCGGAGGTCATCCGTACCCTCCAGTGATCGCGCATCATGCGCTGAGGCGGTTCGAGCGGTCACGCAGGGGCAGTGACAGAATGAAGCAGGTCGGTTCGTCTTCGCCGGAGACGCAATTGACATCGCCCCCATGTTCAGCGGCCAGCCGCCAGGCGGTGGGAAGCCCCAGTCCCCGGCCGCGCCCGGCCTGCCGACCAGAGAAGAACGGGTCGAACATCCGTTCTCGCTCAAGGGCAGACAGGCCTCGGCCATTGTCGATCACATGAACTTCCGCCGCTGTCCCCGTCTGAGTGATCGACAGGGAAACTCGGCCGTTCGTTGCGGCCGTCGCTTCGATCGCGTTGCGGATCAGACAGCCCAGGGCCGTCTGAATCTGCTTCGGGTCGACGAACACGTCGACGGTCGGCCCGTCGTCGTCGAACAAAAGCAACACGCCCGCTTCCAGGGCGTGCCCGGCGAACGCATCCACGGCCTTTCGGGTGATCTCGTTGAGCGTCTGCGGCTGAGCGTTCACACGCGGCGGGCGCGCGTACTGCATCAGTTCGGCGAGGATCGTATGAATCCGCTGCGTCTGTCGCAGCATCGATTCAAACGCGATTCGCAGCGGTTCATCAGGCGACTGCTTCAGCAGATACTGGCAACGCCCGGCAATGACGGCCAACGGGTTGTTGATCTCGTGACTGGCCCCCGCGGAGAACTCAGCCAGGGCTTCCAGCTTTGCCAGCCTCAGCCGTTCGGCGGCGTCGCCCTCCGATTGTTTCAACGACAGGTGCAGTTCGGCAATATCGTCGAACAGCAGTAGATTCAGCGGCGCGAGATCTTCCTGTCGGCGTCGTTCCAGCGCGTACTGAAGGCTGTCGCGCATGTCTTCGGACAGCGTCGGATCATCCCACGATGCGCTCCAGATCTCGGCAAAGTCGATCGTCGCGAACGACTCCGCAATCCGCTGCAGGTCACGCCCGCTCAGATTCAGCCGGGCCTGAAGTGTGTCGGCATCGTCGGCTTCGGCCAGGCCAAGCGAATAGCCGGCCTGCTCAGCGAGCACGACCGCGAGGCGGACATGATCGCGCAGACCAGTCACGGCTGTTGTCTCGTCCGACCAGCCTGCCGCATCGGGCAACCAGGCCGGCAGGTTCCAGCATCGGGTCAGCCGACGCGCGATGGCCGCATGGTCGATGCCCCAGATGAGGTCTTCGACTTCGAGCGGTTCGTCGGCAAAGTTTTCGTGGATCAGGCATTCGTTGACGGCAGCCGGCGCGACAGCCAGCATGGCCATCCAGCCGAGTGGTGTGAGAACGCCGGTGGTCCAGGCCAAAGACGGGTCGCAGTGCCCGGTCGTTTCTGCCAGCAGACGGGCATGATGCCCGATGGCGAACGCTGTGCGTCCGATGCGCTGCGCGGTGGTGGCACGCCAGTCGATGAATTCACCATGTCCGGCATTGAACCAGGAGCAGGCGATTTCAAGCAGGTCGGGGTTCAACAGTCGCTGCGGACGGATGAACGAAGAATTAGCGGGGCCGGTTGGTTGCGTTCGCAGCAATAGAAGCAGAGCCGCCGGGTCGCGGCGGACTGTCGTCCAGGTGGCATCGGAAAGGGGTTCACCGATCGCGGTCAGCGACTGCGCATCCGGCCAAAGGCAGGGCAGTGTGGCCGCGCGTTCGCCCGCTGCCGGGAGATGCACCTGGGAACTCCTTCCATGGAAATGTGCAGTGGGCAACCAAACAACTTCTTGTCCGGCTGCCCACTGCACACTGTTCACTGCCCACTCATTAGGCGGTTGCCGCGGGTGCGGGCTCGATGTCGAGCTGTGCGCACATGCGATCAATCAGAATTTCGATGTCGAACGGCTTGTGAAGGAAGTCGTCGGCACCGGCCAGGCGCAGTTCCTGGATCTTGTCTTCTTCGACCATGCCGGAGATGCACAGGATGCGTACATCTTCCAAGCTTGTATCGGCACGGACACGGTGGCAGACTTCCCTGCCGTTGATGTCCGGCAGCATGACGTCGAGCACGATCAGGTCAGGGTGGTATTCCTTGACCATCATGCCGGCGTCAAAGCCATTCTGGGCGACGCGGACTTCAAAGCGGCCATCTTCGTCGAGGACCTTCGAGATCAGCTCGACCAGCTCGGCATCGTCGTCGACCACCAGCACCTTGCGCTTGCCGCTCTCCAAAGCATCGGTCGGGATGCCGTTATCCTTCATGAATTTGTAGAGCGATTCGCGGGGAATCCGGCGAAAGCGGGAGCCCGGAACGCGGAACCCCTTTAATTGTCCGTTATCGAAGCAGCGGATGATGGTTTGTTGAGAAACCTTGCAAATCTTCGCCGCTTCGCCAGTCGTAAACACCGTCTTCATGCGTGTATCCACCCCTGACCGGCCATAAGGCCAGATCGCACGAGTGTAGCTCAGCCGTTGGACTCTCCGTGAGTCGTAGCTGAACCGGAATCATCCCTGAAAGAAATCTCTTGCCCGTTTTCGCACATTTCGCCACTTCGCGCTTATACCCAGCTTAACACGCAAAGCCGCTTGGTCGGGCGGGAACCCGGCAAGGTGGCAGGAAATCCGCAGTAGTTCAGCAGGTGTGGATCACGTTGGAAAGGATTACCGGCATTAACGCCGAGAACGATTGTAACCCGCTTGCTGGAAGAGTCAATCGGAATGGGTACTTCGCACACCGTTGCCGTTTGACTGAACTTCCTGTTCCACACAACCCCTGCATCTTCCGCGGCGATCTATCGTCTTGCAGGCGTTTATCTGAACCGCCTGATCGTTACTGATCTCGCCGTTTGCTTGCTTGGCCCCGTTACCCCTTTCTACCCGAGTTATCGGATTTGCGAAACACCGCCTTCGCGTCTTTTCCTCTATTTTCCCGAACAGGTCAAGTCGCGTCAGCTTGCCTGCTCTCCGGCAGTCGCCCCGGGTTGGCCATCCCGTCTGGCTGCCTTGGCCCGACGAAGACCCCCCATAACAGACTAATCCAGATAAAACAACAGCACTGCTAAGTCCGCCGGGGTGATGCCACTCACCCGGCCGGCCTGCCCGATGTTGGCCGGGCGGATCCGAGCCAGCTTCTCTTTTGCCTCGATCCGCATCTGCGTCGCGGAGCTGTAATCGAACTGTGGGGGAATCACGCGGTTTTCCATCTTCCGGAACCGTTCCACCTGTGCGGCCTGGCGGTCGATGTAGCCGGAGTACTTGGTCTCCAGAACCACCTGTTCGACCACGTCGGACCTGTTGTCCCAGGCGTGCAGGGCAGGGTAAATACCGCAGAGCCGGGCCCAGTCGGTGTCGGTGCGGCGCAGCCATTGTTCCAGCGTTGCCTGTTCGTGCCGATGCCCGCGAAGCAGCCCAAACAGCTCGTTGATGCCGGCTTCCTTGAATTGCAGCCGAGCCCAATCCGCGTCATTCACCAAACCGGCCTCTCTTCCCAGGTGCGTCAGCCGGCGATCCGCATTGTCATGACGCAGCAGCAACCGGTACTCGGCGCGCGAGGTGAACATACGGTAGGGCTCGTCCACGCCGCGAGTCACCAGATCGTCGATCAGCACGCCGATGTAGGCCCGGCTGCGGTCGAGGACCAGCGGCGGTTTCGCCTGGATCTTCAGGGCCGCGTTGATGCCGGCCATCAGGCCCTGAGCGGCCGCCTCTTCGTACCCGGTCGTCCCGTTGATCTGCCCGGCGAAATACAGGCCCGCTACGCGCTTGGTTTCCAGCGTCGGCAGCAACTGGGTGGGCGGGGCATAGTCGTACTCGACGGCGTAACCCCATCGCATGATCTCGGCGTGTTCCAGTCCCGGGATCAGTTTCAGCATCGCCTGCTGCACGTCCTTGGGCAGGCTGGTACTGATGCCGTTACAGTAATACTCGCGAGTGTGCAGGCCTTCGGGCTCGAGAAAGATCTGATGGCGATCCTTGTCCGCGAAACGCACGACTTTGTCTTCGATCGACGGACAATACCGCGGCCCCGTAGAGTTGATCTGGCCCGAGTACATCGGTGCCCGATGCAGATTCTGACGGATCAAGTCGTGTACAGCCTCATTGGTGTACGTGATGTGGCAGGGGACCTGCCGGCTTTCAACATGACTGTTGCTGAAGCTGAACGGCCGGGGCACGGCATCGCCCGGTTGTTCCTCGACCCTGGTGAAGTCAATCGTTCGGCCATTCAGCCGACACGGCGTGCCGGTCTTGAACCGGGCAAGCTCAAAGCCGCAGGCGGCGAGCGAATCGCTGAGTGCCTCGGCCGTGGCGTCCCCCGCACGCCCGCCGCGTGACTTGGCCTCGCCGGTGTGCATCAGCGCTTTCAGGAACGTGCCCGTCGTGAGGATGACGGCAGCAGCGCGATACAGCGTGTCACCGGCCGCCTGCACGCCGTGAATGCGGAATGCGGAGTTCGGAATGCGGATTAAAGATTCATCGCTTTCATTCCGCATTCCGAGTTCCGAGTTCCGCTCTTCCTCGAAGAGCAGGCCTTCGACCATCTCCTGCCGGACGGTGAGGTTCGGCTGCTCCTCGATCCAGCGTTTCATCGTGAACTGGTAAAGCTTCTTGTCCGCCTGGGCACGCGGCGAGTGCATGGCCGGGCCCTTTGACTCGTTGAGCATGCGGAAGTGGATGCCACTGGCGTCGGTGCACTTGCCCATCATGCCGCCCAGCGCGTCGATCTCGCGAACGATCTGCCCCTTGGCGACGCCACCGATGGCAGGGTTGCAGGACATCGCGGCGATCGTGTCGGCATTGAGCGTCAGCAGGCAGGTCCGCAGGCCCATGCGCGCGGGGGCCAGTGCGGCCTCCACGCCGGCATGCCCGGCCCCGACGACGATGACGTCAAAATCGAAAGTGAGAGATGGCATCACGAATCTCTGGTCGCTTGTTTCGGCAGAAAGATGCGTCCCACGCTTGCGGATCGGATGGGCGAAACCTGCAACTGTATCAGGTAGTCAAGCAGATCGATCGCGACCTGTTCGATGTAAGCCCAATCCTTGCTGATCCGATACATGGAACCGACTGTGAATACAGGCAAAACTGCCAGTTCAATCTCACGCTCGATGACGGCATCAAGAGAGTCACTGCCGTCATGAATGCGGTTGCAGGTAAGCAGCAGAAGTTGCTTGTCCTGGCAGTATCGCCACAAAACATCGTCGGCGACTGTTCGGTCAAACGGGGTTTCGTCGAGATACATCTCTCTCAGGTTCAGATCCTCCCAGAAGGCTTTCCAGTCTGGCCGCCGAAACACGGAGATAATGTTGCGAAAATGTCCGTCAAAATTGACGTCGGCCAATAGCCCTCTCATGCGGCACCGGATCGCAGCCGAACTGCTTCGATCGACTCGTATTCCTGCCGAAGCGACCGGAGCCCGCCTTGAGGGATTGGTTTGCCCGGGTGTTCCGGAGTGGCGTAGCCCAGTTCCTGCAGCCAGGCAAAGAACAACCGCAATCGTCGCGATCCGTCGTCCAGCTTCGCCTGCACCTCCGGCGGGTTGCCGCGGGCGTGGCGCTCGTTGATCGCACGGTTGATCCGCATCACGTCGTCTCGATACGTGTCGATGTACTGCAGGCCCATCTGCAGTTCGTCCATGGTCAGGCTGTTGTACTTCGCGATGTCTTCCAGCGAAGTCCGGCCATGGTCGAGATACGGAATGATGTCGTACACGCTGATCCGTGTGCCGAAGATGCGGCCGTCTTCTCGAAATTCGGGGATCACGCGATTCTCCCTCGTTGTGGTTTGACAAGTTGAGTTTAACGGAAACTGGCATCGGACGCCACTGCGGCAACGACGTGGGATTGACGCGTTCCACCCTCTCCCCGTTCTCATTGTTCAACGGTAAACTACGCGCGTTGCTCTCACACAGTTTTTACAAGGGTCACAACGCATGGACCTTCTCGCATCGGCCAAAAAGGGATTTCAGGGGATCGATGCCGATCCCGTCTTCAAGGACAAGGCCCTGCAGTTTCTTGAGCAGTGGCTGACCGGGGCCGACTTTGCCGCCTATCGGCCGCAGGTTGAATGGCAGATCGCCGAGGGGAAATGGTCGGATCTGCTCGACCAGTTCTATCAGGTGATGCCGTTCGGCACTGGCGGTCGGCGCGGCGGGGTGGGCATCGGGCCGAACCGGATGAACCTCTGGACGCTGGGGGCCAGCGTGCAGGGCCATAGCGAGTATTTGAAAGCCCGCTTTCCCGGCCACGTCAAGCCATTGCAGGTCGCGCTCGCTTACGATGTGCGCCAGTTCGAGGACAAGCGCAAGATCTACAATCCCGACCTGCCCAACCCGGTGCTCCATCTGTCGAGTCGGGACTTTGCCGCGAATGCCGCGGCCGTGTACGTCGCCAACGGCATCCATGCCCACATCCTGCCCGCGGAGAGCAAGCGCTACCTGGCAACGCCGGAACTGTCGTTTGCTATCCGCATGTTGAAGGCGGAAGGTGGACTCAACATCTCCGCATCGCACAACCCGCCCGATGACAACGGCGGCAAGTTCTACGACGAGCGCGGCGGTCAGCCGGTCCCGCCCGACGATCAGATCATGAGCGATTTCGTTGACCAGGTGACGGTCATCAAGTCGCTGCCGTGGGCGGATGCCGTGAAGACCGGCCGGATCCATTGGCTCGATGATTCGACACACAAAGCTTACATCGAACTCTGCCGCAAGCAGGCAGTCTCGACCCCGCCGCGGTTCGACGAGTTTCGTCTCGTTTATACGCCGCTGCATGGGGTCGGCAGCATGACCGCCCTTGAAGCGCTGCAGGCCCAGGGTTTCCGGCCGATCCTCGTGGCCGAACAGATGGAACCGAATGGGCAGTTTCCCAATGTGACCAAGTCACCCAACCCGGAAGTGCCCGAGTCGCTGGACCGGGCCGAGAGGGTGGCCCGCGAACACAAGGCCCATCTGGCACTGGCGACCGACCCGGACGCCGACCGCATCGGTGGGCTGGCCTGCCGCGACAAGGATGGCGACGGCGATTACCGCATCATCACCGGCAACGAAATCTGCGCGCTGCTGACGCACTACAAGTTGAGCCAGTTGGCGAAGACCGGCTCGCTGCCACCGTCGCCGATCGTGGTGCGGACGGAAGTAACCACGTCACTCGTGAGCCGGATCGCGCAAAAGTTCAAAGCGCAGTGCGTCGAGAACCTGCTGGTCGGCTTCAAGTTCATCGCGGAAGTGATGCACCAGCTCGAAACGACCGGGGCCTATGAAGATGTGCGCGGCAACTGTGCCGACTACGTGATCGGCGGCGAGGAAAGCCACGGCATCCTCACCACCACGGAGATCCGCGACAAGGACGCCGGCGGCGCGGCCGTGCTCATGGCGGAGATGGCGCTGGAACAGAAGCGTGCCGGCCGCAGTGTAGTCGATTATCTCGATGCGATCTCGCGCGAGTTCGGCTACTTCCGCAATGAAGTGATCAACATCGTGATGACCGGCATTGAGGGGAAATCAAACATGACGCGCATGCTCGATGCACTGCGGAAGAACCCGCCGACATCGATCGGCGGACTGGCGGTCACCAACTTTGAAGACCTGCGCGATGAGAACGGCCGGATGGGGGCGATCAAGGGGGCGACCGATTTCGCCGGGCGCAACTTCCTGATCTTCCGCCTGGGCGAGAACGCCAAAGTCGTCCTTCGGCCCAGCGGTACGGAGCCCAAGGCGAAGGCGTACCTGGAAGTCTGTTCCGCGCCGATCGGCACCAGTTCCGCCGAAGCGTGGGCCAAATCGTGCGAAGCATGCGACGTGCAGGTGCAGAAACTGGCGACTGAATTCCTCAAGACGGCCCTGGCAACGGTCGGCATCACGCCGCAACCGGGCGCTGATAAACTGAGCAGGTAAGGGAGAATGCCGAGCCTGAAATGCCCTCGCTGACGTTTCAGGCTGGGACCGGTGGTCAAAATTGTGCGCAAGCCGTGGACCATCGCGCGTTCCCCCGACGAAGGACCGCTTTCACAAGCGGTTCGTGAACGCCCTATCACTATGCCTGGAGCATCATGCGGCAGCGCGGTCGAACCATCTTTGTTGTCGGAATGGCCAGCGTGCTCGGCATGCTGCTGACTGACAAGCGTGTGGTGGCCGGGTGGATGGGCTTCCGCAACGACACGACGGAGAACCTCGTCGTGCAGGAAACGATTGTCGTCAACGGGCAGTCGAAGCCGGGCCGGCCGCAACGGCTCAGTTCAGGCGAAGCCGTCCGCGACACGCAGTGTACCGCCGGTGTCCGCAAGATGACCATCTACGACGCGCGCAACACCAATCAGCCGCTTTTCAACGGCAACTTTGCCTGCCCCGCCGCGAATGAGAATATCTTGTACGTGATCAAGGCCGACGCTCGCGGCACGATCACGATCGAGGCTGTCAAGTCGCCCGTTCTACCCAGTCCGCCGAAGAAGTAAGCGTTTCGAGCCGAACTTGTTTGCTGAACCTCGCTGTGGCGAGTAGATTGTTCCCTCGACCCGGAGCAACCTCTCTCTACCCACCGGCAGGCGCATGAACGACTCGAAAACCCTCTCCGTCACGCCGTCGCGCGTTCGCTATTCGATCCTCGGCCTGCTCTGTGCCCTGGCGATGATTACGTACATGGATCG
>Ga0105048_10020582_pt1 | contig 10064 bp, 7 predicted proteins | sample MAT05_FD_78382 | JGI IMG/M metagenome (GOLD analysis project Ga0105048, IMG submission 78382) | Freshwater microbial communities from Lake Fryxell liftoff mats and glacier meltwater in Antarctica - MAT-05 | ecosystem: Environmental > Aquatic > Freshwater > Ice > Liftoff microbial mat | place... | reverse complement strand
CGGAAGCAACGTCCTCAAACGTTGCTTCCGCCCGAATAAATCGGACGGAGAGCGGTCAGCGATGCAAACATGAAATGAATATCGGGTATTCGAGGTAGCTGTCAGATATGGCCCCGCCGGTTGGAAACCGACGGTAGCCAAACCTATGTCGATATGGACCTACAAAATTTGCGAGGAACAAAAACGAAAGTGAAAATACTTCTTAGATTCGATCGCAATAGCAAATTTTTGACTATCCTACTGCTATTTGTCGCACAGCCCAGGCTCTAGGGCACACCGTTCATTCGTTTTAAGGCTGCTGCCGCATCGGCATTCTGCTCGTCGAGCCCCAATGCCGCACGGTACCAGTTCCGAGCTAGGCCCTGTTTTCCCAGTTGTTCGGCGAGGCGACCTATTTCCACCCTAAGTGCAGCATCTTGCGGGCGTTTGATCGCCTCTTGATGCAGGTCTGCAAATTTAAGAAACATGTCCTTTAGTTCTGTGGCTTTTCGAATCTCTTGTTCGCCGCGATCTTTTTCTCCCGATCCGACCAATGCTCGTCCGTACAGCAATCGCGGCTCATGATCGTAAGGAAGCGATTGGGTCATTCGCTCAAGAAGTGGTAGGGCGTTGTTCCAGTCTCGTTGCACCAAGAGAATTCGACCTGCTATTAAGCCCGTGGCTCGATCCGTTGGTAACTGTTTCAACACGGATTGGGCTAACGACAGGGCTGCTGCATTATCTCCTGCAAATTCTTCGATGGCACTTCGGGTCGCAAGTACACTTGGCGACTCCACGCAATCTTTTAGGGTAATGCGAGCTTCGTCCAAATCCCGTAGTGCGACGAGGCATTCCGCTAGATTAACACGCACGAGCTGTTGCACATCTGCCTTCAAGTCGCGCTTCAGCAATTCACGATAGTCGCGAATGGCTTCGTCGAACTGCTCATATTCCTTAAAAATCCTGGCCGATAACAACAGGGAATTCACATCGCCTAGATCCAGCTCCGCTGCCTTCCGCAAATGGTTGGTCGCTAGTCGCATGGCTCCCGTGTCATAGTAGATTGCGCCCAGCCAAAGATTGGCGCGCACATGTCGCGGGTTCAGTTCAAGGGCATTTTGGAATGCACCCAAGGCTTCCTTCAATCGATTTTGACGCTGAAACACTTCTCCCGCTATCACATATGCTTCGCATTGCATTACCGGTACGGCAGAGATTTCTTCGGCGATTCGTATGGCTTCGTCGAATTTCCCTTGCTTTGCCAGGATCAGGCCGCGAATGGCCGTAGACAATACGCCGAACTGCGCATCCGTTGCGAGCTCGGAACCAATGCGTTCTGCTGTTGCAAAGTCACCGCGGTCCACTGCGGCAGAGGCTTGTCGGAATTGAACGCCCTGCGGAACTTGGTCGATTGGGTGAATGCCATCGCTTGATGACGAGGCTTGGGCTTCAACCGTTGTAGCAGGGTTGGCGGCAATCTCGGAAATTTTCGCTTTGGCGGCTTCCGCTAGTGGGTCACTCACTGGCTTCTTATCGCTGCAACCGGCGTAAACCCACAAGCTCGTCATTAGCATGACCAGACGCAAAAACTTGCCCATAACAATTCCTGAGAAAGACTATCAGTTGGCTTTGTAAGGATTTGAACGTGTTCTCGATCCCATGAAAACAACCAATATTAAGGTTAGCACGGCAAGGGCTGCAAACCAAATCGCCGTCAAACCCGCTGGAGCGGGAGGAAACTGGCTGGTGTTGGTGTGACCAGGCAAAACCATTGCACCTGAAACTGGTACAAGTATGCCCGTCAAGATTCCCGCAGCCGGTAATGAATACGCCTTTCCTCGTTCCGAGGAACTGGCTTGAAACAGAAGTTGAATCGAAATGGGTATCAACAGGATAACACTTAGCATGGCAAAGACAACCATATCGCAAAATAGAGGTCTTGCCTGCTCAGAGATCATCGGGATCGGATGATCGAGGTCTAAATATCGTCGCGAAAATAGTCCTATGGCTCCAGCAGCCAAGCCCGCAATGACTCCGCAAATAAGCGAAGTGACAGCGGCACCGATCCCATTGCGAGCGTCACCGAGTAAGAAAAATCCAATGAGTCCAAAGGCCGAGCCAGCTAAGCCGAATTTCAGCGTAGTGTTCATCCACATATTTTCGTTGTTGACTACGGCCAACTTGTCTTGATCCGCTTTTGGGCTAAGCGCACCAACGTTGGCGAGTTCGTCGGGAACTCTCCAAACCTTGGGAGGAAACGAAAATCCCAACCATGCGATAATGGAGGTTGCGAGAATGGCGACTATCCAACGGCCTCGGGACAGTGGAACTATCGGCGTCGAGACTATGTCCGGACTGCCAACCTCGGGGGCTAAGGTGCTATTTGAATACGACAAGATGATTTCCTTACATTAGGTTGAGAGGTTTAAAATAACGCGGTACAAATTTGTGGGAAACCCAGACTTTTCAACCCTAGTGTAGCAGAACGGGCCTCGCGATCAAACTCCCCGCCGCCTTGATGCACTCTGCCGGTCGCCTTAGTGGAAATCCGTCTGAACGCACCATGCAACGGAAGTCACTCCGATCAGCAACAGAATTCCACCAGGGGGAACAAGTAGAATACCTATTCCTGGATCACCCGAATAGCAAAACAGTCCCCCTAGAAAAAACCCCAACGGCATGAGTAAACCGGCTCCCAAAAGGCACATCGATGCCCGAATTTGACTGCTGCTGGTCTTAGGGGACAACTTACATACCGTCAGCCCGAAAACGATTTGCAATATCGACAACAACGTCCCGTGACTGTGGGCCAAAGTCCACATGAGTCGCCGAGTTTCGGCGTTCACTCCAAGATACCAAACGATTTTGAAACCGTGCAGCGTTTCTAGCGTAATTCCCAGTCCAACAAAAACCATCAACGACCACCAACCGAAACGCATGTGCCTACTCACCAGTCGTGAGCCGGCATCCAATGGTGTTGGGTTCGATTTCGTCAAAATCATGTCCGTTCCAGTTGAAATGGCAGAGAGTTTGGAACTATTCGTAAAGTGTCACCGGGCGGTCGTCTCGCTGCTTCAAGAATTTCTGAAGAACCTCCATGTTCAATCCATGTTGTGCATCCAATAGTGGCTTAAGCCCTCCAGCGTTCGAATGAACTGGATATGTCCCCTTTTGAAGCGAAGGCGCAATTGGAGTTCTTTCGTCCGGCGAGATGAGTGAATCGTATTCGCTTAATTTTACTCCCAGCTTGTCCAAAGACTGTTGAGCTATGTACCGGGTAACGGAATAGGGATCGTCGAGTAATTGAGCCAAGAATGGTGTTTGCCATCCCTCTCCAGCAGCGATCCTGGCCGGCTCCCAACCATGCGACCATGCAGCCAATGATCTCTGTACCGCATCACCTCGAAGCATCCAAAGGAGCGAAGCAGCCACTTCGCACTGCTCTGCGTCCAAATCTGGACGCGGCGTCCCGTACCATTTCTCCATATGATCGGCCGTCCAGCCGAGAGACTGGTCGACATGGCATTGGTTGCACGCGACGGGTCTGCCCGTCGCCACGCTCGATGCCACGCTCGGCGAATCGACGCGATGGCTACGTATCGCGGTGAAGAGCGCGTAGCTGGTGTAAGGCATATGGCAATTGTAGCAACGGCTTCCAGCAGAATCGACAGCATGATGTGTGTGTTGGGAAATGTCGCTGACCAACTTCTCATGGCACTGCAGACAAACTTGATCATTTTGCATGTCCGTACGCATCTGCTTGTCGGGTTCGCTTGAATGCATCGAATGACAGGACAAGCAGGACATGCCACCCTTTAGATAACAAGCGGAATCCTTCATGCCGGAAAATTCTCGACCGCCAACACGCATCGTCCCATCCCGCCAGAAACGGATATCGTCTGGATTATGGTTATCGGCCAACTTGAAAGCACTTTCATAATCGCCACCCGCTCGATACTTGTTGTATTGCGTCGGTGCTTGCTCGTCGAACGCGACATGGCATTGTCCACAAACCTCCGATGACTTGTGTGGCGACAGTCTCGCAGGATTTACGATCGTGGGATCGGCGCTCCCGCTCAAATGTTGTCTGTATCGAGTCAAAGGATTCTGATGTTGAGCGATGTGAGCTGCACCGGGACCGTGGCATGCTTCACATGAAATCCCAAGTTCCGCTACGCGGCTTTGCCAATTTCCCGATTCGTACCCCACGTCGCCGGCTACGCTGTGGCAAACGATACAATTATTGTTCCAAACCTGCCCGTATTGTTTCGAGTCAGGCGGGAGACGACTGAATTCAGGGGGCAGAATAAAGGAATCCGCGTTGGGAAGCCAACGATCGGAATCAATGTGGTACACCCACGGGAATAGTCGGACTTTATTACCATGCTCGCTGGGTACCCAGTAGGCTTGAAGATGATGCGAACCCGTGGTCATCACAACTGGCAAATTTACTTGCGACGAATCCGTAGTGGTATCCTGTGAGCTTTCGTCCGGGTTCTTCATTTGGACAAAAAACCACTCGCCATTGCGATCGACTTTGCACGACGAACCATTCGATTCCAGCAATCGGCCATCGAAGGGCGCACGGACTGATTCGGCCGTAGCTAGTTGGGTCATCGTTCGGTGATATGAGCGATGCCAGCTTTCGTAGTGACCGATGTGGCATTGTCGGCATGCGTCCGAGCTTGCAAATTCCGGGCGGCCAACCGTGGGCACCTCTTGTTTGAGCAACTGCAGATCGGAATCTGGGGGAAACCAAAAAAAGGCGCCCGCAAGGCCGCTAAGTGGCATTATCAAAACGAGTCGTGTTGATTTCCTGGCTCCCCGAGTGATTCTCCACAACAATGCGGTTGTACCGAATATCACAATGAAATACAGGGCCAGTTCCAAGTTTTGCATGTTTGTCGTCAGTCGCTCTACGATCTCTTCAGAGAGGAGGGCTATTCAGAGTGAAGGGCTATTCAGGGAGAAGGGTTGGTCGCTTATCCTGTTGCTTTAGAAGTTCCCTCAATTTATCGAAACGAACGCTCCCCTTTTCCGCTTCCAACAGAAGTGGGCCGGCTCGTTCGGCTGGAAGTGGCGATGCGGTCGATGTCCAATCGGCAATGGCTTGCTTCTTCGCGGACTCCCGACTCGAGGGTGGACCGACATAATCGTATGCTTCTTCTTTCCAAGCTGGAAATCGCCTCATGGCGATTGCCGCCACGTAACGCACAACGGAATAGTCGTCCGTCAATAACTGGGCCAAAAAAGGCAACTGCCATTCCTTTCCAGACGATTCTACAGCAGGTGGCCAACTCATGTGCCAAGCCGTAACCGCCCGCTGAACGGCGTCACCACGCAACAACCAAAGCAACGAAGCGGCTACTTCGCGCTCATCCTGGCTTAAAGTCGGCTTCGGTTGACCATACCAATCCAACAGTTTCTCGGAAGACCATTCCAGTGTACGATCCAGGTGACAAAGGTTGCAAGCATTTGGATGATCGGATTTGTCAGCGCCCGTAACCCTCGGAACTTGGATGCGGTGGCTGCGAATACCTTTCAATAGTCCAAAGGTCGTATGTGGCATGTGGCAATTGTAACAAAGGCTTCCGCTAGAATTGGAAGCGTGATGCGAATGCGCCTCGATCCGATTCTCGAAATCGGTGTGGCATTGGATGCAAGCTTTGTTACTTTCCATACCCTTAGCCAATTGATCATCGGGCTGGCTGGAGTGCAACGAGTGACAGGAAATGCAACTCAATTCGCCGCGCTGGTAACACGGTGAATCAACCATCGACGAGTATTCCCTTCCCGAAACGCGGCAAGTTCCATCGCTCCAAAATGGACGCTCTCCCTCGTCCGGTCGAGTATTCAGTTCGGCCTGTGTGATCATGTGATGCGTTTTTGTGAGGTCGCCACCAGCCCGATAAGCGTAGCCCGTCTTGCTGAAAGTCTCCATGTCAGGCGGCTTGAAGTAAGCATGGCATTGGCCACAAATTTCCGCCGAAACTCGCGGATCAGCCTTGGCTGGGTTTACAACTGGATCTTTGCTGGTCAATCGCTCGATGCCAGGAGTATGATAGTCCAGGTGTTTTTGGCCTGGGCCGTGGCAAGCTTCGCACGAGATTCCTAGTTCGGCTACCTCCGTGGCCACTTTGATCCTCACCAAGTCGAATTTGGGTGCTCCGGCCACCGCGTGACAGACGATGCAGTTGTCATTCCAAACGGCGAAGTGGCGTCCTGCCTCCGGCGGCGCAAGAAAGATATCTTCTCTTGGCACCCAGCGTCGATCTGCAATCAAATACACCCAAGGTATTTGGCGTAGCATGTTCTGGACGTTACTAGATACCCAATAGCCTTGCATATGATGCGAGCCCGTAGTCATCACAACCCGCATTTTGACGACCGGTGGTCGAGCCCGGGCGAGATCGATTCCGTTTGCAAGGGCACCCGCTTCCCAATCTGGATCTACCATCGTGCAATAGAACTCGTCAGCCTCACGCGTGAACAGGTAATCGCGTCCTCGCGACGACAATCGAACTCGATCGAAGGGCGCCACCACCGTTTCCGATGTTGCCACTTGAGTCATCGTTCGATGAAAGGAACCATGCCAACTGTCGTATTGTTCGCGGTGACACTCACGACATGCCGCGGATCCCGTAAATCCACCATGGGTGACTCGATGCGGAAGTGCTGCTTGCATGAGAGCCAGATTCGCCTCTCGCCTCTCGTCACTCTCCGCCCGGCTTGTTGAGGCCTCTCGGTGAGTTGAGGAATCTGTCACATTCGGTCGCGGTGCATCCGATCGCGGTGCAGCCGACCGCGAGTAATACTGGCTAGCGATGACCGCGATCGCGAAAGCAACTATTAATGCGATGAGAATTCCAAACCGATTCACGATGCACCCAATTTCCCAATGCCCTACTGTCCCCACGTCGTTTCGGGGCTCTTCCATCAAAGCCTTACATGTCACCAGTTTACCAGACGGGTCCAGCGTGAAAGGTGAGGATTGGATTCTTTTGCGAATACTTTCGTTTGACTCGCAGAAAAGGGCCAAAACTAGCCGATTGCGAAACGTCCGCAGGATCGGTTAGACTGATGTTCGCAGTTCTGACAACTGTCTGCAAAGCATGGAACTTCCTTCTTGGGCAAATGAATAGAACAATCGATTCGTCCAGCAATCGATTTTCGATAACTGCATTCATCGATTGTGCCTGCCGAGAGGAAACTTTCAGATCTTGGAACAGTTCGATAAAACCAGAGAGTTCCTTTTCGCCGAGCGTTTGGATTGTGTGGAAATGCCCAAGCTCCAAAACCTTACGCTCGAGCTTATCGAGATACAATTTCCAAAACCAATTCGCTGGACTGCTCGCACGAATTGCTAGCGTCGTTGAAATCAGTTCGGGTTGTGTTTCGCCATAGCCCAAGCGGGGCGGTGGGTCCCAATGCGGTGCAAATTCCTGTTCCGAATGCTCGTGCGAAAGTTTACTCAACCCGTCAATCGATCCTGCGAAAAGCAGTTTCTCGGCTCGCCAACGTAACCATTGTTCGCGCTGTGTCCGGGGCAAGACAGGCACCCAAATGGCCAAGCTCATCAACGCGAGAGTCCAAGCAAGTTTCGAGGCCGGGCGATTCTGCTGGTCAACTTCGCGAAGTTGCCATTTCCACGGACTCTTTCCGGAGCAGCAAATAAGGTAGCCAATGAGCCAAATCGGGGCAGTCAAAACACCAACGCCCATCAACAACATCCTCATTGCGAGAATCATATCTTCGCTTTCAGTGAGCCTGATGCCACCCATGATCAAAAAAACAGGGCTGGGTATCAGCCACAACGCCATGTATCCCATCGCAAGGCAGAAAACCATCACCGGCATCGATGCCGCAACAAGACTCGCACCGTAGAGCACACTCACTGATCGAATCATGAGTGTAACTCGCCATACGGATACGATGCCGAGTAATGTCAAATTGGCTCGGATCGCTCCTCCCGGATCCATGAATCGTTCGAAGGGAATGGCGTATAACCACGCCAATGGTGCCGTCATCCAATATACGTTGAGCAACGCTCCGAACATGGTCAGGAAACGAACGTCACGCACCATTCTACACCAGGACAGGAGTCGTAGCAGAATAAGCAGTGCAATGCATCCGACCACCGACGCCGCGAGCGGAAGCACCAGATGCCACGGTTCCCCTAGCAGATACTCGCCATCGTATTCGCGTGCCATTGCAGCAGACAACACAAAGACGAGCCCTAGCCAACGAGCAGAACTACTGGATGCAATGCTTAAAATTGCATCGCGGCGAAACAAAAGGAAACCCAGAATCGTCTTCGGTGTAATCATCTTGAACTCCGCAACCAGCCAGGACGGCTCCTCCAAATTTGATGCCGCAATCGCTTTCGCTTTCGGTTTTCTGATGCACCAAAAACCTCCGCAAGTACGCGACGCAGTCCTGATTCTAACTCGCTGACACTCAACATGTCTGGGGCATATACGACATCAAACAGATTGTAGTGTGACCATGAACGATCCAATAGTCGACGGTGGTTTGCCAATCGACGATAAAGAGCCGTTCCTGGAAACGGTGTTTGTACCGTTACCTGGACTTCCGCAAGTTGGCTATCGGAAATGAAGGAAGTTAGGCGATCGAGGGATTGGTTCGTTTCGCCATCTGCACCCACAATGAAACAACCGTTGACGACGATCCCGTGATCTTGGATCACATCGACGGCTTGCATGATTCGATTTAACTGAGCATCCTTTCGTCCCATCCCTGCATACTGAAACGCCAGCGACTCGATGCCGACCAAGACTTGGACGCATCCCGAACTAGTTAACGCCTTGACCAAAGCAGGATTCTCGCCGATACGCCAGTCGCTCTCCGTGAAGTAGCGAACTGAGTGTTTCTGGATTGCACTCAGCAACTCCATCGCATCGTCACGGCCAGCGAGTGTATTGTCATCCGCCAGTTCTATCCATGGTGTTCGGTCGATACCCCGAATCACTTCCAGCTCACGATCGATTCGATCGGCCGGTTTGTAGCGGGCTGGTCCCAAAAGTCTGCTTGCACCACAAAACTCACATGCCCATGGGCATCCGCGTTGCGTTTGGATAGTCCACCTGGGGATCGACTTCGAAGGCAATAGATCGAAGCGTGGCAATGGACTCAAACGAAGGTCAAACGGGCGGGCTGGCTCGTACTGCTGCTTGAGTGATTTCGAAAGGACATCGACAAGGATTTCCGGCCAAACGGATTCACCATCTCCAACACAAACCGCGTCGGCATGCAGTGCTGCTTCTTCTGGGAGGACGGTAGCATGCAGTCCACCCAACACGGTTGGTACCGCAGCTTGGCGTAACTCGTCGCACAATCGATAAGCTTCGTCGACCGAAGCAGTAAGAGCACTGACGGCAACAATATCCGGAACGGTCGCCAGAACGTCGTCAACCAGAGTTTGGGTTGAGGAGGACGGGTGATAGCTGCAGGTCCACTCCTCGCTGAGCATGCCAGCCAACGTAAGCAAGCCCAGCGAGGGTAGCTCCCGCAGCGCTTCGCCTCGATCTCGCAGCCCCGGCAAGGACATCCCAAACCCGAGCATCTCTGCCGTGCTGACGCGAAGTCCGGTGAAGGGAACGAAAGCTACATGCGGCATGGTCTAGTGGCAGAGAATTGCGAATAACTATCCTCGCTAATGACTCTGAGTTTAGTCAACTCCAGTCAGGTAAGTGATCAGCCCGGTGACAAACCAGAAGAATCCCGCGATTGGGGGAGACATGGGGACACGACACTTTCATGTGCGGTCTCGATTTCCTGACCCTCGTTTTGAGATAATATCCGCACGGACTGCTCGCGAAATTGGTCCTGTTTCTCTATTTCGACTCAAATCATTCGAAATAAGCGCAGACACCACCTTGGGAGACATGGGGACACGAGAAAGCGCCGGGATAAACCGGATTGGAGTTGGAGGAGACATGGGGACACGACACTTTCAGAGAGACATGGGGACACGACACTTTCATGTGCGGTCTCGATTTCCTGACCCTCGTTTTGAGATAATATCCGCACGGACTGCTCGCGAAATTGGTCCTGTTTCTCTATTT
>Ga0105048_10020581_pt1 | contig 10064 bp, 8 predicted proteins | sample MAT05_FD_78382 | JGI IMG/M metagenome (GOLD analysis project Ga0105048, IMG submission 78382) | Freshwater microbial communities from Lake Fryxell liftoff mats and glacier meltwater in Antarctica - MAT-05 | ecosystem: Environmental > Aquatic > Freshwater > Ice > Liftoff microbial mat | place... | reverse complement strand
GCGTATTGCCTCGGCGACCCGCGCCGCCTGGTCCGACGGCGATCCCGGCTCCGCCCTGGCCAATGCAGTACCGTATATGCAGGCGTTCGGCCATGGCGTACTGGCCTGGATCTGGCTCGATGTCGCCACGGCCGCCGGGTCCCGGGACTTGACGGCTCAGGGAGAAACGGCCAGGGTCGGTACCATTGCAGCGATGCGCTATTTCTATCACTATGAACTGGGCAAGATCGATGCCTGGCTGGCACCGGTCCAGCAGCGGGACATGACCTGTGCAGACTTGCCGGAAGAGGCCTTTTGATGTCGTTTTTCAAGAAGTACAACGGGACCATGAACAAGCGGCTTGCCCAGTTGGAAAAACTGATCTGGGCGCTGATCTACGGCGGCCTGTTGTCGGTCGTCGTGGGTTATTTCATGCAACGCGACGGCGAGGCCAGCGGGCAGTGGCTGATGGGCGTTGGCACCGTGGTGGCGGTGGTCGGGGTGATCCTGATCGTGGTGCGTTCGCGGCTGCACGAGGGGCCGGATGCAGCGCAAACCAAGATTCGTGAACGTTAGCGGATACGACAGGGAGACAGGACGATGGCACGTACCATACAGCAATTGTTCGACCTCAAGGGCAAGAACGCGCTGGTCACCGGAGGCTCGCGCGGCCTGGGGTTGCAAATGGCGCATGCACTGGGCGAGGCCGGTGCACGGATCATGCTCAGTTCGCGCAAGCCGGCTGACCTCGAAGAGGCCTGCGCCGAGTTGCAGGCGGCGGGCATCGACGCCCGCTGGACCGCAGCCGATTGCGCCAACGAAGCCGATATCCGGCGCCTGGCGGGCGAAACCCTCGAGCGCATGGGCGCGGTCGACATCCTGGTCAACAATGCTGGCGCCACCTGGGGCGCACCGGCACAGGACCATCCGGTTTCGGCCTGGGACAAGGTGATGAACCTCAATATCCGCGGCTATTTCATCCTGTGCCAGGAGATCGGCCGTCAATGCATGATCGAGCGCAGGAGTGGGCACATCATCAACGTGGCGTCCATCGCCGGCCTGGGCGGCAATCCGCCCGAGATGCAGATGATCGCCTACAACACGTCCAAGGGCGCGGTGATCAACTTCACCCGTGCACTGGCTGCGGAATGGGGACGGTACAACATCAACGTGAATGCGGTATGCCCCGGCTTTTTTCCCAGCAAGATGACGGCCGGCACCTTGGCCGATGGCGGAGACACGATCCTGGCCTCGCATGCGCCGCTGCAGCGGCTCGGTGATGACGAAGACCTCAAGGGCATCACGCTGCTGTATGCATCCGATGCCGGCAAACATATCACCGGCCAGTGGCTGGCCATCGACGGGGGCGTGTCGATCGTGACTGGCGGCTGACACGACCAGGCCCCCGACATTCGTCGCGCGGCCCGCGCAACGCAACACCTTCGATGTCGTGCATGGCGGCTTGTCCGATGGACTTGCACCTGGCCTGCGGCCCGGTTCACAATTTACACCACAGGAGTTCCTTGCCATGCCTATCAATCAACAGATTCTTCTCGCCAGCCGTCCCCAGGGCGAGGCGCTCGAGAGCAACTTCCAGCAGGTCAGCGCGCAGACGCCATCCTTGCAGGACGGCCAGGTACTGGTGCGCCACCATTTCCTGAGCCTGGATCCCTACATGCGCGGCCGCATGAACGACGCCAAGAGTTATACCCAGCCGCAGGCGCTGGGCCAGGTCATGGGCGGTGGAACGGCCGGTGAAGTCGTCGAGTCCTGCTCGTCCAGGTTCGCTGTCGGCGACACCGTGGTTGGCATGGGCGGCTGGCAGGAGTATTCGGTGGTGCAGGCTGATCAGAGTGGCGCCCTGCGCAAGGTCGACACGAGCCGGGTGCCGCTGAGCCACTACCTGGGCGCAGTCGGTATGCCCGGCGTCACCGCCTGGTACGGTCTGACCCAGATATGTGCGCCCCAGCAGAGTGAAACAGTGGTCTGCAGTGCCGCCACGGGTGCTGTCGGCAGCGCGGTTGCCGCGCTGGCCAAGTCGCGGGGATGCCGTGTCGTCGGCGTCGCGGGAGGTGCGGAAAAATGCCATTACGCGACCGAGGATCTCGGATACGACGCCTGCATCGACTACCAGCAGCACACCGACGTGGCGTCCTTGTCCAAGGCGGTCAAGGTCGCCTGCCCGAATGGTGTCGACAGCTACTTTGAGAATGTCGGCGGCATGGTCCTTAATGCGGTTTTGCCGCGCATGAACGCGTTTGGCCGCATCGCCCTGTGCGGCATGATCGCCGGCTACAACGGTGCACCGGTGCCGATGGACTATCCGCAGCTGTTGCTCACCAACCGCATCCGGTTGCAGGGATTCATCGTCGGCGAACATATGGAGCACTGGCCGGCTGCGCTGAAGGAGTTGGGCGAACTCGTGGGATCCGGTAAATTTCGCCCACGCGAGAGTATTGCGCTGGGCATCGCTGCCGCACCGCAAGCCTTCCTGGGTCTGCTCAAAGGCCGCAATGTCGGCAAGCAACTGGTCCGGCTGACGTAACCGAACCAGCGACTTCGAACCAGCGGCCGTTCTTTTACAACGATGCGGTATTCAACCAACCCGACGCACTGGTGGACGACGACTTGGGACCGGGTCGATCCGTATCCCGGCACGGTGCACGTGCGTTTCCCGCGGATCGGCTGCGTGTTGCGGCCGTCGGATCCCCCATGACCGGTGAGGCGATCGTGCTCTGGACGAGCGCGCGCTTCGACGAACTGCGTACCGCCGAGATGTATGCAGTGTTGCAGCTGCGCAGCGCAGTGTTTGTGGTCGAGCAGAACTGCCTGTTCCACGACATGGATGGCGCTGACCCGCAGGCGATCCACCTGATGGGCCGCCGGGGTGGCGAACTGCTGGCATACGCCCGTTGTTTCCCGCCAGGCATCCAGTTTGCCGAAGTCAGCATCGGGCGCATCGCGACCCGGCTCGATGCCCGGGGTGCCGGGCTCGGTCACCAACTGGTGGAGCAGGCACTGGAGCTGGTGCTGAAAACATGGGGCCGGCAACCGATTCGGATCGGCGCGCAGTCCCGATTGAAGGACTTTTACCGCCAGCATGGTTTTGTCGACACCGGCATCAACTATGTCGACGATGACATCGACCACGTGCAGATGCTGCGGACACCGTAAGCCCAGGACAATCCAATGATCCATGATTTCAGTAACAAGACCGCGGTATTGACCGGCGCGGGTTCCGGTTTCGGACTGGAATGCGCCCGCATCGGTGCAAGGCTTGGCATGAACCTGGTGCTGGCCGATGTGCAGCAGGATGCGCTCGAGCGCGCCCGCGACGAGATGCTGGCAGCCGGGGCTCAGGTGCTGTCCTTGCGGGTCGATGTGTCCAAGGCGGGCGAAGTCGAGGCACTCGGCCGCGCAACCGCAAAGCGGTTTGGTGCCCCGCACCTGGTGTTCAATAATGCCGGTGTCGGCGCCGGCGGCCTGGTCTGGGAGACCAGCGTCAAGGACTGGGAGTGGGTGCTGGGCGTGAACCTGATGGGCGTCATCCACGGAGTGCGGGTATTCACCCCGATGATGCTCGAGGCGGCACGGGCAGATCCGGCCTGGCGCGGTCATATGGTCAACACCGCCAGCATGGCGGGTCTGCTGGCGCCACCCAACATGGGCGTGTACAACGTCAGCAAACACGCGGTCGTGGCCCTGACCGAAACCCTGTACCAGGACTTGTCGCTGGTGACCGATCAGGTCGGGGCCAGCGTGTTGTGCCCGTTCTTTGTGCCCACCGGAATTAGCCAGAGCCAGCGCAACCGGCCGGCAGCACTGTCGGACACGTCCACCCCACCGACACGCAGCCAGCTGATAGGGCAGGCCATGAGTGACAAGGCCGTGGGATCTGGCAAGGTGTCGGCGGCAGACGTGGCGCAGCTCTTGTTCGACGCTGTCGCGGCCAACCGCTTTTACATCTTCAGCCATCCGAGCGCGATCAAGTCGGTGCAGACCCGCATGGAGGACATCCTGCAGGCGCGCAACCCGACCGATCCGTTCGCGGACAAGCCCGAACTGGGTACGGGTCTGCGCATGGCCCTGCGCAGCTGAGCGCGGGCTGCGCCGGTAGCGCGCCTGGGCCGCGCGCGGCGAGGCCTCAATGCACCTGGCGCGAGCCCATCGGGTCGAACAGGTCGACCTGGGCACGGATATCCTCGGACTTGCCCAGGATGCTGGTGAAACGCAGCAACTGTTCATCCTGGATGAAGCTGGCAGACGATTCCGCAGTGAGCAACATGCTGGGTTGCTGCGGCCGGGCCACGATGTAACCCTGGACATAGTTGACGCCGATCTCGGCCAGCGTCTGAACCGTGGCGGTGTCTTCCGCCCATTCGGCGATGGTCTGCATGCCCAGATTGCGTGCCAGATTGACAATGGCTTCGACGATCGCGACGTTGGCCGGATGGCGGTTCATGTTCACGATGAAGCTGCCATCGATCTTGAGCAGGTCGGCGGGTAGTTCCTTCAGGTATGAGAACGAGGTATATCCGGCACCAAAATCATCCAGCGCCACCTTGGCGCCGAAACCGCGTACCCGGTCTATGAAGTGGCGGGTGTTGTTGAGATCGTGCAATGCCACGCTTTCGGTGATCTCGATGCACAGGTGACTGGCGATGCTGACATTGGCGGCAAGCATGGCGTACACGTCTTGCATGAACTTCTCATCGTTGAGCGATGCGCCGCTCAGGTTCATGCAGACGAACCGGGTGTTCGTCAGGTGGTGCTGGTGCTCGCTGAGCCAGGCCAGGGTAGTCGACATCACCCAGCGGTCGATCACGCCCATGCGGCCACAGTTCTCGGCGGCCGCAATCAGAAGGTCGGTGCGTACCGGCAATCCGTCGCTGTCGCGCATGCGCAGCAGCACCTCGAAGTTCAGCGACTCGTTGGGCGCCTTCAGCGACATGATCGGTTGCATATCCAGGTACAGGCCGTCGGTGGCCGCACTCGAAGACAACACCTCGACCAGCCGCAGCTCAGCCTCGTGTTGGCGGAACGCTTCGGCATGGCGGTCGTACACCACCAATCCGTCATGGTGGCCGCGCTTGGCGTCCCGGCAGGCTCGGTCGGCGGTCGACAAGGCATCCTTGATCGAGGTACCCGACATGACCTCGATCAGGCCGATGGAGCCTCGAACCGTGAACGCCTTGTCGCCGACGCGAAATGGCGTGCTGCCGATGCTGCGCACGATACCCTGACACACCAGGGAGGCGAGGGCCATCTTGGTGTCAGGCAGCACGATGACGAATTCGTCGCCGCCCACACGCCCGACGCGGATCGACCCGGACACCACGTCGGTGATGCGTTTGCACACTTGTTGCAACACCTCGTCGCCAGCACTGTGACCATACAGGTCATTGATAAGCTTGAAGCGGTCCAGGTCGAGGTAAGCCAACGCAAACGGACGGGTTTTCGGTGTGCTCGCACTGGCTTCGTGGAATGCGTTCTCGATGCCGCGGCGGTTGAGCACCTTGGTCAGCGGGTCGTTGTAGGCCAGGAAATTGAGGTCCTCGGAGGCGCGGGCCTTCTCGGTGATGTCCTGCAGCGAGCCCTCGATCCGTTCGTTGGCCTGAGTCGCCTTGACCAGGTACTTGCGCTGCTCGCCGTTGTCCGACGGCTTTCTGCCCTTGATTTCGAGTTCGCCATCGATGCGGCTGTACACGAAATGGTGCAGCTGCGTCCAGCCACCCTGCTCGAAATAGAGCTGCCAGGTGTTGCGCCCCGGCGCCAGCACCTGCTCGCCCAGCATGGACCGCAAGGCGGGATTGGCACTGATGAAGCGGCCCTGCAAGTCCAGGCTGAAGAGGCCGATCGGCATGGCATTGAAATTGTGTTCCAGTTCCGCCTGCACCTTCAGGCGCTGTTGATGCTCCATGCGCATCTGCTCGGCGATCGCCAGCGCCGCCAGCAGGCTCGACGACAAGGCCACCGTGACGAAATTCGTGGCGACCACAAACTCCTTGATGCCCGACACCGCCGCAAGAATCTCGGTCAAGCCCGACAGGAAAGTGACGCCCAGTGAGGCGCCGTACCACATCGCAACCCGGGACTGGGTCCGGGTCAGGATGTTGATCAGGCTCACCGCCATCAGCGACAGGCCGAAACCGGTCACCGCCCACATCATCGGCAGCCACATCTTGTAGCTCAGCAGCAGCGATGCTCCGATGAATGGCAGGCAGGCCCACTGCACGATCTGCAGCGGCTTGTCGTAGCGGGTCTTTGCCAGATCGTCCTGGAACAAGGTGCGGTACAGCGTCAGCGTCAGCAGCCCATAGATCGATACCGTCACCGCGCGGCTGGTCTGCAACCATTCGGCCGGCACGCTGTGTCCCAGCCACTGAATGTCCCATCCCGCCGATATCGCGCTCATGCGCAAGGTGAGCACCAGCCAGGCGGCGAACAGCACATACAGGATCTGCCGATTGATCCAGGCAGTCATCAGGACAAACACGGCCAGCACGATCAGGCCACCATCGAGCAATCCCGAGTTGCGGTGAAACTCGTTGATCGATTGCTGCCAGTCCTCGGTGCTCCAGAAGGCTGCGCTGAGCGTGGCGGGACCTATGAACACGGCCCGGCATACCGCGACTGCCGACGCGCCCTGGTCCAGTTGCAGCGCAAAACCGGCCTTGGCCAGCGACAGACGCCCGTTGGAGGCACTGCGGCTCGCCTGGCCCAGGGTCGTCAACCCATTGCGATCCCAGCAAGCGATCGTGGACGCATGGCGAGACGGAAACTCGACCGTGGCACTGCGGCTCGAGATGTCGGGGGGGATCGCAAAAGTGAACCAGACCGGGTTTTCCGAGCGCCTGGTGTCGAACCGCGACACGGGCGGCTGCGTCTGCAGCCGCTCCACCGCTTGCGCGGCGCTCAGGCGGCCGGATTCATCGAGCAGCACCTGCAGCAGCATGGGTTGGGAGCCTTTGCCAGAGTACTGGTCGTCCCACAGGAGAAGTGCCGCGATGGACGCCATGCCGATCGCGACCGGCACGATATAGATCGCAATCGCGCGCAAAAGCGCATCCATGCTCGCACCGAAGCGAAGCCAGAGCGATGCGTTTCGAGAGCCGATGCGCGCAGCCATGCGTCCTTGTGGAACCTGGAACCGCTCCAAGCTGGAGCAAGTCTACGCGGACACGGTGTCAACGCAAAACGCTATCACGTCCTTTGGCCGCCGACAACGGCCTGAATGAACGGTTTGTTGTGTGAATCAGACAGGATGGCGTCCCAGCGGCGGCGTCACCCGCAACATGGGCGCGTCGGGAAAAAGGCTGCCAAAACTCATCTCACGCTCCACACGCACGTCGATGTCGCTGTGGTGGGTGTGAACGAAGAACTTCAGCAGCGGGTGCTGGGCTTCGGCCCAGCGTTGCGCGCCGGTCTCGATCTCGAACCCCAGTACCCGATGCGGTATGTTGTTGCCGTGCCGCATCGGGATGAAGCCCTGCTCCGGGTACAGGTCCTCGAACATCAGCTGATCGTATTGGCGATCGAGCGGCGCACGCGCGGCCACGATGGCCCAGTCGATGCCGTCCTGCTCGCAGTATTGAAACGCAGCCTTGATCAGCACGATCTTGACCAGGCGCCCGATGGTTCCGCCCACGATACCCAGGCGGCTGACTTCAGCCAGTGGCCGATCGCGCAGCCAGGGCGCCAGGGTGACCGACTGCTCGACCTTCAGCGGCCTGTAGGCGTTGTTCTGGATGCGCAGCGTGCCCATCGGTGTTCCGTCGAGCTTGGACTCGGCCAGCAGGACGGCGACCCCGGGCTCGCTGTCGATGACCTCCGGTGTGCGCAGCTTGTCGCCGAACTCCGGCATGTGGCGTCCGTAAGCGTCGGCCCGGACACGGACCGCCTTGGACAAGTCGTCATCGTTGCGCACCACCCGCACGGTGAATGGCAGCCGTTCCTGAACCAGCTGGGTATCCCGCTGGGGTCGGACCGCTGGTGGCAGGTCGGCAACCGGGATGTGACGTGGAGGCGCGGAATGGTGAGATGTTGAGATCATGATGACGTCCTCTGGGCAAAGCGGGGGTTGATACGCAGGAAAGGCAAGAGCGCCTTTGTAAACAAATGTAGGCCTCCTAGTCATATCTGCGAAGTCGCCTTTTTTCTAGACCGCTTGTAGGAAGTCCACTGACAAGACCGTCCCCCGCGCAGACCGTGTTCGCCGCGCCCGCATCATTTTTGCCGGGGAGAGTTACTTTTGGAGACAGGCCAGCGACAGGGCCTGGATCGTGTGTCCGTTGCGTGGATCGAACACCACCAGGTTGATACGCCGTTCGCGACCGGTTGGCGCCCCAACCGCATGCAGCACCAGGGCCTGAGGCGAATCGGGCCGGCTGGGGTACTGCCCGGCAAGTGTGTATTGCCGCACCACATGGTCGTTGCGCAATGTCTCGCCTGCGTTTTCTCCAGCTGCCACGTCAGTCCGGTGCGAGTTTTCGGTAACCGTCCAGTAGGCGGCCCACGATTTCGGGCCATCGGCCTTGATCGTGACCGTGGCCTCGAAATGATCCGTTGCGCGCCGGGACAGCTGAATCACGGCGCCGGCAGGGGCAGACGTTGACGGCAGTTGCACGTTCACGCCGCGCCATTGGCGCCAGTCCCGCCCATCGAGCACGACCTGGGGTGTATAGATGCTGCGCAGCCCGTTCCAGGCCGCGATCTGGCGCTGGCGCGTGGTGTGCGTCGGCGCGGCAAACGGGTCGGGCCAGCCGATATAGTCCCAGTACGCGACGTGGAAGGCCTGGACAACGGCCTCGCCTGGCGCCCCGGCACCGGGGCGCAGCTGCGACAACCATCGATCCGCCGGTGGACACGAACTACAGCCTTGCGATGTATAAAGCTCGACCACTGGCGTCACGCTGGCGCCCGATTGGGCCTGGCAACTTGCGGCCGCTGCCGTGCTGCAAACCCAGGCGCATGTCACCAGCCAGCAAGCGGCGCGCAGCGGCGCCTTGGCTCGAAAACCGTTCATTTTTGTTACCTCCTGAGACAACTCGGACCCAGTGGCAGCCCAAACTGGTTATGGCACACTCGCCGCCTTTACACCCGCTGGCCCTGGGTCGACTGCCGGCGGGCAGAACTTACCCAGGAAGGAACACCATGTCAGCCATCGTCTGCCGCATTGCCCAGGAACTGGGTGTGCGAGAAGCCCAGGTTCAGGCCGCCGTGGATCTGCTGGACGGCGGTGCCACGGTTCCGTTCGTGGCCCGGTACCGCAAGGAGGTCACTGGCGGCCTGGACGACGTGGCCCTGCGCGAGATCGACACCCGGTTGACGTACTTGCGCGAGATGCAGGATCGTTGCGCCCGCATCCTGGCGGCGATCGATGAGCAGGGCAGGCTGACGGACGATTTGCAGCGGGCGCTGTTGGCGGCTGCGACCAAACAAGAACTGGAAGATCTGTACCTGCCTTTCAAGCAGAAGCGCCGCACCAGGGGCGAGTTGGCGCGTGAAGCAGGTCTAGAGCCGCTGGCGGACCGGCTGCTGCAGGACCCGACCCTGGTACCACTGGAGCAAGCCCGGGCCTTCATGGTGATATTCGAGGCGCCGGTCGACGCGGCGGACAAACGCCCCGACTTCTCCACCGTGCATGCAGTACTCGACGGCGTGCGCGACATCCTGAGCGAGCGCTGGGCCGAACAGCCGGCGCTGGTGCAGGCACTGCGCGAGTGGTTGTGGGATAGCGGTCAATTCGCCAGCCAGCTGCGCAGCGGCAAGGATGAGCAGAACCCGGACGTGGCCAAGTTCCGCGACTATTTCGATTACCACGAGCCGATCTCGCGCGTGCCTTCGCACCGCGCACTGGCCGTGTTTCGTGGCCGGGCACTGGAAGTACTGGATGTACAGTTGCAGTTACCGCAACCTGAGCCTGCACCGAGCGCGAGCACCGGCGCGTCCAGCGTTCTGGCAGAGATCCGCGTCGGCCAGCATGTCGGCTGGCGCCATCAGGGTCGGGCAGCAGATGACTTCATTGCCAAGTGCGTGACCTGGACCTGGCGCGTCAAGCTCAGCCTGTCAACCGAGCGCGACCT
>Ga0105048_10020579_pt1 | contig 10066 bp, 6 predicted proteins | sample MAT05_FD_78382 | JGI IMG/M metagenome (GOLD analysis project Ga0105048, IMG submission 78382) | Freshwater microbial communities from Lake Fryxell liftoff mats and glacier meltwater in Antarctica - MAT-05 | ecosystem: Environmental > Aquatic > Freshwater > Ice > Liftoff microbial mat | place... | reverse complement strand
TACCACTACTATATTTAGTATTAATTCCGCAGTAATTGCTGGGGCTAGTTTCTCAAATCTGCCTACCCCTGCAAGCCCGATCGCCACCGCAGGTTCATTTACCCTAGCAGGGGCTGCTGCTGCCAGTGGGATTGGAGATTTTGGGACTTTGCCAAGTCTTACTCCAGTAGTTAAAATAGATATAGAAAAAAATACCCCGGCTGCCGCATTACTACCCGGTAGTCCAGTTACTTACACGATCAGAGTGACCAATAGAGGAGATTGTGATATCTCCGGTATTACCTTGAGTGATACTACTACCCCGGCACTAATATCGCCTAGTTTTACTTCGGTGGTTAGGTTAGCAGCCAATGAGACTGCTGCGGGAACTGGTTCAATAAATCCTTCCAGTGGTGCTACTAATATTCCTCCTACCACCTCAGTCAATCTCGGTGTTGGTTCTAGAGTAATTGTGACGCTCACAGGCACTGTTCCAGCGATACCTGGTCCCTACAACTTGACGAATACAATCAGAGCAACTCCACCGCCGGGAATTAACTTTCAGGGAGTCGCACCCGGTCAACCTGTAATTGCCATTGCTACAACTCAAGTCTTAGGTCCAGCAACAATACCGGATTTGGATATGTTAAAAACTGGGTCGGCAAGCTATACTCCCGGTGGCAATATTACTTATAACTTACGAGTTCGTAACATTGGGAATGCGGCTGCAACTACTAGGGTCAGAATTAACGATCCGGCACCACCGGGAGCTACCTTTTTTTCCTTGTCTGGTGCTGTTTGCACTCGAGTGAGTCTGCCTGCGGCTTTTCCTTGTGATATGACTGTGCCTTTTGCTATTGGGGAAACTCGTAATCTCACGGTTACTTTTACTACTCCTACTTCGGGTGGGGTTTTGACGAACACGGCTGAGGTGGAATCTCCCGATGAAAGTAATGCGGCTGTTGATCCAGGAGGGTTACTGCTGCAAAATAATAGGTCTACTTTTGTTTCCACATCACCCGCAGCACCCACAGCACCAGTGGTAGTACCGCCGATCGTACCCCCAGTAGTTGATGTGGCAATTACTATCACTGCTCCCCCTTCAGTACCACCGGGATCGACTTTCACCGTTACCCTCACAGCTAGAAATGTGGGGACAGCCAACGCCGATAATGTGGTAGTTAGCTACGATGTTCCCCCCGGAGTAACTGTAGTTAGTGTACCCACTGGTTGTATTTATAACCCTACAGCCTCCACGATCGTCTGTGCTGCCATTCCTTCCTTTGGCAGGGGGGCAACTGCTAGTTATGACTTTGTATTCAAAGCCCCCGACACCCCTATCACATTGACAGGAATTGCCAGAATTAGTACCACCAGTACAGAACCAAATACCGGTAATAATTCGGCAGCGGCTACAACCACAGTGGCTACGGATGCAACCAATCCTAATCCTAGCTTGCCACCTGGTGTAGTTATCCCACCGGGAACAGTACCTCCAGTAGTTCTCATCCCCTCAGCCTTGGGATCCGCTCTCCAAGCAAATAATCCTCCCGTCAATAATCGAGATGGCACAGAAACAGTAACTTTCACCCTCACTATTACTAATACTGGATCGCAGCCCTTGAGCAATCTTCAGGCAATTCTAGACTTGGTAAAAACTTTTAATGGCACTGAAGGCTTTGTGGTTGTGTCCATCAATAGTTCCGACTTCTTAGTTAACTCGGCATTTAATGGTGCTGACCTCCAAAACCTCCTAGGTACGGGAAATATTATTGCTCCCGGTGCTACGGGGACAATTACCTTTAATGTCCGGGTAACTCCGGGGTTTAATCTCGGCCCCTACTTTGCTAGTGTGACAGTCCGGGGTACGGACTCCAACGGTGTCATCCTAACGGATGTTTCTACGGCGGGGAGTATAACAGATGCCAATGGTAATGGGACTCCTAATGATGATGTTGCCCCAACGCCGATTCAGTTTACGGGTTTACCCAATCTGCGGATTGTGAAGCGCATGACTGGTGCTCAAAGGAATGGAGTTTCCTTGACCAATATCAATTTCAGCACTTTCTTAGATGATCCCAACGATGCTAATGACAACGCTCCCGGTTGGTCTACTCTCTCTCCCGTAGGAGTGGCAAGGATCGCAGAGTCTGGTTTATTACAAAGTGGTGATCATCTGGAATATACGGTCTATTTCCTCTCAGATGGTACAGGAGTGGCAAATAATGCCAGCTTCTGCGATTCTATCCCCGCTGGTTCTACCTTCTTGGCTGATACCTTTGGGGTTGGGAATGGCAGTCTCCTGAGATTAAATAGTTCTGAGACTGCCCAGACTAATACTGCTGATAGCGATCGCACTAGATTTCTCTCGATCCTAACTCCAGCCCCTAGTCCTTGTCCGAGTTCTAATAATCCCAATGGATCGCTCTTGGTTCAAATTCCCAGCCTGAGTAATCGATCGCCCAACAATGTCGGGTTTATCCGCTTCCGGGTCAGAATAGATTAGCTCTAAAGACTAAAATTACCCCTATTCTCAGCCAGTTCTTTGTGAGGACTGGCTTTTTATGATTAAAGGACTTGTATAATTCTGCAAGAGACCTACTGTTGACAAAATAATTAGGGTTTTCCGTATTTGTGCAGAGTTTCTTCTTTGTCCTAAAATAACTAGTGGTTAATAATTGCATAAAAGTTAATTAGTAAATTTTTTTAATCCTAGGTAAAAACCTTGCTATCCTCCCTTATTGCTGACTTTCAAATCATCTTTGAACGGGATCCTGCTGCCCGTAACTGGCTCGAAGTTTTATTTTGCTATCCCGGATTTCAAGCTCTAGTCTGTCATCGCTTTGCTCACTGGCTCTACAAAATAGGGTTGCCCTTCATTCCCCGCCTAATTTCCCACCTTGCTCGGTTTATTACAGGTATAGAAATTCATCCCGGAGCGGCGATCGGCAAAAGTGTTTTTATCGATCATGGGATGGGAGTGGTAATTGGAGAGGCGGCTATTATTGGGGGTTTTACCTTGATCTATCAAGGTGTCACCTTAGGAGGTACCGGTAAAGAAAGTGGAAAACGCCACCCTACCTTAGGGGAAAATGTGGTAGTAGGGGCGGGAGCCAAAGTGTTAGGAAATATTTCGATCGGCCATAGGGTACGGATCGGAGCAGGATCGGTGGTGTTGCGAGATGTTCCGGCAGATTGCACGGTGGTAGGGATTCCGGGGCGGATTGTCTATCGATCTGGAGTTAAAGTAAGTCCGCTAGAGCATGGCAGTTTGCCCGATTCTGAGGCTGTAGCAATCCGCGCCTTGGTCGATCGCCTAGAATCTCTAGAAGCCCAAGTCCAAGCTCTGAATCAAAAGCAACCCAGTTCCCTCTCAACGGAAGCTGCCTTCGCTGCCAAGGTTTTAGAACTAGCCCAAGCAGGAGAAAGTTGCCGTTTGCGAGATAAGGTAATCCAAGAATTTCTGGATGGGGCAGGAATTTAAGCGCAGAGCTTTTCTGGCTATCAATAGGGCGGTATGATTGAAGAGTAGTTGCCAGAAATCTATCAGTAACCAATCTGCAAAAAAAAACCAATCTAGAAGATAGAGGTGAAGATATGGCGATCGCTACAGTGAACCCTACTACTGGAGAAGTATTAAAAACCTATAGCCCTATGACTGGGGGCATGGTGCAGCAAATTGTCGATCGCGCCCAAACTGGTTTTGAGCAGTACCGCCACACTACCCTTGCCCAGAGGTCTGCATGGTTACATCAAGTAGCAGATATTTTAGAAGCTGATCGCTTCCAATGGGGCAAGTTGATCACCCTAGAAATGGGTAAGACCCTGAAAAGTGCGATCGCCGAAGTAGAGAAATGCGCCCTAGTTTGTCGCTACTACGCTGACCATGCAGAAGAATTTTTAGGGGATTTTGCGATCGCCACCGATGCTCAATCTAGCTTTCTGCGCTACCAACCCCTAGGGATTATCTTGGCAGTCATGCCTTGGAACTTTCCCTTCTGGCAAGTATTTCGCTTTGTAGCTCCGACCGTGATGGTGGGGAACGTCGGACTCCTCAAACATGCTTCTAACGTCCCCCAGTGCGCCTTGGCAATTCAGGAAATTATGGAAAGGGCAGGATTTCCTGTCGGTGTATGCCAAACTCTTTTAGTAGAAGGGGCACAGGTTTTACCTTTGCTGGAGGATTCCCGCATTAAGGGGGCAACCTTGACGGGTAGTGAACCAGCCGGAGCAGCCCTAGCCGCAGCAGCAGGGAAGAATCTGAAAAAAACTGTTTTGGAATTGGGGGGTAGTGATCCCTTCATTGTGTTGCCTAGTGCCGATCTAGATACGGCAGTTAAGGCAGCGGTGACAGCCAGATTAATTAGTAATGGGCAGTCTTGCATTGCGGCTAAAAGGTTTATTTTGGTGGGGGCGATCGCTGAACCTTTCCTAGAGAAATTTGTTGCCCAGTTCCAAGCTCTCCGAGTCGGCGATCCCTGCTTAGAAACCACCGATGTCGGTCCTTTAGCTACCCCAGCCATAGTGGCAGACCTAGAATCCCAAGTTAAAAAGTGTCTAGCTATGGGAGCTACAGCTTTAGTAGGAGGGAATTTAGCCAACGATCAACCCGGTAATTTTTATCCCCCCACAATCCTCACTAACCTGCCCCCCGGCTGTCCGGCTTATCAAGAAGAGTTTTTTGGCCCCGTAGCCTTAGTATTTTCTGTGGCAAACCTAGATGAGGCGATCGCCCTTGCCAATAGTACGGCTTTTGGTTTGGGAGCTAGTGCTTGGACAGAGGATTTAGAAGAACAGCATCGCCTTGTGGAAGAACTAGAAGCAGGGAGCATATTTATTAATTCGATCGTCAAATCCGATCCTCGTTTACCCTTTGGCGGCATCAAAACCTCCGGCTATGGCAGGGAGTTGAGCTACCACGGTTTATTAGAGTTTGCCAATATCAAAACTGTCTGGGTGCAGTAGTCTAGTTTTTTAGATTTATATTAATAAACCTGATTCAACAACTACCAAAAATCATGAATACAGCCGAATTACTAGTTAAATGTCTGGAAAATGAAGGTGTTGAGTATATCTTTGGGCTACCGGGAGAAGAGAATCTCCACATTCTTGAAGCCCTGAAAGATTCCACTATCCAGTTCATCACCACCCGTCACGAGCAGGGTGCGGCGTTTATGGCGGATGTCTACGGTAGATTAACCGGAAAAGCTGGAGTGTGTCTCTCTACCTTGGGTCCCGGAGCAACAAACCTGATGACCGGCGTGGCGGATGCGAACCTTGATGGTGCGCCCTTGGTGGCGATTACTGGCCAAGTAGGTACCGATCGGATGCATATTGAATCTCATCAATACTTAGACCTAGTTGCTATGTTTGCTCCGGTGACTAAATGGAATGCCCAGATCGTCCGCCCTAGTAATACTTCAGAAATTGTCCGTAAGGCTTTTAAGATCGCCCAAGCAGAAAAACCGGGAGCAGTGCATATTGACCTGCCAGAAAATATCGCCGCTATGGAAGTAGCTGGGCTGCCCTTGCATTCCAATAATCAAGATAAAACCTATGCTTCTTTTCGGAGTATTGAAGAAGCAGCGATCGCTATTTCTGGGGCGAAGAATCCTCTGATTTTGGTGGGAAATGGAACGATCCGCGATCGCGCCAGTGAGGCAGTAACCGAATTTGCTTCCCGGTTGAAGATTCCCGTTGTCAACACTTTTATGGGCAAGGGGATAATTCCCTACACCCATCCCCTGGCGTTGTGGGCGATCGGTATGCAGCAGCGAGATTTTATTAACTGTGCTTTTGAAGAATCGGATCTAGTAATTGCCATTGGTTACGATTTGATTGAATATTCCCCCAAGAAATGGAACCCCACAGGAAATACCCCCGTTGTGCATATTGGGGTCAATCCAGCAGAAGTTGATAGCAGTTATATTCCCCTAGTGGAAGTGGTAGGCGCAATTGGAGATTCGTTGCTAGAAATTTTGCAAAGAGCCGATCGCCAAGGCAAACCCGATCCCCATGGGATCGCTCTTAAAGAGGATATTCGGGCAGACTACGAAGAATACGCCAATGACACTGGCTTCCCCATCAAACCCCAAAAACTCATCTACGATCTCCGACAAGTTCTAAATGCCGAAGACATCGTTATCTCTGATGTGGGGGCGCACAAAATGTGGATGGCGCGTCACTATCACTGCGATCGCCCTAATACCTGTTTAATCTCCAATGGTTTTGCCGCTATGGGGATCGCCATGCCGGGAGCAGTGGCTGCCAAGTTGGTCTATCCCGATCGTAAAGTAGTTGCGGTGGTAGGGGACGGAGGATTTATGATGAACTGCCAAGAACTGGAAACTGCCCTGCGGGTAGGCACTCCCTTTGTAACGATAATTTTCAACGATGGGGGCTATGGTTTAATCGAGTGGAAACAACAAAACCATTTTGGCTCCTCGGCTTTTGTCCACTTTGGCAACCCAGATTTTGTTAAATTTGCTGAAAGTATGGGCTTAAAAGGCTATCGCATTACTAGTGCCGCAGATTTGATTCCTACCCTCAAAATGGCTCTAGAGCAGGATGTGCCAGCAGTCATCGATTGTCCGATCGACTATAGAGAAAACCTCAAGCTCAGTCAGAAATCTGGTGAGCTAAGTTGCAAAATCTAACATCAGTTACCAGTTACCAGTTAGGAGATTTCCGACAATCAAAATACCCAGCAAAAGGTACTAGTTGGACTTACCCCCTTTAATTCCCCCTTGCAAAGGGTGAAGATCGGAAATCCTGTTCCCTCCCCTTGGCAAGGGGAGGGCTAGGGTGGGGTAAATTCTTTTCACAAAATCTCCTTATCAGTTTTGTTCACTGTTCACTGTTCATAGCTGTAAGCCCTGCGAGGTCAAGTATCTGAGGAATTAGGTCTTCTCGTCTAACTGCCATCATATGGACTCCTTGACAGAGTTGTTGCGCCATTTTCACCTGCTCGGCAGCAATAATTATCCCTTCTTGCAAAGGGTCTTGAGCTTGAGCAAGACGCTGGATAATTTCCGGAGGAATTTCTACCCCCGGCACATTGCGGTTAATAAACTCCGCATTTTTGGCAGATTTCAACAGGAAAATCCCGGCTAGGATTGGCTTGTTGCACCCGGCAGCAATGTGATCCATAAATTTAGCTAGGCGATCGAAATCTGTAATTAGTTGGCTCTGGAAAAACTGCGCTCCGGCGGCAAGTTTGCGATCGAACCTTTTTTGCAACCCAGACCAACTCCCGGATTGAGGATCTACCGCTGCTCCGGCAAAGAGGTTAAGCTGACCATCCGGCAAGGGTTTTTCTTGGGCATCAAAGCCCCGATTTAGCTTCTCAATCACCTGCAACAACCGCACTGATTCCAGATCAAATACCGACTTTGCCTCTGGATGATCGCCCGCTTTTACCGGATCGCCCGTGATCGCCAAAATATTGTGAATCCCCAAGGCATGAGCACCCATGAGATCTGCTTGCAGCCCGATCCGGTTGCGATCGCGGCACGCTACCTGACAAATGGGTTCTACCCCTTCTCGGAGCAAAAACACTGAAGCCACCAAAGGACTCATCCGCAACACCGCCCGACTCCCATCAGTAATATTCACCCCATGCACTCGCCCCTTAAGTAACTTCGCCATCTCCACCATATGGCTCGGATCGCCCCCTTTCGGCGGCGCAACTTCAGCAGTGACAATAAATTCTTGATTTTTGATTGCTTCTTGAAAAATACTCATTTACTTCCTTGAAAACCCCAACGCATCTCTTACCGTCACCAACGTCTCCCCCGCGATCGCCTCGGCTTTCTCTCTACCTTGTTTTAAGACAGATTCTAGATAGCCTTGCTCTGCCATAATTTCTTGATACTTGGCTTGGATGGGTTGGAGATGGGCGATCGCTGCCTCGGTAAGCAGGGGCTTAAATTGTCCCCAGCCTAATTCTGCACATTCTACAGCTACAACTTCTTTAGGTTTCCCCGTCATTAAACTGTAGAGAGAGAGGAGATTATGGCATTCTGGGCGATCGAGATCATCAAAAACCATACCCCGCACAGTATCAGTTTTGCAACGCTTGATCTTATTCTGGATCGCTTCAGGGGTATCCAAGAGACTAAGGCGGCTGAGGTCTGAAGGGTCGGATTTAGACATTTTCTTCGTTCCGTCCGTCAAGCTCATCACCCTTGCACCTTCCTTACGGATCATGGGTTCCGGCAATTTCAGGATAGTTTTTCCCTTGCCAAACTGATGATTAAATCTCACCGCAATATCCCGGGTTAATTCTAAATGCTGCTTTTGATCTTCTCCCACCGGAACTTTATCTGCTTGGTATAAAAGAATATCCGCCGCCATCAGCACGGGGTAATCTAGCAAGCCTGTATTCACGTTCTGCCCTTGCTTAATGGCTTTCTCTTTGAATTGGATCATGTCTTCGAGCCAATTAATCGGGGTGATGCAATTCAGCAGCCAAGCGAGTTCACTATGGGCAGAAACGTGGGACTGGATAAAGATGGTGCAGTGCTCTAGGTCAAGCCCACTAGCAAGGTAGAGGGCGGCGATCGCATAACTATCGATTGCTAAACTTTCTGGGTTGTGGGGAGCAGTAATGGCGTGGAGATCTACTACACAAAAATAGTTTTCAAACTGGCTTTGGGTTTCTACCCAGTTGCGAATTGCCCCCAAATAATTCCCCAAATGCAAGTTACCCGTCGGCTGAATCCCCGAAAATACCCGTTGCTTGACCATGACCAGAAGTTTTAAAACTTAGTAATATTTTTTAATCGTTTCCTCAGTTTGCCACAAAACGACCTAGGGATTATCTTAAGTTGAAGCCAAGGTCAGTCTTACGCCCTCATTTTTGCCTAGAAAAATCACCATTAATCTCATCATTAATCCATATGGGCATAGCGCGTAAACAGAAAATCTAGGGCGTGATTACGCAGGTCGTAGTAGCGGGGGTCTTCCATAATTTGCGATCGATTCCGGGGACGAGCAAAGGGAATTTCTAAGATTTCACCAATAGTAGCGGCGGGACCGTTGGTCATCATCACTACGCGATCGCTCAAGAACAGAGCTTCGTCAATATCGTGAGTAATCATCAGCACCGTTACTTGGTTGTCTCTCCAAATACTGAGGAGTTCTTCTTGGAGATCCTCCCTGGTCATGGGATCCAAGGCTCCAAAAGGTTCATCCAGAATTAAAACTTGAGGACAGATTGCCAAAGCCCGGGCGATCGCGACCCGTTGTTTCATCCCGCCAGAAAGCTGACCCGGCTTTTTGTTCATGGCTTCATCCAAGCCCACCAGACTTAGATAATGCTTGGCAATTTCTATTTGTTCTTTCTTAGATTTTTGGTTGTAAACCGATTTCACCCCTAGAAATACGTTCTCAAACGCAGTTTTCCAAGGTAAGAGAGAATAGTTCTGAAATACCACCATGCGATCGGGTCCCGGCTTGGTGATAACTCCCGTGGGTAAGCGCACTTCCCCCGTTGTGGCTTGAGAAAATCCGGCCACTAAGTTTAAGAGGGTAGATTTTCCACAGCCAGAGTGACCGATCAGGCAGACAAATTCTCCTTCCCGAATACTGAGGTTGACATCTTCTAAGACTATGTATTCTCCTTTAGGGGTGGGATAAACCTTAGAAATATTCTCCATAGTCAAAAAAGGAGTGGGAAGAGGAATTGAAGAACTAGTTTTCGAGTCTACAATTTGCATAGGTTTTGATTAGGGATAAGGGTACAAGGGGGGTATTGGGGTCGAAAACAACTCCGTCAAAGAGTTTGAAAGACGATCGCTCTCTTTCTTGGTCAGAAAATTCTAGGCTACGAGCTGCCTCACTGAATACACCAATTTGACAAAGCTCATCAAGAATTTCTACCCAGTTTTTGGGAAACTCAACCATGCCCCACCGAGCCATTTGAGTCATTACCCAGAGCATTTCTGTACGATCGGGACAGTTAGCTTTATTAACATAAAACTGCATGAATCGAGGCAGAAGAGCTGGAGTTTCGCCGTTACCGTAGTCGTAGGGGTCAATAAAGCCCGGACGGATATACTCAGGAGCTAAACCTAAGTATTGGGGT
>Ga0105048_10020577_pt1 | contig 10066 bp, 8 predicted proteins | sample MAT05_FD_78382 | JGI IMG/M metagenome (GOLD analysis project Ga0105048, IMG submission 78382) | Freshwater microbial communities from Lake Fryxell liftoff mats and glacier meltwater in Antarctica - MAT-05 | ecosystem: Environmental > Aquatic > Freshwater > Ice > Liftoff microbial mat | place... | reverse complement strand
GCGCGCTATCCCAATCTGACGATTAAGTTGCCGGCCTTTGGCGAATTCTGTGCGTTACCCCACCCTTTCGCCCAGATTCCGCCACTGGCCGAAATGACGATTGACGCCTTTGGGCCACAGCGGGTCATGTGGGGCAGCGACTGGCCGCCCGTCAGCTCGCGCGAGGGCTATGCCAACGCGCTGCATTTTCCCCTGAACTATCTCGCCAGTCTGAGTGACGACGACAAAGCCTGGATCTTTGGGCGCACTGCCCAGCGGGTTTGGCGCTTATGAGTGGTATCTCACAGCCTTTGCATAGTAACAAAATAGGACAGCTTTGTGAGAAACAAATGTTCGCTTACTGGTACAATTGGCACATGAACTGCTATAATAGGCCTATATCTTGCCTTTGATAACAGAAACACAGTCATTTTTTGACGACCAGAGATCCATAATGTCTACTATCAACACCACAGTTCCATTGAAAGCTTCGGTTCTCGAACGGTTACAGGATATTTACGAAGAAATTCGTCAAACTTACCTAAAGTATGACTATCCCTGGGTCATCGGCTATAGCGGCGGTAAAGATTCAACCACAACCTTACAACTCATTTGGTATGCATTGGAGCAGTTGCCAGCAGAACAACGTACAAAGCCGGTTTACGTGATTTCAACTGACACATTGGTTGAAACGCCCATCATTGTAGATCACACAATTGAAACTGTGCGCCTGATCAACCAAGAAGCGAAGCGGCAAAATTTGCCATTCGTGGCACAAAAGCTCTCACCAATCCTTGATGATACATTTTGGGTTAATTTGTTGGGTCGCGGCTATCCGGCACCCAACAGTGGTTTTCGTTGGTGTACCGAAAGACTCAAGATTAATCCATCGAATCGCTTCATCCTGAGCAAAGTCGCTGAACATGGTGAAGTGATTTTGGTTTTGGGTAGCCGGCGCGGGGAAAGTTCTACACGTGACCAAGTAATAAACATGCATCGCATTACCGGCCAAAAATTGGCGCGGCATGGGCAACTACCCGGTGCATGGGTTTATATGCCGATTGAGAATTTTACGACGGATGATATTTGGACCTATCTGATTCAGGTAAAATCACCTTGGGGTGGGGATAATCGCCAATTGTCCGCGCTTTATCGCTCGGCCCAAGATGGAGAATGTCCACTAGTCGTAGACACAACAACACCATCCTGTGGGGGCAGCCGCTTTGGTTGCTGGGTCTGTACCGTGGTGCAGCGCGATAAATCCATGGAAGCAATGATTGACGCTGGCGAGGATTGGATGATCCCCTTGCTGGACTACCGTGACTGGCTCTCTTCTACGCAAAATCCTGATGTTAAGCATGCGCAAAGAGAGTTTAAAGGGCGCGATGGTCGGATTAAAATTACGGAGGATGGCCGCCTACGCTATCGGACTTATACACTCGAATTCTCAAAGGAAATGTTACACCGTTTGTTGAAAGCGCAATGTGAGATACAGGCACATGACCCAGAATTCATGTTAATCAGCACGGATGAACTGCGTGCCATTCGCCGCATTTGGCTCACGGAACGTCAGGACTGGCAAGATTCATTGCCCGCCCTCTATACAGAGATGACAAAGCGCACGCTCGTTTGGGAGCAAAATGACGCTTATACACCCGGGCAAGTGGAAGCTGAGCTCATCTATGAATTAGGCACTGAATATGATGTACCACCACAACTATTACAGAAATTATTAGATGCAGAATGGCAGAATCAAGGTATGCGCCGCCGCACATCAATTCATAAAAGCATTGAGAAGATTTTCAACGAAGATTGGCGTACACGTGAAGAAATTCAGCTTGTTATGCAAGAACGGCAGGAGGAGTACAATTCAGGAAATGCAGGCGAAACACGATGATCCTGCGTAAAGTCAAGCTCACAAACTTTGGTATTTACCGGGGTGAGCAAGAATTTGATCTATTACCATCGCCGACTGCCCAATTTAATCGGCCAATTATTTTTGTGCGTGGTAAAAATGGCGTCGGCAAGAGTACATTGGTTACAGCTATGCGCTTGTGTTTGCATGGTCCGCTAGCACTTGATAATCGCATCACGCAGCAAGATTTTGATGACTTCCTGCTCCGACAAATTCATCGTCACCCAGATGGCGGCGATCAGCCGACTGAAGCCAGCGTCGAGGTACAGTTCGATCATGTTAACCTAGGCAAGAAGATCACCTATCGGGTTGTACGTTCGTGGAGCAGAAAGGGAAATCGGGTTGCCAAGCAATTAGCGATCTGGGGCAATGAAGAGTCCCTAGCTGATACTGGGATCGAACAGAACGAAGTATGGCTACGCGAATTGGTGCCACCTGGCATCTTAAATCTTTTTTTCTTCGATGGAGAAAAGATTCAGACGCTCGCCGAAGATACCGACCACAGCCACTTATTACTGGCTGAAACGGTACGAAATTTATTGGGGTTAGATACAGTAGAGCAGTTGAGCAAAGATTTGGATTTGTATATTGCTCGCCAACGCACGCATAGTCAGGTTCTGCATCTACAAACAGAATTGGAAATGCTGCTTGCAGAAACCACTACACTGGAAGAGCAATTAGTTGAGCTTGGTCAACAACAGCTCAAAGTAGAAGCCAAAATCTCGGAAAGTCAGGCTTTGATTGCCAGCCAAGAAAGACGAATTTCTGCCCAGGGTGGTAAATTCGCTGCTGAACGAGAAGCGCGATTCGCTCAACGCCGAGCACTGGAAACAGAGATCGAAGCCTTGCGACGACAGGCCAGCGATTTTTGTAGCAATCTGTTGCCATTTGCCATTACGCCTAAAATGCTTCAGGCAGTCTCTACTCGCTTGGAGCGTGAACATGAAATTATCCAGGAACAAGTAGCACAGCAAGCGCTTGAACGACGACTTACCCGGCTGGAAGAGCGCTTAGTCAGCACCGATTTCTGGTCTTTCTTTGAAGGAAAAGTAGATACCCAGCTTCAACAAACACTTTTAACGCAGATTACGACTGAACTGCACACAGCATCAGCATCACCAGTATCTTCAGCCGATGCATTGCTCTTCCATGTTTCTGATAAGGAACGTAGTCTGCTGCAAAGTTGGATCGGACAGGCGCTGGATGAAACGCCGCAACACTTTAGTCAATTGATTGGTATGCTAAACGCTTGTGAAGCGCAATTAACACAAATCGAAGATTTGTTGGCACGCACGCCAAGCATAGAGAGTATTGAGCCGCTCCTTGCTTACCTGAATCAGCTACATCACCAATTGGGTGGACTAGAATATGAGTACAAGCAGTTGTGTTCCAGACAGCAACGGTTGACGATTCGTAAAGACCAAGTGCTGCTGCAACGACAGCGTATTCGTAGCCAGATTGATGAACACGAAAAAGAAACGAGCCGGATCTTTCTAGCTTCTAAGGCACAAAAGGTGCTGGAAGCCTATCAAGCCCGCGTAACAGCGAGTAAAATCACTCACCTGGAAACATTGCTGGCAAACCGTTTTAACCAGCTTTGCCGCAAAAAGAACTTTCTAGAACGTGTGCAGATCGATCCGCAGACCTTCCAAACCTCGCTTTTTCGATTCGGCAAAACGTTCAGCCGGAAACAACTTTCGGCGGGCGAAAATCAACTCTTTGCTTACTAATATTTAAAAATCATTCTCTAATCGATCTCTAGTTCATCACGAAGCAATTGATCTGTTGTAACTCGAAAAAAATCAGCTAGCTTAACTAATAATTCCACTGAAGGATAGCTTCGTCCACTCTCCATATCAGCGATATGGCTATGAGATTTCATCTCTAAGATACTAGCCAATTGACGTGTTGTTAGGTCGCGCGTCTGGCGTAACTGCCGCAATTTCTCGCCAAATCGTTTCATGCAGCAAGCCCTACAATTTGGACAGATATCAATTTGTTCGATTTAAACGAACAAATTTGACAGTAAAACCACACTATGTTACGATGTTTGTACGCTAAAAACGTACAAGTATCGTACTTATCAATCATCTTTACATGTTTACTGAAAGGAAAGCTGATGAGCACTATTACACCACAAGAAATACTAAATCAATGGAAGTTGGAACAAATCCCAGTCGAAATGGCAATGGGTCATGTATTACAAAATCTTATCCAACAACAAACCATACTAGATTCCCTTACTCTTACCGTCAGCAAGCTCAGTGCCCAATCTGGTAACCTACTGCCCCATACCAACTCACTGTCTGTCGAAAAAACAAACAGAAAAACACGCTCATGACCTGAGCATTAAGATTTCAGCGCGCGAAGATACCTACGTTATTCTAGCCAATACATAGGCTATCTATCTTACTCGTTCCTAACAATTTCAGCAAGAGTTATGGGTTATCCATTTAGCTTAGTCAGCTCGCGCTCATAGTTAGTAGACATAGTGAGCAAAAATGACTGACTCGATAATACAAGATACCCACTCTCTTATCTGTCACTATGAAAATAGAATAACCGACTCTCTCTAATGAGTAATATCATGAAAAATCAACAGAGTTTCTTTGATAATATGAGCACTACACTTGATGATTCGATAGAAATGAGTCTAGCGAGTCTAGCCGCTTATGGCCATCGATACCGCCACTGGTGTGTAGCATATAGTGGTGGCAAAGACTCATCTGCTACGGTAACCTTCGTGGCTTGGGCAATCAAAAACAAACTTGTACCAGTTCCAGAATCTTTACATGTACTCTATGCGGATACGCGCCTAGAACTAGTTCCACTCCAACAGACCGCAGTACGATTGTTATCAGAATTATGCAGCGAAGGAATTGACGCCAAAGTTGTTATGCCCAAACTAGATGATCGTTTTTTTGTCTATATGCTCGGTTATGGCGTGCCGCCTTCATCAAATTCATTTCGTTGGTGCACACCACAACTGAAAATAGAGCCGATGGCGGCAGAGATGTATCAGATTGCTTGTGATGCTAGTTATGGCGAAATGATATGGAGTAGACGTTATCAGAAATTCCAATACACAGGTTTTGGGAAAGAAAAGATTTTGACCATAACCGGTGTACGGCTAGGCGAAAGTGCAGAGCGTGACACTCGTATAGCCATTTCATGTTCAAAAGATTCGGGCGAGTGTGGACAGGGTTGGATGCAGACACAAGCACCCAAGTCGGTTACCGATACACTGGCACCACTCTTGCACTGGCGACTATGTCACATATACGACTGGCTCTATTTCGATGAAAGACACGGTTACGATGTTTTGGCCATTGCTGACATTTACGGTGAAGAAGATGTACGGACAGGATGTATGGGGTGCCCGCTCACTAGCCATGACACGGCGCTAGAACGTCTGATAAAACGTTCCCAATGGCAACATCTAACTCCATTACTTGAATTGAAGCCGCTTTATCAAGAATTGAAATTAGCCAGAAACCGCTTACGTAAATCTGACCCAGAAGTGCGAAAAGATGGAAAAGTTAGTACGAATGTACAACGACTTGGGCCGCTTACAATGAAAGCACGAGCCTATGGTCTGGCATGCGTATTGGAGATTCAACGACGGGCCGGAGTAGATTTAATCAATTCCGATGAAGAATTAAGGATACGCCAATTATGGACAGACAATGCATGGCCGAGAAAATGGAATGGAACTGAAATCACTGGTGATGTGATGATTGATGCTCTGACAGTTACTGCGCTAGGGGATATAGTCAGACAGCCATTACTATTCCAATCCCCGATTAGCTAGGTTCTATGTTGACTTAGCGTATACGGAAAACCTTTTCTCTATGCCATTGCACAGACTCAAGATATGGCCATAAGATTTCATCCGATGGCCCGATAAGCTTCCTATCTGCGATAGTCAATAAATGTCCTGGTATATTCTCATTGGCAGACAATTGAGGCGACAACCGGATCAAGTAGCTGTCAGTGATTCCTACTAAACCTTCATCAAATGTCCAATGACATAAGGGACAGAGAGCTAAGCCATTTCTCGGATCATCGTTCTTACTTTTGCTCCAGGGGATAATATGTGCCGCAGCGATAGCTGTATGTCCATCTGCTGTTACTATACGTACGCCACATAAAGCACATCTGTGATTATAAGTTTTCACAATAGCTCGCCGAAAACCTTGGTCACGCACTTCCTGACTGGCAACAATACTAAAATCAAGAGGCGATTCTTTTATATGTTTGCTCTTTGCCTCAAAGAGCAAATTTTCACTATATCTGTAGGAATCCACATTAATCACTGCTTGAGCCAACAACTTATCATGTAGTTCATTTGCGAAATATGTTTCTACCAACACACGACGAAGTACATTGCGTGCATCTTCAGTACATATAAGAGCAAACAATTCATCATCCAACTTTGCCCCGAAAATAGTCTCATTAAGTACTGTCACAGAGTGGATGCGCGCAACAGATTCTAAAAACAGTTCCTTACCAAGTCGTGGAATAAGATACCAAAATCCTTCACTCCGTAAGTGAAAAAATGGCATGGCAATATTCCCATAAAGCCTATCTTGCGGTGTTATCTTAGACCAATATATCGAGAACAGTTCTCCAAGGTCTTCAGATAGCTCAATTAAATTTGACTTTATGCTACCTTCTGCAAATAAATCGAGGAGTGCGAGTAGAAGGAGAGGTTTATGTGGCGCGCGGTAATTTGTTTCCTCACTCCAACGACTTTTGCTTTTATCAGTATTCAGATTAGCAAATTTGTTTACATAGGCTGTAAGCATTTTTGACTTTCGCGGAATATAAACTGTTCACCGCAGATAATTTGAGGTGACCGGTTGATAGTAACTGCCAATCACTTCTCGATTAAAATTGGGACCAGTCAAGCGTACAACATCATCAATTTGGCCTGGTGCGCAGTAGAATAAAGTGTGTTCCACATAGTTTACTTGATCGAGCAATTCCGACAAAACCGTAAGTTTGTTGCTGGCTCTATTCAAGAGCATTGCGCGCCGCATTAGCAACGTTTTCAGCGCCTCCTGTTTGTCTAGATTATCTTGATGGCGCAAACGTGCAATTTTAATCGACAACGCTTCGTACTTTTCCATCTCTTCATCGGTTAGCGCCACCAAGTGCGGATAGTAATAATAAGGAGTCAGGCTCACGCCAATCGCATCTGCTAAGGAGAGCGCAAAGACAGTTGTACCAAAATAAGCGCGCAGGGCCGCCGTCCCAATGTCATCAAACCAGCGATCGGGTGTGGCGGAAAGAGCCAAGCGGAAGGGGATGTGTTGTGGATAATGGTGGCGGCTGTGCTCGGCACCCAAATGGTGCGCTTCATCGGCAATTATCAGAGAGGGCACGTTTAGGCGCGCTAGACTGGCTTGAAAATCAGGGCTGGCAAAGGTCGTGTGGGTTGTGATCACCGAAATAAAGTTACAATAGCCGCCGTTAAAATCTAAAATCTCATGATTCCAATCATCCAGCCAGCTTGCTTTACTTTGATAGGCAAGAATGGGGCGAAAACCAAAAGTAGCTGCTTCTGTCTGCCACTGGTCCACTAGATGTTGATAAGGTACGGTTATGATGACAGCTAGGTGGTGTTCCCGTTCAAATAAGCGCGTAGCAGCGGCTAATGCGGTAATTGTTTTGCCAGTGCCAGTCGCCATTTCAAATAACCCTTGAGCGCCATGTTCAAACCAGGCGTTGATGGCCTGCTCTTGATAATCGCGCAGGATAACATTTTCGGGCAAATAAGGATGAGTTTCCGTGTAGGGAACACGCATTTCGCGCAACCGGCGTAGTTTGACCCATTCCGGTTCAGGGTAGGGACGCTCGTCTTGGCGTAGCTGCACGATTTGTTCGCGCGCCGATTCGGGCAAATCGTACACCTGGACATTTGGATCTTGGTCACGCCACAGTCGTTCAAAGCGCTGGATGTCGGCCTGGACTAGCGGGGCAAAGGCAGGTTCCCAAGCCCGAAAAATTTTGATCGATTCATAATTGCGTGTGCCTTGGATACTCTCATTATAAGAACCGTTGAACGAGACTTGATACCCCTCGCCATCGGTGAAAATACCGAATTTATCATGGAAATCACCGCCAGTTAATTTGTTCGTGGGTAAGGCCAGCTTAAAATCCAGGATACCATCGGCCACCATCCAGGCCATGGCAGAAAGCGTATCTTTTTCGAGGGCGTGTTCCAAATCCCTGATATTTTTGGCAATTGCTACCCGCAAGATTGGATCATAGCGCGCCTGATCACCCGCTTGCAAGGCTTCCCAATCGGCTTCACTCAAAATTGGGCTTGTCACCCAACGTGCGCGTCCACCATTCGCCGCAAACTGAATCATGCCCTTAGCCGTAATGCGTAACCAGCCAGAACTAAAGTAGCCCACGCCGCGATCATAATAGACAGATGTAGATAGTGCAGGCACAAAGAAGTCGGCGATTAAATCGGACGAAGAGGTATCGAGAATAGGGGGAAAAACCAGTCTAGATAAGGTCATTATTTCTTGTCACGATTTTATGATGCTTATGCTTATGGGGTACACGGTATCAAATTATTCTATTTTATCAGATAAATCGACATATCCGAAGTTCTCTCCATTGTCTTGTGTTTCCATAATAATATCGTTACCTGGAATTTGAGATAGATATTAGGAAAATGAAAATCTATTACCAATTAAAAATCGACCAAATTTTGCATGGTTAGCAAGAATTTCATGGACAAGTTACCAATGATATAATTGTCTTATCCTTGACATTACCAGATAGAGAGTGAAGTGCATGCAACCGGAAAGCACGACTACGTCCGAAAACGAAGCACATTTGCCTTCTCCCCAATCACCCAGCGGCCAACGGCAGGCCCAGAAACGGGTCGCGATTGGCTTGTCGTCACGCCGCCCTACGGCGCGCGCCGTGGTCCAACGCCCACCACGCACGGGGTTGGCACGCTGGCAACAATGGGCGATTGCGGGCTTGGTGGGGGCCTTGATGCTGGCGACCGTGCTTTTGGTCGTGGCCAAAGCATCGGGTGCCGCAACGGCCTGGCCACAGGTACAGAGTCAACTGACATCCTGGCTGACTGGCCAACCCCTCCCCAACGCGCCGGATCTGTCGGCGCCTATTCCTGGTTATCGCCTGCGCCTGGAAGAAACGTTTGCAAGGACAACGCGCCTTGTTGCCGCCAATCAACAAACGGGCCAGTGGACAACCGAGATTTTACCCGATCAAGGCGTTTATCGCTTTCAATTGTGGCCGGGGCGTCTCTTCTGGAGCACTTTGGCGGTCGAGGATCTGGCCACCTATTGGTTGGAAGCCAGTTTTACAATTGTCGATGTGATGCCCGAGGGTTATACCGGTTTTCTAGGGCGCTATCAGGACACCGAAAACTTTTATCTCTTTGCGATCAACGGCGCGGCCAACTATCAGGTGCTGCTTTGGCAAAGCGGCCAGTTGACCACGTTACAAGCCTGGACGCCCGGTACAGCGATCAACCCTGCCGGCTCGGAAAATGTGTTGGCAATCGAAGATGATGGCCAAGGGTTGCGCTTCTATGCCAATGAGCAAAGGCTCTTTACGGTGCCAACCCCAGTGCTACCAATCGGTGCCACCGGCCTTGTGGGCGGCGCGGGCGAACAGAAGATGGCGGAGATAAGTGTAGACTGGTTGCGCCTCTATACGCGTCCTCAGTGAGAAGGAAACGCCCATGTCGAGTCATGCATTGCTTGCGCCGCTGCTCAGCGCCATTGCCGCCAACGATGATCAACGGGCAGAAACGCTGGTCTTGCAATTGACCGCCGATGCCGAACCCGCCTTGCGTCAGTTGTGGCAAGTGGGCACGCTCGATCAGCGCTGGTGGGCGATCCGAGCGTTGGCCCACTGTGGCACAGCGCAAGCCGTTCCCACACTCGTAGCGGCGCTAGCGGATGCGGATGCTACGCTGCGCACGGTGGCCGCATTGGCGCTGGGGACCCTCTACCCGCGGCTGGGTGATACAATCGCACCACATCTGACAGAGCTTGCCGCGCGCCTGGCCGATCCAGATGGTATGGTGCGCCAGACTGCCGCGGATGCATTGGTACAATGTGGTGATGGGGCAATCGCAGCCTTGGTGAATGTATTACGTGCTAGTGATCAGGAAGG
>Ga0105048_10020572_pt1 | contig 10067 bp, 14 predicted proteins | sample MAT05_FD_78382 | JGI IMG/M metagenome (GOLD analysis project Ga0105048, IMG submission 78382) | Freshwater microbial communities from Lake Fryxell liftoff mats and glacier meltwater in Antarctica - MAT-05 | ecosystem: Environmental > Aquatic > Freshwater > Ice > Liftoff microbial mat | place... | reverse complement strand
GTGGCGCTCCTTCGGATCGAATGGGCGATTGTCATTCGTTGGCTACACGAGGGACAGCTACGGGAGCGCGGTCGGCGATTGCACGGTGCGGTGTTTTCGTACGTCGACAACCGAGCTTGTGTCGACCGTGACCAGCGACGCCAACGGTTTTTACCAGGCAACTTCTCCCTACGGAGACGCGCATTTTTTGACGGTGCACAAAGCCGGAACGCCTAGCATCGCTGGCGCAAGCATTGACAGTCTGACGCCGGGTTGACCCAATGGATCTCGTCGCACGTGCGCCGCTCATACCCGGGCCGGATCTCGTGCTCTACAGAGACTTGCGCGGAGTCGATTTGTGGGCTCGTGCGCCGCTCGTACCGGGGCCGGATCTCGTGCTCTACAGAGACGGGCCTACCGCTACGACCTATGCGGTAGAGACACTCTTCGCCACGGTCGCCATCGGCGAGGCACCTTCGATCTTCGCGACGTCTGCGACGATCGGATTGATCGCCACGGTCGCCATCGGCGAGGCGCCTTCGATCTTCGCGACGTCTGCGACGATCGTCGGATCCGCGCGACCAAACAAGGGATTTTTCCTTTTCAACACGGGGAAAAAGCAACGCCGCGCGAGAAAAGCCGAGCCGAGCCGAGCCGATCCTGTCGAAGAGACGCGCCTCGTACACATCTTCGCGCGCGTCGCGATCGGTGAGGCGCCGCCGATCGTCACGATCTCGACGTCTCTCGCTCTGACGTCTGTCGTCGCGACCTCTGGGCGAGATTATCCGCCCGAGACCGCGGCGATCCTCGGCGGATCTGCTCTGGTCGCACAGATCGGAACGCTCGAGCGCTTCGATTCAGCGGCTCGAATCTCAACTTTTGCCGACGTGCTTGCTGATCTCTCTATTGCCCGCACGCGCGCCGACTCGCTCTCAGCGGAGCTCGCTGCAATCGAGTGGATTGACGCTGAGCTGTTGGAGAGCTAGCCTCCACCCCATGGGCAAGCTCGTTTCAATCGGTTGCAGATCTATCGTCACTACCGCAGGCGGCGCGACCCTTGAAATCTTGGGTCTCGGTACCTACAAACCGCGCATCCGCCGGATCGAATTTGCGCAGGTGACGGCCGTGGCTGGCACCTACGGGCTCGGTTTCGCCGCTGCCGCAGGCGTAACGCCTACCTCACCAGCGACGCTCCTGGAAGAGCGCGCTACCACCTACGATCCGAAGACGCGCATCGCGCTCGCGTGGGTCACTCCGCCCACCGTGCCTGCCGCCTTCTTCCGCCGCGCGACCTGCGCAGCCGCAGTAGGCGCAGCGGTCGTGTGGGATTTCGGATCCGAGGGGCTGCAAATGGATGACGTGGTCGCGACGAGCTCACTTGTGTTGTGGGTGATTGCCACCGCGCCCGTGCTCGATATCAACATCGTAGTAGATGAGTGATCGGTGCCGCGCCTCGCGCGGATCCGCCGCCCGCCGCATCGGCCAGCGCCGATCGCCATAGTCTCTACCTTACAGACCGCGTTGCGTAAGCGCACAGCGCGATGGTTGCGCGCTGCTCTCGCCATTGCCGACGCGTGGCGACCAGAGATACGAGCCGACGCGTCGAAGCGATGGCTCGATGACAAGCTGCGCTCTCTTGCAGCGGAGATCGAAGCGTCGCTCGCAGGCGTAGGCTCTGATTTTGAGCTCGTAGCTAACCGCATCGCGAAGCGCACGGCCGCAGAACAGAAGGAACTCTTCGCCTCGATCCGATCGGTCGATCCAGACAAGGTAAAAAAACTCGAGCGGCTCTCGCTCCGAGCAGCGCCTGGTGTGGGGAAAAAAATCGACGGTTTTCGCCTGCAGAACGTAGCGAAAATTAAGAGCATTGGAGGCGAGACAGTCAAGCGCGTTTCGCATGCGCTCGCTGAAGCAGAATCGAAGGGCTGGCATCGCGACCAACTCCGCAGTCGTATTCAAGAGGTGGCCGACGTCTCGCGATCCAAGGCCGATCTGCTCGCTCGAGATCAAGTACTGAAGTTGAACGGACAGATCACAGAGACCCGACAGACGCAGGCAGGGGTCACCGAGTACACGTGGTCATCTAGCCAAGATGAGCGCGTGAGAGAGTGGCATGACGAGCTCGATGGATCGATCCAATCGTGGGACGATCCACCCGTCACGAACGACGCTGGCGATCGAAATCATCCGGGCACTGACTACCAGTGCCGATGCGTGGCGATCCCAATTTTGCCAGACCTATCGGCCTACGCAGATGATTGAGCGTGCTGTGCTATAGCTGTGGCATGGCCGTTCGATTTGATCTCGCTACCTCGGTCCCCGTCGCCAACATCACACGGACTCCGATCGGTGGACTACGAATTGATGCTCGCCCGACGCGCGTGGGTGTGCTCGCCTACCGCTACAGCGACGGGTCAATCAAGCGCGAGTACCGCCCGCCGTCCGAAGTTTTCCGTGCCGACTCGCTCGCATCGATGCGCGGCGCTGCTGTGACGATCGGCCATCCGCCCGAGCTCGTGACCCCTGACACTTGGCGGAGCGTCAACGTTGGATCTGTCGGGGAGGACGTGCGCGAAGATGGCGATCTCGTCGCTGCTTCGGTCGCTGTTAACGACGCTGCGGCGCTCGCCCAGATCGGTACCAGAGACGTAATCGAGCTATCATCTGGCTACACGTGCGACACAGACGAGACGCCGGGCGTCACGCCTACAGGCGAGGCGTACGACGCAATCCAAAAAAAGATCGTATACAACCACGTTGCTCTGCTGCCAGCGGGCACAGGACGCGCTGGCGCGGACTGTCGCTTGCGGTTGGACGCGGCGTCTGCTATCCGTGAGAGCATGCTCAAAATCCGAATCGACGGTATCGAGTACGATGCCGGATCGGCGTCGGCTCAGGAGGCACTTGACCGGTTGGTCAAGCGCCTCTCAGAAAAAGTAAGCGAGCTTGACGCCGCTGTCAAGGTCTCTTCCGCACGCGCAGACGTGGCAGAGAAAGCCGCGGACCCTGTCGCGCTACGCAAGGCAGCGGCTTTCCGAGCGGACCTCATCAGTCGAGCGCGAGCAACGAAGCTCGGGCCGAAGTACTGTGCAGACGAAGATGTAATGGCGGCGACTGATGACGACTCGATCATCAAAGCCGTTATCGGTCAGCTCGCTCCCGAGATGGATCTCTCGGGTCTCGATCACGCGGGCCTGATGATCGCATTGAAGCTCGTGAGCAGCATGCGCGCTCCGGCCGCTCCGGCGGATGCAAGCGCCGATGCGATCGATGCGGCCGGTACGCCCGGCGCTGCTCTCGATGCGGCGTCGATCGTCCGACCATTGCCGCTCGCTGTAGCAGCTGTCGACGCTGACACCTCGCACGCAGCGGCGCACGCAATGCGCGCGGACGCGTGGAAGATTTCGCTCGTTAGGAAGGAAGCCTGATCATGGCCGTTCAAACTACGTACACTGCAAGCCCCATCGCTGGCATCCCTGGGATGCTCTACGACATGATGCCTAGCGTCGACATTTTGTCGTCCACGTGGGGCAACGCCACGGGGTGCGACATCGGCGATTTCGCAACCTACCTCGCTGCTGAAACTGTTGAGCTCCCCGACGCAGCCGCTGACGTCACGGCCAACGGTCGTGGATTTGTGATCTATCAACCCCACCGCGTTGCCGCGCAAATCGCGCGGTACGAGCAAGTCAGTCTGCTACGTCGCGGGCGCATCTGGCTGTTCTGCGTCGATTTGATTGCCGCCAACGCGCCAATCTACGTGCGGCGCGACGGCACCAATAACGGTAAGCTCTACGCCGGCTCAACGGGCGCGTCGCTCCTACCGGGGATCAAGTGCCTCGTAGGTGCTGGCGCAGGCGGCACCGGGCTGTTCGAAGTTGATCTGACTCAGACCTGATTCGAGGATCATACCAATGCATTTCGACGAACAAATTGTTGCTGCCGAGCTTCGTAAGGGCGGCATCCGACTCGATGCAAACGAGAGCGGTCTCTTCACACGCGAGCTCGAAAACATCTCGGCGCGCGAGACCGAGACCGTATTCGACAAATTCCGCGCGGACGAATTCATCCCGATCGACCCGTCGATTGATCCTGCTGACCTCACGCATACGCACCGTCGCTTCACTGCGATCGGCGCGGCAAAAGTGATCAGCAACTACGCGACCGACTTGCCCAACATTGAAGAATACGGCGAAGAGACCACGACGAAAATTGTCGATCTCGGCGCGTCGTATCAATACACGATGCAAGACATTCGCGCCGCGAGAAAACTGAAGCGCCCGCTCGAACAAAGAAAGGCGCGGATCGCACGCGAGGCAATCGAGAGACTCGCCGATCAAATGGCTGCTTTCGGTCGCGCCGAAAGCAACATCACAGGAATGCTGAATGCGAGCGGAGTGCCTGTTTTGGCCGCAGGCTATAACGGAGATTGGGACGACAGCGGCACCACGGGTGCAATGGTATTGGCCGATCTCAAGATGATGGAATTTCTGGTCTGGACCCAGTCCCGACAGAACCACATGCCAAACGCAATGCTCTTCGGTACGAATTCCTACGCTGCTCTGAGCAAGCCCTACAGCGAGTTTATCGGCGACAGCGTGCTCGACATTTTCCTCCGTGGGTCGAAGATGATCACCAGCGTAGATTCGTGGGTGCGCCTCGACCTCGCGGATGCGCAAGCCAACGGCGAGCGTGCCGTGGTGTACGACAAAAATCTGGACAACCTTTACCAGATCAAACCGGTGCTGTTCCAATCGGAACAGCCGCAGGCGGACAACCTCACGTTCAAGATTCCCTGCCACGGCAGGCACGGAGGCGTCGTAGTCCGGCGTCCGCTGTCGATGTTGTACGTCGACGGTTTGTTGGATTGATCGCATGAAAATCAAGAACGTTTCGCCAACGGGCGCCTACGGATTCAAGGTCGACGGAAAGCTTTTGTTGGTGCCGCCTGGCGCCGTTGTCGACGTCCCGGCAAGCGAGCAAGCTGCCGTCCAGCGGCTCGTAGACAAGTATGCGGAGGCGCCAGACACGGCGATTTTTGCAATGGCAGGCGCGAGCGAAAAAGCGGCAGCGCTTGACTCGAGCGCGAATGACGAGAAGCACGCACGTGAGCGCGTGCTCGCAGAGCGAGCAGCCGATATCGATTCCGTAGCCAAGCGCGAAGACCAGAACAGGCGCATGGCTGCGGAGAAATCGCGCGAGGCAAAGGGCGATCCGTCCGACGTGCTACGCGACTCGCGCGGAAAACCGATCCAAATCGTCACGGAGAAATGAAGTGACTCTCGGGGGATTCCGCGAGGGTTTCCCCGAGTTCGCCAACATCCCGGACGAGCTCGTACAGGCGAAGCTCAATCAAGCAGCGACGTCTGTCAGCGCTACGATCTGGGGTAGCAGCTACGACGCGGGGCACGGCTACCTCGCAGCGCACCTGCTAGCGACGTCGCCGCTCGGGCAGGATGCCCGACTCTCAGCGGAAAAAGAATCGACCACATACGGCGCCGAATTTCATCGTCGCCTGAAGGCCGCGACCGTGGGGATCCGATGCCTGTAACCGATCGCGACAATGGCTACGCGAGGATGATTGCTGCGCTCGACGCGACCGGCAAGATCGCTGTCACGATCGGAATTCACTCGGAAGAAGGCGGCGGCGATAATGGCGGGCGTTCAGTCGCCGACATTGCCGAGGCAAATGAATTCGGTCTCGGGATTCCTGCTCGTCCGTTTGTCTCGTCGTGGGCGGACGAGCACGGCTCAGCGTTCGTCACGCGCATGCGCGACGAATCAGCGCTCGCGCTGAAGGCGGGGGTCTCCCCCGCGCAGCGTCTAGACGCGCTCGCACAGATCGGCGCAGGCGAGATCCAAGCCCGGATCGCGGCAGGCATCGATCCGCCGAATGCGCCCGCTACGATCCAGAAAAAGGGATCGTCCACACCGCTCATCGACACTGGGATCCTGAGGTCGAGCATCCGCGGGAAGGTCGGACCGAAGTGATCGACTGGGCCGTAATCGAACCAGGTCTTGTGACGATCTTCCGCGCGTTGTCGGGCGTAACTGAGGTCCGTTGGGAGGGCGCTACAGCTCGCATGGCTGTGCCTACTGAGGGCGCCGTCGTCGATCTCTTTCTGATCTCTATGGTCGGCGTTGGACAGGACGAAATGCGATTCGCTTCACCAGCGGATCCAGAAGATCCGATTGGGCCGTGGGGTGGGGTCGCGCCGCTCGCTGTAGAGACCGCAGTAGGGTGGCGAGAAATCGTCGTACGAGCGAAGGTCACGAGTGCATCTCAGTCGCCGGGCTGGGCCTCGCGCGTGCACGTAGAGCGCATCAGAGATCGGTTGCGATGGTCGGACATGACCAAGGCGATCAACGTGCTAGGTCTCGGGTTCTCCGAGATCGCAAGCTCCGTAGATCTAAGCCGTATCGAAGACCAACGCATGCGCTCGATATCCGCGATCGATGTGCGATTTAACGCGATCTCCGAGGCCGTGAATCCAACAGGCATGCCGACGATCGCCGACTTTTCTATCTCACCTCCGAGGGAATTGTGACGATCAAGACAAATCCAAACGGGGAAGAGGCGATCGATTTCGTGGCGCGGCGCGACGCTCGGCGATCTGAGCAACAGGCAGATCGCGCGTTCCAGTTGGCCAGCGTTAATGGCGACGGCGTCACTGCTCTGAAAAACGCGTACGAACACCTGGTACAACTCTTCGGCGCGCTCGGCGCGGACGTCGCAAATCTACGAGCCGCCGGCGACAGATCCGAAATGGTTCGGCAGCTCGAATCAAACGAGTGGCGTTCAAGCCTCGCGCGGCTCGAGATGAAGCTCGGGACGAGGCAGGCAAGTTCGATCACGGACGAGGCTGGCGCAGCGTACATCCGCGCTGGCGCGACAGAAATTGAGGCGCGCGCGAGGGCGGCTGTTGTCGCGGCAGAGATCAAGAAATTCGAAGTCGAACAACGCTGGGCGTCGATCAAACGCGTGGCTGTGATCCTCTCTCCACTAATAGTGGCGATGATTGCGATCCTTGTGACGCAGGTCAATTCCTGCTCTCTGACACCCTGAAAGGTGCTAGGTATCTCCCATGCCCGGACTCGATATTATCGTACAGAGCAGCGTCACGCGGTCGGACGTATTCCCGTCCGCGACCGGATTCGGAACGCCCATGTTCCTGGCGCAGCATACATTCTGGCTCGACCTGCTGAAGAGCTTCACCACGCTCGCTGAGCTCACGACTGCGGGCGTACCGAGCTACCACCCGATCTACCGCATGGCTCAAGTCGCATTTGGCCAGAGCCCGCGTGTGAAGAGCTTCGTCGTGGGGCGCCGCACCTCGTACACCCCGCTTGTGGCGCTGACGATTGTCGACGCCACGCCAGGCAAAGTCTACAGCTTCTCTGTCACGGACCAAGCCGGTCTCACGACGAACATCGCGTACACGGTACTTGCCGCAGCGACAACTTCGACTGTGGCAACTGCCATTGCCGCGCTGATCGATCCGCTCGTCGGCGTGACTGCCGCATCTGCGGCGGCAGTCATTACAGTGACAGGGGCCTCGGGTCAGTATTTCTCTATCGGTGGTCTACCGCTGCTATCGATGATGACCGTGACAGACGTCACGGCAGGGACGAGCGCAGCTGACCTTGCAGCTGACCTTGCGGCGATCGCCGTCTACGAAGTGGCAGTTGGTTCGGCTGTTTCTTGGTTCGGTTTTTCGATCGACCGCGGATCAGAAGCGGAGGTCAAAGCGGCAGCGCTTTGGACCGAGGCGTCGAAGAAGATCTTCGCCGCACGATCAAGCGATTCGGGAATCGCCTCGAGCTCCTCTACCGATCTCGCCAGCGATCTGGTAGCGCTCGCCTACAAGCGGACGGTCTGTCTGTACGACCAAGCGGATCTCGCGGGATTCATCGATGCTGCTGCGCTTGGGTTGATGCTGGCGAAGCAGCCGGGCTCCGCGACCTGGACCTTCAAAACGTTGGCTGGTGTCGCTGTATCGCGAGTCAACAGCGCCGAAGAAAACTTCGTGCTCGCGAAAAATTGGTCGAGCTACACGCGAGTTGCCGCGCTGAATATCCTCTACGAAGGTAAGACACCATCGGGCGGATTCATCGACGCAACGATCTCGATTTCGTTCACCGAAGCTCGACTCCAGGAAGCGATCTACGGACTGCTCTACTCGCTCGACGTCGTGCCCTACACGCAACAGGGTATCGATATGGTGGTAGCATCAGCACACAAAATACTTGATGACGCCACTTCACCGAAGCGCCCAAACCCGATTTTCAATCCAAAGCCTCGCGCGCTTGTCGAGGCTATCCTGGAGTCGGGCGTCACCATTGCGGACAAAGCGACGCGGCGCCTCACTGGCGTGAGGTGGTCTGGCAAGCTCGCAGGCGCAATCCACGGCGTAACCGTGGCCGGCACTGTCACAGTCTGAGGAGATTCCATCATGGCCGTTGCAAGCTTCTCGCTGTTGAATTGTTCGATCCTCTTCGCCGCACCGCTCGACGGATTCGGCGAGGGCGATGCGATCGCAATCGAACCAATGGGCGATCGCTGGGTGTCTACCGTCGGCACATCAGGTGATCGACTCCGCGTCGATACTGGCGAGAAGGGGTACACGATCAAGGTATCGCTGCTTCAATCGTCCGCGTCGAATGCAATCCTCACTGCCGCGTTCATCGCTGACACTGAGACACCAGGCGGAATTCTTCTGCCGTTCATGTTCAAGGATCCGAACGCGAACGATTTGTTTTTCTCGCCGAAATCCTACATCGTAGCGTTGCCCGCAATCGCGCGATCGAACAAGGGTAGCTCCCATATCTGGACGATCCACGCGCTGGAGGGGATTGCCTTCTACGGCGGCGTGGGGAGCCCGATCTGATGCGCTCGACGAAAACAGAATCGATTGACGGAGTCACCTACGAGCTCCACGCGCTGGGCGGAATCGATGCGTCCAGAGCTCTACTACCTGCGATGCGCCTAGCCCCAGCGCTCGTGGACGCGTTCACCGCGCTTGCCGCAGGTCGCTTCGGTCGCGCTGCGGTCGCGCTGCACGCGGCACGTGAGGAAGATCTACAAGCACTCATCACGGCCTTCGAGGCATCGACCACGATCGTCCAGCAAATCCAAGGCGCCGCTCTCGGGCAGGTGATGCGACTGCCGATGAAGGGGACCTTCGACGAACATTTCCGCGGCAAGATCGGCCCCATGATCAAGTGGATGCAAGCTGCTTACGATCTGAATTTCTCCGATTTTTTAGCCGATATGGTGCCCTCACAAAAGGGCACAACGGACACGACACCAGCACCACTACAACCTCCTTCGATCGTCCCGATCTAGAGAACGAAAACGATTGGCTCGTGTGGAGAGTCGTGCTCGCACAGATCGCCACGCTCGCAGAGATCAGTAAGCATTGGTCGCTGTCAGATGTACTCGATGCTAATCTCTGTTTGAACGCCGCGGAAAGGCACCAAGAAAATGGGCGCACTGAGAGAGCTGCTCGCTCGGTTCGACGTTGACGTCGACCCAAAAGGGGCGCTGAAAAAGGGCGCCTCGGGTGTCGACGCGCTCGCGCTGAAGATGCGCAATCTCGGTGCGATGGTATCGGGCGCTGTTGTGCTGGGCGGGATCAAATCGTTTATCGACGGTCTCGCGGCGACGGGCGATCAGATCATCGACACCAGCGCGCGACTCGGCATTGCAACCGATGAGTTCCAGCGCTGGGGGCTCGCCGCAAAGCTCTCTGGTGTCGAGGCCGGCGTGTTCGCCGCGAGCATAAAGAAGCTGCAACTCAAAGCCGCGGAAGCCGCAGAAGGCGGAGCCGTCACGGGGGGGGTGTTCAAGGATCTCGGCGTATCGCTCAGAGATTCCGGCGGTAACATGCGCGATACCACCGACATCATGCGCGACACAGGGCTTGCGATCTCACGACTAGCAGATCCGTTCTTGCGGGCGCAGGCGAGCACCGAAGCATTCGGAAAAGCGGGCACGGCACTGGGTCCGATATTCGCACAGGGTGAAGCAGGCCTACAAGATTTGCTATCGGAGATGGATCGCCTTGGAGGCGGCTACTCGGACGAGG
>Ga0105048_10020571_pt1 | contig 10067 bp, 9 predicted proteins | sample MAT05_FD_78382 | JGI IMG/M metagenome (GOLD analysis project Ga0105048, IMG submission 78382) | Freshwater microbial communities from Lake Fryxell liftoff mats and glacier meltwater in Antarctica - MAT-05 | ecosystem: Environmental > Aquatic > Freshwater > Ice > Liftoff microbial mat | place... | reverse complement strand
CGGCTTGCGGGACGACGGGTCGGGGCTTCGTTTTCGCCATGGCCGGCGCGCTCCGGGGTGCGGGATCATTTCGGGGCCGTTCACTTCGCGGCCGGGGCGCGGAAGCCGAGCGGCCCGGCGGTCACGGTCGGCGGGCTGAACCCGGCGTTGGCGGACGACTTCAAATCTTCCTGGTCGTAGTACAGCAGCACTGCCGCCCCGATGAGGACGAGGGTGGTAATGAGCGTCAGGCCGAAGTACACGTCGTAGCGCGGCTTGGACCCGTCGTCTTTCCCGGTGGCGACGGGTTCCAACTCGTCGTCCTCAGCCACCTCGACGACCGGTTTCGCCTTCGTCTTCTTGTTTTTGGCCATGACCTGGAGTCCTGGGCGGGGTGTCGGGGCGGGTCACTTGTTGTCCGGTTGGACCAGGTCGCCGGGTTTGGGCAGGTCGTCGGCGGAGAGCGGCTTGTTGCGGGGCCGCTTGGCCGGGATGAACTGGCAGGCGGCGCTGTCCGGGTTGATCCCGCCGCGGACGATCAGGTGTCCCAGGAAGGTCGGCGGCTTCAGGCGGACCACTTGCAGTTTGGTGTTCTCGCGGAGGCCGGCGCTGGCTCCCGGTGTGATTTCGACGAACTCGCCGTTGCTGCTGACCGCTTTGACGGTGCCGCGGAACCCCTCCGGCGGGGACGGGCGGACGGCCACCCCTTCGCCCACCCCGGCCTTCAGGCGGGCCAGCGTTTCCTTCAACTTGTCGTCGGTGGTGCGGAGCTGGTTCTCCAGCGTGGCGGCCCGCTGCCGTTCGGCGGCGGCCTCCCGCTGGGCCTGCTCCTGAAGGATTTTCGCGGCCGACGTGTCCTTGGTCAGCGCGACCACTTGGTCTTGCGCGTCCTTCAAGGAGACGGTCAGGTTCCCCACCTCCGTTTGCAACTCCTTCTGGCGGGAGTTGTCCTTGTTCACCTCCGGGTTGGCGGCGGCGGCGGCGGCCAACTTGGCGTCGATGTTCACCTTCAACTCGTCCACCTCCTTCGAGAGGCTGGCGGCCTTGGCGACGGCGGCGTCCCGGTCCCGCTCGGCGGCGAGCAGCTTGGCCTTGGTGGCCTGCCGTTCGGCCTCCGCCTCGCGCACGACGGCGTCGGCCCCGGTGGAGGTCTCGGCGGCCGCCTTCTGGTACTTCTCGGCCTCCGCCTTCCAGTTGGTGCGGCTGACGAACGTGTTCACCGTCAGGTACGCCCACACGAGCGAGAGGAGGAAGACGAAGATGGACAGCATTTTGCCGAGCGGGGTCATCGGTCGAGTCCTCGGTCGATCAGGGTGCGGGGCCGTGCGGAGTTAGCGGGAGCCGGTCAGGGTCGGGGGCGGGACGACCGCGGGGGCGCGGGCGTCAGCGGGAGTGACGCCGAACACCTTCAGCCGGTCCAGCAGTTGGCTGTTCCGTTTATCGAGGGTGATCGACTGGGCGTCCCAGTTCACCCGGTTGTCTTCCAGGTAGCGCTTCTCGTCTTCCCGCTGCGCGATGGCGGCGGTCAGGCGGGCGAGGGTGCCGGTCTTCGGATCGACCAGGCCGGCGACTTCGGTGTCCAGGGCGACCAGTTGCCGGCGGATGGCGGCCAGCCCCTTCTTGCCGCTCTCCCGGCCCGGCTCCTCGCTGCCGACGGTGGCGTCGGCGACCGCCTGCAACTCCTTCTGGAGCGTCTCGTACCCGCGGAGGGGGACGGACACGTCGGCCCCGGTCTTGAGGTCTTTCTTGGCGATGCGGGTGAGGCGGGCCGGGTCGCGGGTCAGTTCGAACCGTTCGAGGACGTTCTGCCCGACTCGGCCGGCCCGGTCGAGCTCGTAAAACTGGCCGCTGCGGGCCAGTTCGAGTTGGTCGCGGAGGGCCACGCGGCGGGTGGCCAGTTGGGCCTCGGCCGCCCGCACCATGTCCTTGGCGTCGGCGTACCGGGCGTTGTTGGCGGCGACATCACGGGCGTACTGCCCCGGCCACTCGGTCAACTTCTTGCCGTCCATTTCGACCGCCGGCCAGTCCACCCGGTTCGTGTACAGGGAGACGGCCCACGACAGCAGCGCGGTGGCGAGGATGACGTTCAGGAAGACGAGCAGCTTGCCAAGGAAATTCATGGCCGAACCCTGTTGTGCGGGAGCCGGGAGCGAGTGCGGGGTACGGTGTCAGCGGCCGGTCGGGGGCAGCGCTTGCCGTTCGGCGACGAGCAGGCGGTCTTCCAGGTCGAAGTTGTCGCGGAGCAGCCGGCCGACGCGGGTCTGGATTTTGAACAACACGGCTTCGACGACTTCCTGTTCGTCCGCCAGCGCGGCCAACTGTTCGTTCAGGGTCTTGGCGACGGCCCGCCGCTCGTCCCGGTACGTCGTCCGCTCGTCCAGCAGCTTCCGCGCGTCGGCGACTTGGGCGTTGGCCTCGGCCAGCAGTTCCTTCTGGCGGTCGAGGATGCGGTCGCGGACCCGCGCGGCCTGTTTCATGCGTTCGTACTCGGCGTAAAACCGGGCGTCGGCCGCCAGCCGCTCGTCGTCGTACAGCCCCGGATACGGCTTCAACCGCTCGATCCGGTCGCGCTGGGCCTGGGCGTATTCGGGCAGGCCGAACAGCAGCATCATCCGCTTCTGCCAACTGGCGTCGGTCGGGTCCAGGTGGGCCAGCAGCCCGAGCGCCCGGCGGCGGCGGTCGCCGTCGTCCCGGCTGTACGCCAGACCGGTCCGCGCCATCGTCCGTTCCATGTCATCGAACGCGGCGGTCAGCCGGTTGCGGGCGTCCTGCGTTTCGAGGGCGGCGTTGGTGAGTTGGGCGGTCTTGGCCGGGGTTTCGGGGGTGTCTTTCAGATCGAGTCGGGTTTGCACTTCCCGCTGATTCGCCAGCGTCAGGGCGTTGGACGCGGCCGTCACCGCTTTCTGGGCGTCGTCGAGCGCCTTGGCGTCCTCGTCGGCCAACTTCGGGTTCGGGGCGTTGGTCACGGCGTCGAACCGCTTTTGCAGGATGTCACGGGCTTTGGCCAGGCTGGCCGCCACTTCGACGGCCCGGCCGCCGGCCGCCACGTTCGGGAAGTCGAGCAACCGCTTGATGACCTGCCGTTCGCCGAACCCGTCCGCGAGGAGGGTGAGGACGCCGGGGGTGTAGTTGCCGTTAGGCTCGACCGTGCCACACAGCCAGGCCAGCCGGGCGTCGTCGGTGCCCCGGTTCACGAGGAACGTCTCGACGGCCGTCTTCACCCGCTGCACCTCGCCGACCACCGAGAGCGGGGGCAGGTTGCTGCCGAAGGTGGGCGGGCCGTCGGCCCCGGCGAAGTGAGCCTTCAGCAGGCGGTACGGCACCTCGTCGGCGTGGCGGCCGGTGCCGGTGGGCAGGCGGACGGCGACGGAGGCGTCGTCCGCCGGGGCGGACGTGAGCGCGGCCGGCTGCCCGGCTTGCGGCTCGGTCGGCAGCCCTTCCAGGGTGACGGCGTACCGCAGCCCGGTGGCGTTCATCGACTGCCGCTTCGCCCAGTTGTCGGTGGCGAAGTACGCGACGGCGGCGGCCGCCATCACGTTCAGCAGTATAAGGACTTTCCCGAACGTGGTCATCAGGCGGTTCCTCGCGCGTCCCCGGCCGCGGGCGGGCGGTGGAGTATTCGGGGAAGGGATTCACTTCCGGTCGATTCTGCCGGATCGGGCGGACGTTGACAAGCGCCGCCGTCGGGCAAACGGCGGAAGGGGCGAATTTCCACGGGCGCGACCGGAACAGTCGGACGGACGCGCGCGGCGGACCGGCCCGAACGGGACATGTCAGTTTACACCGGGCCGAAGTCGGAACCAAACGGCGTCCGGCGGCTCCGCCCGACTTTTCCGATTTTTCCGCCGTCCGTGACCTAAGATAGTGGTACTCGCGTCGGGCGGATTCGTGTCGTCGGCTCCTCCCTCCACCCACACAGCCGCCCATCATGTCGTTCGGCACCACGACCAGCGCCCGCGAATTGGGCAGTTACGAGCTGCTCTCCAAGATCGCCGAGGGCGGCATGGGGGCGGTGTACAAGGCGCGGCACAAGTTGACCCGCCGGGTGGTGGCCATCAAAGTCATTCCGGCCGAGACGGCCCGCCAGCCGGTGCTGCTGCGGCGGTTCGAGCAGGAGTTCCGCGCGGCCAGCCTGATCGACCACCCGAACGTGGTGAAGGCCATCGAGTACTGCGGGCTGATGCCGACGCCGTTTCTGGTGATGGAATACGTGGACGGGAAAGCGCTGGGGGACGTGGTGGAGGAGGGCGGGCCGCTCGGCGAAGAGGCCGCCGTCGGCGTCATCGCGCAAGTGTGCGAGGGGCTGCACCGGGCGCACAAGCAGGGGCTGATCCACCGGGACGTGAAGCCGGATAACATTTTGCTGACGGCCGACGGGGTGGCCAAGTTGACCGACTTGGGGCTGGTCAAGGACGTGGAAGGGGAGGAGAACCTGACCCGCACCGGGAAGGGCCTAGGCACCCCGCACTTCATGTCCCCGGAGCAGTTCCGCAACGCCAAGAACGCCGACGTGCGGTGCGACGTGTACTCGCTCGGGGCGACCCTGTACATGCTCATCACCGGGCAAATCCCGTTCGCCGGGAACAGCCCACTGGACTGTTGGATTCGCAAGTCTCGCAACGAGTTCCCGGCCCCCCGCACGCTCGCCCCGCACCTGTCCGAGCGGGTCGATTTCGCCATCCGCCGGGCCATGACCGCCAACCCGGCCGACCGGCCGGCGTCCTGCCGCGAGTTCATGGAAGACCTGATCGGGGCGGCGTGGCGGCCCGGCCAGGGTGGCGGCCTGTCGGACACGACGGTCACCATGCCGGCCGACGGGAACACCCTCTGGTACATGGTGGTGTACGACGAACTGGACCAGCCGAAGACGGTGAAAGGATCGACCGACACCATCCGCAAGAACATCCTCGCCGGCACCCTCGGCGACCTGACTCAGGTACTCGTCTGCCGGACGAAGGCCGGACCGTTCGTCCCGCTCCGGGCCGCCCCCGAATTCCGCGACCTGATTCTGGAAGAGTCGCTGTCGGCCGACGGGTCGAAGTCCGGCCTCCGCTCACCCGTGGTCGATCCGCCGTCGAAGACTCGTTTCCCACGGCAACCCGTGCCGCTGACGGCCGTGAACGCACTCACCCCCATGCCCGCCAGGCCATCGGAAGAACACGGCACCCAGGGCGACCACACCGACGAATGCTCCTTCGTGCCGCTGACGGACCAGACGAACATGGAACTGGACAGCGCCGAACGGCCGAAGTTGTCCACCCGCCGCGGCCGAACGCCGCCCACCCAGACGGGGCGACCCATGCTCACCGCGCTTCTGGTAGGGGCCGCCGTGGGCGTCGCGGCCGCCGTCGCCTACGTTCTCACCCGCTGACGGGGAGGGCACCAATGCGTTCGGCGGGCTAACATCAGCCTCGGCAATTGGTGTGTTGGTTTTCAGCCCGAAGGGCTGTCTCCTAAAGCCCAGGCCTCCGGCCTGGGTATCGGATGGTTTTGATTTCCGACCCTGAAAGGGTCGCTCAGGTGAGGAGAGAGCCTTTCAGGCTCCGGGCCACCGCGACCGCAAACCCAGGCCGGAGGCCTGGGCTTTAGGAGACAGCCCTTCGGGCTGAAGAAACACCCTCCGGATCGCGAGGGTAAACTTCGCGCTAAGGACACTATCATTAGTCGCGTCCCCTTTCCCTCCGAGTCCGCCCCTCCGATGTCGCTGCTCACCGAGACGCCGTCCGCCGACCAGTTGGAGACGTTCCCCAACCCCCGCCCCGGCCGGGACTACTCCATCGAAATCGTCTGCCCGGAATTCACCAGCGTGTGCCCGCTGACGGGCCAGCCGGATTACGGCACTATCACCTACATCTACACCCCGGCGGCGACGTGCGTGGAGTTAAAGTCGCTGAAGTTGTACCTTCAGCGGTTCCGCAATCAGGGCATCTATTACGAGCAGGTGACGAACCGGTTGCTGGACGACTTCGTCGCCGCCTGCCAGCCGGTGCGGTGCCGCGTCGTGTCGCGGTGGACGCCGCGCGGGGGCATTAGCACGAACGTGACTTGCGAATATGTGGCCGAAGGGAAATGATTCAGCGGCCCGACGACTCGACGACGATCTCGTTCGCCAGGGGCGTTTGCGGGAGGATGTCTTGTGCGCCTCGTTGCGCAAGTTGCTTCACATGGAACGAAGACGCGCGGCCCGTCAGAACGAGCGTCTGCCCTCGAACGATGACGGCCAGCCCCCGAACGCGACGGCCGGTCCAGGTGAGGACGCAAGCCCTGACGGAATCTTCGACAGTTGTGGTGGCAGGTGTCGGCTTCATAGTCATCTCAAGAGAAGTAGTGCTCAGTGTATGGGCGGGGTGGCCGCCGAGGTGTCGAAAAAGCGGGAGAAAAAGTTCCGCGAGTCCGACAGTAGTTGTACCGAGCAATAATAGAGCCAATTCCGTACTCACTGAAAAAGTGGGCGGAATCGTGGGGCGACCGGGCGCGAAAATGCTCCGATTGGACCGATTACCCGGATACCACAGGCGTATCCGACTGGAAGACGGCAAACACCCGCTACCCCATCTTCGCCCCTTTTTGAATTGTTCCTGCCGCAATCGGGCGGTAAACTAACGGCACAGTTGAACCCCGCCGGACGGCCGCGCCCCGCACCACCCACGCGGGCGAGATCGTCCCTCACACCCATTCCTCGCCCACGGAGTCCGTGCCATGCTCACGGTCCACGGTCAGCCTGCCCGCTACTGCGACGGCGTCACCCGCCGCTCGGCCCTCCGCATCGGCACGTTCGCCTTCGGCGCGACCGCCTTCACCCTGGCCGACGTGTACCGCGCCGAAGCCAAGGCGAAGGGCGTATCCGCGTCCAACGCCGGCCTCGGTCACAAGGCGGTCATCAACGTGTTCCTCGGCGGCGGCCCCCCGCACCAAGACATGTGGGACATCAAGACGGAAGCGCCGGTCGAGATCCGCGGCGAGTTCAAGCCCATCGCCACCAAGGTGCCCGGTCTCCAGATCGGGGAGACGTTCCCGAAGATCGCGGCCATGATGGACAAGTTCGCCGTCATCCGCAGCCTGGTCGGCGGGCAGGACCGGCACGACCCCTGGTGGACCACCAGCGGCGGGTTCCCGTCGAACTCGCTGTCCGGCATCGGCGGGCGGCCGAGCATCGGGGCGGCGCTGGCCAAGATGTGCGGGCCGGTGGACCCCAGCGTGCCGCCGTTCGTCGGCCTGTGTGACAAGACCCAGCACATGCCGTGGAGCGACCCCGGCCAGCACGGGTTCCTGGGCAGCACGTTCGCCGCCTTCAAGCCGAGTGGCCCGGACCTGGCGAACATGAAGTTGAACGGCGTCAACGCGGCCAACCTGGGCGACCGCAAGAAACTGCTGGCCGGGTTCGACAGCCTGCGGAAGGAGTTGGACGCGAACGGCGCGCTGGCCGCCGCCGACGCCCACACCCAACGCGCGATGAACGTGTTGCTCAGCAGCAAGCTGGTGGACGCGCTGGACGTGACCAAGGAAGACCCCAAGGTGCGGGACCGCTACGGCGACGGCAAGCCGTACCAGTTCCAGTTCGACGGCGCGCCGACCGCCAACGACCAGTTCCTCATGGCCCGCCGGCTGGTGCAAGCCGGGGTGCGGTGCGTGTCACTGACGTTCGGCCGGTGGGACAGTCACGGCAAGAACTTCGACCTCGTCCGCGACCACGGCGGCAAGTTGGATCAGGCGCTCACCGCGCTCGTGTGGGACTTGGAACGCAACGACATGCTCAACGATGTCGTGGTCATCGCGTGGGGCGAGTTCGGGCGGACGCCGCGCATCAACAAAGAGGGCGGCCGCGACCACTGGGCACCGGTGAACAGCGCCATCCTGGCCGGCGGCGGGTTGAAGACGGGGCAGGCCATTGGCAGCACGAACCGGCTGGGCGAAACGGCCAAGGACCGGCCGGTTACTTACGGCGAGGTGTTCGCCACCCTGTACCACGCGCTCGGCATCAACACCGAGACGGCGACCATCAACGACCCGACCGGCCGCCCGCAGTACGTCGCCGACGGTGTGGCGATGAAGGAGTTGGTGTGACGAACGAACGGGGCCGGTAGAATGAGAGGGAGCCGCGATGTCGCTTTCGCTTGAGAAGTGGACGACGGAGCGGCTCCCGGCGCTCCGCGAACTGGATTCGGCCCGCCGGGGGTTGCGCGTGTCCAAGCGCGGAACGCGGTTCGCCGTCCGCCAAATCCACGAGTCCTATGTCGTGTTGCTGGCGTCCCACTTCCAGGGCTTCTGCCGGGACTTGCACGACGAGTGCGCGACCGCGTTCGTTGAGGCGATACCGGCCGGAATGCTGCGAAACACATTTTACACCGCCCTTTTGAACGGACGAAAGTTGGATGGCGGCAACGCGAACGCCGGCAATCTGGGTTCGGATTTCGGTCGATTCGGGCTCGAATTCTGGACCACGGTTCGCGGATCGGACGCGGCGAACCAAGAGCGACAGAAGGAGTTGGACCGGTTGAACGCTTGGCGGAACGCGGTCGCTCACCAAAACTTCGACCCCGTCAAGTTGGGCGGGGTGGAACTCCGGTTGCCCTTGCTGCACGGTTGGCGAACGCTGTGCGACCAACTCGCGGTGAGTTTTGACGCGGTGATGCAGTCCCACCTCGCAGCGGTCAACGGTTCGGCACCATGGTGAGGAGAACCCATGAAGACGAAAGCCAAGACGAAGAAGCCCGCCCCCGCCTTCCGCGTCGGGGATCGGGTGACAGTCCCGTTCGCGCACGGCACCGCGAGCGCCATCGTGATCGAGGAGCGCGGCATGCTCGGGATCGACGGGCAATACCTCTACTACGTCCATATCCCGATGGAACCGTATGATCCGATGTTCATGGCGTTCAACGAAAGGCAACTGTCGGCGGCGACGGACGACCCCGCGCCCATCGGGCCGGCGGAAGCCGCCGAATACCTCGTGAACGGCGGCCTCGGCTCGATCCTCTATCAGAACATCGCCGGCGGGCAGAACCAACCGGTAGCGTGGCTCTGTCGCAGCACTTCGGGCCTCGTCACGCACACGTTCCGCGCCGAGCGGGGGATGGTCGGCGGCCGACTCGTCCCGGTGGCCGCGCTGCACGGGAACAAGGTGGCCAAAGACAAGGCGGAGGCGGTGACGGCGTTCGTCGAGAGCTTCGGGGTGTCCCGCCAAGAGGCGGAGCGGGTCGTCGCCGCCGTCGGCATCGCCCGCTGACCACCCTCACAACGTTATGACGGCTTTCTCGCGGATCGACTTCTCGGCCGCTTCGATCATCTTCTGCGCGGTGATGGCGTCGGCCATCGTGCTGAGCGGTTGGCCGCCGAGCCTCAGGCAGTCCACCAGCAGGTGCTTCACCTCGTTCATCACGCTGCCCTGATACGCCGTGTACGTCTGGCTATGCACCAAGCCGGGCTTGATCTCCACATGATCCCGGTAGCTGTATCGGGTGCTGCCGGCCGTGCCGATCACCTTCACCATGACCGTCCACGGGTCGGCCGCGTGGTCGTCGGCGGCGAAGCTGGCGCAGAAGTGGGCGAGCGCGCCGTTGCCCAGCCGCATCTGCACCATGGCGATATCCTCCTCCGCATACTCCTCATAATGCAGGGTGGCCTTCATGGCGCACAGTTCCACCGGCGCGCCGACCAGATACAGCAGGATGTACGAGTGGTGCGTGAGGATTTGCCGGACGACACCAGGATAGCGCTTGGCCACCTCTTCCGGGTGGTGGATGTTATACATCACATAGGCGGATACGATCTTGCCGAGGTCGCCATTGTCCACGAGGTCGCGGGTGCGGATCATGCCGCTTTCGTAAATGTAGTTGTGCCCCGGCATGCAGATGAGGCCCCTCGCGTCGGCCGTCGCCTTCATCCGTTGAATCTCGTCCACGCTCATGCCGACCGGCTTCTCCACGAGCACATGCTTGCCGGCCTTCAGTGCCAGTTGCGTGTATTCCAGGTGCATCTCCAAGTTCGTCAGCACGAACACGACATCGACGGCCGGGTCGTTGACTAATTCGGCCGGGGTGGCGTAGGTGCGGCAGCCGAACTCGCCGGCCCGCTGCGCGGCGCGGTCTTGG
>Ga0105048_10020569_pt1 | contig 10068 bp, 6 predicted proteins | sample MAT05_FD_78382 | JGI IMG/M metagenome (GOLD analysis project Ga0105048, IMG submission 78382) | Freshwater microbial communities from Lake Fryxell liftoff mats and glacier meltwater in Antarctica - MAT-05 | ecosystem: Environmental > Aquatic > Freshwater > Ice > Liftoff microbial mat | place... | reverse complement strand
CTGGAATTCCCGAGAGAATAAATTGACCCTAGGAGTATCGATCGTTTCAGAAGTTTCCAATCCCGAAAACCGGCACAACGCCTCAAGGCAATACGTCTTTGGGCGTATTGGTCCGGGAGGGGCCGCCGGGGACGGCCAGGCTTCTCTTCATTTCGGAGGGATGCTGATCCACCCCCCTCCGGAGGGATCCATTGGGACCTGGGACGAAGGGTAGCTGCCGAGGGAACGAGGCGGATCCCAGACGAGGCGAGGCGCACTGGCATCCGCCTCCTCACGTCGGCAGCTACAATCCGCCTCCTTACGTCGGCAGCTACGGACGGGGGAGGGTCGAGATGCGCCCCGGAGAAGATCCCGCGACGACTTGAACCTTGAATCTGAAATCTCTCCTCCGCACCGTTGGGCTTGATGGCGTTTCTGGTGCGATGCTTCTGGGTGCTGGTGTTGGCCATCTGGCTGCCCAGCTCCATGCACTGCTCGCTGGAGGCCGCCGGCATGGCCTTGGTGGATTGCTGCGCCCACCCTCATTCCTCCGGAGAGGATCCGCATCCAGACGACGCCGATCCCTGCACGCCGTGCCCGACCTGTTCCCTGGTGGAGTCCGGTGCGTTCTTCATTCCCTCCCTGCCCCACGGCGTGAAGCCGGTGTGGAGCGTCGTCTGGTGGCTGACCCCCAACGCGCCCCCGCCGCCTCCGGCGCGATTCATCGCAGGGTTTCCCGCAGCGGCAATTCCTCCCAAGGTGCCGCCCTCGTGGCAGTTTCTGGAGCGGGCAGCCCCGCTTCCGCGTCCCCCTTCCCTTCCTTCGTAAGCGACCCGTGACCGGGCGCGGTCAATCCCAGGGAGGATTGACCCGTGCCGTTCATGCCCGGTGCCCGGCAGGGATTGAGGATCCCTGATTCATCCGGGATCTTCCGAGCCCCAACTCCCCCTCCAGAAGTTTGCTGATGAAGGTCTGTCTTGTTCGAATCTCTTTCGGTTGGTGGTTGCTGTCCGCCGGATTGCCCGCCGCCCCGGCCGCGTCGTTCACGCCGGACGGAGCGGTCGCCCACGCCCTCGCGCACAACGCCGACCTCGCTGCCGCGCGACTCGCCGTTGCCGAGGCCCGTGGCCGACTGACCCAGGCCGGACGACTCCCGAACCCGGAATTGGAGACGTCCCTCCGTCACCACGTGAACTGGGACGAACGCGCCGGTGAATTCGGTCTCACCCAGCGCTTCCCCCTGACGGCCCGACTGCGCCTCGCACGCCAGATCTCGCGGCAGGAGTTGGCGTCCGCCGAGGCCGAGGTGGCCGACGCCGAACGTCTCCTGTCAGGAGGAGTCGGCGCTCTGGTCACGCAGACGCTGACCTTGACCGCACTCCAGCAGCTCCGCCGGCAACAGCACTCCAACAGCGTCCACCTGGCGGCCAGCGCTCGCCAGACGGCGGCGGCAGGGGAAGGATCTGAAGTGGACGCCCTGCAATTCGATCTCGAGGCCGGTCAATTGGAGATCCGCCTGACCCGACTGGACACCGAGGCCCACGTCCTCCAATCCCGACTGCGCCTCGTCCTGGGCCTCACCGAGGGGGAAAACGTCGAGATCTCCGGCGCCCTCGAAGACCCGCAGAACCCACCGACCGCGCTGGATCCACGGATGGCCACCCGCCCCGACCAGGTGGCTGCCGCGGCCCGGACCGCCGCCGCACGGGATGCAACGCGACTGGCGCGCGCGGGTAAATGGGAGGACGTCGGCCTGGGTCTCTTCGGGGAGATCGATCGCAACGAGGACGTCCCCAGTGGGCTCCAGACGGACCAGCGCGTCGGGATCCGATTCAGCATTCCGCTGCCCTTCTGGAATCGGAATCGGGGGCGGATTGCGGAAGCCGACGCGACCGCGACCCGTGCCGCCCGGGAAGCCGTGGCACTGGACCAGCGCGTGCAGTCCGAGGTGGCCATTGCGGATGCCGCCATGCGCGGGGCCTGGGCGCGGTTACGTGGGATTTCCGACACGTTGCTGCCGAAGGCACGTCAGATGGAAGCCCTGCTCGAAACCGTCCGCGCCCGGGGACAGGGTCCGTTGACCGATCTGCTGCGCGCCCGCGAACGGCGGTTGGAACTCGAATCCGCCCGTATCGAGGCGTTGTCTGAATACCACCTGGCCGCGAGGCAACGACTCACGGCCATCCACTCCACGATCTCCGCTCCGAAAGCCCCATGAACCTGAAAGCCTCCCTCCCGTTCTTTGCCGCGGCTCTCCTGCTGGCCGGTGCCGGAGGCCTCCGCGCCGCCGATCCCGCCAAGGCCGCGCGACTGGCGAACACCGTTTTTCTGGATGAGACCGGGGTCAGGAACCTGCGACTCCAAACGGTGGAAGCGGAGGAACAGACCTTTGAAGAAACGCTCTTCGCCCTTGGACGCATCGAGGTGCTTCCCGGCAAACGCGCGACCCTGAGCAGCCGCATTGCCGGTCGAGCCCTCAAGGTTCTGGCCCGTCCCGATCATGCGGTGCGCGCGGGCGAACCCCTGATCGTGATCGAGAGCCGACAACCGGGTGAACCGCCGCCGCAGATTACCCTGGTGGCACCCATGGACGGCCTGGTGGTGGACCTCGCCGTGGCCCCCGGCGATCCGGTCAGCCCAGACAAGGCCCTGCTCGGGATCGTCGATCTCTCCACCGTCTATGCGTTGGCACGCGTGCCCGAGCACCTCGCCGACCGACTCCGGCCCGGCCAGGCGGTCCGCGTCACTTCCCCGGGTTGGCCGGGAGAAACCTGGGAGACCCGGGTCGAACATCTGGGAGCCGTCGCCGACCCGGTGTCCGGTACGCTCGAAGTCGCCTGTCACGTCAACAACGAGGGCACCTGGCTGCGTCCGGGAATGCGGGCCGAGTTCAACCTCGTGACCAAGACTCGCGTCGCCGCCATGGCCGTGCCCCGGTCTGCGGTCCAGGGCGAGGGCGCGAACCGGTTCGTCTTCGTCGTCGATGAATCGGTTCCCAACGCCTTTGTCCGGGTGCCCGTCGTGGTGAACGCGATGAATGATCGGTTTGCCGACATCACTCAGGGACTGTTGCCCGGGGATCGGGTGGTCACGACCGGTGCCTATTCGTTGGCCTTTGCCGGCAAGGGCAGCGTGTCGCTCAAGGAAGCGCTGGACGCGGCCCACGGACACGAGCACAACGAGGACGGAAGCGAAGTGGTCCGGGGACAGAAGTCCACCGGCCAACCGGACGACCACGATCACGACGGCCCTGCGAAGAACGGGATGTCTCCCCTGACCCTCTTCTCGCTCATCGGAAATGCGGTCTTGTTGGGGGTGCTGTTGATCACCGTGTTTCGGCGAGGGCCAACGAAGGGGGGAGTCGATCATGCTCAATAGCCTCATCCGCTTCGCCCTGAACCACCGGGGCGTGGTCCTGGGCTTTTCGCTGATCCTTCTGCTCGTCGGCACCCAAACCGCGCTGAACCTTCCGGTCGAGGTCCTGCCCGATCTCACCAAGCCGACGGTCATCGTCCTCACCGAAGCCCCGGGACTGGCCCCGGAGGAGGTCGAGGTCAACGTCACCGTCCCCATTGAACGCGCCCTCCTGGGCGTGGCCGGTCTGACCCGACTGCGCTCGAACTCCGACGTGAGCCTGTCGCTCGTGTACGCCGAGTTCGGATGGGGCACCGACATTTACCGAGCCCGGCAGTTGATTCAGGAACGGCTCCAGGGCGTTCGCGGAACGTTGCCCGAAGGCGTCGAGCCCTTCCTCACACCGGTCGCCTCCCTGATGGGTGAGATCCTGCTGGTCGGCCTCCGCAGCACCAACGAAGCGATCCCCCCGCGGGAGGTCCGATCCCTGGCCGACTGGGTCATCCGCCCGCGGCTCCAGAGCATTTCGGGCATCGCCGAGATCCTCAACATGGGCGGCGGGATCAAACAGGTGGAGATTCAACCCGACCCGATCCGGATGCAGGCGCACGGCGTCACCTATGAGGAATTGGAACGTGCCGCCCGCGAAGCCTCGGGCAACACCACCGGCGGATTCATCCACTCTGGCTCGACCGAAGTCATGATCCGCAACCTGGCCATGACGGTGGATCTCGACGACATCGCCCGCACCGTCGTCCGACGCGTCGGCGATCGATCGATCCGCATCTCGGAGGTCGCGCGGGTGGAATGGGGCATCGAACCGATGCGCGGCGATGGCAGCGTCAATGGCACCCGAGGCGTGATCCTGAGCGTCACCAAATCGCCCGGGTTCGACACGCTGACCCTGACCTCGGAGATCGAAGCCGCACTGAAGGAACTCCAACCGACCCTGCCCCGGGGCGTCGAAGCCGTGGTCCTGTTCCGGCAAAGCGACTTCATCGAGCACGCCATTGGCAACCTGAAGCACGCGATCCGCGACGGCGCCATCATGGTGACGGTGGTGTTGTTCCTGTTCCTTCTGAACTTCCGCACCACCTTCATCACGCTGATGGCGATGCCACTGTCCTTCGCCATCACGCTGGTGACCTTCGGTTGGCTGGGAATCTCGGTGAACTCCATGACCCTGGGCGGCCTCGCCGTCGCCATCGGCATGGTGGTCGATGACGCCATCGTCGATGTGGAAAACGTTTATCGGCGACTGCGCGAGAACGCCGCCCTTGCCCACCCGTTGCCGCGACTCGAAGTCATCGCCCGGGCGTCCGGCGAGGTCCGCAACTCGATCCTCTACGCCACGCTCCTGATCATCCTCGTCTTTCTTCCGCTGCTGGGATTGAGCGGGGTCGAAGGACGCCTCTTCTCGCCCATCGCCGTCGCCACCATCCTCAGCATGATCGCCTCGTTCGTGGTCTCGCTGACCGCCATCCCGGTGCTCTGCTCGCTCCTGTTGCGTCCAACGGAAGGGCATTCCCACCGCGATGGACCGCTGGTGCGGAGCCTGAAATGGCTGCTCGAACGCACCCTCCTGCGCCTCGGCCTGAACCAACCGTTCCTGCTCCTCGGCCTCGTGGTCCTGTTGGGGACCGGTGCCGCCCTGCTCTATCCGCAGATGGGAAAGGATTTCCTCCCCGCCTTCCGCGAGGAGACGGCGCTCATCTCGACCACCGCCGCCCCCGGCACTTCCCTCGACGAGATGAACCGGATCTCCGATGTCATCGAACTCGAACTGCTGGCCATCCCCGAGGTGCGCAAGGTCGGACGCCGCCTCGGCCGGGCCGAGCGCGGCGATCATGTTGTCCCCATCTCCACCTCCGAGTTCGACGTGGACTTCCGCGAGGTCACGGGCGGAGCCCCGGGCCGCACCCGCTCCGAAATCCTGGAGGACATCCGCCGGAGGATTCGCAACGTGCCCGGCACCTTCAGCGTCGTCACCGGCCCACTGGCGGATCGCATCGGACACATGCTCAGCGGCGTGTCCGCACCGGTGGCGATCAAGATCTTCGGTCCGGACCTCGACCGACTCCGCGAGTTGGGCATCCAGATCCAGGCGGTGGCCCAATCCATCCCGGGATTCGAGGATTGCAAACTCGACCAGCAATCGACGCTGCCGCAACTGCGCATCGAAGCCGACCGTGACCGGGCCGCCGCCTACGGCATTACGCCGGGCGCACTCAACGAAATGCTCTCGTCGCTCCTCGGAGGGAAGACCGTGGCCGAACTGCGTGATGGCCAGCGGACGGTGGATCTCGTGATCCGCCTCCCGCAGGAATGGCGCGATTCACCCGAACGTATTGCCCAACTGCCCATGGAAGTGCACGCCGGGGAAAGCACCCCTCAACGGATCCCCCTCTCGATGATTGCGCAGGTCCGGGAAGCCCGGGGCCCGAATGTCATCTTCCGCGAGCGAAGCCAGCGCCGTTTCGCCCTCGCCATCAAACCGACCGTGCGCGACGTCTCCTCGCTGGTGCCGAAACTGCAAAGCGAGGTCGCGGCGCGCGTGCCGCTTCCGGAGGGCTATTTCGTGGTGTTCGAAGGCGAGTTCCAGGCCCAACGGGCCGCCGCGCAACGGATCGCCCTCCTGAGCGCCGTGGTCCTCGTCCTGATCGGCTTCCTGCTCTACGGCTATTTCCGCACGCCCTTCTTCGCCTTTCAGGTCCTGTTCGACATCCCGCTGGCGTTGATCGGAGGCCTGGCCCTGACCTGGCTTCTCGTGGACAACATCAGCATCGCCAGCCTGGTGGGATTCATCGCCGTCGCCGGTGTGGCCGCCCGCAACAGCATCATGCTGATCTCCCATTACCTCCACCTCATGCAGCACGAAGGCGAGGGCTTTACCCGGAGCATGATCATCCGCGGCACCCAGGAACGTCTCGTCCCCGTCCTGATGACCGCCCTCAGCGCCGGCATCGGTCTCATCCTACTCGTCCTCGCCCCCGATCAACCGGGCAAAGAAATTCTCCACCCGGTCGCCGTGGTCATCGTCGGAGGTCTCGTGACCTCGACCCTCCTGGGACTGGGCGTCACGCCCACCGTCTTTTTCACCTTCGGCCGGAAGGCCGCAGCCCGGGCCCTCGCGAGCCAGGGGAATCATTCGTGAAATCGGTGGATGAACCTCTTCCTGCTGAACGCATCAAACTCCCTGTCTCACCTCAACTCCATCGACTGAAATGAAGACCTCCCTGCTCACCCTGATCGCCGTGCTGCTGCTCGGCGTCACCCGCGCGCTCGCCCACGGCGGCGTCGAACTCGGCCCGAACGGCGGGCGCCTCGTCGAGTTCAGCAAGAACGAAACCCTGCACGGTGAAGTCACCCTGGCCGACGGACATTTCCACGTCCGCCTGTTGGACAAGGAACTGAAACCGCTGGCGATCACCGGACAATCGCTCGTCGTCACTGGCGGCGACCGCAGCAAGCCGGAGAAACCCACCGTGGAAAAGAAGGGCGATCAATTCGTCTTCCCTGCGCTGAAGGGCAACAGCTACCTGCTGGCCTTCCAGTTCAAGGAGAGCCCCACCTCGCGGACCATCACCGCCCGTTTCGAATACGACGCGACGATCTGTTCCGCCTGCAAGAATGCCGAGTGGCTGTGCAAATGCGGTCAGGAAGAGGCGGCCAAGGACGGCAAGAAACCGAAGGACAAGAAGTAGGCGGGCGGGGACGCCCGCGGTCCCGGGAGGGTCCTGGGGGCGCGGCCCCGTTTGGAGGCCCCGCTTGGCGGCCCCGCTTTGGAGGGACGAGTTCTACGAGTCCCCATGACCGACGTGCGAAGTTTCGGACTCGCGGAGAAGCAGAGCTTGGGTTCTCTGCGTCTCCGCGTCTCTGCGGGATCCGCGGCTTCTCCCCCGCATCGGCCGCGGCGCTTACCGTTGCCGCGCCCGGAAGGTCGTCGGCGTTTCCCCCGTTGCCGAGCGGAACGCGCGGGTGAAGGCGCTGTGATCGTAGAATCCACTGGCGAGCGCGACTTCCGCCACCGCCTGATCCGTCTCGGCCAGCATCTGCGACGCTGCCGCCAACCGGGTCTGGGTGATGAGTTGGCTCGGGGTAATGCGGAAGATGCGCTTGATGAGCCGGGCGAAGCGCACCGGACTGAGCCCCGCCCGTGCGGCCAGACCGGCGGGCGACACCGGTTCGGAATACTCGGCTTCGAGGAACTCCAACGTGGCCGCCAACGAACCCGGGATGACTTCGCTATCGCCCGGTGCCCGCAGGTCGCGGGAGATTCCAATCAGCCCCAGGATCTTCCCGCCCGCATCCCGCCAGGGAAGCTTGGTGGTCAGACACCAACCGGGACGCCGCCGTGGATACCAGTGCAACTCCAGCCGATCCCGGATGGCATGGCCGGTGCGGACCACATCGGCGTCCTGCGCCGCGTAGCGGGCCGCCAGCGCTGCGGGGAAGAACTCTCTCACGTTCCGTCCGAGCAGTTCGGAAGGTTCGCGCAGGCCCACCCGCTCGGCCAGGGAACGGTTTACTGCCACGTAACGTCCGGACAGGTCCTTCACGAAGAAGGCCGTGTCCGGAACATGGTCGAACAACGCCGCCAACCCGGCCGCCTCCGGCGACAGCGCCGGCAGCGGCGGCGACGACGGCAACTTTTCGGCTGTGCCCCGTTTCACCGACACGACCGAACTCTGTGACAAGACACGGGGCGGCGCGATGTCAGAGTCACGCCCATGATGTGGAAGGTTCCTCGCCCGCTTCGCCGGTCCGTTTCCCCCGGCGAACTCCTCTTTGCGCACGCGGCCGGGGGACCCGCGGCACGCCTCGGCCTGGCCCTCCTGTTGGGGACGTTGTCCACGCTGGCACAGGGGTCAAAGGCCGATTACGAACGCGCGAACAGCTTCGCTCAGCGCACCGAAAATACCGTCTTCCGTTCCCGCATCCGACCGGACTGGATGCCCGGCAACACCCGGTTCTGGTACCGGATCGAGACCGCGCCCGGAGCCCATGAATTCGTGCAGGTCAATGGCGAGACCGGCACGCGCACCCCCCTGTTCGACCACGCCGCCGCCGCCGTCAGCGCCGCCCAGGCCTTCGGACACGAGGTGAAACCGGAGGCCCTGCCCTTCGAACGACTGGAGGTCGTCGATGACGCCCGGGCCGCCGTGTTCCGCGCCGAGGGCAAACGCTGGCGACTGACCTTCGACGATCATTCGATCACGCCGGATTCCTCCCCCGACAAGGTTCTGAAGTCCCGCTCGACGGAGCGCATTCCCCGCCGTTCGCGACGCACCGGCGAGGAGACTGATGTCACCTTCGTCAATCAGACCCGGGACGACGTCGAACTCTTCTGGCTCGATACCGAGGGCGCGCGCAAATCCTATGGCCGGGTGCGACCCGGACAGGAACGCCGACAACACACCTTTGAGGGACACGTCTGGCTGGCCACCGATCGGGTCGGCACCACCGTGGCGGTGTTCGAAGTGGAAGCCGCCGCGAACCGCGCGATCATCGAAGAAGCCAACCCCTCCGCGCCTGCGGCCGAACCCAAGCCCGACGCCACTCCCGCGCGTCGTCCGGAGCGCGGTGAATCCCCGGACGGCCGGTGGGTGGCCCTCGTCCGCGACCACAATCTCCATCTCCGAGAGCGCACTGCCGAGCCCGCAACGGCGGTGGCGCTGAGCAGCGATGGTTCCGCGGACGACGCCTATTCTTCCGATGTCAGTTGGGCACCGGACTCCTCCGTGGTGGTGGCACGCCGGGTCCGCAAGGGAGCCGAGCACCTCGTTCATTTTGTTGAGGCCGCCCCCACCGATCAGGTGCAGCCGAAGCTCCATTCCAACCCTTACCTCAAGCCCGGCGACCCCATCCCGCGTCCCCTGCTCCGCGTCTTCACCGTGGGCGATCGCCGGCAATGGAGCGTGGACGAAACGCTGTACCCCACGCCCTACACCGAGTCTGGCGACATCGACATCCGGTGGAGCGCCGGCGGACGCGAGTTCCGTGTCAACTACAATCAACGGGGACATCAGGTGTACCGGATCCTGGCGGTGGATCTGCGTTCCGGGCAAGCCGGCGAGGCGGGCGCACCCGGGGTGCTCAAGCCCCGGGTGATCGTCGATGAAGCCAGCGCGACGTTCATCGATTGGACCGCCAAGACCTGGCGGGAATGGCTGCCCGGGACAGGCGAACTGCTGTGGATGTCCGAACGCGATGGATGGTGTCACCTGTGGCTCTACGACGTGGCCACGGGCCAGGTGAAGAACCAGGTCACCCACGGCGATTGGGTGGTGCGCAAGGTCGAGTCCGTCGATCCCAAGACTCGCCAGGTGTGGTTCCTCGCCGGGGGTGTCCGACCCGATCAGGACCCCTACTTCCTGCATCTGTGCCGGGTGAACTTCGATGGCACGGGCTTCACGATCCTGACCGAGGGCAACGGCACCCATGCGATCACCTTTTCGCCCGATCGCCGCTGGTTCATCGATACCTGGTCCCGCGTGGATCAACCGCCGGTCATCGAGTTGCGCCATTCCTCCGATGGGAGTCGCGTCCGCGAACTGGAACGCGCCGACTGGACCCGACTCCTCACCGCCGGTTGGTCGGTTCCTGAGCGCTTCATCGCTCCCGGGCGCGACGGCACCACTCCGATCCACGGCATCCTCATCAAGCCGTCGAACTTCGATCCGACCGTCCGTTACCCGGTGATCGAGGAGATCTACGCCGGTCCGCACGGCGCAT
>Ga0105048_10020568_pt1 | contig 10068 bp, 10 predicted proteins | sample MAT05_FD_78382 | JGI IMG/M metagenome (GOLD analysis project Ga0105048, IMG submission 78382) | Freshwater microbial communities from Lake Fryxell liftoff mats and glacier meltwater in Antarctica - MAT-05 | ecosystem: Environmental > Aquatic > Freshwater > Ice > Liftoff microbial mat | place... | reverse complement strand
GGGCGTGCGACCGGATAGCGTTGTCATCATGTCCAAGTCCGTCGGCACCGCTCCCGTGATCCGTGCCGAGCTGACGGCGTGGCGCAATTCGCTCTTCGTGGTCTTCGCCCTGTGCGGGGTGGGGCTCGCGAGCTGGGCGGCGCGGATCCCGGCTGTGAGCGCCTCGCTCGACCTCACCACCGCCGACGTCGGCCTGCTGCTGTTCGGGATCGCGGCCGGCTCGATCGCCGGTCTGCTCGTCTCGAGCCACCTCATCGCGCGCTTCGGGGCCAGGACCGTGATCGCCTGGGCGCTCATCGTCGGACCGATCGGCCTCCTGCTCGCGGCGATCGGCGCCACCGTTCTCGTCAGCTTCCCCTTCTCGTTCCTCGGGCTCGCGGTGTTCGGGGCGGCCCTCGGCGCCTGCGACGTGGCCATGAACGTGTCGGGGGCGGCCAACGAACGGGCGATCGGACGCACGATCATGCCGATCTACCACGCGTTCTTCAGCATCGGCACGATCGCCGGTGCCACCGTCGCCGCGGGAGCCGAGTACGCCGGGGTGCCGCTCGACGTGAACATCGGAGCCGTCGCGCTGATCACGATCGCCACCTCGCTCGCGGTGGGCCGGTTCCTGCTGCCGGAGACCGTCGCGCACGATGACGCGGCCGGCTCCGCGCGCGCGCCGGCCGACACCTGGCGCGCGCGCCTGCGCATCTGGCGGGACCCGCGCACCTTCCTGATCGGCCTCATCGTGCTCGGGATGGCGTTCACCGAGGGGTCGGCGAACGACTGGCTGGCCTACGCCATGGTCGAGGGGCACGGCACCGACCGGCCGACCGGCGCACTCGTCTTCGGCATCTTCGTGACCGCCATGACCGTCGGCCGCCTCGGCGGCGTGAGGCTGCTCGATCGATTCGGACGCGTGCCGGTGCTGCGGGTCTCAGCCGTTCTCGCCGCCGTCGGCCTGCTCATGCTCATCGTCATCCCCGTCACCTGGATCGCGGTCGTCGGCGTGGTGCTCTGGGGGCTCGGCGCCGCGCTCGGGTTCCCCGTCGGCATGTCCGCGGCCGCCGACGACCCCCGCACCGCCGCGGCGAGCGTGAGCGCCGTCGCAACGATCGGCTACGTCGCGTTCCTCGTCGGCCCGCCGGTGATCGGATTCCTCGGCGAACAGGTCGGCATCCTGAACAGCCTGCTTCTCGTTCTCGTGCTCGTCGCCCTGGCCGGATCGCTCTCGCAGGCGGCACGGGAGCGCACCCCGCTGGCGAGGTGATCCGGCGCACGTGTTCGGTAAGGGCCCCGAGGCTGGGTAGGGTCGTAGTCGTGCGTCTTGTCATTGCCCGTTGCTCCGTCGATTACGCCGGGCGCCTCAGCGCGCACCTGCCCCTCGCCACCCGCCTCCTGTTGCTCAAGGCCGACGGGAGCGTGCTCGTGCATAGCGACTCGCTCAGCTACAAGCCGCTGAACTGGATGAGTCCGCCGTGCAGCCTCACGATGCCCGACGTCGCCGAAGATGCGCGTGAGGCCGGCGTCGTCGAAACGTGGAAGGTCACCCAGGCGAAGACCTCCGACCTGCTCGTCATCTCGATCCACGAGATCATCCATGACTCGGCCCACGAACTCGGAATCGACCCCGGCCTGCAGAAGGACGGCGTCGAGGCCCACCTGCAAAAGCTCCTCGCCGAGCAGATCGACCTGCTCGGCGACGGCTACAGGCTCGTGCGCCGGGAGTACATGACCGCGATCGGGCCCGTCGACATCCTCGCGACGGATGACGCGGGCGCGTCGGTCGCCGTCGAGATCAAGCGGCGCGGCGACATCGACGGGGTCGAGCAGCTCACGCGCTACCTCGAGCTGATGAACCGCGACCCCCGCCTCGCGCCCGTGGCCGGCGTGTTCGCCGCGCAGGAGATCAAGCCGCAGGCGCGCACGCTCGCGCTCGACCGCGGCATCCGGTGCGTCACGCTCGACTACGACGAGATGCGCGGGCTCGATGACAGCGACTCCCGCCTCTTCTAGACGCGCCGCCGTGGCGCGGGAGGCGCGGTCCGTCGGGACCCGCGAAACCCGAGGCTCGCTCGACTCTCAGTGCGAACTAGGCTGCTCGTGATGAACACCCACTGGACCTGCATCCTCTTCGACCTCGACGGCACGATCACCGACTCGGCGCCCGGAATCACCTCGAGCCTGATCTGGATGTTCGAGCAGCTCGACCGCCCCATTCCGAGCGCGAGCGAGCTGCTGCAGTACGTCGGCCCTCCGCTGCTCACCTCGTTCCGCGAGTACGCGGGGTTCAGCCCCACCCAGTCCGCCCACGCGCTCGAGGTCTACCGCAGCCACTACATCGACCGCGGGCTCTACGACAGCTCTGTCTACCTCGGGATCCCCGCGGTGCTCGAGGCGATCGGCGCGAGCGACGTTCCCCTGTCGCTCGCGACCTCGAAACCAGAGACGCCCGCCAACCTGATCCTGAACCACTTCGAGCTCGCGAAGCACTTCGACGTCATCGCCGGCGCCTCCGACGACGAGGTACGCAGCGCAAAGGCGGATGTCGTGGCCGAGGCACTGCTGCGCCTCGCCGCGGCCGGTGCCGACGTGTCGAACCCGGTCATGGTCGGCGACCGCGAGCACGACGTCGAGGGCGCGGCCGCCAACGGCGTGCCGACGATCTTCGTGGAGTGGGGCTACGGCGCGGTCCACGAGCAGGCGGGATCGCACTCCCTTGCCAGGATGCCCGGAGAGCTGCCATTCATGCTGCTCGGCGAGCCGCACCTGCCGTGAGTCGGCGGAGCGTTCTCTTCCTCGGCGGCACCGGCGTCATCAGCTCGGCGGCGAGCTCCCTCGCCGGGCAGCGCTTCGACGCGACCGTGCTCACCCGGGGCCGCACCCGGGCCCGCGCCGTCGCCGACGGCGTCGAGGTGCTCACCGCCGACGTCGACGACCCCGAGTCGGTCACCGCGGCGCTTCGCGACCGCGAGTTCGACGTCGTCGCGCAGTTTCTCGCGTTCACCCCCGACCAGGTGCTCGCCGACATCGAGCGCTTCGAGGGCCGCACGGGGCAGTACGTCTTCATCAGCTCGGCGTCGGCCTACCAGACTCCCCCCTCGCGCCTGCCGATCACCGAGTCGACGCCGCTCATGAACCCCGAGTCGCAGTACTCGCGCGACAAGATCGCCTGCGAGGACGTGCTCGTCGCGGCGCACCGCGACCGCGGCTTCCCGGCGACGATCGTGCGTCCCTCGCACACCTACGACGCCACGAGCGTGCCGCTGCTCGGCGGCTGGACCGCCATCGACCGCATGCGCCGCGGCATGCCCGTCGTGGTTCATGGCGACGGCACCTCGCTCTGGGCGCTCACCCACACGCGGGACTTCGCTCGGGCGTTCGTCGGACTTCTCGGAAACCCGTTGGCGATCGGCGACAGCTTTCACATCACGAGCGATGCGGTTGTCACCTGGAACCAGATCGCCACGATGCTCGCGGATGCCGCGGGGACGACCGCCGACATCGTGCACGTGACCTCGGATGCGATCGCCGCCGCCGCACCGGAGGAGGGACCGGGCCTGCTCGGCGACAAGGCGCACTCGGTCATCTTCGACAACAGGAAAATCAAGGCGCTCGTGCCGGATTTCGTCGCGACAACCTCGTTCGCCGCCGGGGCGCGCGAGATCGTCGCCTGGCACGACGAGCGGCCGGATCGCCGCACGGTCGACGCCGGGGCGGAGGCGCTGCTCGACCGCCTCGTCGCGCTCGGGCGCTGAGCTCATGAGCGGCCAGGGCGCGCGAGCGGGCAGGCACACGAGCGGATGCCCGGCCACTGCGCCTCCCCGGCGTGAGCACCGCTGGCGCTTGGCCGGCCCGAATGCCGGCTACCGCGCGAGACGCTCCACGATGCCGCCGAACAGCCCGGGCAACGCGGCCGCCGCGGGAACGATCGCGCGCCGCGCCGGTGATCCGGCCGCCGCGACGAGGCCCGCGGTGAGCAGGCGGAAGTCCCGCGTGCACCGAGCCCACTCGCGCTCGTAGTACCCGGGCCGCCCGGCGGCGATGCACTCGATCGCGGCGCGAGCCTGGGCGAGCCCGACCCGGATTCCCTCGCCCGTGATCGCGTCGACGTACCCGGAGGCGTCGCCGACCAGCAGCACCCGGCCGAACGACCGCCGCGAGGTGCGCTGGTGGAACGGCCCGGCTCCTCGGAGGGAACTCGCCTGCTCCGCTCCCGCGAGGCGCACGGCGAGGTCGGGGATCCCGGCGAGCTCCTCGTCGAAGTCGGTGCGCGCGGGCCCGAGCATCGCGATGCCGACGAGGTCGGGCCCGACGGGCGTGACGTAAGCCTCGACCCGCGGCGTCCAGTGCACCTCGATCAGGTCGCTCCACGGCGCGAGCCAGTAGTGCCGCCGCACCCCGAACCGGCGGCCGGCCGCCGGCACCTCGATCTCGAGGCCGCAGAGTCGGCGCACGGTCGAGTGCAGCCCGTCGGCGCCGATCAGGTACCTGCCGGTGACCCCGGCCGCGGTGACCCCGGCACGATCCTGCTCGATCGACCCGATCCGCGCACTGACCCGGCCGACGCCGAGCTCGTCGGCCCTGGCCGCGAGCCGCGAGCTCAGCTCGGTGCGGCGCACCCCGAGCCCGTGGCTCGTGGCGAACCGGTGGTCGACGCGGCGCCCGCCCGACCGGTAGCTCACCCCGCGCAGCGGATGCCCTCGTGGGGCGACCCCGAGGCGGGCGAGCGCGGGAACGGCGCCGGGCATGATCCCCTCACCGCAGGCCTTGTCGATCGGAGTCTCGCTGCCACGCGGCTCGATGATGACCGCCGAGAGCCCGCTCAGGCGCGCCTCGATCGCCGTGGCGAGTCCGACCGGGCCTCCGCCGACGACCAGCACATCGACGTCGGCCGTCACGGCAGGGTTCGCGCGTCGAGCGCGGCGAGTGCGCGGTTCTCGGTCGGGATCCGGAACGCGAGCAGGAGTACCGCATTGAGCACCGTAAAGAGGATCGCGGTGACCCAGGCGGTGTGCACGAGAGGCAGGGCGATGCCCTCGATGGCCACCACGACGTAGTTCGGATGCCGCAGCCACGCGAAGCGGTACGGCCCGCGCTCGACGCGACCGAGCCCGGGAACGACGATCACGCGGGTGTTCCACTGGTGCCCGAGCGAGGCGATGATCCAGTAGCGCGCCGCCTGGCAGAGCACCACGATCGCGAGCATGGGCCAGCCGAGCAGCGGGATGAAGGGACGGTCGAGCAGGTACACCTCGGCGACGCAGGCGACGAGCAGTCCGGTGTGCAGGACGACCATGGCGGGAAAATGCCCCCGGCCGTACTCGACGCCCCCGCGGGCGAAGGCCCAGCGCGCGTTGCGGGTGGAGATCACGAGCTCGAACAGGCGCTCGACGCCCGTCGCGAGCACGAGGGCGAGGTAGGCGATCACGACGGCCACCGCAGCAGCACGAGCTCCGCCGAGATGCCGGGGCCGAGCGCGAAGAGCAGCGTCGTGTCGCCACCGGCATGGGTCTCGGCGGCGAGGGAATCCGCGAGGATGTGCAACACCGACACCGACGAGAGGTTTCCGACCCGGGCGAGCGAATCCCAGCTGATCGCGAGCTCGTCGCCATCGAGCTCGAGTGCCTGGGCGAAGGCCTCGAGCACCCGCGGTCCCCCCGGATGCGCGACCCACCTGTCGATGTCGTCCAGCCCGCATCCATTCGACTCCAGGAACGCGTCGACGTCGGAGCCGAAGTACCTCTCGACGATCTCGCCCACCCTCGCCGTGAGCACGATGCGGAACCCGGTCTCGCTCGCGTTGAACCCGATGACGTCTTCGGTGTCGGGATACAGCTGGCTTCGGGTGTCGACCACGTCGGGGCCCGTCACGGGCATGCGCTTGGCGCGCTCCGACCCGACCATGATGACGGAGGCCGCGCCGTCGCCGAACAGTCCCGTCGCGACCAGGTTCGCCATGGAGTCGTCGTCACGCTGGAAGGTAAGCGAGCACAGCTCGACGGCGATCAAGGCCGCGACCGACTCCGGATGCCCGGCGAGGTAGTCGTTGACCCTCGCGATCCCTGCCGCCCCCGCGACGCAGCCCAGGCCGTACATGGGCACCCGCTTCACGTCGGAACGCAGGCCGAGCCGCGCCACGAGCAGGCCGTCGATCGAGGGGGCGGAGATGCCGGTGACCGAGGTGAACATGACGTAGTCGATGTCGCCGGGTTCCAGGCCGGATGACTTCAGGGCAGCGCGGAGGGACTCCTCGGCGAGGTCCGCGGCGACCTCGATGAACATTCCATTCGACTGCGAGAAGGTCTGCGGGTCGAGGTAGTCCTCGATCGGCATGACGAGGTGCCGGGAATCGACACTGCTCGCCCCGTGCAATCGCTCGAGGAGGGCCCGCTTTCGCGGGTCGCTCGTGACCAGGGGGCCGATCGTGGCCGTGATCTCGGCCTGGGGATAGACGAATGCGGGGAGTGCGCGGGCTACCGCGGCGATTCGGGCCATTCGAGACGGTAACACGCGCGCGTGGACCGGGGGCACTGGGCACCGCGACCCGCTGGTGGTTGACTTGATGAGCCCGGCACATTGCCGGACCCAACGAAGTGAGGAGACCCCATGGGCTCGATGGACGACATCACGAAGAAGGCGACCGACTTCCTGCAGAGCGAGAAGGCGCAGGAGGCACTCAGGGGGCAGAAGGCCGAGGCGGCCAGCGACAGGCTCCTCGACGGCGTCGCCGATCTCACCAACAAGGTCACCAAGGGCGCCCACGCCGATAAGGTCGAGAGCGCCCGCGAGGCCGCCGACAGGAAGATCGGCACGGAGAGCTGAGCGGCCCAGGCGCTCCCCCAGTTCGGGGTCCGCTTCGGCATGTCGGGTTTCGCAGGGCGGTGCTGCCCGCCTAGATTCGGCTCACCACGAACGAGACCGAACCACGACACCGGCCAGCCGGAGGGCACCGAGGAAGCTGCCGTCATGACGAATCCACCGCTCGACACACGTCCGGCGCGAAGCACGGCGGCCGCTCTCGCCGCGGTCGCGCTCGGGGTGATCCTCGCCCTCACGGTGATCCTGCAGGCGCTCCCCGCGACGAGCAGCCGGGCCGCCGACGCGGCGGACGCGGCCCTCCCGGCCGGCCTCGGCGCGACATCCCTCGGCGACCTCGCACTGCCGGTCTTCGTGGTCGGCGCCGTGCTCGCCCTGGTGCTCGTCGCCGGGGCCCTGATCGCCGGGGCGCGGGCGCCGCAGCGCCACTGACCCGCGCCAGTGGCCGATCGCGGCCAGGCACGGACGAAACTGGGATTGCGCCGGGCGGTGGAATACGGCGGGCAAGCGGCTCGTTCCCCCGAGGGTGGCGCGCGGCCCGCGCGCGTCGATCCTCCCCAGGGAGGATGATCTACCGCTCTGACGAAGGATTTCCGTGCAGCTTTTCTCCCCCACCTCCCTCGGCTCGCTCGAGCTCAGCAACCGCGTCGTCATGGCCCCGCTCACCCGGGTGCGCTCCGGAGCGACCGGAGTGCCGAACGATCTCGTCGTCGAGTACTACGCGCAGCGCGCCACCACCGGGCTCATCGTCTCCGAGGGCACCTATACGAGCGCCGTGAGCCAGGCGTATCCGGGACAGCCCGGAATCGTCACGCCGGAACAGGTCGAGGGCTGGCGCCGCGTCACCGACGCGGTGCACGCGAAGGGTGGTCTCATCGTCATGCAGCTGATGCACGGCGGCCGCGTCACGCACCCGTCGATCAACGGCGGCAGCGCACCCATCGCCCCGAGCGCGATCGCGATCCAGGGCGACGTGCGCACCCCGGACGGCAAGCTCCCCTACCCCGTGCCGCACGCCCCGAGCGAGGCCGAGATCCCCGACCTGGTCGAGGAGATGACCCGTGCCGCCCGCAATGCCATCAGCGCCGGGTTCGACGGCGTCGAGGTGCACTCCGCGAACGGCTACCTGCTTCACGAGTTCCTGGCGCCGAGCTCGAACATTCGCGACGACGCCTATGGCGGATCGCCCGGGAAGCGCGCCCGCTTCGGCATCGAGGTCATCACCTCGGTCGCGAACGAGGTCGGCGCCGACCGCGTCGGCGTGCGGATCTCGCCGTCCCACGGCATCCAGGACGTCATCGAGTCGGATGCCGACGAGACGCGCGCGACCTACGAGGCGCTCCTCGACGGCATCGCCCCCCTCGGCCTCGCCTACCTGAGCCTGCTGCACGAAGATCCGGCCGGCGAGTTCGCGCAGCACCTGCGGGCGCGCTTCGGCGGCCCGCTCATGGCGAACAGCGGCTTCGGGGTCGTGACGACCCGAGAGCACGCGGCGGCCCTCATCGACGACGACATGGCCGAGACGATCGCCGTCGGCCGCATGGTCATCGCGAACCCCGACCTGGTGCGCCGATGGAGCGACGACCTCGAACTCAACGAGATCGACGCGAGCACCTTCTATGGCGACGACGCCCGCGGATACACCGACTACCCGGCCCTCGCGAGCTGAGCCCGCTCACTCCACGCGTTCGCCCCCGCGAGGCGGCTGGCCGGCTTCGGCCGGTTCCGCCGCCTCCCGGCCGGGCGGCTCCTCCGCTCCCTGGTCGAGCCGGAAGGGCGGATAGTCGTCGCGCAGGAGCGCGACGTAGGCGATGACGCGGTAGATCCACCGGTTGATGCCGAGGATGAAATCGAACAGCGGCCGCTGGTAGTGCCCCGTGAACAGCAGGATCACTGCGGCGACCAGCACGAGCAGGCCGATGAGCGAGACCCCGGCGGCCCTCGCCGTGCCCTCGAATCCTCGGTCGTAGTCCACCAGCCAGACGAACGTGCCGGTGAACGCGGACAGGATGAGCAGGTGGGGGATCGCGAGCAGCCACCACTTGACGAGAACCAGGCCCTGCGAGAGCTTCTCCGGGTAGTCGACCTCGAGGTCGGCCGGATAGTCCGTTGCGGCGAGGGTGAACGGCGGGTACCTGTCGGTGCCGAGCGCCGAGTACGAGTAGAACGCGACCCGCCAGCTCCAGCGGAGCACTCCGGCGTTGAAGCCGAACAGGCCCCTCGGGTACTTGCCCGTGAAGAGGATCGCGAATCCCGCGATGACGGTCGTCACAAAAAACGCGACCCACAGCACCGCGAGCACCAGGTAGTGCGGAATGGCGAGCAGCCACTTCACGAGCCACAGCCAGCGTGACAGCGACTCATCGAGCGCGCCACGGAGCCGGACCGGGTAGCCGGTGCGCCGGCCGTCGCCCGGGGCGCCGGACAGCACTCCCCGTGCCATTCCAGACGCGCCGAGCACGATCAGGGGGATGCCGATGATCAGCAGCGGGACCCCGACCACGAGCAGCCCGAGCGCGACCGCCCCCACGATGTTCGACCGGGCGCCCGCCTGCAGGTCGACCGAGACCGGACTGCCCGCATCCGCGTTCATCACCACGACCGTCCACGTTCCCGGACGCAGGTCCCACTCGACCTGCTGGGCACCGGGGCCCTCGCCCTGTTCGGCCCAGAAGTCCTGGCCGCCTGGCGGCTGCGGCTGCTCCGTGCCCTCGACCACGCGGTACCGCGCCGCGAACGGGGCCGCGCGCACCGCCGTCAGCACGGAGTACCGCACGCCGTCGAGGTAGGCGGTCACCTCGTCGGTGGGCCCGACCCCCAGGAAGATGGACCCGTCGGGCTCGGCGGCCGCTCCGCGCAGCGCCACCTGGATGACCTCGTTCGACAGTGCGACACTTCCCCCCTCGATGCCGGGGTCGATCGTGAACGACTGGGAGACGATCGCAGAGCCGTCGACACTGAAGCGCTCCGCCGGGGTCGTCAGGTAGCGGCCGTCCTGCTGCTGCAGTGCCACCACCCCCGTCGCCGCGGAGGCGGCGGTGAGGGAGAATCCGAGAACCGCGAAGACGACCCCGATGACGAGCAGTACGACATGGCCTGGTTTCACGATCGGACTCTTTTCAGGTGCAGGGTCGAAACCTACGGATGGTTCAGAATTCTCCGCGGCCGGTGGGGTGTCAACCCCCGCCCGGGGGAGAGTGGGGGCTCCTCGCACTCGCACTCTGGGTAGGCTGCAGGAACCGCGCGCACCGACGATGAGGGAGC
>Ga0105048_10020566_pt1 | contig 10068 bp, 10 predicted proteins | sample MAT05_FD_78382 | JGI IMG/M metagenome (GOLD analysis project Ga0105048, IMG submission 78382) | Freshwater microbial communities from Lake Fryxell liftoff mats and glacier meltwater in Antarctica - MAT-05 | ecosystem: Environmental > Aquatic > Freshwater > Ice > Liftoff microbial mat | place... | reverse complement strand
GTCGAACAGTTCCGTGTAGTCCCGCTTCTCCGCGAGATGGCTGCGTTCTTCCGAGGCAATGCCGAGTTCGGGCCGATGGGTATAGGCAATGTCCAGCGACGAACAATGCCTGAACAGGGTACTCTTGTGGAAGCCAAAGCGACGAGAGATGGGGTTCCGGCGCACATCGATTAGATGCCGGATACCATTCTGAACCAAGACGTCGAGCAATCCGTCCAGGTGCCTCCCTTCGTAACCTACGGTATGAATGGCCGGGGCCGCCTCCCGCCGGGTCGCGAGCTTCGCCCGCGTGCTGTTCACCGTATACTCCTTGTGCGACTCATAGACGCAATCCATGAGATCGTCGAGGCCGACGTTTTTGAACCGTTGAACAATGCTTTTGATATCAGAAGCGACTTCTGCAGGCGGCGACGGCCCTTCAGTCGTTACCGTGAGCATCCATTGTTTCTCGTTGGCTTTCAAGACCCCCGATCCGGCCATCTCTTCCGCCTCCCGGTTCAGGCAGAAGGAATAGGGCCCGAACTTGTAAGGTACGAAATCGTAGAAAGCGGATCCTCCCCTACTCGGCGAGTCGACCTTGAGCAGGAATGCCCACTTCATCAATTCGATCTTGCCAACGGGCCGTCTCGCCTGTCGTAGGAATTCGACCAACACTCTCTGGCGGTGGAACTGCATCTTCAAACCCCTTGTTCAATCGAATTTTACGCTCCAGTCCAAGATACGTCATGACGAGTTCGGAGGATTCGTTTCCGCTAAACGAATCCATGGCATCTTTGGTCTTGGCGAGGTCGTAACGATGGCTTTCCTTGCCGTTCTGGAAGAGCACCGCCCGGGTGGTATCTTCGAAGATCGTGTTGGTGAGCGGGTACTTCTTCTCGATCTTCTTTTGAATCTCGGCATCAAGGTCGTCGTCGGTATCCTTGGCTTCCCAATAGCCGCGGGCGAGTTTGAAGACGTCCAGGAGCGTGCCATCGGGGTAGATGTGCTGCTTCTTGCCGACGGTCTTCTTCTTCTTCGGGATGAGCGTCCAAAGGTGGGCGCGGCCGGTTTTGGCGAGCAACTGCGAGAAGGCGGTTTCGGTGGCCCCTTCGTGGACGGCATCGTGGTCGGCGTAGGTTTGCAGCGCGGCGTAATATTCCCGGATCGGCGCGGCATCGTGCTTGATTTTCGTGGTCATGCAGTCGTTATAACCGAAATGAACCATTGGTGAATTAGGAAATTAGCCCCCGGTGAAAAGGGTCACCGAAGGTGAGCCACACCGGGGGTGTTGGTCAAAGCCCCCGGTGTGGTTCCCCGAAACGGGGAACACTTTCACCGGGGGCTAAATCAAGCCCGAAGCGGGGGCGAAATACCCTTGTTCACAGATACGGGAATGCTTCCGTTCCCAACTGTACTTCCACTCCCCGTCCCACCAATCCATAAACTTTCCCCATGTCAACTGAAACACCCGAACCGTACACCGCCATCCAAGTCATCATGATGCCCTCGGATACCAATCCGTACGGCACCATCTTCGGCGGCGTCATCCTCTCTTACATCGACATGGCCGGGAGTATCGGCGCCCGACGCGAGGTGCTGCTCCGGGGCGGTTCCAGCCGCACCGCGTTCGTTACTGTGGCGATGAACAAAGTGGAATTCAAACACCCGGTGCTCGTGGGCGACGTGGTGAAATTCCTCACGCGGCTGATCCGCATGGGCCGAACCTCCGTTACGATGCACGTGGATGTGCACGCGGAACGCGGCACCGAAACCATCGGCGTGACGGAAGCCGAGGTCGTATTCGTGGGCGTCGATTTGAGCTTGCCGGTCGCGGAGCGCCGGCCGATGCCCCTGATGGAGTAATCCCCCTCGCCTTGCCAAGCCGAGCGATTCCCGTTACCTTCTTCCAACTATGAAACACGCCATCCCCGCTTTCCTCCCGATCTTCCTCGCCCTCGCCGGTTGCGGCAAAGAGGCCCCGCCCGCGGCCCCGCCCGCGGCCCCCCCCGCAGTCGTTCCCTCGGCACCCGTGGAAGTCGTCCACCAACTCGATGCCAGTAAACACGAGATTCCCGCCCAGCCCGTATCGGGGCGGCTCGCCGGTGTCCCGTTCGCACCCGATCGGGCGGAACTCGATGGCAACATTCTCACCTTCCGCCAAGGGTCGCCGCTCGAATCCGATTCCCAACTCATTGTGATCGTGGAATCGGCGATCCACTCCGATGCCGAGTTCCGCAATGTCACCCGGTCGGATCAAAAGGTGAGTGAGATGATTCCCAACGTCACGTTCTACACCAAAGCCGGGGGAGAATTCAAAAACGAGACGGCGAACGAAGGCTACGCCCTCACCTTGGAACTCGGCAAACCCGACCGTGGGATCGTGCCCGGCAAGATTCACTTGAGTTTGCCCGGTGCCGCCAAGAGTGTAGTCGCGGGAACGTTCAGCGCCATGTGCGATCGTTCCCCCACGGCCGCCCCCGGCGATAACGACAAACCGTTCATCACCGGCCCCATCACGATCTCTGGGAAAGAAGGAACGACACTCGTTCTCGGCTACGCCCGCATGCCCGCGGAAGGGCAAGAACCGATCTACGACAAAATCGAACCGACCATCCCGGCGATGGGCAGCGCCATCGGTGCCGTGCGTTCCTTCGCTTACAAGCCGCGGAGCGTGAGCATTCGCCCGGTCGGTGAAGGCTCGGCCGCCGAGTACGACCTCACGAAACTGCCGCCGGGCAAGTACCTCGTGGCAGCCCGGATCGAAGGGGGCATGCCCGCGTGGTTCGTCCGCGAAGTCAAAGTCGATTCCGCAATCACGGTGTCGTTGAAGATTCCGACGGAAGGCGCCGGACAAGTGGAAGTGACCGTACCCGGCCTTCCCGATGGCGATTTGCTCCAAACGCAGGTGTTGCCTGCGGAAGTGATCGCCGAGGATCCGACGGGTCAGTACGAAGCCAACGCCGGGTTGATCCTCGGCACTTGGGCCGACCTGGTGAAAGGCAAAGCGACGATCCCGCAGATCCCGCCCGGCGAGTACGTCGTGACGGCACGCTCTGCGGAAGTGCGGTACAGCGGCAAGGTGACGGTGAAGGCGGGCGAAACCGCCAAGGTGGAACTCAAAGCCCCGTGAGTCATCCCGCGGTCGGTTGGACACCGCGGAACGATTGCAGCACTTGGTGCAGGTCTTCGGTGATGGCGATTTCGTCGTCGAGGAAATCCTTCAACCAGAGGAATTGCATTCTTTGGGCCATGGCCACGAGCGGCACGAGATCGCGGAGAGAAACGCGAACGGTCGGTTCTGGGGTTTGGTAATCCTCGAAGAGATCGCTCGGCTCGGTTTCGCCACGGAGCCGCGGCAGAGTTTCTTCGGGGGATCGGTACAATCGAAGTGGAACGGCCATGGTGAAACCTCCTTGAAGTGCGGCGCAATCTCTGCCGGAGTTCATCGGCAACACCGACGAGCGAACTGCAATCCGTTGCGAAATCGCCGGGCGATTTCCCCCTCGACTCGGTAAGATAATCCGCATCTTGCGGATTCTTCCATGCCTACGTTTGCGATCCTCGGTTCCGGCGGTTGGGGTACGGCAGTCGCCATTTTGCTCGCCCAAAGGCCGGGGTGTGTCGTTCGGCTTTGGTGCGCGAACCCTTCCACCGCGGGCGATCTGCGGCTCCACCGCGAGAATCGCCGACAACTCCCCGGCGTATTAATTCCTGCGAACGTGACAATTACCGCCGATGCCGCCGAAGCGGTTGCGGGGGCCGACGCTTGGATCGTGGCGATTCCCACGGCGTTTCTCCGTTCCACGATCCGCCGGTTCCACGGGATGCACCCGCCCGGTGTTCCAATCATCAGCCTCAGCAAAGGGCTGGAAATTGCCACGTTCCAACGGCCAACCGAAATCCTCGGGGAAGAATTGGGCGCCGCGCGGTTCGCCGTGCTGAGCGGCCCCAGCCATGCGGAGGAAGTGGCCTTCTCCCAACCGACTTCGCTCGTGGCTGCGAGTACCGATGTCGCGCTCGCGGAATGGGTTCAACGGCACCTCGGCGGCGAACGGTTCCGCATCTACACCTCGAAGGATCTCGTCGGCGTCGAACTCGCCGGCGCTCTAAAGAACGTGATGGGGTTGGCGGCGGGCATCTGCGATGGCCTCGGCTTCGGCGACAACGCCAAGGCGGCGCTGCTCACGCGTGGCCTCGTCGAGATGCAACGCTTCGGCGTGGCCCACGGGGCCGATCCCGCCACATTCGGTGGCTTGGCCGGGTTGGGAGATCTCATCACCACTTGCTTCAGCAAGCACGGCCGTAACCGCCGGGCCGGGGAACGGGTCGCCAAGGGCTGTACCCTCGATGAGGTGATGTCCGGGCCGCAAGTGGCGGAAGGGATCTTCACCGCGAGAAGCGTGTACGAACGCGCGATGGCAGCGAAGATTGATTCCCCGATCTTCACCGGCGTGTACCGAATCTTGTACGAAGGCCACCCCGCCCGCGACGCCGTGGAAGCATTGTTGGGCCGGCCACCGAAACCCGAACGCATTGAGGGATAGTGATGTTGAACGTGGCGTTCAAAGAATGGGCCGGGATCTGTGCCAAGCTCGCCTCGGGCGAGCAATCGCTGATCCTCCGCAAAGGGGGAATCGCCGAGGAAGCCGGCGAGTTCCGGCCCGAACATCCGCGCTTTTGGCTCTACCCCACATACTTCCACGAACCGGCGGATGTCGAACGGCCGCCACCCGGCACTGTGATCCTGAGCCATTGGGTGGAAGTTGCGGCCGTAGAATATGCGGAACGCCTAGAGCAGATATTGCATCTCCGAGGGCTACACGGTTGGACCGAAGCGACGATCCGCCAGCGTTTCGATTACCGTTCCCCCGGTTTGTATGTTCTCACTTTGAAAGTGTTCCGAGGCTCGCGCCACACCGTGATCGAATCCCCCGAGTACGCCGGTTGCAAAACGTGGGTTCACCTCGCGGAACCGCTGAGCACGGAGGGTTCCACACCGGTGTTGGCCGAGGGTACATGGGCGATCGTCGCGGAGGAAATCGCGGAACGATTGAAACACTATTAACGGTTGGGAACCAAGCTGACACTGCGGGCGAAAAACGCGTTCAGGCCTACAGCCCGTCGAGCCACGCCTTGGCACTGGCGTCGCTCGGCATTCGCCAATCGCCACGGGGCGATACGCTCACGGTGCCCACCTTCGGGCCATCCGGAATGCAGCTGCGCTTGAACTGGTTGGCGAAGAACCGTGTGAGGAAGCGCTTCAACCATTGTTGAATTTCCGCACCGGTGTACGGTTTGTCGAACGCCGCTTGCGAAGCGAGGAACAGAATCTTCTCGGGCGGGCAGCCCCAGCGCAGGAAGTGGTACAGGAAGAAATCGACCAACTCGTACGGCCCGACGCTCGCCTCCGTACTTTGCGGAGCGTTCCCATCTCCCACCGGCAGCAGCTCCGGCGAAATCTCGGTGTTGGTAATGTCTTGCAGGGTGGCGCGGGCTTCGCCCTCGAATTCGTTCTCGGCGGCCCATCGCACCAAGAATTTCACGAGCGTTTTTGGGATGCTCACGTTCGGGTTGTACATGCTCATGTGGTCGGCGTTGTACGTACACCAACCGAGCGCGAGTTCGGAGACATCTCCGGTGCCGATGGTGAAGCCTGTATTCATCAACAAGCTCGTTCGCACCCGGGCCTGAACGTTCTCGAAGGCGAGATCGCTGTTTTGGGCTTTCGTCAGTTTTTTCAGGCCCAGCGAGAAGCTTTCGACGGTGTGTCCGGCGAGCGGAATGCCGAATGGGGTGTGCCCGAGGGCCTGCATTTCTTGGAGGCAAAGCGGCCGGATGTCGATTTCCTTGGCGGTCGCACCGAGGGCGTGCATCAGGAGTCGGGCGTTACCGAGGGTGCGTTCGGTGGTGCCGAAGCCGGGCATCGTGAGGGCGTGGATCTTGGAATGGGGTTCTTGCAGTAAGTCGAACGTCTTAGCGACCACGAGCAAGGCGAGGGTGCTATCGAGGCCGCCGGAGACGCCGATGGCCACGGGAGGCTTGCCGATGTGTTCGAGCCGTTTCGACAGCCCGCACACTTGAGTGGCGAAAATTTCTTCGCAGCGTTCGCGCAGTGTGCCCGGATCCTTCGGTACGAACGGGTGCGGATCGACGAACCGCAGGAGGGGTGCCTTCCCTGTGAGTTCGATCTCGAAGGGAATGCGGCGGAATTGGCGGGTGAGTTCGCGGTTCGCAAACGTCGTGGCGGTGATGCGATCGCGGGCGAATCGGTCGAGATCGAGATCGGCGGCGGTAAGGTGCCCGGTTCGCACGAAGCGTTTCGATTCCTTCAGAATTCCGCCGTTCTCGGCGATCATGCAGTGCCCGCCGAAGACGAGGTCCGTGGTCGATTCGCTCGGGCCGCTCGAAGCGTAAACGTAGCCGCCGAGGCAGCGCCCGCTCTGATTCGCCACGAGTTCCCTGCGGTAACTCGCCTTACCGATTACCTCGTTGCTAGCCGAAAGATTGACGAACACCGTGGCCCCGGCGATGGCTTGCAGAGAACTCGGCGGCACCGGCACCCAAAGGTCTTCGCAGATTTCGACGCCGAGGACGAACCCCGGCAAGTTCTTACACGCGAACAACAGATCAGTGCCGAAGGGCACGGTGCGACCGGCGAGCTCGATCTGCTTCGACACCGCGTGGGCGGCCGGGTGGAAATAGCGACCGTCGTAAAACTCTTTGTAGTTGGGCAAATGGCTCTTCGGCACGACCCCGAGCAGATCCCCCCGGGCAAACACGGCCGCCGCGTTGAACAGCATCCCATCGAGTGCGACCGGCAAGCCGATCACCGCGATACCTTGGAACGAACAGTTTTCGAGGATGTCGCCGAGTTCGGCTTCGGCCGCGCGTATCAATTGCGGATGGTGGAAGAGATCGTGGCAGGTGTAGCCGGTGAGGCCCATCTCGGGGAAGACGACGAGTTCGGCGCCGTCGTCCGATGCTCGATCGAGGAGTTGGAGGGTGTGCACGGCGTTGTACGCCGGGTCGGCCACCCGGAGTTCCGGGCTTGCGGCCGCCACGCGGAGAAAGTTGTGGGTGGACATGGGCGAGTGATTATCGGGTGGTATTTTCAGCGCGGGTGAGGGTGATTGAATCCCACCGAATATCGATACGGCTATCTTATGCGGTTATGGGCCTTCCAACATCGTCTGGTAATGTGGGGGCAACGGAAAGGGCTGAAATTCCACCCACCCATTCGTGTCGTTACTCAAATCCACCCAACATCCGATTTGATCGGCGATATAAACGAGCCCGAGGGGAGCCCGAGGGCTTGCTTTGGTGTGATCTCGAAGCGCCCCATCATCGCTTTCTTCCCCGAGTCGAGTGCACGTTGGCACAGTGCCGGAATGATGTATTCGCTGCCACCCGCCCAACCGGCGTAGTAGGCCTCCTCGGAGATTTCGCTCATCACGATGCCGAGAATGTCGATCAGACTTTCTCGAATGGCTGGATCCATGATCGCCTCCGTGTTGAATTCGTGGATGGCGAAAATAGAAGCCGGGTTCGCGCCGGGCCTCCGCTTGGGGGAGCCGAGAGTTGGACTTACACCCTCTCTCCCCAGCGGGAGAGAGGGTGAGATAAAAATTGCCGCTCGCCTTATACTGCTCACACCGTCCTGTCCGACTTACAAATCATTCCGCTTCCACCACCAGCGATCGCTTGATCGCCAGCAGTTCCGGCCAACGCTCGGCGTAATCGTAGCCGCCGGTTTGGCCCATCAGCAAGAGCGGCCCCTCGGCGGTATCGAGGCAGCGGGTGAAACAACTCGACGTAGTATCGAGCGTGAGGAATTCGATATCGTGCCCGACGGCCGGGAACCCGGCCACCGCTTCCACCGTTTCCTCGGCTTCCAACCCGGCGTACTCGGCTTTCAACGCCGCGAGGGTTTCCTCGGCCAATTGGATCGGCACCTCGGCATCGGGTTGCAAACTCACCACGAAGAATGCCGTACCAGAACTCTGGACCGTGGCCGACCAACCGTTTCCCGATTCGTCGCGTTCGATCGCCCACGCACTCGGGTATTGAAAGCGGACGCCGCCGCGGGTGAATGTTTTCATGTTTCTCTCTATCGCTTTTCGATCAGGAACGTCGGCACCGTGCTTCCGCCCCCGGCGGTCACGTTCAACAACGCTTCGGTGCTGATGCGGGTGAGGCAGCCGTGCATGTGCGTGCCGAAGGCCACGAACGGGTTGGTATCGAGCATGCGCGGGATGAATTGCAGCTTCCCGTTCTCCATACTCGGGAAGGGTTCGTACGGCAGATTCACCTTCTGTTGAACGACGTAAGGCTCCGCGAGGGCGTGCTTCACCGCTTGCTCCCAGATCGGGGCATCCACCGTCCAGCCGAGCACGATTCCCTTGCCGCCGTATTCGTCGTTCGGTTTGAGTACGAAGCGATCTTTGTTGGCCAGCACGAACGGAATGAGGTCGATGGGTTGGCCCTCGAACGTGCTCTTGCGCTCGGCGACGACGCGAGTCCAGGGGATGTGATCGGCGATGGCCGCGATTTGTTCGCGGGTGAACATCTCGGCGTTGGCTTCGTCCGAGAGCAGCGCGAACGCGGCCTTCTTGCAGAGGATTTTGTAGCGGAACGAGTTCGCCATGCACACCGCGCCGTCGCGCACAGCCCGCACTACGGGGTGATTCACGCCGCCGCGTTCGATCAACTCGCTGAGCAACACTCGCTTGTAAATTAGCGTAATGTGGAAGTCGCCCGCCATGAGTTTTCCATCGCGGTATTCCACGTCGCGCGGATCGACGTTGCGGGCTTCGATGCCCATGCTGCGGAAATAATCGTAGAAGAGTACGAACTCGCAGAAGGTGGGCACCTCGCGCCAATCGAGAATGGCGATCCGCGGCGGATCAGTCTTCGTGCCCTTCCACTGCGAATAGGCATCGGTGAGCGCGTGCGTGACCCCCGGCTTGCACGGCGCCGCGATGGCGTTGTAATCCCGCAGGAATTCTTGGAATGCGGGCAACCCGTAAAAGAGTTCGGCGAGGGCATCGGTGAACCCGGCCCCGGCGGGGGTTTCCGCATTGAACTCGGTGAACTTCAAATCCCGTTCGGAGTTGAAGAACGCATCGAATCGGCTGGTCGGGCTGGGGTTCGAGAAGCCGTCCGCGATATCGAGGAGGGAATTTTCCCATTCGTTCAAACCGAGCAGATCCCGGAATGCCAGATCGGCCATGGCGCGGTCGTACACGATTTGGAACGCGGGTAGCAGTACTTTCACCCGATCTTGGAGGAATCGGTATTGGCCGGGCGTGAGGAACCGCGGCCGCAACACGTTACACAAGGGCCTGGTGCCGAACGACAACCCGCGATGTTCCTGGAGTTCATCCAACTTAGCTTGGGAATCGGCGGCACAACTACCGCGCCCGAGGAGTTCGTGATACCGGGAGATGGCTTCGTTCGACACGGAAAGGGAACCTCTTGTGAATCGGCGGGCGCCTCGGATCGATCACCCCATCATAACTCGGAACCGTTCCCCGGTAGTTTACTTTCCATCGAACTCATCGTCGTCGAATTTGGGTTTCGGGGCCATCGGCACTGTGCGCGAGATCGCATTCCACAATCGAAATCCAACGTCGCCAGGTCTACTGCTTCCGAGTACGTCGCCATTGTTGTCGATGCCATCCGGGCCGATGCTGTCGATGACGATGCCATTTTCGGCGCGTTGATATCGCAACGGGTTGCCATCGAACGGATCGGTCAGCCCTTTGGAGATGCCGAACTCGGCGAGGTCGTCGAGCTTCTCTGGCCAGCGGTTGTGCTTGAGTCGGTAACGTTCGCAAGCGATCCCGATTGCAGTGCAGAGGGCTTTGGTGTTGTAGCGCGTTTGCGATCTGCCGACGACTTCCATGGAACCCATGAGGGCATGCCCAAGCATCGTTTGCCAAGTTCGCGGTGGGAGTTTCTGGCTTTCTGCGGCTCGGTATCGTTGATCGAGTGGAAGTTCGAGTGTTGGCAACATGCTCTCGAATTGTTCGAGGCAGAACGCGATGTTTGTGGTAATGTGCTTTTGTAGAACGGGCAACACTGCTTCGC
>Ga0105048_10020565_pt1 | contig 10068 bp, 7 predicted proteins | sample MAT05_FD_78382 | JGI IMG/M metagenome (GOLD analysis project Ga0105048, IMG submission 78382) | Freshwater microbial communities from Lake Fryxell liftoff mats and glacier meltwater in Antarctica - MAT-05 | ecosystem: Environmental > Aquatic > Freshwater > Ice > Liftoff microbial mat | place... | reverse complement strand
TTCGACCGTCGAACGGATGACTGTGAGCCTGCGGGGCATCGCTGCCACGAACGGCCGGCTGTCGATCGCGGATTGGGCGCGCGGGCTGGGTATCGCGCTCGGCTGGAACTTCGACGACCTGGACGAGATCGAAGAGCCGCAGGCCGGCGTGATGCGCGGCCACCATCGCATCGTCGGCAGCATTGGCGGCCACGAGACACTGATCGTGGAGGTATCTGCGGCTGAAGCCGGCGCAGCGCCGACATTGAGCGTCGATATCCTCGGCACGCCATCGCTCTCGCTGACGCTGACCGGCGGTGGCAACGCCGACCAGGCGGTGGCCACGCTCGGCGTCAACGCCATCCCGGCCGCCCTGACGGGAGAACCCGGCCTGTTTACGCTGGCCGACCTGCCGCCAGTCCACAGTTGGACCTCGCTGGGGCTGATGCACGCCGACCACGACGAGGACGACGACGACGACTGACTCATACTGAGGCCGTTCACTGCCCACCGCGAAGATGACGCCGGACGGGCGTCCAACCCTCGCCCCTCACGTCAGCCGCCGATGAGAATAGCTCCTCCGCCCTCTCACCCACTCCTGACTCGCGCACAGGAGAGAGGGCGGACATATGAGCGTTCAAATCGTTTACTGACTGGTTGAGAAGCGATCCAGCACGATGCTGCGCGGCTCGGATTCGGCGTCGCCAACGCTGATGGCACCGCGCGCGGCCGCGCCGGCGTCCTCGGCCTGGGTAGACGTGCGAGCATGAACGCGGGCCAGCACGTCACCCGTGCGAACAGCGTCGCCAACAGCACGGACGACCTCGAAGCCGACCGCGTGGTCGATGGGGTCGCCCTTTCGCGCTCGACCGGCTCCGAGACGGTTCGCCGCCAGCGCCAGGGCCATCGGCTCGATGTCAGTCACAAAGCCGGCGCGATCTGCCCGCACCTCGACAATGACCGGAGCGGTCGGCAGCAGTTCCGGCTCGTCAATGGGCGACGGGTCGCCGCCCTGCGCCGCCACGATCTCGCCCAGCTTCTCGGCACCGATACCCCGCCGCAAGCCCGACGCAGCCACCGCTCGCGCTTCGGCCTCCGTGGTCGCCGCCCCGCCAAGCAGCAGCATTTCGGCCGCGACGCGCGTCGCCAGTTCGATCAGGCGCGGGTCGCCCGCGTCGCCGCGCAGTACCTCAATGGCCTCGCGGACTTCGATCGCATTCCCGATGCACCGCCCAAGCGGCTGGTCCATGTCGGTCACGAACGCCGTCACCCGCCGCCCTGCCGCCTTGCCAATCACCATCATCTCGGCGGCCAGCGCGCGGGCGTCTTCAAGGTCCCCCATGAACGCGCCGCGCCCCTGCTTTACGTCGAGCACAATCGACGGCGCACCGCCAGCCAATTTCTTGCTCATGACGCTGCTGGCGATCAGCGGGATGCTCTGAACCGTGCCGGTCACGTCACGCAAGGCGTACAGCTTGCCGTCGGCCGGGGCCAGGTCGGGCGACTGTCCGGCAATGGCCGCCCCAACGGTGCCAATCTGCTGTATGAACTGGTCGGGCGTCAGGTCAACGGAGAATCCGTCGAACGACTCCAGCTTGTCGAGGGTGCCGCCGGTGAAGCCCAGGCCACGCCCCGACAGCTTGGCGACCCCCACGCCGAGTGCCGCCACCAGCGGCACCACGATCAATGACAGTTTGTCGCCGACGCCGCCTGTGCTGTGCTTGTCAACCACCGGCCGCCCGATGCCGTGCAGATCAAGCTGTTGGCCTGAGCGCGCCATGAGGTCGGTCAGGTCGGCCAGTTCGGCGCGAGCCATCCCCCGGCAGCAGACGGCCATCAGCCACGCCGCCACTTGGTAGTCCGGAACGTCGCCGCGCACGTACCCGCCGACGAGTTGGTCTAGTTCGGCGCGGGTCAGGCGCTCACCCGCGCGCTTGCGGTCCAGGAGCTGCGGGATCGTCGCAACCATGCGCTATTCCCCTCGGGCGCTCGCCTGAGTTGCGACGGCTGCGACTGGGCGAACTCGGCACATCGCCAGGGTCATCGATGGTCGCATCGCCAATGCCGCCCGCCTCAGCCGAAGGTGCCGGCCAGCGCTTCCGATACGGTACCCCACCAGGCGCGTCCGCCGGCAAGATACTGGCGCGGCACCCGCGGCCCGATCCGGCAGAGCGCCTCATGCACAATGGTCTCCGACCAGTCGGCGTACTCTTCCAGCGAGATCTGCTGGTCGCCCTCGCTGCCGAAGAGCGTCACGATCTCGCCGGGCTGCGCCCAGGGGACTTCGCTCAGGTCTACAACGCACTGATCCATCGAAACCATGCCGACGATGGGCACCCGCACACCGCTCACCAGCGCCACCGCGCGGTTCGAGTGACTGCGCGGCACGCCGTCCGCATAGCCGGCCGGCACCAGCCCGACGCGCATCGCCCGATCAGCCCGATAGGTCCGGCTGTAGCCAATCGACGTGCCCGCCGTGATATCACGCACCGTGAGCAAGCGTGCGCGCAGGGCCACGGCTGGCCGGAGCGCCACCGTCTGCGGCACATGGGCAGAGGGATAGTGCCCCGACAGGCAGATACCCAACCGGACCATGTGCAGCCAGGTCGTCGGCTCGCGCAGGGACGCCGCGCTATTCGCCGCGTGGACGATTGGCGGTCGCCAGCCGTCGGCGTCCAGCGCCTCGACTGCAGCCACGACCTCGTATAGCCGGTGCAATTGCTCCTCGGTGTGCGACCGTTCCTCGTCGTCGGCGCTGGCGAAATGGGTGTACAACCCTTCCAGGCGGATCGACGGCAGCCCGCGCAGCAAGCGCACCAGCGCGGGCACTTCGGCCGGCGGCGCACCGTAGCGCGTCAACCCGGTGTCCACCTTGACGTGCACGTCAAGCGTCTTGCCAGCGCGCCCGGCCAGCCGACCCAGCAGCAGCGCGTCATCCTGAGTGACAACGGTCGGCGTCAGGCCATGATCGACGATGGCGTCAGCCTCGCTCGGGATGTAGCCGGCGATCAGGAGGATGGGCGCGCGGATGCCGGCACGACGAAGGCGCACACCCTCGTCAACGCGAGCGACGGCCACGCGCTCCGCACCCGCAGCCAGGGCCGCGCGGGCAACCTCGGCAGCACCCAGCCCGTACGCCTCGGCCTTCACGACGGCGCAGATGCGCGTGTCGCCGCCAACGAGCCGAGCCACGGCCCGCACGTTGTCGGCTATGGCGTCAAGGTCAACAGTAAGCCAGTTCGGTCGCGCCTGACTGGGGCTACCAGCCCGGTCTTCGATCATCGTCATCTGCTCGACTCTCGCCTCCGGGAGCCGGGCGACCACGGCCGGCTAGACGGACGCCAGTATACCAGGGGCTTCGCCAGTTGATTGACCGTTTCGCCGCTCGATAAAATCACGAAAGGCGCGCGGTCTGGTGAGTTGACGGCGGTCAGCCCTGCCCGATTCGCCCGCTGGGTACCCCTCCCGTTGGCTGGGAGGGGTCGTTTTTCGCACGTTGCGGGTTGGCACGCGCCGGGGGAATGATGGATGGATTTGCCGCGCAAAGTGATAGCCGAGGCGGTCCCGCGCCGCGACGAAGAGGGCTGGTATCCAACGGTAGGGGCGCTCATCATGGTGCATGGCGACGACGGCGGCCTGACGGTGCCGCCGATGGTCGCGCCGACCCAGGCCGTCATCCTGCCAATTTGGGGACGCAAAGACACCGACCCGAACCTTGTAAGGGACGCCGCCGACCGCCTACGTCGGGAAGTGCTGGGCGCCGGCTTGCGCGTGGAGATGGACGGGTCGGAGGAGAAGCAGATTGGCTGGAAGCACAATGAGTGGACGCTGACGGGCGTCCCGCTCCGCATCAAGCCTGGCCCGCGCGACGTCGCCGACGAGCAGGCGGTGCTGGTGCGCCGCGACGACCCGAACCCGCGCCCGGAGAAGCGGCCGGTGACATGGTCGACGCTGGCGGCCACCCTTCTCGCGACGCTGCATGATGTTCAGGCCAACCTGAACACGCGGGCGCTGGCGCTGCGGCAGGCAAAAACCCAGGACCTTCATTCGTTTGACGAGTTGGCGGCGATCAGTGAGGGGCCGCGCGGATTCGTGAACGGGCATTGGTGCGGCGCACCCGCCGGTGAGGCCACAATTAAGGAGCGCACGGGAGCAACTATCCGCTGCCTGCCGCTGGACGCGCCCCGTAAGGATGGGCGTTGCATTGATGATGGGCAGCCCAGCACCGCACGGGTGCTCTTCGCCCGCTCCTACTGGCCCCCAGCCGCTCAGTCGGCCGGGCGCTCACCTGCACACCTGAGGGAGTCACGCGCATGGCCGACGAGCAGATGCTCGAACTTGCCATCGACGCGCTGAACCAGCCTGGCGACATCGAGCCAGAGTTGATCGGCGCATTATCACACCTGCTCACGACCGATCTGGCGGCCGTGGCAGCAGCCTGGGGAAGCTTGCCCGTCGAGCGGCGGCTGGAGATCCTGACCCAGCTATCTCGCTCGGAGCGCCAGAATGCGCGCTTCGACTTCAACGGCATCTACGGCATGGCGGTGGGCGACGACGAGCCGCGCGTGCGCCGGCTCGCCATCGACTCGATGGTGACGGACAACGGCCCGGCCCATGTCGAGCGGCTGGCGAGGCTGGCCGAGCATGACCCTGACCGCTTCGTGCGCGAGGCGGCCGTGTTGCGGTTGGCCCCGTTTGCCCTGATGGCCGAGCTTGGCGACCTGCCGGAGCCGTGGCCCGACCGTCTGCGCTCACTGCTCCTCGGTATCTTCAACGACGAAGACGCGCCTGTCGGGGTGCGGCGCGAGGCCTTGGCATCGGTCGGCTACCTCGACAGCCTCGGCGTCGAGCGGGCCATCGAGAGCGGCTTTGACGACGACAACTATCAGCTTTGGGCGATGCGTGCGATGGGGCGCACGGCCAACGCGGACTGGCTGGACACGTTGACCGGCGAGGCCGAGCACCCGGACCCGGCCGTCCGGCAGGAGGTGGCCCGCGCCATCGGTGAGCTTGCCGACGAGCGCGGCGTCGAGGCTGTTGCCGATCTGGTGGATGACACGGAGCTTGAGGTGCGGCTGGCTGCCATTCGGGCGCTGGGGCGCATCGGCGGCGACGACGCGCGCGTGCCGCTGCTGTATGCCCTGGAGGACGAGCAGGACATCATTCGCGAGGCCGCCGAGAACGCCCTGAACGAGATCGAGGAGGACGAGGAACCGCTCGCCCTCTGACATGCTGCATACCGCTGACGTGGACCGCTACAACGAGAGAGAGGCCCAGGGATTCGCTCCCTTGGGCCTCTCTCGTTTCGTCCAAGTTCTCAGGCTAGTTCTTGGAGGCGGCTGCGTGGGCGGCGCTCGGGATCATTGGCAACTCGCCGTCGCGGAACAGGTCCATGTTGTTGGTGATCCGTTTCGAGCCCCGCTCGACCTCGTCCCAGTAGTGACAGGCGACGAAATGCCCGGTCCGGACTTCGGTCAGCGCCGGCTCGTCCGTCTTGCAGTTGTCCTCGGCGTACGGGCAGCGCGGGTTGAACCGGCAGCCAGACGGCGGATTGACCGGGCTGGGCACGTCGCCCACCAGGATCATCCGCGACCGCCGCTTCTCAAGGACCGGGTCAGGAATCGGGATCGACGACAGCAGCGCCCGCGTGTACGGGTGCAGCGGATTGTCGAAGATCTCGTTCCGGTCCGTCAACTCCACCATCTTGCCGACGTACATCACCGCCACGCGGTCGGAGATGTGGCGCACAACCGCGAGGTCGTGGGCGATGAACAGATAGGTCAGACCCAGCTTCTCCTGGAGTTCTTCCAGCAGGTTGATGATCTGCGCCTGAATCGAAACGTCAAGCGCCGAGATCGGCTCGTCACAGACGATGAACTTCGGCTCCACAGCCAGCGCGCGGGCGATACCGATGCGCTGGCGCTGACCGCCGCTGAACTCGTGCGGGTAGCGGTTGGCGAAGTAGGGGTTCAGTCCGACCGTGCGCAACAGTTCCTGCACGCGCTCGGTCTTCTCGCGGCCCTTCGCCAGATTGTGGATCTCCAGCGGCTCGCCGATGATGCTGCCGACCGTCATGCGCGGGTTCAGCGACGCATACGGATCCTGGAAGATCATCTGCAACTCGCGGCGCATCCGTCGCATCTCGCCGCTTTTCAACGTGACGAGGTTGCGCCCGTTGAATTCAACGGACCCGGCGGTCGGTTTGTAGAGCTGGAGGATTGCGCGGCCCGTCGTGGACTTGCCGCAGCCCGACTCGCCCACCAGGCCGAGCGTCTCGCCCTGCGTGATGTCGAAACTGATGTCGTCAACGGCCTTGACCGACCCGACCTGTCGCTGGAGGATGATCCCCTGCGTGATCGGGAAGTGCATTTTCAGGTTCTTGACGCTCAGGAGCGTCTGCCCGTCATTGCCAGCGATCTTGCTGCCGGCGCTGGTGCGCTCTGTCGCCATCAGCCCTTTCCTCCAGATACATCAACCCAGCAGGCGATGGTGTGGCCCGGCTCGACCGGTTCGAGCGACGGGTTTTCCTCGACACAGCGATCAACCTTGTAGGTGCAACGCGGCATGAACGGGCAGCCCGTTGGCGCGTCGATCAGGTCGGGCGGCAAGCCCTCAATCGGGATCAGCTTCTCACGGCGCGGCTCGTCAATGCGCGGGATGGATCGCAGCAGGCCCAGCGTGTACGGGTGACGCGGCTTCGAGAACAAGTCCTCGGCGCGGGCAGACTCCACGATGTACCCCGAGTACATCACGTTGATCTTGTCCGCGACGCCGGCCACCACGCCCAGGTCGTGGGTAATCATGATGACGGCCATGCCCAGGTCGCGCCGCAACTGCATGATCAGGTCAAGGATCTGCGCCTGAATCGTCACGTCAAGCGCGGTCGTCGGCTCGTCTGCGATCAACAGTTTCGGGTCACATGACAGCGCCATCGCGATCATCACGCGCTGTCGCATACCACCCGAGAACTGGTGCGGATAGTCATCGACACGCGAGCGCGCCGCAGGAATCCCGACCAACTCCAGCAGTTCGATGGTGCGGTTCCGCGACTGGTCCCGACTCATCCCCTTGTGCAGTTCGAGCGCCTCGCCAATCTGGCGGCCGACCGTTAGCACCGGGTTCAGCGACGTCATCGGATCCTGGAAAATCATCGCGATGTCGTTGCCGCGAATCCGTCTGATGCCCTCGTCATTCAGCTTCAGGAGATCCTTGCCATCAAAGATCACCTCGCCCTCGACGATCCGGCCCGGAGGCGTCGGGATTAGCCGCATCAGCGACATGGCGCTCACGCTCTTGCCACAGCCGGACTCACCGACCAGACCAAGCGCTTCACCTTCGTTGAGCGTGAACGACACGCCGTTGACGGCTTTCACAATGCCGTCTGGTGTGTAGAACCACGTCTTGAGGTTCTTCACCTCGAGCAACGGTTTCTTCTCGACTGCCACCCCAAGACCCTCCTCGATACGAGCGTTCTCGTGCTACGCCGTTGGACCCGCCATACCCTGATCTGCTTGCCATGACCACCGTAGCACAGGTTTCCGTGCTGCAGCCGTCTCATCCAGTCGTCCGACCGGCTGACTGTGCGGGGCTTCGTGGATCAGCTCCGGGCTTTCCTCGGCCTCCCGTGCAATCTGCCGCATCACCTCGACGAACCGGTCGAGCGTGTCCTTGCTCTCGGCCTCGGTCGGCTCCACCATGATCGCCTCTTCGACGATCAAAGGAAAGTAGACCGTTGGCGGATGAATGTTGAAGTCGATGAGGCGCTTCGCGATGTCCAGCGTCCGGACGCCGTGCTGCTTCTGCCGCCGCCCGGAAGCGACGAACTCGTGCATGCACACCCGGTTGAACGGCACGTCATACACATCGTCAAGCTTCGCCTTCAGGTAGTTCGCGTTCAGGACGGCGGCTTCGCTGATATCCCGCAACCCCTGGTCGCCCTGCAAGGTGATGTAGTTCAGCGCGCGGACCATCACGCCGAAGTGACCCCAGAAGCTCTTCAGCTTGCCAATTGACTGCGGGCGGTCCCAGTCAAGGAACAACTCACCAGTCGGCCGGCGGGCCACCACCGGCTTCGGCATGAACGGCTCCAGGAAACCACGCGCCACCACCGGCCCGCAGCCAGGGCCGCCACCGCCGTGTGGCGTCGAGAACGTCTTGTGCGTGTTGATGTGCAACACGTCAAAACCCAGGTCGGCCGGCTTGACCGCCCCGAGGATCGCGTTCAAGTTGGCACCATCGCCGTACACGAGGCCGCCGGCGTCGTGGATCGCCGCCGTAACCTCAAGAATCTGCTGCTCGAACAGCCCCAGCGTGTTCGGATTCGTCAGCATCAGGCCGACCGTCGTCTCGTCAGCCTCTTCCTTGACGCGCTTCAGGTCAACGTTGCCGAAGGCATCCGTCGGGATCGACGCGGTTGTGAAGCCGCACATGGCGGCCGTCGCCGGGTTCGTGCCGTGCGCCGAATCAGGGATCAAGACCTTCGTCCGCTTCGCGTCGCCGCGCGAACGGTGATAGGCTCGAATCAACAACATGCCCGCAAGCTCACCTTGCGCGCCAGCGGCCGGCTGCATCGTCACCGCCTCAAATCCGGTGATGGCGCATAACAGGTGCTGTAGCTCCAGCATCAGTTCAAGTGCGCCCTGCACCGTCTCTTCGGGCTGGTATGGATGCAGGTTCAGGAAGCCGGGCAGGCGAGCGGCGTCCTCATTCGCCTTCGGGTTGTACTTCATGGTGCACGACCCGAGCGGGTAGAAGGCGTTGTCGATGGAGAAGTTCATTGTGGACAGGTGCGTAAAGTGCCGCACCACGTCAAGCTCGCCCAACTCTGGCAGCTTCAACTCGTCGCGCAGTAGCGCCGCCGGCAGGTCGCTGGTCGCATCGGGGCTGGCACCGGCCGACGAGATCAGGTGGCCGACGCGCCCCGGCCGGCTCAGTTCGGACAGCAACGGCTCGGTCATCGCCCGCCCCCAATCGCCGCGAGGCCCGCAACCAATTTGCCGATCTCCGCGTCGGTGGTGCGCTCGGTTGCACACAGGACCATCGCCTTGTCGAGGCCGGCGTACTCGCGGCCAAGCGCGTAGCCACCAATGACGCCGTGCGCAATCAGGGCGTGCCGCACCGTGTCGGCGTCGGTTGGGCAGAGTACCGTGACCTCATTGAAGAACGGGCCGTCGTTCAGGACGCGGTAACCGTCCAGCGCGCCGACCTGCTCCGCGACCTTGCGCGTCTGCTGGTGCGAGAGCGCCGCCGTCTGCCGCAGGCCAGCCGGGCCGACCGCCGCGAGGTAAATGGTCGCGCCAAGCGCCAGCAGGGTCTGGCTGGTGCAGATGTTCGAGGTGGCCTTGTCGCGCCGAATGTGCTGCTCGCGCGCCTGGAGCGTCAGCACGAAGCCGCGCCGGCCGTCGTGGTCTGTCGTCTGCCCGACGATGCGACCCGGCAACTGCCGCAGGTGCTGCTGCTTGCAGGTCATGATGCCGACGCCAGGGCCGCCAAACTGGAGCGGCAAGCCGAGCCCCTGGCCCTCGCCCACCGCGATGTCCGCACCCCAGCCGCCGGGCGTCTTGAGCAGGCCCAACGAGACTGGGTCGCCCACCACGTACACCAGCAGCGCGCCAGCAGCGCGGCACCGCTCGGCAATGGCCGCCAGATCGCGGATGGTCCCGAAGAAGTCGGGTTGCTGGACGACCACACAGGCCGTCTCGCCGTCGATCAGGTCGAGGATCGGCTGTCGGGTGATGCCGCCGTCGTCCAGTCCAACCGCCGATGTGACCAGATCAATGCCGCGCCCGTCCAGGTACGCACTGACTACTGCCCGGTACTCTGGGTGGACGGAGCCGTCCAACACCACGCGGTCACGCTTCGAGATTCGCAAGGCCATCAGGACGGCCTCTGCGGTACCCGACGCGCCGTCGTACACCGACGAGTTGGCAACGTCCATCTCGAAGAGGTCGCAGACGAGGCTCTGGAACTCGAAAGAGTACTGTAGAGTCCCCTGGCTGACTTCGGGCTGATACGGCGTATACGAGGTGTAGAACTCGGAGCGGCCCATCAGATGGCTGACGACGCTCGGCGAATAGTGGTTGTAGTAGC
>Ga0105048_10020563_pt1 | contig 10068 bp, 9 predicted proteins | sample MAT05_FD_78382 | JGI IMG/M metagenome (GOLD analysis project Ga0105048, IMG submission 78382) | Freshwater microbial communities from Lake Fryxell liftoff mats and glacier meltwater in Antarctica - MAT-05 | ecosystem: Environmental > Aquatic > Freshwater > Ice > Liftoff microbial mat | place... | reverse complement strand
GGGCCGCATCCCGACCAAGGCCGAGTATCTCGAGTACATGGCCAAGTGCGTCTCGCCGTTCGAGAAGTCGATCTACAAGTACCTCGACTTCACGCAGATGAGCGCGCGGGTACCGGACTTCGCCGTGAAGGGGTGAGTAAGACTGGGCCGGGGAACGGGAACCCGCGGTTTGTAAGTGGCCTGATCGGCCACGTCCAATCCTGGTCGGTATGCGTAGAGGCTGCATCTGTGCATGGATCACCATGCCATAACCTCTCTCCAGGACAGCCCTATGACCAGCATCGCCATCATCTACTTCTCCGGCACCGGCACCACCAAGTTGGTGGCCGAGACCATTGCCCGCGCCGCCGGCGGGACGCTCATGCCCATCACCGGCAGCCAGATCGTGGAAGGTCGCTTCAAGGATGACGGCTACCTGGCCAGGCTTGACGCTGCCGACGCCATCGTCTTCGGCGCCCCCACCTACATGGGCGGACCCGCCGCCCAATTCAAAGCCTTCGCCGACGCCACCAGTGAGCGTTGGTTCGGTCGCAAGTGGTCGGGCAAACTCTCTGCCGGCTTCACCACCAGCGGCAGTCCCAGCGGCGACAAGTCGGTGACCATCCAGTATCTCTTCACCCTGGCCATGCAGCACGGCATGCTGTGGATCGGCCAAGAGCTCATCGCCCAGTGGATGACCGGCACGCCCTACGATCTCGCCCTCAACCGCCTGGGCAGCCACAGCGGCCTGATGGCCCAGGTGGACGGCAAGCCCGGCCACGTGGCCGCTCCGGACCTTGAGACAGCGATGGTTTTCGGCGAACGGATCAAGGCTTACGCCACGAAGGTCTGACGCCATCGGCAGCGGGCGCCTGGCAGAGGGCCCGCCGCCGTAGCCCGTTCCCAGCTCAGTTGCAAAAACGGTCACAGTGCTGCTGAAACGTCGCAGCGCGTACAAGAATCAAGAGCGGTCAGGCACGAATGTCATCATCGGGCATCAATCCACGTGCCGGAACAGGTGGCACGATCGATGCATGCAGTTTCGCGAGTCCGATCACCACCAGATCACCGCGGAGCATCCCTCATGAAGACGCTGCTGAAGGTCGACATCAAGGCCAAGCCAGAAACCCAGGACGTTCTCCACAATCGCTGGCACCCCGACATCCCCATGGTCGCGTGGGTCAAACCCGGGGACGAATTCCGGGTCGAGTGCGTGGATTGGACCGGCGGGCAGATCAAGAACGACGACAACGCCATGGACATCAAGGTGGTCGACCTGAGCAAGGTCCACTACCTCACGGGCCCCATCGGGGTGGTCGGCGCCGAGCCGGGCGACCTGCTCAAGGTCGACATCCTTGACGTGGGCGTGCTGCCCGACTTCGACTGGGGCTTCACCGGATTGTTCGCCAAGGAGAACGGCGGCGGCTTCCTCACCGAGCACTACCCCGAGGCCCGCAAGGCCTGCTGGAACTTCAGCGGCATCTACGCCAACAGCCGCCACATCCCGGGTGTGGAGTTCGCCGGCATCATGCACCCCGGCCTGATCGGTTGCCTGCCCGACGCCAAACTGCTGAAGGAATGGAACACCCGCGAAAAGGCCCTCTTCGACACCGATCCGGGACGGGTCCCGCCCCTTGCCGCCCTGCCCTATCCGGCCACCGCCCACATGGGGCGCATGGATCCAGCCAAGGCGAAGGCTGCGGCGATGGAAGGCGCGCGCACCGTCCCGCCGCGGGAGCACGGTGGCAACTGCGACATCAAGAACCTCACCAAGGGCTCCTGCATCTACTTCCCCGTCTATCAGAAGGGCGGTGGCCTCTCGATGGGGGACATCCACTTCAGCCAAGGCGACGGTGAGATCACCTTCTGCGGCGCCATCGAAATGGCCGGCTATCTTGAGCTGCGCGTTGAGGTGATCAAGAACGGCGTGGCGATGTACGGCATCAAGAATCCCATCTTCAAGACCAGCACCCTCTCGCCCAGCTACACCAACTTTCTGATGTTCGAAGGCATCTCGGTTGATGAGGCGGGCAAGCAGCACTACCTGGACGTGCACGTTGCCTATCGCATGGCCTGCCTCAACGCCATCGAGTACCTGAAGAAGTTCGGTTACAGCGGCGCTCAGGCCTACGGCATCCTCGGCACCGCCCCGGTGGAGGGCCGCATCAGTGGCATCGTCGACATCCCCAACGCCTGCGCGACCTTGGCCATTCCGACTGAAATCTTCAAGTTCGATCTGATGCCGACCAATGCCGGGCCAAAACCCGGCATCGCGCCCGGCAGCGATCTGGCCCGCGTCCTTTAGCCACCGTTCCCCTCAACACTGCGTCACCTGACCGCGTTCGCCCTGCGGGCGAGCCCCCGGAGCCGTCATGCCCGTTTATGAGTACGCCTGCGCCGACCACGGCGCGTTCCAGGACCTGCGCCCGTTCGCCCAAAGCGATGCGCCGGCGGATTGTCCGACCTGCCGCGCCGTCTGCGCTCGCATCCCCTCGCTGCCGCGCCTTGCGCTGGTCAGCGCGGGGACGGCCAAAGCCCATGCCCGCAACGAACGCAGCCGGCACGAGCCACTCAAGCATCGCGGCCGCCTCGACGAGCATCCGGTCTTCAAAGGCAAGGCGGGCCGTGGCCACACCTGCACCGCCGCGTGCACGCACGGCAGCGCCGCCCCCGCCGCACCCACGTTCCAGAGCTATGTCGGGCCCCGTCCCTGGGTCATCGAACATGGCCAGGGCGCCACCACCACTTGATCAGCTCGCCGCGCCCAACCCCAACCACCACCAGGAGCCTCCATGCATCCCCACTCAATCGTTCCCGGACGACTGCGCTCTGCGACGGTGCGAGCCACCGCGCTCGCCATCGTCGCAAGTTGCGCCGCGCTTGCCGCGGACTGGGTCAATCCGGTCCTCGACAAGTTCCCAACCGCCATCGTCTGCACCACCGGCCTGCGCGTCACCGACACCACGGTGACGGTGGGCCAGCTCCACTCGGTCACCGGCACCATGGCCATCTCAGAGACCGGCTCGGTCGAGGCAGAGCGCCTCGCTATCAAGCAGATCAATGACCTCGGCGGTGTGCTCGGCCGCAAGATCGAGATCATTCAGGAGGACGGCGGTTCAGACTGGCCGACCTTCGCCGAGAAGGCCAAGAAGCTCCTCATCAAAGACAAGGTCGGCACCGTCTTCGGCTGCTGGACCTCGGCCTCGCGCAAGGCCGTGTTGCCGATCTTCGAGAGGGAGAATGGCATGCTCTATTATCCGACCTTCTACGAGGGCCTGGAAGCTTCGAAGAATGTCATCTACACCGGCCAGGAAGCCACCCAGCAGATCCTCTGGGGCCTGGACTGGGCGCACAAAGAGAAGGGCGCCAAGACCTTTTTCCTGATCGGCTCGGACTACATCTGGCCGCGCACCTCCAACAAGATCGCCCGCATCCATATCGAGAAGCACCTCAAGGACTGCAAGGTCGTCGGTGAAGAGTACTACCCCCTCGGCCACACCAACTTCAATTCGCTCATCAACAAGGTGAAGCTGGCCAAGCCCGACTTGATCTACTCGGTCGTGGTGGGCGGGTCGAACGTGAGCTGGTACAAGCAGCTCAAGGCGGCGGGCATCACCGGTCCGGCGCTGGAGGCCAAGAAGCAGATGCTGCTGACCATCAGCACCACCGAGGATGAGATCCGCGGCATCGGCGGCGAGAATGTTGAGGGCTTCTATGCCTGCATGAAGTACTTCCAGAGCCTGCCCAACGAAAACAACAAGAAGTTCGTCGAGGCTTTCAAGGAGATGTACAAGGACAAGTACGGCGACAAGCCGGTGATCGGTGACGTCACCCAGGCCGCCTACCTTGGCCCGTGGCTGTGGAAGAAGGCGGTCGAGAAGGGCGGCAGCTTCGACATCGACAAGATCGCCGCCGCCAGCCCCGGCATCGAATTCGCTGAGGCCCCCGAAGGGTACGTGAAGATCCATGCCAACCACCACCTGTGGTCGAAGGCCCGCATCGGCAAGATGCGCGCGGACGGGCAGTTCGACATCCTCGCCGAGTCCGAGTTGATTGAGCCGAATCCCTTCCCCGAAGGCTACAAGTGAACTGAGCACGCGCTGCGCCCGGCACCTCTGCCGGGCGCAGCGGTCGTTCCGTCCGTCCGCGTCACTACCCGCGAGTTCCCATGCTGACCAAAGCCGTCACCGTTATCGCCCTGGCCTCAGTGGCCGGCTACTCGTGGAGCGAGATCAGGGAGATCACCATCATGCAGGGCTTTGCAGGTGTGAGCCTGTTCAGCGTCTTCCTGCTCATGGCCCTTGGCCTCGCCATCATCTTCGGGCAGATGAAAGTCATCAATATGGCCCACGGCGAATTCCTCACTCTGGGCGCCTACACCACGGTTGGAGTCGGCACCCTGGCCGAGCGCTTTGCCCCGGGTCTCTTTGCCTGGTATTTCCCTGTCGCTGTGCTGGCCGCCTTCGTAGTCGCCGGCGTGGTCGGTCTGCTGGTGGAATGGGTTATCATCCGCCACCTTTACAAACGTCCCTTGGACACCCTCCTCGCCACCTGGGGTCTCAGCATGATCATGCAGGAGACCTTCCGCCAATCCTTCGGCGCGCGGGAGACCAGCGTCACCATGCCGGAGTGGCTGATGGGCTCGTGGCAGCCCATGGGGGGGGTCGACATCCCCATCAACGGCCTGTTTCTCCTTGTCGTCACCCTCGTCATGACCGCCGCCGTGATCCTGAACATGCACAAGAGCCGCATGGGTCTGCGGGTGCGGGCCACCACCATGAACCGGGACATGGCCGGAGCGGTGGGCATCAACACCCGCATGGCCGACCGCATGACCTTCGCCCTGGGCTGCGGCATCGCCGGCGTCGCGGGTGCGGCCTTCACCACCATCGGTTCGGTCTCGCCCTCGGCCGGGTCGCTCTACATCGTCGACACCTTCATGGTGGTCGTACTGGGCGGCGCCGGATCGATCGTCGGCACCATCCTCGCCGCCTTCGGTATCGCCCAGGCCCAGTCGATCCTGGAATTCTTCCTCTCGGGGGTCCTCGCCAAGGTTTTCGTCCTGCTCGCGGTGGTGGTCTTCCTGATGATCCGCCCCCAGGGGCTGGTCGCGGGCAAGATCCGCAAGTGAACCTGCGCCGACCCCGCCCCTCGTCCGGAGCACCCGCGTGAACCAGTCAATCCTGTCGACCCTGTTCGGTGGCCGTAGCGGCGCCTGGGGTCTGGCTATCCTGGCGCTGATCCTGCTGGTGGCGATCCCACTCAGCCTGGATGCATTCCGCCTGAATCTGATGGGCAAGTACCTGAGCATGGCCTTCGTCGCCATCGGCCTAGTGATCTGCTGGGGCCATGGCGGCATCCTCAGCCTCGGTCAGGGGCTTTTCTGGGGCTTGGGTGGCTACTGCCTGGCGGCCTTCCTGAAGCTTGAGGCGGCGCGCAGCATCGCCAGTGAGGCCAGCGACCAGAACAAGGCCTTGTCCACCGTCGGTCTGCCCGACTTCATGGACTGGAATCAGATCACTGAACTGCCCTGGTTCTGGTACGCTTTCAAGAGCTTCCCGCTGACCATGCTGCTGATCTTCGTGGTGCCGACCATCATCGCCTACATCGTTGGGGCCGCGATGTTCAAACGCCGCGTCGGCGGGGTCTACTTCGCGATCATCACCCAGGCCCTGTGCTGGACGATGGAGATCCTCTTCGTCACCCGCCAGGGTTGGACCGGCGGCATCAATGGCATCACCGATCTGCGCACCCTGCTGGGCTGGGACATCCGCAGCAGCGGAGCCCAGACCACGATCTACTTCATGACCGCAAGCGGTGTCCTGCTGGCCGTCCTGCTTGGTCGCTGGCTGCTGTCTTCCAAATTTGGACGCCTGCTGGTGGCGGTGCGCGACATGGAGGACCGGGTGCGCTTCAGCGGCTACGACGTAGCCAACCTCAAGACCACGGCCTTCTGCATGGCAGCTGTGCTGTCGGCCCTGGGCGGCGCCTTCTTCGTCCTGAATGTCGGCTTCATGTCGCCCAAGCTGGTAACCATCGAGCCCTCGATCTACATGGTCATCTTCTGCGCCGTGGGCGGGCGCATGTCCCTGCTTGGCGCCGTTTACGGCACCTTGGCGGTGTCTCTGGGACGCACCTACTTCAGCGAACAGTTCCCGGGCCTGTGGTACTTTCTGATGGGGACGATCTTCATCCTGGTGACCATGCTCTTCCCCGATGGGCTGGCCGGCATTCCCAACCGTCTGGCGCCGGCGCTGTGGCGGCGGATCAAGAGCAAGTGGGCGCGCGAGCCCGGGTCAGCGGTGACGGGCGGAGCGAAGCCATGATCTACCCCCACTATGCCCTTGAGCTCGAAGAGCTGACGGTCAGCTTCGACGGCATCAAGGCCGTCAACGGCGTCACCCTTTACGTCGCCAAGGACGAGCTGCGCGTGGTCATCGGGCCCAACGGTGCCGGCAAGACCACCCTGCTGGACCTGATCTGCGGCCGGACCCGCGCGACCGAGGGCAAGATCACCTTCATGGATAAGGATCTGACCCGCATGCCCGAGCAGAAGATCGTGCAGGCGGGCGTGGTGCGGAAATTCCAGACGCCTTCGATCTATCCCAAGCTGACCGTCTTCGAGAACCTGGAGCTGAGCTTCCCCCGGGGCCGCACCGCGATCGGCGCGATCTTCTTCCGCCGCAGCAGCGACGTGGTCGACCGCATCCATGCCGTCGCCAAAGAGGTCTACCTTGAGGCCCTGCTGCAGACAGAGGGCGAACGCCTGTCGCACGGCCAGAAGCAGTGGCTGGAGATCGGCATGCTGCTGATCGCCGAGCCCCAGCTCCTCCTCCTCGACGAACCGGTGGCGGGCATGAGCGTGCGCGAGCGCGAGCAGACCGCCGAACTGCTGCGGCGCATCTGCCAGGGTCGTTCGGCGGTGGTGATCGAGCACGACATGAAATTCGTCCGCCGCATCGCCGACAAGGTCACGGTCATGCACCAGGGCCGCATCCTGGCTGAGGGCGACATGGATACGATCGAGAACGATCCCAAGGTCATCGAGGTCTACCTTGGCCACTGATCCCATCCCGCCCGGAGGCCCCATGCTAAACGTCTCGCACCTTGCCGCCGCCTATGGGGAGAGCGTCATCATCCGCGATCTCTCGTTCTCGGTGAACCGCAATGAGACCCTCGCCATCATGGGCCGCAACGGCATGGGCAAGTCGACGCTGATGAAGAACCTCATCGGCGTCATGCGGCCCCGGCGCGGATCCATCACCGTGGGCGGCGCCGAGGTTGGCGGCCTGGACAGCTATCGGCGTGTGCAGGCGGGGCTGGGCTATGTGCCCCAAGGTCGGCAGATCTTCGCGGGCCTGAGTGTCGAGGACAACATCCGCACCGGCCTCGAAACGGCTGCGGTCAAGTGCATCGAGCCCTGGGTCTACGAGACCTTCCCCATCCTTTGGGAGTTTCGCCACCGGAAGGGCGGCAACCTCTCCGGCGGCCAGCAGCAGCAGCTCGCCATCGCCCGGGCCTTGGTATCGGGTCCCAAAGTCCTCCTCCTCGACGAGCCCACCGAGGGCATCCAGCCCTCCATCATCAAGGAGCTGGCCCGCACGCTCAACGAGCTCAAGGCCAAGCGCGACCTGACCATCGTGGTCAGCGAGCAGGTGCTGAGCTTCGCGCTGGCTGTGGCCGACCGCTTCCTGGTCATCGAGTCCGGCGAGATCGTCCGCGAGGACCAACGCGCCGGCGTCGACGAGGCGAGCATCTCGCGCTACCTCTCGGTCTGAAGGCTGGGTTGCTCAGTCCGGGCCCTGCACCGGTCGCAGGACGGTGGTGCGCTCTACCGCCATGCCCAGGCCGTGCAGCTTGCGGTCCAGGGTCACCCGGTTGATGCCCAGGCGTCGCGCCGCATGCAACTTCACCCCCTGCTCGCGGATCAGGGCCCAGGACATGGCGGTGATCTCGACCCGCTCGATGAGGTGCGTGAGGTCGCCCCCGATCTCCGCGAGGTAGCGCTCTACCGCGCTGCGCAGAGCCAGTTCCGGAGTCGGTATGGCTGGTGGCGGGGCGGATGCGGGCTGGGGCGGGTCGTCCCGCCGGGTGGCATAGGCGCGGATGGGAGCCGGCACCAGGTCGGGGGTGAAGTCGCGGCCCACCGCCAGGACCACGGCCCGTTGCAGGCAGTTCTCCAACTCGCGGATGTTGCCCGGCCAGGGGTAGCTGCACAGCAGCTCCATGACTTCGCGGGGGATGCGGTCGACCAGCTTGCGGTTCTCGCGGCCGAAGTGGTCAAGGAAGTGGCTGACCAGCAGGGGGATGTCCTCGGTGCGGCGGCGCAGGGGCGGGACATGCAGGTTCACCACGTTCAGGCGGTAGTAGAGGTCCTCCCGGAAGGCGCCGCGCTCGACCTCCTTCGGCAGGTCGCGATGGGTCGCGGCGACCACCCGTACGTCGATCGGCACGGCGCGGTGCTCGCCAACGCGGTGCAGGGTACGCTCTTGCAGGACGCGCAGCAGGCGCACCTGGGCCTCTGGGCCCAGCTCGCCGATCTCATCCAGGAAGAGCGTGCCGCCGTCGGCGATCTCGAAAAGGCCGCGGCGCTCCTGGTCGGCGCCGGTGAAGGCGCCGCGGGCATGGCCAAAGAGTTCGCTTTCGAGGAGGGAGGGGGCAAGTGCGGCGATGTTCACCGCGACCATCGGCTTCAAGGCCCGGGGGCTGCGGCTGTGGATGAGGCGGGCGAGGAGTTCCTTGCCGGTGCCGGTCTCACCCTGGATGAGGACGGTGGCGGTGCTGACCGCGGCGCGGATGGCCGAGCGGATCAGCGCCTGCATCACCCCGCTGACCGTGCGGATGTCATGCTCCCCAACGGTCGGCGCCAGGGCAGTGCGCAGCAGGGCGTTCTCCTCCGCCAGCTCGCTGCCTTCGAGCTGGACGCGCAGGCGGTCGGTGCACCAGCGGGCGAGGACGTCGGCGAGGATGGTGGCGGCCTCACTCTGGTCGTGGTGGGTGACCAGGATCTCGGCGATGGTGACATTGCCGTCCCGTACCAGACGGCCGACAGTGGGGGCGGCCGCACCCAGCAACGGGGCAGAGCGGGGGCCGCAAGCCGCCACCAGGTCCTCGGCATCGGGGATGGCCTGACCGGCAGCGCTGATGCCGGGCGGGATGAAGTGACCAGGGCGGGCATGGAACCATACGCCAACGATGGCCTGCCAGGGCTGGACAACCTGATACGCGCGCTCGATGGCCTGCCGTGGATTCACAGAGGGGTCCAGCACCCCGAGGAGGGCGCCCAGGCGTTCGCTCCATGGATCTTGGGCCATGAAGACCTGTCCAGCGTCCAGCGGGCCGTCGTTCCGGGGGGGCAGGTCGTGCACTCTTGCAGCATACCGGGCAACAGCTGTGTCGCACTGTCCATTCGTGTGCAACAGAAGCTGCGCAATGCAGCTTTTCTGCGCTGTGGCTTGCGGACCGCCGCGCCCTCAGCCAGCCCGCGACTCCAGGCCTAATGCCACGACGCCGGTAAAGCGGTGATCGCGCGGTCGGCGATGGCTTCAGTCAGGTCCGGGTCGGCGTCGTCGGGCAGTTCCTCGACGGCGGCCAGCGCGGCGCGCAGTTCCTGCGCGGCTTCGGCGTAGCCTTCACCGACCGTTTCGGCGGCGGCCAGTTCCCGTTCTGCCAAGCTGCAGAACTCCTCCTCAGCGATGCAGGCCCAGGCGGCCACGGCCACGGCGGCGGTGGTCAGGCGCTGCAAGGGGCTGCGGCCCTCCTCGGCGGAGCCGACCAGCGCCTCGCGGAAGAGGGCGGTGACCGCCTCTTCGTCCGCATCGTCACGCCACAGCAGTAGGGCGCGGTAGGCGCCGGTGAGTTGCCCCGGATGCTGGCCCGGCAGATCTCCCCAGGTGTCGTAGGCATCAAGGTAGGCGTCTTCGGCGTCCTCGTCGGCGCTGTGGAACCACAGGCTGCGCAGCAGCAGGTGGTGCCGTGCCCGCATCGCTTCGGCGGCTTCGCCTGAGACCGTCGCCAGGGCGGTGGCGGCCTCGGCGGGGCTGACGCCCAAGGCCGCAGTCAGCAGGGCCGGCGCGGTCGCGAGGTGTC
>Ga0105048_10020562_pt1 | contig 10069 bp, 9 predicted proteins | sample MAT05_FD_78382 | JGI IMG/M metagenome (GOLD analysis project Ga0105048, IMG submission 78382) | Freshwater microbial communities from Lake Fryxell liftoff mats and glacier meltwater in Antarctica - MAT-05 | ecosystem: Environmental > Aquatic > Freshwater > Ice > Liftoff microbial mat | place... | reverse complement strand
CGGCGTTGAATGCGTTGAATGTGATTTCAAGGTTTATGCACTTCGGCCAGCTGCGCGCGCAGCTCCGCGAGCACCGTATCGTAACGGTGAACATCGGCGTCGCGGCCTGCTGCGTAAATTGCCGAGCCAATGACAAAGGTATCGGCGCCGGAACGCGCCATCGCGGCGATATTATCGACTTTCACGCCGCCGTCGACTTCGAGGCGGATCGTGCGGCCGCTCTCGCGCTCGTAGGCGGCGATGCGCGCGCGCACGGCGCGCAGCTTGGCGAGCGTCGCCGGAATGAAGGCCTGGCCGCCGAATCCAGGATTGACGCCCATCAGCAAGACCATATCGAGCTTGTCCATGACGTAATCCATGGCCTCAAGCGAACTTGCCGGGTTGAAGACGAGGCCGGCCCGGCAACCGCACTCGCGGATCAGCGCCAGCGTACGGTCGACGTGCAGCGAGGCTTCAGGGTGAAAGGTGATGAAGTTGGCGCCGGCCTTAGCGAATTCCGGGATCAGGCCGTCGACCGGCCGGACCATCAAATGGACGTCGATGGTCGCCTCGGTCAGCGGACGGAGCGCGGCGCAGACCATCGGCCCGACGGTGAGATTGGGCACGTAGTGGTTGTCCATCACGTCGAAATGGATCCAGTCGGCGCCTGCGGCGAGGACATCGCTGACTTCCGCGCCGAGCTTGGCAAAATTGGCGGAGAGAATGCTGGCGGCAATAGCGTGCATGGCAGGGGCCTGAAGCGACGGAATAAGCCATTTTACCGCGAAAGGCTTCGCCGCCTAATGACCACAGCCGAGACTGACGCACATGCAACGCCGTCCCGCCAAGAGATATCAAAACGGCTCGTCGATTTGAGACGCTTCGAGGAATTGCCGGGCGTACGCGAGATAGACCTTCTGCTCGACGAAGACGTCGAAGAGGTCGGGATCGACGTGGCCGTTGTTGCGCATCTTGGCGAGTATGTGCAGCGCCTGGGAAATTTTCATTCCCGATTTGTACGGCCGGTCGGCCGCAGTGAGCGCCTCGAAGATGTCGGCGATGCCCATCATGCGCGCCTGCAGCGACATCTCGTCGCGCTTGAGCCCGCGTGGATAGCCCTTGCCGTCGACGCGCTCGTGGTGGCCGCCGGCGTATTCGGGGACGTTCGCCAGGTGCTTGGGCCAGGGCAGCGATTCGAGCATTTTGATCGTCGCAACGATGTGGTAGTTGATCGTTTCGCGCTCGGCCGCGGTCAGCGTTCCAGAGCGAATCGTCAGGTTCTCGACTTCGTCGTCACTGAGAAAGTCCACCTCGGCACCGCGCGCGTCTGTCCAGCGGTAACTTTTTGCGATGGCGCACACCCGCTGCCGGTCCTCGGGCGGCATCGACTCGACGCCGACGTTAACGCGGCGCAGGAAATCGCGATCGGCGTCTATTGCCGCCTGCTGCCGACGCCAGACGTTTTCGGCGGCGGCGCGGTCGCCGCCAGCTCCGCCGCGCAACATCGCCAATTCGGCATCGCGGCGGACAATTTCGAAACGGGTGTCGATCAACTCGATACGATCGAAGATCGTTTGCAACTTGGTGGCCTTGTCGGCGACGTGCACCGGCGTCGTCACCTTGCCGCAGTCGTGCAGCAATCCGGCGATCTTGAGTTCGTAGCGATCCTTGTCACTCATTGAAAAACCGGACAGCGGCCCGTCTTTGGTCGCGCACACCGCGTCGGCGAGCATCATCGTCAGCGTCGGAACACGCTGACAGTGACCGCCGGTATAAGGTGACTTCTCATCGATGGCCAGGTTGATCAGCGTGATGAAGGCTTCGAACAGCGCTTCCAGTTGGCTCACCAGGAGGCGATTGCTGAGCGCCACGGCGGCCTGCGATGCGAGCGACTCGACGAGTCGCTGGTCGGCGTCTGAAAAGACGCGGACCGCCCCGCTTGCCGGGTCAATGGCGTTGATCAGCTGAAGGACACCGATAATTTCGTTGTCCTGGTTCTTCATCGGCACGGTCAGGAAGGACTGCGAGCGATAACCGGTACACTCGTCGAAACTGCGCGTTCCGGAAAAATCGAAGCCGTCGGCGGTGTAGGCGTCGGCGATATTGACCGTCTTTTCGTGTAGCGCTGAATAGGCGGCGACGAGCGTGTTATTGGCCTCGCCGTCTTGGCGATAGAGCGGCAGCTGCTTGAACTCGGGCGGAATTGGCGCGCCGGTTGTGCCGCCGTAGGCGATATTCATCGATGCCGTGCGCACGATCGCGAAACGCAGGGATCTCGACTTGTCGTCGACCCGATAGAGCGTTCCACCGTCGGCGTTCGTGATCGCCTTCGCGGCGAGCAGAATATTCTCGAGCAGGCGATCGATATTGCGCTCGCGCGAGAGCGAGACGCCGATCTCGTGCAGTTGCTCGACGCGGTCAAGCGGCTCGGCGGCCGGCGTCAGTGGCTTATCCACGAGCGCGCCGCCGGATCGCCCGAGGACCGGGAGCGGCGCGCTGCCTTGGCGCAACGAAGAGGATTTTTGTCCGGCCCATCGCTCAGAACTCGAAGACCTGGTCGCATTGCAGCGCGCGGGCGTTGAACGCCCCGGCGCACTCGCCGATTTCGCGCATGATGAGCTCGGCGAGCCCGGGTTTGAGGTGGGTAATGTAGATCTGCGCCTGGCGCGCCGTTGCCGATAATTTGGCCAGTTCAGCGCCGAGCAGGCTCGGACACAGATGTTTCGACGTCCTCGCCAGACCGTGCCCGTCGTTCGAAAAAGCCGTTTCGATGAGCAGGTAGCGCAAGTTGCCGATCCGGTTGATGACCGGCCACAAGGCCTCATTGACCGTCGTATCGCCGGTAAACACGAGACTGCCGAAGCCTGAATCGAGATGATAACCAACGGCCGGAACCGTATGCTCGGCCGGCAGCGCCGTGATCGAACGTGCACCCAGGACGATTTTCTGGCCGACAGTGATCGCCTCGTAGCGCATAGCGGCTTGTTCGCGGAACGCGATTTCACTGAAATCTGGCCAGATCACCCAGTTGAAGATGTGCTGTCTCAGGATGTCAATCGTTTCGCCAGTCGCGTAAACGGTGATCGGCCGGTCGCGCTGGTCGGCAATGGCGTCGATCATCAGCGGCAGCCAAGCGGTGTGATCGAGGTGCGAGTGGGTAATGAAGACATGATCGATCAAGGCGAGCTCGGCGAGCGAGAGCTCGCCGACCCCGGTCCCGGCGTCGATCAGGACGTCGTCGTCGACGAGCATCGACGTCGTCCGCAACGTGCGCCCGCCGATACCGCCACTGCAGCCGAGAATTCTGACCTTCATGTTTTTGCCCAGCTCCGCCCGCGCTGACTGCGGCGTGAATCGAATCAGCCGTTCTTGAGAAAGAACTGCATTTTTATTCCGGCGATCTCGATGACATCGCGGTCGGCCAACTGGACCGCCTGACGGTCGATCGCCCGGCCGTTGATCAGCGGACAAGTGGCGCCTTCGACGTGCGTGATGGAGTAGCCGTTCGGGCGCTTGGCGATAACGGCGACCTGCACGCCCGGCTTGCCGACCGTGGTCAGCGTCTTCGTCAGGTCGAGCTCGCGACCCGCATTGACGCCATTAACGACCTGGAGGGAACCGCCCGAGCGCACCGCGCTGCTCGCGGCCGGCGGACTAACCACCGACCGAGGCAGATCGCCCGCCGGGTTATCGCCGAATGATCCGTCGACGGGGACCGGCCCGGGTTTGAGAGTGGTCGGCCGCACCACGACGGCCTTCTCGAATTCGGCTGCCTCGGCCCGTGGCAGTGGTTCGGCGAGGTACTTGAGCTTGTACTTGCCAAGCTCGATGGCGTCGCCGTCCTTGAGAAAGTGCTTCTTTGCCGGCTGTCCATTGATCAGGGTACCGTTGGTGCTGTTGAGGTCTTCGAGGAAGGAGTCGTTGAGGATGGTGACAACCGCCGCATGCTGACCGCTGATCGCCAGGTTATCGATCTGAATGTCGTTGCTCGCCTTGCGGCCAATCGTCATGCGCTCCTTGTTGAGCGCGATTTCCTTGAGGACGAGGCCGTCCATGCTCAGTATCAGTTTAGCCATTGCTCTCCACCTTTATCGGCGCCTCAGCGCACCTTTAACCACGTCCTGAATTTCGAACTCCAGCCGCGTGCGGCCGGGAACTCGCACAAGACCTTGACGAGTATCACCGAGATGTTGTCGCGTCCGCCGTTATCGTTCGCTATCTCGATGAGCCGGGTTACCGCGAGTTCCAGATTGGCCCCCAGCGTCTGCAGCGTCAGCGCGATTTTTTCTTCCTCGACCATGTCGTTAAGGCCGTCCGAACACAAGAGATAAATATCGCCGGGCTCGACCGCGTAGTCGTGAATTTCGGTGTCAACTTCGCGATCGACGCCGAGCGCGCGCGTCACGAGGTTCTTGTTCTGCGAAAAGCGCGCGTCGGCGGCCGAAATGATGCCGCTGTCGATTTGCTCCTGGAGCAGCGAATGGTCGCGCGTCATGGCGACGAAGGACTCGCCGCGCAGGCGATAAAGGCGTGAATCGCCAATATGCGCGACGGTCACCTGGTTGTCATAAAAAAGTGCGAGCAGCAGCGTCGTCCCCATCCCGGCGTACTGCGCGTTGCTCTGCGAACTGTTGTAGATCGCCAGATTGGTCGCTGCCACCTTGTCAAGAATGCACTGATGCGCGAACGATTGCCCGGTCGCGTTATCGACTTCATGCGCCGCAGTGGCGAGCAGCGCTGCCTCCAGTCCGCTGGAGAGAAGCATCGTCGCCATGCCGCTCGCGACTTCGCCGGCGTTATAGCCGCCCATTCCATCGGCAAGAATGACGTAGCCCTGATTCGGGTTGGCGAATACGGCGTCTTCGTTGTGGCCGCGAACGATGCCCGTGTGGGTTCTGACGACAATCTCTAGCGCACTGCTCAGCGTGTTCAACACGTCATCCCCTTAACTGGACATCGGCATCGCTGCCGCACCGGCACGCTTGACAAATCGGCCCTTTATGCAATGCATTTTCACCGTTCTCGACAGGACCAGTCAATCGCCCTTTCAGCGCGCTCGCCGCCACGCACTAGCCGCCGTACGGCAACTCGACGCCCAGGCCGCGCTCGCGCGCCAGCGCTTCGAGGCGCACGGCAACCGCGATGTCCTGAATCGCCAATCCCTGCGACTCGAACAGCGTAATTTCGTCGGCCGTCGTCCGCCCCGGATGACAGGCGTTGAGCACGTCCCCGAGCTCAACGAGCTGGCGCTCGTTGAGGCGGCCTTTCTCGAGCCAGGGCAAAAGATCGCCGGCTTCCTTGAGTGCCGAATCGACGCTATCGACGACGATCAGACTGCAGGCCTTGAGCACATCCTCGCCGAGTTCGCGCCGGATCAGTGAGTTCGAACCGGCAGCGTTGATGTGCGTGCCGGGCGCCAGCCACTTGGCATCGAACAAGGGCGTTGCCGACGTCGTCACGGTGCTCACGATGTCGCTGCCGCGCACGGTCTCTTCAGCCGACGCGGCCGGCACGATGTCGAGTTGCAGGCGTTCGGCCATCGTCTTACAAAAGCTCCCCAGGCGCTCGGCGTTGCGCGCAAAGACCTTGACCCGACGCAGGCTGCGCACCGCGGCGATCGCCTCGAGGTGCCCGCTGGCCTGCCAGCCGGCGCCGAAAAGGCCCAGCGTTTCAGCCTCGGGCCGCGCCAGGCAGCGCGTCGCTACGCCTGAAGCCGCGCCGGTACGTACCATGCCGAGCCGATCACCTTCGAGCACGACACGCAGTACGCCGGTCGACGCACTGAAGACATGGACGAGAAAGCGAACGCCCGAGCGGTTGCTGGTGTAAGCCTTGTAACCGATCGCATCGCGACCCGGCAAGGCACCCTGAAGGATATGCAAGGCGGTTTGCGGCAGACGCGTGCGCTGGCGCGGCACATCGACCGCCTTGCCGAGCGAGAGTTCGCGGTGGGCTTCCTCGACACCTTCAATAGCGACCGCCGTGGTCAGCAACTCACCCACTTCGTTTTCGTTCAAGAATAAAGCCATGCATCCCCCTCAGGCGCAATAGCGCATCGTCAATCGATCAAGGGGCAATTCTACCGGCATTTAGTGCGCTGCCGCTGCTTCCTGCTGCGCCAACCGCTTTGCTCCGCGCCGCGACACCCGCTGCCGGCCCGGCAAGTCGGGTTCTCGTTGGTTCGTACACGGCCCATCAGCGTCGTACGTGCGCAGCGCGCTGCCGCGGCTCCCCGACGGGCTGAGTTCTCCGCAATCTTCTGCCCCTGGCCCGCGCCTCAGCAAAGCCGGAGCGGAGGCCGACGGCGCGCGTTCTGCCGACGACACTATTGGTTCGGCGCGATTATGTTTGAATTCGTCACCCCGGCAAAAGCCGGGGTCCAGATGAAAAACCTCTGCCCTTGCTGGACTCCAGGCTCTGCACTTCCTTCGCTCGCTTTCACCGGAATGACGGCCAGATCATGGTTCTTGGCGCCGGATCAATAGCGCGATGACGCTCCCGTTCAGAGCACGCTCTTTAGCAACTTGCCCATTTCCGATGGATCGCGCGTCACCTTGAAGCCGCACTCTTCCATTATCGCCAGCTTGGCGTCAGCCGTATCGGCGCCACCCGAGATCAATGCGCCGGCATGACCCATGCGCTTGCCGGCCGGCGCAGTGACGCCGGCAATGAAGCCGACGACCGGCTTCTTCATGTGCTCCTTGCACCACAGCGCCGCGTCGGCTTCGTCGGGGCCGCCGATCTCGCCGATCATGATGACGGCGTCGGTGTCCGGGTCGTCGTTAAACAGCTCCATGACGTCGCGGTGCTTCAAACCATTGATCGGATCACCGCCGATACCGACGGCCGACGACTGGCCGAGGCCGATTTCGGTCAGTTGCGCGACCGATTCGTAGGTCAGCGTTCCCGAGCGCGAGACGACGCCGATGCGGCCTTGGCGATGGATGTGGCCAGGCATGATGCCGATCTTGATTTCGTCGGGCGTGATCAGGCCCGGGCAATTGGGGCCGAGGAGCAGCGTGTTCTTGCCACCCGCGGCAACTTTGTGGCGCATCCGGCTGCGCAACTGGAGCAGGTCCCGCACCGGGATGCCTTCGGTGATGCAGATCACCAGGTCGAGGTCGGAGTCGACCGCTTCCCAGATCGCCGCGGCAGCGCCCGGCGGCGGAACGTAGATGACCGAAACGGTGGCGCCAGTCGTCGCGACGGCTTCCTTGACCGTAGCGTAAACCGGAATGCCGAAAATTGACTCTCCGGCTTTCTTCGGATTGACGCCGGCGACAAAGCATTCGTTGCCGTTGGCGTATTGCTGGCATTTTTCGGTGTGAAACCGCCCGGCCTTGCCGGTAATGCCCTGGGTGACGACGCGCGTGTCCTTGTTGATGAGAATCGACATGGGGGCTGGCTCTCTGAAGTTATTTAAGGGCGGCGACAATCGCGGCGGCGGCGTCGGCCATGCTGTCGGCCGGGATGATCGGCAGACCGGAATCCTTGAGGATCTGCTTGCCCAGTTCCTCGTTGGTGCCCTTCATGCGCACAACGAGCGGCACCGCGAGATGCGTTTCGCGCACTGCGGCGATGACGCCGTTGGCAATCGTGTCGCACTTCATGATGCCGCCAAAAATATTGACCAGGATGCCTTTGACGTTATCGTTGTTAATCATGATCTTGAACGCTTCGGTCACCTTTTCGGTCGTCGCGCCGCCGCCGACATCGAGGAAGTTGGCCGGCTCGCCGCCAAATAGCTTGATCGTGTCCATCGTCGCCATGGCCAGGCCCGCGCCGTTGACCAGGCAGCCGATGTTGCCGTTGAGCGAGATGTAGGCGAGACCAAACTTCGACGCTGCGATTTCGTTCGGATCCTCTTCGTCAAGGTCGCGATAGGCGACAATCTCGGGATGACGGTACAAGGCGTTGTCGTCAAAATCGAATTTGGCGTCGAGCGCGCGGATTGTCCCGGGCTGGCCATCGACGCCGCCTTCGAGAATCAGCGGGTTGATTTCGGCGAGCGACGCGTCGGTTTCCATGTAGCAGGTGTAAAGCCCCTTGAGCGCGGCCACGGCGCTGGCCAGCGAGCCTTCGGGAACGCCAATGCCGCGCGACAGCTCGCTGGCCTGCGCGTCGGTCAGTCCGTCGGCCGGATCGACGAACACCCGGAGGATCTTTTCCGGCGTGGCGTGCGCCACCTCCTCGATATCCATGCCGCCCTCGGATGAGGCCATCACGGCGACCTTTTGCGTGCGCCGATCGGTGAGCACGGCGACGTAATATTCCTTGCGGATGTCGGCGCCCTCCTCGATCAGCAGGCGCCTGACTAGCTGACCCGCAGGGCCCGTCTGGTGAGTGACGAGTTGCATGCCGAGTATCTGCCGTGCATATTCACGCACCTGATCGAGCGATTTGGCGACTTTGACGCCGCCACCCTTACCGCGTCCGCCGGCGTGGATCTGCGCCTTGACCACCCAGACCTTGCCACCGAGCGTCTCGGCCGCCTTGACCGCGTCATCGACCGACTGGACAAAAATGCCGCGCGGCACGGCTACGCCGAATTGCTTGAGCAGTTCCTTTCCCTGGTATTCGTGAATTTTCATGCGCCTTCCTTGCTTGGTTTAAGGGACGAGCCTGGAGATGCAGTCGCTGAAGAATCTTTCTCGGCAACGCGCGGGCGGAACCAGCGCGGGTAGTAGCGGCGCACCGGCTCGGCATGCGTCGCCAGCGCATGACAGCGATCGAGCGGGTAGGGCTGCTGCGCGCCGTGCTCGTTATCGAGCACCTCGCTGGCCAGCGTCTGTAGCGCGGCAGTCGGCAGGAACAGCAAAAGTTCGGACAGATGCGTACAGCCGCGCGTTCCGGCAAACATTTCCTTGACCGCGCGCAGAAAACCGTGAAGCAAGTTAAGGCCTACGATGCGCGCATAATCGGGCGGGATACGGTCGCATGAACCGATGTAGGGCACCGCATCGGTAGAGAACGCCGCGTCAAGAACATTCATTTTTCGGTCTATCGTCACGCGGTCGCGCATCGCGTGCACCGGCTCGCCGGCCTTGAGCACGCCGGCCGACAAGGGATAGTCGTGATCCTTGATGTCGAGCATGGCCGCTTCGATATCCCACAAGCCCTCGACCCGCTGGTAACCGTCGAGCGTGACCCGACGCTGGTGCACGCGCGTGCGCTCGGCTGGTGGAGGAGGAAGGGGCATCGTCTATCCAGGCAATTCACTTTGGTTTTTTCTGCCGCATATATTAACCTAGCACAAGCGGTGTTCATGCCGACAGCCGTTTCCGCCGGCGCGGCGACTTTACGTAGAATGCTGCATCGCCCTCCCCGATCGTACCTTGCCTGCCGCCATGACCCCGACGCCGATTCACTACACCATCGTTCCCGCCCACACGGCGGCGCACCGCTTCGCAGTCAGCTGCCATGTCGCGGCGCCCAACCCGGACGGCCAGCAATTCGCCCTGCCGGCGTGGATTCCCGGCAGCTATCTGATCCGCGATTTCGCCCGCCACATCGTCGCCATCCGCGCCGAATGCGCGGGCCGGCCAGTGCGCCTGGAAAAGCTCGACAAGCACACCTGGCAGGCGGCGCGGGTCAAGCGCGGAGCAGCGCTCACCGTGTTTTACGAAGTTTACGCCTGGGACTTGTCAGTACGCGGCGCGCATGTCGACCCGACGCACGCCTTCTTCAACGGCAGCAGCGTTTTCCTGCGCGTCGTTGGCCACGAGCACAGCGCCTGCCGCGTCGATATCCAGCCACCCGCCGGAAGCGCCTATGCGGACTGGCGCGTCGCCAGCGCGCTCGCTACGGCGCACGGCGAGGAGGGCTGCGCCAGGGCGCATGGTTTTGGCCTCTACCGGGCGGAGGACTACGACGAACTGATCGACCACCCGGTCGAGATGGGCCGTTTTGCGCTCGGCCGTTTCGAAGCCGGCGGTGTCGTGCACGAGATCGCGATTACCGGCCAGCACGATTGCGACATGGAACGGCTCGCCGCTGATCTGGCGCGTATCTGCGCCTGGCAGATCGCTTTTTTCGGCGCACCGGCGCCGATGGCCCGCTACGTCTTCTTGGTCACCGCCGTCGGCCAGGG
>Ga0105048_10020561_pt1 | contig 10069 bp, 5 predicted proteins | sample MAT05_FD_78382 | JGI IMG/M metagenome (GOLD analysis project Ga0105048, IMG submission 78382) | Freshwater microbial communities from Lake Fryxell liftoff mats and glacier meltwater in Antarctica - MAT-05 | ecosystem: Environmental > Aquatic > Freshwater > Ice > Liftoff microbial mat | place... | reverse complement strand
CGCGAGTTCGCTCGCGCGGCCTAAGTCCTCTCCCGCCGCGGCTGCGTCGTGCAGGGCCGCATCGACCTTCGCCCGGTCGGCCGGCGACGCTTCCACGTCTTTCCAGTACGCCCGCACCACGGCGAGCGTATCCGCGAGGCCCGATTGCGCGGCGGGGCCAGGGGCGTTGACCTTCTCGATCAAGCCCTGCTTCAAGGCGTACAGGCACGCGAGCAAGTTCCCGCTATCGACCGTCGAGACGTAAGCCGGCTGGAGCGTTTGCAGGTTCGTCGTTTCGTACCAGTTGAATAAGTGCCCGCGGTGCCGTTCGAGCTTGTCGAGCGCGTCGAACGCCTTGCGGAGCCGATCGACCATTTCCGCGGCGGTAATGTAGCCGAAGTCGTGGGCCGTGAGCACGGCGAGCAGGTACAGTCCGACGTTCGTGGGCGAGGTCCGGTGGGCGACCACGCCGAGCGGCACTTCTTGATAGTTGTCCGGGGGCAGCCAGTTGTCCGTCGGGCCGACGTGGGTCTCGAAGAAGTCCCAGGTGAGGCGGGCGACGCGGCGGAGCTCGGCTTCCTCGAACTCGCTCAGCTTGGGCTCCGCCGTCGAACGCGGCAGGCTGACGAGATACGCAATCAACGGCGAGACGAACCAGAGAATCAACAGGGGCGCGGCGGGGATGAGACTGTGCGGCGCGAGCACCGCAGTGACGGCCGCGACGATTGCTGCCAGGACCGGCGCGAGCCACATCATGCGGACGAACTGTTTCAAACCCGTTCCGAGCCGAGCCTCCGCCGCGGCGGCGGTTTCCCATTCGAGCATTCGCCTGCGGGAGACGAACAGCCGGAAGAGCGTGCGCGCGATGGCGTCCACTGCACCGCGAGCCTGGTCGGCGAGGAACGCGAGTTGAAGGCCCATTTGGCCGAGGGTGTTGAAAAACTCGAACCGCAACTTGGAGGGAATCGAACGGATCGCTGCTCGGGTGCGCATGTAGAAGAGAGTTTCCGTCGCGAGCAAGAAACTCGGCAACAGCCACGCGGCGGTGGCGAAGAGCGTCCACGCCCAGGCTGGGCCGGGGAGCACCGTCCAGGCGAGCACGAGAAGCACGACCGCGACCGGCGCGAGCAAACTGCGACGGAGGTTGTCGAGGATCTTCCAGCGCTCGAGCGCGGGCAGCACGTTCGGCAATCGACCCGCGGCCGTGGGAACCGTCGAGCCGAGCCACGGCAGCAACTGCCAGTCGCCGCGGACCCAGCGGTGGTCCCGCTTCGCGAAGGCGTGGTACTTGGCCGGGAACTCGTCGAAGACTTCGATGTCCGAGGCCAGTGCGCAGCGGGCGTAGTTCGATTCGATCAGGTCGTGGCTGAGGATCGCATTTTCGGGGAACGCTTTGCCCGCGGTGGCGTGGAATGCGTCCACGTCGTAGAGCCCCTTGCCCGTGAACGTGCCGCGGGCGAAGAGGTCCATGTACGTATCGGACGCGGCGGACGAATACGGATCGACCCCCGCGGAACCCGCGAACACGCGGGCGAACCACGAGCGGAACCCAGTCCGATACAGGAAGCTCACGCGGGGTTGAAGCACGGCGTAACCGGATTCGACGCGCCGTCCGTCGGCGGAGAGCCGCGGTCGGTTGAGCGGGTGCGCCAGCGTGGCGACCATCGCCCGCGCGGTGTCCCGCGGGAGAACCGTGTCCGTGTCGAGCGTCAGAACGTAGCGGACCTTGGGAATGTTCGCGAGCGGGCAGGACATCGCCATATAGGTGGTGTCGGCCGCTCCCCGGAGCAAGCGGTTGAATTCGTCGAGCTTGCCGCGCTTGCGTTCCCAGCCCATCCAAGAGTTCTCGGCCGCATTGAACTTCCGGCGGCGGTGGAACACGTAGAACTGCGGCTTGTCCGGCTCGCAGTAGGTCGCGTTCAACCGCGTCACGCCCGCAAGCAAGGCCTCGAGGCACGCCGCGTCCGTCGGCATCGTTTCGGTCTGCGCATCGGTGAAGTCCGTGAGCAGCGCGAACGACAGGGCCGCGTCCGGGTTCGAGAGCGCGTGCTGCTCGATGCGGTCGAGCAACCCCGCGGCCTGTTCCGGCTTGCCGATCAAAGTGGGCACGACCACGAAGGTCGCAGACTCGGCAGGGATGCCGTGCAGGAACTCCAACTTGGGCAGCACTCGCGGAGCGGCGAGCTTGCGGACGGCGAAGTTGGTCAGCCCGACTCCGAGTTCCGAAGCGAGGAGCAGGGCCAAAAGAGCGGCGACCACCGCGAGCGGCCACGGGGCCATCGCGAGCAAGAGGAGCGCGGGGATGAGTGCGAGAGTTGTAAAGCCCGCCAACAGGGCCAAATAGCTCGGTCCGGGATTGCGGGTCAACCAGGCGCGGGGCCGCTTCGCCCACGGCGTTTGGTAGTGCAACCGCTCGGCGAACGCCCGACGGCCCTCGCCGATGAGGAAGTGCGCGACCGGCGCACGCTCCGGATCGCGGCGCGCGGTGGCGACGACCGAACGGGCGACGTCCGCTTCGGGCCGTTCGCTGCCGCGAGCGAGTTCCTCGACGGCCCGCCGACAGCGGTCGCGCGTCGCGAAGTCTTGCTGCGAGTAGACGCCCGTGGGGTCGGTTTGCAGCGCGGCTTCGACGAGGCTCGTGGCTTCGAAGAAGATCCGCCAATCGATCACGCCCAAGAGCCGCAGCATCGTCACGGCGTTGCCGATGGAGACCTGATTGGCGGCCTGCCGGCAGAACTCGCGGTGGCTCACGGCGTGCGGGTCTTCGAGGTGCCGGCTCGCCCACTCGGCCATCAGTTCCGACGGCGGGCCGTCCTCGCGGATCAGTTCCCACGCCGAGGCCGCGAAGGCGTCCGTCGGTGGTTCCGGCAATTTGGACGGGCGACCGCGGCGGAGAGCGGCGATCGACGCCTTCGCATCGCGGCGATGTCCCACCGTCTCCAGAACCTTGTCTGCCAAGCCCCGCAAGAGTTTGAGCACGGCGATCCGCAGCATGATCGGCACGGCCCAGACTTCGCCGATCGTCAGCGCGGTCGTCTGCTGGTAATCCCGAACGGCCTCGCGGAAGTCGGCCTCGGTCATCCCGCTGTCGCCGGTGCCGAGAATGCACTCCGCGAGCAAGTAGACGCGCGGCAACCCCGCGTTCGGACCCGCGGGCACGATGGGCAATTGGCGGTAGTACGACTTCGGAAGGTGGTCGTGGATCTGGCGGACGACTTCGTGGATGACGTAGTAATTATCGAGCAGCCACTCCGCCTCGCCCGGCACCGCTTCGCCGCGGGCGGACATCGCCGCGAGGGTCTTGTGGACGCGGGCGATCCGCCGGACGTTCCGCGTCAACTCGCGCGTCAGCTTTCCCGTCGCATACGCTCGGGCCGTGAGTCCCTCGACCGCCAACGTGCGAACGGTTCCAGGACGATCCCCGACGGAAACGGTTTCACCCGGCATGCTGTCTCCTTACACCGATCATTCCATTGTTCGGGATGGAAAACGCAATGACCATGCCAACGCTTTTCCGCACGGCTTTTCACGCGGGGAGATTCATTTGAGAATTGCGCTGCGCAGCAAGAGGCACTAAAGTGCTCTGAATTGAGAAGGGCCGCGACTCGTTAAAACGGCGTTCCTGGAAGAGAGAAGGGGCCAGGAACGTCCGCTTCCAACGAAGGATTCAAACCCGCATGAGCCCGCCGGAATGGTGGAGGATATCGATGGCCTGAGCGGTCCGAGACGCGGTCGCCACCGTGACGAGCGATTTGCCGCGGTTGAGTTCGGTTTCGAAATACTCCGCGTCGTCTTCGGGCACGCCGAGGCCGATGAGACCGCCGACCACGGAGCCGACGGTCGCCCCCGCACCGGCGCTGGCGAGCAAGGCGATCAAGGCTCCCCCGGCGATCACGGGCCCGACCGGCGTGAGGAGCCCCGCCATGACCGCGAGCCCGAGCCCCGTTCCTGCGGCAGCCCCCACGGCGGCTCCGATGCCCGTGCCTTCTTCCCAATACGACGAGTCTTCCGTGCCGTCGCGTTCGAGGGAACCGTCCGGACGGCGGCTGACGAAGCCGATGCTTTCGTGGGAGTAGCCCGCCGTGCGCAGTTCCTGGATCGCCTGTCTTGCGTCGTCTCGCGTGTCGAACACGCCGACGATGGTCGTGGTAGTTTCTGTCATAACTGCACCTCCTAAAAAGTTGATGTGCCGGCCGCTGAATTGCCGCCGCGAGGTCGGCCGCCGCGGCTTCTAGGAGTTTCGCAAACGAGGTGCCGCGAGGATGGAATGTCGGTAGAATTCGCAATCCGGTTCACAATGCGACTTGGTTCAATCTCACATTCACGACTACCAGATACTCAAGAAACACTAACCCGAAGCGTGAGTGAGGAATACCACCTCGCTCACGCTTCGGGTTAGTGTTTCGCGTTGCAGATCAATTGTGAATGGCCGGGTTTTTCGTCTGGATGTATCCGCGGCCGCCGTAAATGAGCATGACGGTGCCGATAATCACGACGAGGCCGGAGAACAGCAAGAGCGTAAACGACCCTAAGTTGGTCGGGTTCGGCTGGCCGTTTTCGAGCAGCGTTCCGCGCTCGATGGCGAAGGCGAACCCCCAATACATGGCAATGAGAATGCCGATCCCGATCATCGACCATCCGGTGTATTTCACGGTATCTCCTTCTGTGAGTGGACGACTCTGGTTCCCGAAGGCACCCGAGCAGTTCGACAGTCCACAGAAGGAGGAAGCAATTCCGATTCCAAAGGGCCGAATTAAAAATCCGGCCGCTCACCAGCGATAGTTCACCTGGAGGTAGTAAAGGCTGGTGTTTGCGCTCCCGGTTGCGCCCGCCGTGTTGCGGAGGAAGTCGCCGCCGTAGAGGTGGCTGTAGCCGGTGAGCAGGTCCGCGTGCTTGCTGAGGTGGAAGTTCAGTACGAGGTCGATCTCCTGGCCGACGTGCGACCCGGCATTGCCCGTGGCATCGCGGCGGATGGCGTTTCCGGCGGCGTTGTACAAGGCGTCTTGTTTGGCCGCGAGCCAGAAGTTGTGATATTGCACCCACGCGGTGAGCCATTTCGTGGGATACAAGTACATGTGCAAATTGAAATCGTGGATGTTCTGCCGGCCGACTTGGTCCGCCCAACCCAAGTAGTAGTGGCCGAAGGGGAACAGCTGGTTGAACGTGTTGGCCCGTCCGACGTTCGGTGAGTTATCACCGCTGGCATAGTCGTAGTAGGCCCAGAACGTCGGGTTCAAGGGAGCATCTTTGAAGTGGTAGCCGAGGCCCGCGGTGGCCATCCCCGCGGCGACCTTCTGCCCGTTGAGCGCTCCGAGTTGCATCGCCGCTTCGAAGTCCCAAAGGAACTCGCCGTCCTTGTCGCCTACGTAGCGACCGCCGAAGGTGTTGAGCACGTTCGGAGCACGCTGCACTCGTTGTTGGGTCACGGTCGCCGCGTTGTCCGTGTAGAGGTAGTAGAGGTCCACCGCTTGGCCCTTCGCCGGGCGCGTGGTCGTGTAAACACCCGCGAGGTTCTGATCCGTATTCCGGTCGTCTAACTGGCTCGGCTTGATGTTCACCGGCTGGACCCAGAACAAATCGACGTCGACCTTCTCGCCTTGGTGGAACGCCCGCACGCCCTGGAAAGTCCGGCGCGTATTCGCCCATTCGAGGGGCGAAATGAGCCGCTGCGAACCAAGCAGGAGTTCCTGGCGACCGACGCGCAGGTACGCGGGCTTGCCCGCCCATTCCCCGATTTTCAAATCGACGAACAGATTCAGGAAGTCCCCGCGGTTCTGGTCGATGGGCAGCGGGGCCAGTTCCTGGCCGCTCGTGAATCCCCCGAGGAACTCGGCGTAGAACCGCACTTGGTCCCGATACCAAAGGTCGCCGTAAACGCGAGCTCGCGTCAGGTTGTAATCGTTATCCGTTCGACCCAGGCGACTGTTGCCTTCGGACATGTACCGGTTCCACAGCGAGCCGCCGGTGCTGAACATCCAGTTGTCGCCGACGCGGATGCGCTTGAGCGGATCGTAAAAATCGCACTCGGTGTTTTTCGGGTCGTCCAGGTAGCGGAAATCCGCGTCGAAGAACGATGGTGCCATCAGGCCGAAGCGCGGATACGGGTACTTCGGCGGACCGGCCAGTTCTTCGCCGCGCAGCGCATCCAGCAGTGAGTAAGCCCCAGGGCCGGTCGGCGGGATTGGAAACGAACCCATGCGCGGGGCCGGCCGCGGCGTGGGGACATTCTTGAAGGTGTCCGGAGCGACGACGGCGGGAGCTTCGACGACGACCGCTTCGGAAATGATCGGTGCTTCGGGAACTATCGGGTCCGCGGGTGCCTGGGCCGAAACCGTGCCCGCCAGACCGAGAACACCGACCGCGACTCCGCTCGTCCACCAGCGGTTCCAACCGGAAATGTGGGCGCCCATCCGATCACTCCTTCGATCGCTTACGACGGCGGGTGGATCCTTGCCCGCTTCCGATTGTTTATCGACCGATCAGCTTCTCCTACGTGGTTAATACGGGAGATCCCGAGGTGATCTCCCGGCGACTCCGATTAAACTCGTCACAGCTTACCAGCGACCAACTCCTCGGCAGCAAGGACCAGTTCCTTCTTCGGCCGGGAATTGCGGCTGCTGATCGCAAACCACACCGCACTCGCGACAGTGATCGCGAGCAAAGCGCCGAACACGACCTGCGGCACGCCGAAACTGGCTTGCAGCGGGAGCCAGGCGAGGGGAAGGATCACGCCGCCGAGGGCTCCGAGCAAGCCGACGAGGCCGCCGACCGCGCCGACTTCCTTGGGGAACGCATCTGGGATCATCTTGTAAACGCTGGCCTTGCCGATGCCCATGCCAACGCCGAGCGCGAACAGTGCAGCGGTGAACGCCCAGACGCCGAGGCCGAGTGGCAGGGAGAGCACCGCACCGGCGGCGAGCATTCCCCAGAAGACGGCGGCCATGACGATGCGGGCGCCAAAGCGGTCCGAGAGCCAGCCGCCGAGCGGCCGCAGCAAGCTGGCGGGGAAGACGAAGCAAACCGCGGCGAGCAAGCCGATCCAGCGGGTGAGGTACTCGTGGTCGGCCTTCACGGCGGGGTTCGCGGCCATGAACGCGGCGTATTCTTCACCCTTCAACTTGCGGATCGAATCGAAGTCCGAAATCAGCTTTTCGTCGAGGTTCAGTTCCGCCGCGAGGGACGATCCGTAGTTCGCGTAGAAGTACTGCGGCAGCACGCCGGAGAGCGCGACGTAAGCGCCGAAGACGACGACGTACTGCAAGCTGAATTCCCAGACGCGGGCGTACTTCATCGGGGCGACGAGTTCGGAGAACGGCCGGCCTTGGGCGGGCGTGCGGTCCCGCTTCGGAGCGAGGAACCAAACCGCCGCAGCCATCAAAACCAGCAGGCCGGCGTAAGCGACCGGGATGAACCGCCAACCGCCGGGGATGATTCCTCCGAAGTACCCGACGGCGGGGATCGCGGCGATGAGGATCGGGCCGAAGAGCTTGGTGACCGACGCGCCGACGTTGCCGGCCCCGAAAATGCCGAGCGCCGTGCCCTGGCGCTCCTTGCGGCACCACGCGGCGTTCCAAGCGATGCCGACTGAGAACGAGTTGCCCGCGATGCCGTAGAGGCATGCGCACGCCATCAGTTCCCAGTACGTCGAAACTTGGCTGACGAGCAGCGTCGGAATCGCCGTGACGAGCAATAGTGCCGTCATCACCTTGCGGCCGCCGAAGCGGTCGGTCCAGACGCCGAAGTGGAATCGCAGCAGCGAGCCCGCGAGGATCGCCGCAATGGTCAGGTTGTAGAGTTGCCCGTCGCTCAGCCCGAGTTCGGGTTTGATCTTGATGCTGAGCATCCCGAGCATCAGCCAAACGGCGAACAGTAGCGTGAACGCCACGGTGGAGAGGATCAAAACTCTCAAAGCCGGTCCGGTAGACGACGACTGCGAACTCATTGCGGTCCTTTCATTTCGACGAGTTTCGAGGAGGAATTCCTAATCGAGTCTTAATGTTCACATGTTCACAGCGTTCACCATGTTCATGAACACTAGAAACCGGTGTGTGGGAACATGGCGAACATTGGACATCGGGGAGCCTCTATCAGCCCACCAGCGCGAGGGTCGAATGCCTCGCCAGCAATCCGGTGAGTTGCCCCTTGCACGAGCCGCAGCCGGTGCCGGCCCGCGTCGCTTCGCAGAGTGACGGCAAGGTGTCGCAGCCGCCACGGATCGCTTCGGCGATGTGGGACTCGGTCACGTGGTTGCAGTTGCAGATCTCGTGGTCCGCACTCATGCCGGGGCCGTGGCCAGTGCCGAGCACGTCCAGGCGGTTGGGTGGGAGCAGTTCGTCGCGGTCGAAGATTTGCACGAGCCCCGGTGCCGCGGCTGCGCAGCCGACGAGCATCGCCCCGACGAGCTTGCCGTCGCGGACGATCAGTTTGCGGTAGACCCCGCGGCGATCCTCGAAGACCTGCACGACCTCGTCGGTTACCCGTTCCGCATCGATCAGCCCGAAGCTCGCGACCTCGACCCCGGCCACCTTCAATCGGGCGTACACTTTGGACCCGCGGTATCGGGCTCGCGGGTTCGTGCCCGTGATCACGTCCGCGAGGACCGTACACTGTTCCCAGATCGGTTGAACCAGACCGTAGACTTTGCCCTCATGTTCCGCACATTCGCCGACCGCGTAGACGCCTGGGACCGCAGTCGCGAGCAGGTCGTTGACGAGGATCGCACGGTTGAACGGCACTTCGGAAGTCTTCGCCACGTCCACGCGGGGAACGATCCCGCAGGCGATCACCACGAGGTCCGCGGGAACCACGTCGCCCGAGAGGAGCTTGACGGCCTCGACGTGCCCGTTGCCGATGATTTCCGAAACGGTCGTGCCCGTGCGGCAGTAGATGCCCATCTTCTCGATCGAGCGGCGGAGCAGTTCGCCGCCGTGCTGATCGAGCTGCGCGTTCATCAGCACCGGGCTCAGATGCACGACGGTGACGTGAAGCCCGAGATCGCACAAGGCCTTCGCGGCTTCGAGCCCGAGCAAGCCGCCGCCGACGACCACGGCGCTTGAGCCGGGCCGGCAGCGCTCGCGGATCGCGATGCAGTCGTCGATGGAGCGGAAGACGTGGACGCCCTCGCGGGGCGTGCCGTCGTCTTGCCGCAGTCCTTTGATCGGCGGGACGAGCGGCGACGAGCCGGTGGCGAAGACGCAAACGTCGTAGGGGTGGCTGTCGCCGTCGCTGGTGGTCAATCGGCGAGGGACCGGTTCGACGCGGGTGACGCGGACCCCGGAGTGGAACGCCACGCCGCGGGCGGCGTACCACGCCGGGGGTTTGAGCGTGATCTCTTCGGGGTCGCCGCCGGAGAGCACGCGGCCGAGGAGGATGCGGTTGTAGCTGCCGCGGAGTTCCTCGCCGAAGACGCTCACCTCGAACTGAGTCGCGCCGTTGCGGCGCACGAGTTCGTCCAGGAGCCGCCCCGCGGCCATGCCGTTGCCGATGATCGCGAGTCGCTTCTTCATCATGGCTCTTCCCTCGCGGCCACGGGCCGGACCGCGACGATGCGGACTGCGGTCAATTTGAACTCGGGCATTCGGCTGATCGGGTCGAGGAACCCGCCAATGAGGCGGTTCGCCGCGTCGCGGCCGCCCCAGTGGAATGGCGCGAACAGCGTGTCCGCACGGATGTCGGCGGTCACTTCGGCAGCGAACACCACTTGGCCCCGGCGGCTTTCGACGGTGACGCGGTTCCCGGTGACAACGCTGTGTCGCTGGGCCAAGCGCGGGTGCAGTTCCAATCGCGGCAGCGGCTTCGCCTTGCGCAGTTTCTCGACCAACCGCGTCTGCGCGCCGGAGTTGTAGTGCTCCTTGTACCGCCCCGTCGTGAAGAACAGGGGGTACTCCTCGTCCGGCTGTTCGACTGCGGGGCGGTGCTCGACCGGGAAGAACTTCGCCCGCCCGTCCGCGTGGTGGAAACGCTCGGCGAACATCCGCGGCGTGCCGGGGTGCGCCTCGTCCGGGCAGGGCCAGAAGACGCCGCCGTTGCGTTCGATCTTTTCGTAGGTGATGCCCGAGTAGTCCGCGGTCGCGCCCGCCGTGGCCTTGCG
>Ga0105048_10020560_pt1 | contig 10069 bp, 7 predicted proteins | sample MAT05_FD_78382 | JGI IMG/M metagenome (GOLD analysis project Ga0105048, IMG submission 78382) | Freshwater microbial communities from Lake Fryxell liftoff mats and glacier meltwater in Antarctica - MAT-05 | ecosystem: Environmental > Aquatic > Freshwater > Ice > Liftoff microbial mat | place... | reverse complement strand
GCCCGGGCCGTCATGCGCGCTCCTGTCTGGTCCGGGCGTGGCCCGGCGGGTGTCCGGACAGTATATGCCGGGGCAAAAATCGGCCGCAAGTGGTACGCTATCCGGGACGGCGATCTTTCCGGCGAAACCCATTGGCAACCGCGCCAAGCCCACCCGCCGCCGCGGGCGGGCTTCTCACGGACCCCCCCATGCTCACCCTGACCGTCACCAACAAGCTCGAAACCCAGCAGCTGTCGCTGCCCGACGGGGCCGTCGAGTTCGGCCGCGGGCCGACCCGCGACGGCGTCAAGCGCGTCGTCGTCCGCGACGCCTTCGTCTCCCGCGACCACCTGCGGCTGGAGGAACGCCCCGGCGGGAAGGTGCGGATCGTCAACCTCAGCAGCAAGGCCCCGGTCTCGATCGACAACCACTCGCTCCTCAACCCCGGGACCGACTGCGAGTACCCGCTGCCGGTCCGCCTCGGGGTCGGCGAGACGATTATTGACATCGACGCCCCCGAGCCGGACGTGGTGGACGAGAGCGGCCTGCGGACCGTCCGCCCGCCGCTCCGCGGGGCCACCGCCGTCCACCCGAATCTGCTCGCGTTCACCGAGTCGGCGTCGGTCGAGGAGGTCGTCGGGTGGCTCGAAACCGTCGTCACCGTGCAGAAGGCCGACACCCCGGCCGAGTTCTACCAGCAGACGGCGGCCGCCCTGGTCGAGCGGATCGGCCTCGACAACGGCCTCGTCATCCTCCGCGACGGGGACGGGTGGCGGGTCGTCGCCGGGGCGAGCAAGACCGACCGCCAGCAGGGGCGGGCGTTCAGCCACACCATCCTCAAGAAAGTCCTCGCCGAGAAGCGGACGTTCTACATGCCGGCGATGGCGGCCGGGGCCGGCGAGAGCCTGGTCGGGGTGCAGGGGGTGGTGGTGTCGCCGATCTTCGACGCCCGCGACGAGATGATCGGCGTCGTGTACGGCACCCGCACCCAGCGCGGCAAGGTCCGGGAGATCGGCAAGCTCGAAGGGCAGGTCGTGCAGCTGCTGGCGGCGGCGTGCGGGGCCGGGGTCGCCCGCCGCGAGCAGGACGAGGAGGCCAACCGCCTGCGGGTGGCGAAGGAGGCGGCCGAGGAGGCCGACCGGACCAAGAGCGGGTTCCTGGCGATGGTGTCGCACGAGCTCCGCACGCCGCTCACCACCATCATCGGGTACAGCGAGATGATGATGGAGCAGGCGGCGGCCGACGCCCTCCCCCAGTACGGCGACGACCTCAAGGTCGTCCACGCCGCCGGCCAGCACCTGCTCACCCTCATCAACGACATCCTCGACCTGTCGAAGATCGAGGCCGGCAAGCTCGAAGTCGGCAAGGAGCCGTTCGCCCCGGCGAGCCTGCTCCACGACCTGATGCTGTCGGTCGAGCCGCTGGCGAAAAAGAACGCGAACCGGATCGAACTCGATTGCCCGGCCGACCTCGGCCGCGGGGTCGGCGACCCGACGCGCATCCGCCAGTGCGTGCTGAACCTGGTCGGGAACGCCTGCAAGTTCACGGCGAACGGGGTCGTCACCGTGACCGCCCGGCGGGCGACCGACGCGGCCGGCGACCGCCTCTCGGTCGCGGTCAGCGACACCGGGATCGGGATGACGCCGGAGCAGGCGGCCCGCCTGTTCCAGCCGTTCACCCAGGTGGACTCGTCGGCCGGGCGGAAGTTCGGCGGGACCGGGCTGGGGCTGGCCATCAGCCAGAAGCTGTGCCACGCGATGGGCGGGGAGATCGCCGTCCGGAGCGAGGCCGGCAAGGGGAGCACGTTCACCATGACCATCAAGGCGGTGCTGTGAGAAACGAAAACGCCCACCCGTTGTAACGGGTGGGCTTTCAGGTGGAGTGACCTCAGTACGTCAGCTGCGACCCGAAGTAGAAGTTCGCCCCCGGGCGGAGCAGCGGGTTGACCCCGAGGGTGTTGCCCGAGATCGGGTCGAGGTGCTCGCGGTAGTTCTTGTTCCCGAGGTTCTCCACCCCGGCCGTGAGCAGCAGCTTGCTCGTCGCCTGCCAGTAGGTCCGGACGGTGAAGGTCGTGAACCCGGGCGTCGCCTGCTCGTTGAGGCTCGACGCGACGGCGTTCTGGCCGGTCACCACCCGGGCCGAGAGCTCGACCTGGTACTTCCGCTCCGGCCTCGGGTCGTGGAACCGCAGCCCGATCCGCGACTCCAGCGGCGGGATCTGCGGGAGCGGCTCGGTGTCGGTGGCGAACTGGCCGGTCGCCGGGTTGATCCGCCGGCTGCTCGACAGGTTGGCCGCCCGCCGGTTGTCCACGTGGGTCTGGTCCACCCCCTGCACGTAGGTCACGGTCCCGAACCCGGTCAGCCAGGTGGTGAAGTCCACCTGGGCGAACATTTCCGTCCCGGCGAGGGTGGCCAGGTCGGTGTTGGTGAACACCACCTGGGTCAACCCCGGCCCGCCGGCCAGCTGGTCGAACGTGATGTAGTCGTTGAGCCACCCGTAGAACCCGGTCACCCCGCCGCGCAGCCACCCGTAGTCGGCCTGCAGGCCGATGTCGAACTGGGTCAGCTTCTCGGACTTCAGGGCCGGGTCGCCGATGAGCCGGCTCGTCCCCTGCTGGAGGAGGCCGACGAACGGCCCGGAGGCGTACAGTTCGGTCAGGCTCGGTGCCCGCTCGGAGTGCCCGAAGGCGGCCGTCCCGGTCAGGTGTTCGGTCAGCTTGTACTGGCTCTGCAGGAACCCGGCGAGGAGGAAGTAGTCGCGGTCGGTGTTCGTCCGCGACGGGTCGGCGGAGAACTGCTGGGGGTTGACCGAGAACTGGGCCGGGGTGGTCGCGGACGGCGGGCCGAACAGGTTGACGTTCCCGGAGATCTGCCGGTTGCTGGTCGAACTCGACACCCAGTCGGCCCGGCCGCCGGCCCGGAACGTCCACCGGTCGGTGAACGGCAACTCGCCGTCGAGGTACAGGCCGGGGTTCACCGACCGGCTCGTCGGGATCGACTGGAGCTGGTTGAAGAAGGCCGGCTGGGCGGGGTTGATCGCCGCCCCGGTGTTCAGGTTCTGGCCGCTGAACTGCTGGAGCTGGATGGTCTCCTGCAGCCCGAGGCCGACGACCCGCAGGTCGTTCCCGAGCGTCACCCGGCCGGTCTCGCTCTTCCCCCAGTCGGCGAACACGCGGTACCCGAGCGAGCTGGTGGCGAACTCGGCCTGGGACAGGTCGCGGAACAGGTTGAGCGGGTTCGCCGGGCCGGCGGCCGCGGCCGCGCTGGCGATCGACGGGAGCGGGTTGTTGACCGTCCCGGTCGTCATGCCCGGGGTCCGGAAGGCGTTCGGGTTGAACGACACGGCGAGCAACTTCTGGACGAACGCCTGCTTCTTGTCCTGGGCCGTGTCCCCCTGGCCGACGCTCGTGTTGTAGTACACGTCGAGGACGAGGCGGTCGAAGACCCCCTGGTCGCGGAGGGTGTACCGGAGGCTGTACGCTTCGGTGTTCAGGTTCGACACGTCGAAGTACAGGCCGGGGAATTCGAGGTTGCTCTGCGTCACCCGCTGGCCCTTGAACTCGATGCTGCTGTTCCGGGTCAGGTCCAGGCCGAGGGCGTAGTTGACGTTGTGCGACAGGTAGCTGCTGGCGATCTGCTGGCCGTTCCCGGCGTCGTAGTCGCTCCCGGTTAGGCCGTTATAGGTGATCCGGAAGCCCCAGTCCTCCATCCCGGCCCAGGCCGACTGGAGGCCGTCCCACCGGTCGCCGTTCGTCTGGTAGTTGAGCGAGGTCCGGCCGTGGGCCTCGAACGTCTTGAACCGCGGGGCGTCGAGGGTGGCCACGTCGATGACGCCGTGCCCCGGGCCGTAGTTGACCGCGTACGGCCCCTTCACCACGATCACGTCCCGGACCGTCCCCGGGTCGAACCGGGTGACCGGGGTGTCGAGGTCGAGGCGGACCGGGATGAACGAGGCGTTGTCGCCGATGAGCGAGTACTGGTAGCTCCGCAGGCCGCGGACGCGGGGGTCGCTGACGATCGAGTTGCGCTGCTGCAACTGGATGCCGGTCGATCCCCCCGACTGGTTCAGCAGCTGGCCGAGGTCGCTCGCGTTCGATACGGCCGCCGACTGGTTCTGGGAGACGGCGAGGGTGCTCGTCGCGCCCCCGGTCTCCGGCCCGCGGGTCGCCCCGCCGGTCTGGTCCGGGTTCACCGGCCCGGGGGTGCCGCCGATCGGCGGCGGGGCGATCGGCGGGGCGGCCACCGGCGGCGGCTGGACCGGCGGCGGCTGGACCGGCGGCGGCTGGACCGGCGGCGGCTGGACCTCCTGCTTGATCTTCAACAGCCGGTCCGTCGGGGCGAGCGGGGCGGGCGGGAGCGGGCGGGCGGGGGCGGCAATCCCGGCCGCCGGCACGAGCGGGGCGGGCAGGGGAACGGCGGTCGGGGCGACGGGGGCCGGCAACCCCGGTCGCGCGGCGGTTTGGCCCGCCGGGGGCGGGTCGGCCGCCGGGCCGGCGGCGGCCCACGCCAGGCCGGAACCGAGCGCGAACAGTGTGAATCCGGCACGCCGGGCGGTCTGCCAGGTCATCACCCATCCTCCCTAACCGACTAACGCGGGGTCACAAAAGGCCCAACTCGGCCGTCGTGCGGTATGTATCGGACGCGGCGACACCCGGACTGGTGGTAAACCGCCTAAATCCGGCGCGACCGACGCAACCACCCCGCCTGCCCGGACCGGCCGAATCCGTATCATCACCCGTGCCCCACTTTTCCCGCCCATCCCGAGACGCGGCCATGAGCGACCCCGCCGTATTCTGGCACGAGGGCATGCTCCTCCGCCCCCAGCACTTCCAGGCCGCCGACCGGCACTGGCAGGACCAGCTGCGGTGGGCGTCCGGGTGGGGCCGGCCGTACTCCTGGGGGCTGCGGTCGCTCAAGCTCGACGCCGAGGCGCTCAAGGCGTCACGTTTTAAGGTTCATCAGTTGGAAGCCCGCCTCCGGGACGGTACGATCGTGCGGGTGCCGGACGACGCCGTCCTCCCGGACCGCCCGTTCACCCTCGGGGCCGACCCGGTCGAGATCGCGCTCGCCGTCCCGGTCCTGCGGCTCGGCTCGCCGAACGTCCAGACCAGCCCGGCCGAGATCGTCCGGTACAAGGTCGAGAACCCGCGCGAGGGGGTGGCCGACGAGAACGACGGCCGCCAGCCCCGGGCCGGGGCGATCCAGTTCCGCCGCCTCAACCTCAAGCTGGTGGTCAGCGGCGAGGACGACCCGGCCGGGTACGAGACCCTGCCCCTGGCGCGGGTGGATCGGTCCGGGCAGGTCGGGGCCGTGCCGCGGCTCGACCCGTCGTACATCCCGCCGCTGCTGGCGTGCAACGCCTGGGCACCCCTGCGGCAGGACATTCTCGGCGACATCGACGGGCGGATCGACTCGCTCGTCGAGACCTACGCCAAGCGGCTCCGCGGCAAGCCCCGGTTCGGCAGCAGCAACCCGGACGAGATCCTCACCCTGGAGAAGTTCCGCATCCTGAACGAAGCCCGGACGTACTTCCGGGTGCTGGTCGCGGCCGACGGCGTCCACCCGTTCGACACCTACCTCGAACTCTGCCGCCTCCTCGGGCGGCTGGCCATCCTCGGCAAGGGGCTGCCGACGTTCGACCCGCCGCTCTACGACCACGACAACCTCGGCGGGTGCTACACCCAGGTGCAGCACGACATCAACGAGCTGCTCACCCGCAACTTCGACCAGGGGTACGAGCAGCAGGAGTTCGTCGGCGTCGGGCTGGCGCTCAAGGCCCCGTTCAAGCCGACCTGGCTGGCCCCGAGCTGGGAGATGTTCGTCGGGGTGTCGTCGAGCCTCCCGTCGGCCGACTGCGCCCGCTACCTGACCGGCCAGCTGAACATGAAGATCGCCGCCTACAACCGGGTCGAAGAAGTATTCCGCCGCGGGCTGTCCGGGCTGGAGTTCAAGTACGTCAACAACCAGCCGTCGCTGTTGCCGTCCGGCCCCGAGATGACGTACTTTCAGATCAGCCGGACCAGCTCGAAGGAGGAGTGGACGCACGTCGAGAACACCCTCGAACTCGCCGTCCGGCTGAACGAGCAGCTGATCCTCGAAGCCATCCAGGGGAAGACCGAGTTCGCGCTGAAGTTCGGCGGCGGCAAGCGGGTGCAGATGACGTTCACCCTGTTCATCGTCCCCCCGAGTTCGTCCCAGTCGGCGTGAGAACGTGTCGCCGACCCAGCGGTTTCAGGGTGCCTCGAAAAATGCTGGAAATCCAGCAAGGCGTTCAAGGCGTTCAAGGCGTGCGCCTATCGGAAGTGAGCGCCTTGAATCGGTAAGAATGTCTACTCCGACCGGCCCCGGCCGCGCGACAATGGCCAGTTAACCGCACACGCGAACCCCGGACCCGCCCTAGGTGCCATGCAAAACCAGACCTTCGCCGCCCACGTCCACGACATCTTCGGCCGCGGCCTCGACCTGCACGAGCGCCTCCAGCGGGGCGACCCGGCCGACTTCCGGGTCGAGCACGAGCGGCTCCGCAAGCTCCTCTGGGGCGACGGCGAGGTGGCCGCCAACCCCGAATACGTCGGCGAGCCGGCCGCCCAGTTCTTCGGGGCGCGGTACGCCCTCGCCTGCTGGCTCGACGAGCTGTTCATCCTCGACTCCCCGTGGGGCCGGCGGTGGGCCGAGGTGTCGATGGAGGTCGAGCTCGTCAAGTACGGGTCGCAGGACCGGGCGTGGCGGTTCTGGACCCAGGCCGAGGACGCCGCCCGCCGCCCCGGGACCGACGCCCTCGAAGTCTACCTGTGGTGCGCCATGCTCGGGTTCCACGGCGAGCCGGGGGACGAGAAGGCCGGCGGGCTGGACCCGACCGACTGGGCCGAGCGGACCCGCAAGCACCTCATCAAGTCGCGGCACCAGCGGTTCCCCCACGAGGCCGGGAACAACCCGACCCCGAACGTCCCGACGCTCGGCGGCCGCCGCCAGTTCGTCCGCATGCTCCGCGTCGCCACGATCGCCGCCGCCGCCGCCGTCTTCTTCGTCGCCTACAAGATCCTCAAGTGACCCGGCCGCCGGACCCGACCCTTCCCCCCACCTCCACACGGCGGCCGACCCGATGAATGCCATCACGTTCTTGACGATGGTTTTCGACAAGATTCGGATGGGGATCGGCATGTTGCTGCCGATCTTCGCCGACGCCGCCGACTTCCGGAACTGGAACCGGTGGGTCCGCCTCGGCATCCACCTCCTCCTCCTCGGGCTGGTCCTGTGGGGGCTGTACTACGTCCAGGGGAAGTGGGGGTGGCTCAACCGCAACCTCCTCGCCCAGGCCCCGCAGGCGATCCGCGACTACTACCTGTGCCTCCTCTTCCTGCTCCTCTACGCCCTCTGCTGGGCCGGGTACGCGCTGGTCCGGATGTTCGCCGCCGAGGACGAGGTGTCCGAGTTCCCGGACATCGAGAAGGCGTGGCGGACGGCGACGGGCGAGCTGGAGAAGGCCGGGTTCCGGATGAACGACGCCGAGGCCGCCCCGCCCCTGTTCCTCGTCCTCGGCAAGCCGGCCGGGGGGATGGACGCCCTGTTCAAGGCGTGCGGGTGGAACTTCCAGGTCCGCACCCCGGCCGAGGCCGACGCCCGGGTCGTCGTCTACGCCTGCTACGACCCGTTCGGGGTGTTCGTCACCGTCCCCGAGGCGACCGGGTGGTCGGCCGTGTGCGCGACGCTGCTCGGGGAGACCAAGTACGCCCCGGCGACCGGCAGCCCGGAGGCGGCCGACGCCTCGAAGACCCTGAGCTTCGGGAACGACGGCGAGGGGATGGAGCAGCTCGGGCTGAGCGCCGGCGAGGGGTACGAGCTCAAGACCCTGCTCCGGATGCGGACCCACGGGGAACTCGACGAGGCCCAGCGCGACCGGCTCGAACTCCTGGCCGCGAAGGGGAACCGGGGGGGGGCGGCCGGGGCCGCCGCCGGGCCGTTCACCGTCCGGGCCGACGCCCTGCGGACCGGCGAGCGCGAGCTGCGCTTCCTGTGCAAGCTCGTCGGCAAGGCCCGGTGGCCGCTCTGCCCGGTCAACGGGGTGCTCGTCCTGGTCCCGTGGGCGGCCGGGGAGAGCGAGACGATCGCCCAGGTCGTCGCCCGGGAGCTGGCGGCCAACCTGTCCGTCGCCCGCGACGCCTTCCGCCTCCACTACCCGACCGTGGCGGCCATCTGCGACGTGGAGGCGGCCCGCGGGTTCGGCCAGTTCCGGGCGGCGTTCAAGGCCGACCAGCTCAAGCAGCGGATCGGCCAGCGCATCCCGCTGGTGCCGGTCCGGACCGACGCCACCCCGGAAACCGCGACCCTGATCCGCCGGGGCATCCAGTGGATCGCCCACGCCATCATGCCGGTGTGGATCCTCAGCGCCCTGCGGCTCGACGTGAAGACCGCGGGGGGGACCGACGAGCAGAACCCGAACCGCGAGCTGTACCGCCTGCTGCGGGAGGTCCACCGCCGGGTGCCGGGGTTCGCGTCGATCCTGAGCCGGGTGCCGGTCGGCAAGGGGGGCGACGACGCCGAGGAGTTGGACGAGTTGCCGCTGCTGGGCGGGTGCTACCTGGCCGGGACCGGCAACCGCCCGTTCCGGCAGGCGTTCGTGACGGGCATCTTCCAGCGGCTGATCGACGACCAGGCGGCCGTGTCGTGGACCCGCGGGGCCTACGCCGAGGACCAGCGCTTCCGCCGGATGACGACCGTGGGGTACGCGGCGATCGGGATTCTGGTCGCGGGGGTGGCGGCCCTGGCGTTCGTGAAGTGAGGGGGTAGTGGAGGGCGCGACGATGGAGGCAATCTTGGTCCGCCGAGCCTTCGCTTCCTTCGCCGGAGAAGAGCGGTTTCGGGCCTTCGTCGGCACCTTGAACGTCGCCCCGATTTCGCTCGCGCGGCTGCGCTTCTGGCAAGAACAGGTGTGGGCCGCGTTCGCCCGCACCGACCCGCGGTGGCCGGCGGACTTCGCCTCGGTGCGCGAGGCATTCCGGGTATGTGAGGTTCACGGGTGCGGGTTGGCCGAAGACGCGGTGTACGCCCCGGCCGGGCAGATCCAGTGGAGGCACACCCAGTCGCCCGATTCCGGTTGGCCGGACTACCCGCCGGCGTTCGCCGCGTTTCCTTACCCGGGGCGGGGCTTCGATCCGGAGGCGTGGGGCGAAGGCGGCACGCGGCTGATGAAAGTCTGGTACTGCCCCGTATGCCGTCGGCTGCGAACCGATTGGGAAGCAGCACACGGCCCAACCCGTCGCTTGTAGGGCCGGCCCCGGCGTTCGTCGAGTGACAGTTCGGGTGGCACGAGCGGCTCGCCCGCCCGTGTAACGACAACCGGACGAGAGGCAACCTAACCCCCCAACCCCCTTCCCTAATACATGGTCCGGCTGATTGTGTCTGATCTTCCTTTTGCTTGTGGCACGGGTCTCTGACCCGTGTGGCCTTCACGGGTCAGAGACCCGTGCCACAAGCAAAAACGGACACGACCCAACGGACCGTGTATAAGAGGGAAGGGGGAGCCAAACGAAGACCGCGCCCCCTTGCTCCCCCTTCCTTTCTAGGGAAGGGAGTTGGGGGGTTAGGTTCCGTCCGGCAGTCCTATCGGTGTTCGATCTGGACGGTCGAGTCGTCGGCGACGACCCGCGTGTACACGAAGAGGCCGGCCGGCCCGAAGCTGAACCGCTCCGACCGGACGACGCCGTTCGGCCCCGCGACGGTGGCCGAGCTGTACCCGGGGTTCAACATCGCCAGGAACCCGAGCAGGACGAGTCCCCCGACGATCAGCCGCTTGGTCGAGCGCGTCATCGGCCACCCCCCACTCCCGTCACTTCTTCGCCAGTTCGTCGCGCACGTCCTTCACGGCCTTCGCCACCGCCTCCGCCTCGGCGTCGCCCGGCTTCATTTGCTTGGCCGCGATCGCCTCGGCCTGCTGGCACACCTTCTCGATCAGATCGGCCTTGTTCTTGCCGTCCTTGAGGAGCTCCCGGGCGACGGACATGCGCCACCCGACGCCCCCGGCCGGGGTCCACGGCTTGAGGGCGAGCACGGCGTGGTCCGGGTCGAGCTGGGCGACGGCCTCGAACGCCAGG
>Ga0105048_10020557_pt1 | contig 10070 bp, 9 predicted proteins | sample MAT05_FD_78382 | JGI IMG/M metagenome (GOLD analysis project Ga0105048, IMG submission 78382) | Freshwater microbial communities from Lake Fryxell liftoff mats and glacier meltwater in Antarctica - MAT-05 | ecosystem: Environmental > Aquatic > Freshwater > Ice > Liftoff microbial mat | place... | reverse complement strand
CCTCCACGGGAGAGAGCACACCCACTGTCTTTGAGCTTCCCCGCGACGGGCGGGAGTGAAACCAAGCCATCAACGCCGACCGCTCAGCGCTCGCAGCGACCGCTCGGGCACCGCGCGCGACCGTCCGGCGCTCCACCGACGGCGGTGACGCTGCGTGCGCCGAAGAGTCGCCGTGTACCCCCGACACGGAGTCGTCTTCATGGCACGCATCGTCCGCTGGTCTCTGCTCGCGCTCGCGATCCTGACACTCCCGATCTTCCTCTGGCCCGGCCTGACGCTGGTGCGCGATCTCCGCGATCCGGCGCTGCGCGGCCCCGGCATCCCCGTGCATGCGCGCGAATTGCACGCCGCGCTGACACCCAAGATCGCGGCATGGGCCCGCGAGCGCGTCGCGTCGCGCAGCGCGGAGAACACAACGCTGCACGATGTCGCCACCACCGAGTGGCCGATGTTCACCGCCGTCTTCTATTTGATGGCGACGGAATCTCTCGTCGTCGACTGGGAGCAGAGCGGCCGCTCGGGCCCGTCGCCGGCCATCGCTGCGACGGAAGCCGTCAGCGCGGCCAAGGCGCTACTGCTCGATCCCGCACATCACAGCTGGGTGCGGCGACACTGGGGCCCGAACTATCTGCACGAGCAGAACGTGTTCTTTCGCAGCCTGCTCATCGGAGGACTCAGCAGCTACGAGCACATCACGCGCGACGGCACCGCAGTGCCGATGCTGCGCGATCAAGTCGAGACACTCAGCGTCGCGCTCGACGCGTCGCCGCTCGGTGTGCTCGAAGACTATCCACACGAGACCTATCCGATCGACGTGCTCGCGGCGATCGGCTTCATCGAGCGCGCCGACCGCGTGCTCGGCACCGATCACTCCGCGTTCATCGCGCGCTCGCGCCGCGCCTTCACCGGCGCGATGGCGGACGAGCTCGGGCTGGTGCCGTTTCGCATGGACCTGCCGAGCGGCGCACAAGTGCAGCCGGCGCGCGGAATCGGCACCTCGTGGATCTTGCTGTTCGCGCCCGATGTCTATGGCGCTGCGACCGCGCGCGACTGGTACGGACGATACGCGCGCAGCTTTTATCAGCAGCGCGGCTGGGCCGAGGGTTTCCGCGAATATCCACGCGGCAGCGCGGAGCCGGAGTTCACCTTCGAGATCGACGCCGGCCCGGTCATCGACGGATTCGGCACGGCGGCGAGCGCTTTCGGCATCGCAGCCGCGCGCCGCAATGGGCGCTTCGATCACGCGTATGCGCTGTCCGCGCAGCTCGCCGCAGCCGGCTGGACGCTACCTGGTGGCACGCTGGTGTTCCCGCGCCTCGCGTCGCACGCCACTGACGCGCCGTATCTCGGCGAGGCCGCGATCCTCTGCTTTCTCACCGTACAGCCCGCGCCGAATGCCACGCTCGTCCGCGAAGGTGCCATTCCCGGACTGGCACGCATCGGGCTCGTCGTATTCTTCGGCGTCCCCGCGCTCGCGTGGGCCGCGTGGCTGATCACGTTGCGCAACGCGCTGCGTCTCCGCGCGCGTGGTCGTCGTGACGCGATGCGGACGAGCACGCGCACAGCAGCGGCGCTGCCGATCGCCGCTGCGCAGACGTGATAGCATGGCGCGCATGGCCCTCGTCCCATGCGCAAAGTGCCGCCGTCACATCCGCGTCCAGATGAGCGGCTGCCCGTTCTGTGGGGCGGTGAACGGACTCGCGTCGATGGCCGCGGCCGCCTCGCTGGTCGTCGCCGCGTGTGGGCCGACGGCGTCGCCGCCTGTGGAGATATCCGCGCCGGTGAGCGCACGACCGACGGACACCGAGCCAGCGCCCGAGCTGACGCCGGCGCCCGAGGAGATCGACGGGGGCGCACAGCGCGCGGAGCCGGCACCGGAGACAGCGGCTGACGCTGGCGTGGCGCCGCCAGTGCTCGTCGAGGAGGGCAGCGGCCACGCGCGTCCGCGGCCGACTCCGACTCCGCCGCCACGCCGGCCGCGTGAGGCCGAGCCACAGCCGGCCTACGGCATCGACTACAGGCGCTGAGCGCGGCGTCATGCGCCGCCTCCCGATCGCGCCGCACGCGCTGCCACCGCGACGCGCGCTGCCACTCGCGGCGAGCAGTCGCCCCGTCGATGAAGAAGCGCGGCCGCGCTACGCGATCTGGGAGATCACCCTCGCCTGCGACACCGCTTGTGGCCATTGTGGCTCGCGCGCCGGTCGTGCCCGCGCCGACGAGCTGAGCACCGACGAGAGTCTGCGCCTCGTCGACGAGCTCGCGGCGCTCGGCGTCAGCGAAGTGACGCTGATTGGCGGCGAGGTCTATCTGCGCGCGGATTGGCTGCAGATCGTCGCGCGAATCCGCGGCAGCGGGATGACCTGCACGATGGTCACTGGCGGTCGTGGCGTGACGGCCGAGCTCGCCCGCTCGGCGGTCGCCGCCGGCATCGCGTTCGTCGGCGTGTCGCTCGACGGGCACGGCGCTGCGCACGATCGGCTGCGCGGCTTCGAGGGCGCCTACGCGCATGGGCTCGCGGCGCTCGCGCACTTTCGCGCTGCGGGGATCGCGGTGACGAGCAACACGCAGATCAACCGCATCTCTTCGCCGACGCTCGAGCCGCTGCTCGAAGATCTGGGACGCGCGGGCGTGCGCAGCTGGCGCGTGCAGCTGACCGTCGCGATGGGCCGCGCGGCCGACGCCGTCGACGTGCTGCTGCAGCCTTACGAGCTGCTCGAGCTGTTCCCGCGGCTCTCAGCGCTGCATACGCGCGCGGCGGAGCTCGGCGTGCACATGACCGCGGGAAACAACATCGGCTACTTCGGACCGTACGAAGATCAGCTGCGCGGCGGCTGTCATATGGTCTCGTGTCGCGCGGGGATCTCGACGCTCGGAATCGAGGCGGACGGCACCATCAAGGGCTGCCCATCCCTGCCAAGCGAGGCGTGGACCGGCGGCAACCTGCGCGACGCGAGCCTGCGCGACATCTGGGAGCGCGCCGCGCCACTGCGCGTGATGCGCGACCGCAGCGTCGACGATCTGTGGGGCTTCTGTCGCACCTGCTTCTACGCCGATGAGTGCCGCGCCGGCTGCACGTGGACCGGCTTCGTCTTGTTCGGCAAGCCTGGCAACAACCCGTATTGCCACCATCGCGCGCTCGAGCTCGCGCGCGACGGCAAGCGTGAGCGTTTGGTGCAGACCGCTGCAGCTCCGGGGACGCCGTTCGATCACGGCGAGTTCATGCTCGTCGTCGAGGACCTGTAGCTAGCGTCGTCGAAGACCCGTAGCTACGTGCGCCGTCGGGGATCTGTCGCGATCACCCGCGGCTCGAAGCCGACGACGTGCTCCCGTGGCAGGCGCTGCTTCATGCGCTTCTCGATGACGCGCCAGTGCTGCAGCTCGGCGGCGCAGATGAGCGAGATCGCGACACCGCTCTTGCCAGCGCGGCCGGTGCGGCCGATGCGATGCGCGTAGTCGTTGGGCGAGCGCGGGAGTTCGTAGTTGATCACCGTCGGCAGATCCTCGATGTCGAGGCCGCGTGCCGCGAGATCCGTCGCGACCAACACGCGCAGCTTGCCCGAGCGGAACTCGTCGAGACAGCGCTGTCGCTCACCTTGGCTCTTGTCGCCGTGGAACATCGCGGCGCGTATCTCCGCGCGATTGAGCGCATTCGTGAGGCGATCCGCGGTCTGCTTCGCGCTGACGAACACCAACACCTGGCGCAGCGCGCGCTCGGCGATCAGCGCGATGAGGAGCGCAGTCTTGCGCTCTTGGTCGACCTCGTAAACGTGTTGCTCGATCTGCTGCGGCGTCGCCGTCGAGGCAACCTCGACCGTCAGCGGGTCGTGCAGGAGCGCTGCGATGAGCGGATCGAGCGACGGCGAGAACGTCGCGGAGAAAAGCAGATTTTGCCGCTGCGCCGGCAGCAGCGAGAGGATCTCATCGAGCTCCTCACCAAAGCCGAGGCTCATCATGCGGTCCGCCTCGTCGAGCACCAGCGCGTCGAGCGCGTCGAGCGAGAGCGCGTTCTGCCGATGCAGATCGAGAAGCCGACCCGGTGTCGCGACCAGCACATCGGCGCCGCCGCGCATGGCCATCATCTGCGGATTCGCGCTGACGCCGCCGTACACTGCGAGCACGTCGAGGCGCCCCGTGAGCGTGGCTGCGAGCGCGGTGAGGACCTCGGCGATCTGGATCGCGAGCTCGCGCGTCGGCACCAACACGAGCACCGACACCGGGTTGCCGCGCGCACTCCGCGCTCGCGGCGCAGCGTGAAGCAGCTGGAGCAGAGGCAGGCCAAACGCAGCGGTCTTTCCCGAGCCTGTCTCGGCGCGCACCCGCAGATCGCGTCCGGCGAGGATCGGCGGGATGGCCGCGATTTGCACGGGCGTCGGCACCACGTAGCCGGCGCGCTCGGCCGCGCGCAGTAGCTCCGCGTCGAGACCGAGCGCGGCGAATGAAGGCGACTCGGGCGGTGACGGTGGGTCGGCTGAGTGCGGCATCGGCCGCGCGAGTCTGCGCGCAAACGCCGCGCGCAACAGCGGACCACGCACGAAAGATCGCGCACGCCGTGACCGACGCTTGATCTGCGCCCTCGTCGGCGCCGGCGAATCCCTCTATCCTGCGCCGATGCAACGTCGTCCGTCTGTACTCGCGCTCTCTGTATCCGCTTTACTCGCGTTCGCTGCGTGCGACGACGGCTCCGTGGCGCCCGCTGCGCCGCGCGATCTCGGCCCCTCCCGCGGGGATCTCGGCCCGATGGTCGATGGGGGCACCTCGCCCATCGACCTCGGCCCAACGCCGCCAGGGCTCGAATGGTCGACGCCGCCAACACGTCCGAGCGCCGGCACGCCGACCGACGTCGCCGCGGGCAACGTCAGCGGCGCATGGTGCGGCGCGTTGCGAGTGAACGGCGATGTCACCGTCGCTGTCGGCGAGACACTCACGGTGTGCGCAGGCGCGACCGTCGCGTTCGCAGACGACGCTGGGCTCACCGTGCGCGGCACGCTGCGCGTCGAGGGCGACGCACGCCAGCCGGTGTTTTTCTACGCCGGAGGCAGCGGCATGTGGCCTGGTGTCAGCGCTTCGGGCACGGTCGTGGCGACGTACCTCGACGTCTCGGGCGCTGGCGTCGCCATCGAGACAATGTCTGGCGCAGACGTGACCGTCACGCGCGCGTGGCTCCACGACAGCGCCTACGGCCTGCGCATCGCTGGCGGCGGCACCTTCGATCGCGTCGCGGTGCGCGGCGGCGGCCCGGTCTACATCACCAGCGGCACGCTGCGTATGACCGACTCCATCATCGATCTGGTACACCCATTGATCTCTCCCGACTGCACCGACTTCCGCGGCGGCGGGGCCGTCCTCGATCACGTGCGCTTCACCGGGTGTCACTGCCCACTGCACATCAACAGCACCGATCGCGACGTCATGATCACCAACTCGCTGTTCGATGGAGCGACCGTCGCGTGGATGATCGCGGAGTCGAACGCGACGGCGCATGGCAATGCGTTCATCGCGGCGACGGGCCTCCAAGACATCGGCGGCAGCATCACGGCGGACGTCTCCGGCAACTACTGGGAGACGACGAACGACCTCAGCACCGGCGCGCCCGCGCAGTTCACCGGCGTCGACGACCAGCTCGCCGCGCGGCCTGCGGACGTCGGGCCGCGTCCCTGACGAACGAGCGGGGATCGTGAGCTCCGGCGCGCGCTGCCTTCTTCGTCATGCGAAGAGCGTCGCCTCGGCGGGCGCAGCGCGCGATGGTGGAGGCGGTGGGGATTTTGCGGAGCTTTGATCGCCTTCCATCGGAGATCGTGAGGCTTTGATCTCAGCTGACAATGGCGACGATGTGCTCCACTCTCCCGTAATGCCAAGCGGTTCCATCGCGGGTCCGATGAATCGCGGCACGGTGTGCCTTGGGCTCTTCGCTTTCGTCGCATGTGCGATCGCCGGATGGTCTCCTCGTGGCCCGCTCCCGGAGAGCTCTGCAGCGGCGCAGTCGCGCGGCTCGGTCAGACTGTTGCTCGCGCCGGTCAGCTATGCCGACGTGGTGGGCCGAGGCCTTCGTCGGTGCGGCGGTGGTCTCGACCTGCTTGAGGCCCGAATGCGTGTGGTGTGGTCGAGTGATACGGACGCCGTTCCGGTGGGGGCGACGATGGGCGTTGAGATCGTGTGCATCGAACGGCGCTGGCATCGCGGCCAGTGTTTGAACGTGCGCATGCCCGCGGACACGCTGGCTGCTGCGCAGACAGCGATCGCAACGAACACCGTAGTACGAGTGCAAGCCGGGCGACTGGTGCCGTGCACGCACGGGGCGCGCCACCCGTGAGGTCACCGGTGGCGCCACGTACTGACTCACCGCTTGTGCCGATGAAGCCGAGTGCTCGTTCGTCTGGAGACCATCAACGCTCCGACGGGAGCTACGGTGCGGCTTGCCACTGCAATCCGAGCGGAGGTCGCGCATGACCGCTTCTACCGCCGAGCGAGTTCGGACGTTGACCGCATCAGTCGTGGGCGCCTATCTGATTATCTCCGCGTGTTTGCCGGTAGTCTCACTCGCAGTGATGATCGTCGTCGCTGGATGTGGCCACGGCGGCGGAAGAAGCACCGCACTCCAATCGTCGCAAAGTGCCTTCGACCTCGACCGAGACGGTGTGTCGGACCCTATTCTGTTCTGTGTCGGTTCACCGAGTCTCCTCGTGCCGACGCGGTCCGCGCAGTCTAGGTGGGGGTGGCAGGCACACCCTCTTTCGTTGGACCTGGGGGAGGCTGAGGCCGTTGCGCTCATCGGTGGCGACCCGCCCGAGGTGGCCTGGGCGACAAGGGTCGCTGCCGGCTGGCTCGTTCACCGTGCCGTCGTCCGAGCGGATGGCGAACTGCGCCAGACTGCGGACGCCGTTCCGCTGCCGGACCCCGAAAATGCGGACGGATCTCGACCGTGGGTCAACCTGCTGGTCCAACACGGTGACGAGGCTGGTCTTGCGGTCATCACGGAATCTGCAGCGTGGGTGTTGGACGGCCAAGAGGTACGGCGGTCCGAGATCCCTCGCGCTTGTCCCGTAGGTCAGCGCACGCCGTTCGTCACGGCGGGACACCGCCCAGCAATCGTCTGGACCAACACTGGCGAGGAACACGCGTGGACGGTCTGCGGGGCCGCGGATGGGTCGTGCGACAATCGAGATATCGCGGTCGCCACGGTGGTGCGCGATGCTTTGCCGTCTGACCGGCTCAGATGGCTGCTATTCGCTCCGTACGACCTCGACGTACGGCTCGTGGAGTACGATCCCGACACGAATCAGTGCCAGACACGATCGTCGATGCGGTTGCCGCGTCCTCTGCACTCGCGGCGAACGGCAATCAGAAACGCGCATGGACGCGACGGCATCGCGATCTACTCAACGACCTCTTCCGGCCAACTATTCATGACGGTGGAGCTGCGCGAAGACGCGCACGGCGTGCTTCGTCTCGTGGCGAGCCACGAGAGGCATCTTCCAGGGGGCGGGATGGTCTACCCGATCGGCGATGTGGACGGCGATGGAATCATGGATGTCGGTCGCGCCGGCGTGCCGTGGGACGACGAGGGACAGTTCGTCGCGGAGTGGCTCATGTCGATGTCGGGGGATGTACAAGTTGCCGGAGGAAAGTGCGCTGAGTCCGGTCGCTGGTTTTTTCGCTAGACGCGGCGGTGGCGCCGTGCCGCCCTGCCCCCCTCGACAAGCCGATCCCCACCGCCGCGCATCGTGATACCGTCCGGGCGGCAATGATGCGCTGGCTCTCTTCGATCGTCCTCGTCCTCGTCCTCGCCATCTCGCTCGCTGCGGCGCCCGCGCTCGCGCAGGGGCGGGGCAACCCGCTGATCCGTCAGGGGCAGTCGCAGTACGACGATCTCGAGTTCGAGCAGGCGCTGCAGACGCTCTCGGCCGCGCTCATTCGCGCTGGCAATACGCCGCAGCAGAAGACGACGATCTACCGGCTGCTAGCGTTCACGTACCTCGCGCTCGGCCGCGAGGAAGAGGCGGCTGGCGCGTACCGCAGCCTGCTGTCGATTGAGCCTGCGTTCGTGCCGGGCGCGGATGTCGCGCCGCAGACGCGCACGTTTCTCGATGGCGTGAAGCAGGCGTGGGAAGCAGAGGGTCGCCCCGGCTTTCAGACGCAGCCGCCAGCCCCGGTCACCGTGCGTCATCGCTCGCCCGCGCAAGCGGATCGCGGCACCGAGGTCGCGCTCGAGGCGACGGTCGACGACCCCGACAACCGCGTGCGCTCGCTGATCTTCGCGTATCACCAAGGCGCGTCGCAGGCGGAGGATCGCGAGGTCTTTCAGCGCATCGAGGCCGCGCGTGAGGGCAGCACCTTCCGCGCGACGCTGCCGGCCGAAGCCGTCGCGCCGCCGCTGGTCGAATATTATCTGGAGGCGCTCGATGCGAACGGGCTGCCGGTCGCGGGCCGCGGTGACGTCGCTGCGCCGCTGCGCATCGCGGTCGCTGCGCCGAGCAGCAGCATCTTTGCGAGCCCGTGGTTTTGGATCATCACCGGCGTGCTCGTCGCAGGCGCCGTCATCACGACGGTGCTGCTCGTCGGCGGCAGTGACAGCGGGCCGCAGCCCGGCACTTTCGTCCTCGACATCAACTGAGCGCCATGGCTGAAGACCCGCCGATCGTCGCTGAAGCGCGCTACCCGTACGTCCACGTGGAGGTGCCGCTGGCAGACTCCGAAGAGCTGTCGGCGCTGCTGTTCGAGCTCGGCGCACAAGGCGTCGAAGAGCGCGACGCGACGACGCTCGACAAGCCGCTCACACCCGGCGCCGAGGTGATGCTGGTCGCCAGCTTCGAGACCGAGGACGACGCGAACGAAGCGCTCGCGCTGCTCAAAGAGCTCGATCCGCCGCGCCCAGGAAGCCTCGAGTTCGTCATCGGCGATGCGTGGCGCGACGCGTGGCGCGCGCACTTCAAGCCGACGCGCATCGGCACGCGGCTGGTGGTGCGACCATCGTGGGAGCCGTTCGAGGCGGAGCCGAACGACGTCGTGCTCACCATCGATCCGGGCCGCGCATTCGGCACTGGCACGCACGAGACGACGCGGCTCGTGCTCACCGAGATCGACGCGCGCGTGCGCGGTGGCGAGACGGTGCTCGATGTCGGCGCGGGCACCGGCATCCTCGCCGTCGCAGCGCTGTTGTTCGGCGCCAAGAGCGCGACGTGCATCGACAACGACGCCGATACGGTAGGCGTGGTGCTCGAGACCGCGGAGCGCAATGACGTTGCCGCGCGCGTCGATGCGGGCACGACGCCAGTCGAAGAGGTGAGCGACTCCTACGATCTCGTGCTCGCGAACATCGAGGCGCGCGTGCTGATCCCGCTCGCCGCTGCGATCGCGCCGCGCGTCGCGCCAGGCGGCACGCTGGTGCTCTCGGGGATCTTGGTCGGCCAAGAAGACGATGTGATCGCCGCCTATTCGACGCTGCGCTGCGAGGCGCGCCCGACGATGGGCGAGTGGGCCGCGATCGTGCTGCGCGCGCCGGCAGCGGCGTAGCAGCGCGGTGGCAGCTCAGCGCCGCCTGTTCGCGACCGCACTGCCGGAGCTCGGCGGCAGCGTGCTGCTCGACGCCGAGGCCGCGCATCACGCCCGCGTGCTCCGGCTCGCGGAAGGCGACGCTGTCGTGCTCTTCGATGGGCGCGGCCGCGAGTGCGCTGCGCGCATCCTCGAGCTCGGCGACGAGCGCGCGCGCTGCGAGGCGGAGCCGTCTCACGCCGCACAGGCTGCGGCGCGGCGCGTCGTGCTGATCCAGTGTCTGCCGAAGGGCGACAAGCTCGAGTCGATCGTGCGCATGACGACCGAGCTCGGCGTCGCAGTCATTGCGCTCGCTCACGGCGCGCGCAGCGTCGCGCGGCCCGATCCGAAGCGCGCTGCAGCGCAGCTCGAGCGCCTCTCTCGCATCGCGCAAGAGGCCGCGCGTCAGTCGGAGCAGGCGACGGTGCCGGTCATCGACGCGCCCGCCGCGCTCGACGAGGTCGCGCTGCGCGCACCTGCCGCGGCGCTGAAGATCGCGCTCGTGCCCGGTGCTGCGATCGCGCTCACCGAGGTGCTGCGCT
>Ga0105048_10020555_pt1 | contig 10070 bp, 8 predicted proteins | sample MAT05_FD_78382 | JGI IMG/M metagenome (GOLD analysis project Ga0105048, IMG submission 78382) | Freshwater microbial communities from Lake Fryxell liftoff mats and glacier meltwater in Antarctica - MAT-05 | ecosystem: Environmental > Aquatic > Freshwater > Ice > Liftoff microbial mat | place... | reverse complement strand
GACCACCGGCATCATTTCCTTGGGACTGGCTTTGGTTGCTGGTAGGAAACGGCTACCCAATCCAGCTACCGGAAACACCGCTTTGGTAATTTTATTCATACTATTTCTCCACAACTTTTCGGTTAAAGACTTTCAAAAAACAATTACGATTTAGTCTGAGGCTGATGACATTTCGTTTGTACTCAATAGTTGCAAAAATTGTTGTTCATCCAGAACACTAACATTTAGTTCCAGCGCTTTGCTGAGCTTGGTACCCGCCTCGGCGCCAGCCACCACATAATCGGTTCTCTGAGACACGCTGCCCGTCGCGCGCGAGCCGAGCTTTTCCAGTCTGGATTTTGCCTCGTCGCGACTCATGCTGGCAAGCGTACCGGTTAATACAAAAATTTTAGCGTTCAAAGGCAATAACTGCACTGCTTTTTCGGCTTGCTCCGGCCATTGCACGCCAGCAGCGCGTAATTGGGCGATCACCTCAATGTTATGCGGCTCGGCAAAAAACGTTGAAATACTTTGTGCAACGATAGGCCCGATATCCGGTACAAGTTGCAGACGTGTTTCGTCGGCCGTCATAAAATTATCCAGCGCAGCAAAATGACGTGCCAGTTCTTTCGCAGTCGCCTCGCCCACATTACGGATACCAAGCGCGTAGATGAAACGCGCGAGGGTGGTTTGTTTACTGTTTTCTATTGCATCCAGCAAATTTTGGGCGGACTTCTCACCCATACGCTCCAGTTGGGCCAGTACCCGCAAATTCAGTTTATATAAATCGGCAGGAGTATGTGCCAGTTGCTGCTCCACCAGTTGGTCAACCAGCTTCTCGCCAAGTCCCTCAATATCCAGTGCACGACGGCTGGCGAAATGCAGCAGCGCCTGCTTACGTTGTGCCGGGCAAAACAGCCCGCTACTGCAGCGCCAAATTGCCTCGTCCGGCTGTTTGGTAACGTGAGCGCCACATACTGGACAAGTCTGCGGCATGATGAATTCACGGGCATCCGCAGGACGCCGTTCAAGTAGGATACGTGCCACTTCTGGAATGACGTCACCGGCACGCCGGACGCTTACCGTATCGCCGATGCGGATATCCTTGCGACGCAATTCTTCTTCGTTATGCAGTGTGGCATTGGTCACCGTTACACCACCGACAAATACTGGTGCCAGGCGTGCTACTGGAGTCAATGCGCCAGTACGGCCCACTTGCACTTCAATGTCTAAGACGGTCGTCAATGCTTCTTCTGCCGGAAACTTGTGCGCAAGAGCAAAACGCGGTGCCCGCGATACATAGCCCAATTTTGTTTGCTGGGAGATGTTATTGACTTTGTATACTACGCCGTCAATTTCGTAGGGCAGCTTGTGGCGCAGTTCACCAATTTCGCGGTAATAGATAAGTAGCCCGTCTAGCCCTTGCACTACACGGCGTTCCTGTGGCACCGGCACTGCCAATCTTTTCAAACACGCCAACTGATCGGAATGCGTGTCAGGCAAGATGAATCCTTCGACTGCGCCTGCTCCATAGGCTAAAAAACTCAGTCGACGACTGGATGTAATCCGCGAATTGAGCTGGCGCAATGAACCTGCCGCGGCATTGCGTGGGTTGGCGAACAGTTTGTTCCCCTTGTCTGTTTGCTCGCGATTCAGCGCGATAAAATCAACCTTGAACATCAGCACCTCGCCGCGTATCTCTATAAACGGAATGGGTTTGGCTAAACGCCCTGAGTCCAAGCGCAAGGGAAGATTCCTTATGGTGCGCAGGTTTTGCGTCACATCTTCACCTACCTCACCATCGCCGCGCGTCGCGCCCTGCACAAATATGCCATCGCGATAGATGAGCGTGACGGCCAGCCCGTCAAATTTTGGTTCTACAGAATATTCCACTTCGGATACGCCCAATGTCTCGCGGGTACGAGCATCAAATGCCCGCACCTCTTCTTCATTGAAAGCGTTGTTGAGCGAAAGCATCGGAGTGTGATGCACTACTTTGGCAAAGGATAGCAGCGGCGCAGCACCAACTCGCTGGGTAGGAGAATCCGGCATAGCGAGTGAGGGATATTGCGTTTCGAGAGTTTGCAGTTCACGGAATATTGCGTCGTATTCCGCGTCGGTAATCAGTGGAATGTCCAACACATGGTATTGGTAATTATGTCGCTCGATTTCCCCACGCAAATGCGCGATACGCTGCGGCACCGATTCATTCATCAATCGAACCCAACCTGATAGAAAAATCTAGGAAAATAGCCTGCGCGCCTGAGCGCTACCCGCAATAATGTGGTTGGCTCGCATCTCAGCCTCAACAGAAGCAATACGCTCACGGATCAGCATAATGCTACCTTCGCTTAATGCCACGTGGTGTGCGTCCACTATGGTTGCATGCAGTTCATTAGCCAGCTGTCGTGCCAAAACGACCATTTGATCAAAACCTAGTGTGGGCTGCTCCACACGTGGCACGTCCAGCAACAAAGTCAGGCCGTCCACATGCAATTGGCCAAAAGTATGGTGTTGGAATGGTGTGCTGTCTTCATTGCACAGGCTTAACAGAGTGCGTCCGTGCATATCAACTAAGTGGAAAGCACCGTCCGCTTGTAAACGCAAATCATACTGCTCAGCCACGCGGCCGACATCGTTGCCAGACAGTATGTGTTTATCACTAGGCAAAATATTAAGGCCGATCATCTGATCTACACCTGCGCAAAACTTATCCAACTCTATTGCACGTGCGGCAGCTTCTGCTACATCCGGCAGTACCACACCGGTATGCAATTGTGCCGCAATTTTTCGTGCCAGTTCGCGAAAATCCATCAATTTAATTTCACTCACCATACCGGAGCGATTAACTAACTGTAACGCCAGCTTAAATGAGGTATAGGCCAATGGACTATCTGCAATCACTTTCTCCCATTCCCCGCTCGCCGCACTCAAGCCGCACACATGAACGCTTTTACCAAAATCAAAGCGATGTTGCCACAACAATGTTAGCGCATCTGCACCCATCGGGCTTTTAGGGGAAATCACTGCAATGTAATCGGTTTCCTTATCCAACAACACACACACGGCATCCACTGTGTACCCACGTTGCGGCTCATTGGGCAATATACTAATGGGCACGGCCTGCTCCATCTTCTCGACCAGCAATTCATCTGTCGGTATTTCTACAGCTGGGCTATATAGTGCATCCTCATGGCCATGCTTGAACGCCGCACCGAATTTGCGTCGATACTGGCGCTGCTGCAACCAATTATAAATATATATTATCAGCACTATGGCAACGCCGATGCCGAGCAAGCTAATTTGTAATTCACTCATAATGGGAAATTAATTTTTTGCATACGCGGCAAATCACGCCGTTACTGTTGAATTATCGCAAGAGAGCCGAGAAATGGCAAAGGTCAATGAACTCGACTGATTTAGTTTGAATCATATTCCCCGCCCAGTGCATCCATGAGATCAGCCAACAGATGCGGTAGCTCACCAGTCATAATTGCAAAATCAGTGTCAAATACATCGTCTGCTTCACTTTCATCAATTTGTTCCTTGATAAAATCAAGTGGAACAATGCGTTTCAGTTGCATGTTTTCATTCAAAGTAAATGAAATTTTATCTTTCCATGTCAAGGCTAGCCTGGTTGCTTTCTTGCCTTCTTTAACATGCTTGATAATTTCTGCTGAATCGAGAGAGTGGCGTACATAACGCACCGTCGCTTTCTCATCGCCTATACCGCATAGTTCACAATCGCGGTCAATGGTAAGCGAAGCTGGCACATCAACTCCAGCAAGCCATTCGGTCATGACTGAAGTGGGTGACTTTCCGGTTTTAACCAGTGCAAGTGAACATCCCTCAATTGATTTATGCAACAACTCGATCAACTCATCGGCCTTTGCGGCATTGGAAGTATCGATGACAAACCAGCCATTGACTGGATCAATCCATGCATAGGTCTTGCGACGGAGTGCGAATGCACGTGGCAGAAGCTCATCGGTGACGAGCTCCTTTATTTCCTTCATTTGCTTGCGGCCCGGCTTGTACCCTTGCTGCTCTTCAATTTCAGCAGCACGCAATTTTGCAAATTGATTGATAACGGAAACGGGGAGCAATTTTTTTTCCACACCTAGAGCGATTAACATTTGCTGCCCTAAAATATGCACAAAAGGCTCATCTTCGGCTTTGGGAGAAACCCAGCCACGACTTTGCATTTCCATGCTGAGACAGTTATGTAGAGTATGTTTTGAAAGCGCTGCTTCAAGTTCAGCAGGTGAGACATTCCAGTTGGTGATGCGATATATCTGAAGGTTTTTGAACCACATATTTAGCACTCAAATTTTCAATTATACTAAATAAATCCCCCCATATTTAAACACTATGATAATTTATGAGTTATCAATTCAGTGGGTCTTTGAGATGGAGCGGATCGCTTTAGCCAATTGCAAATGCGCTTGTTTGCGGGCTCTTTCGGATTTTATTGTCAATGCTTTTTGCACCAATGCGCAAAAAGCGATCAAATCTTGCAGGGGATAATCATCCTGCACGCCATTGTCCTGGAAAAATTCGGCAATCCAATGTGCATCCAATTCAACTTTTCCCGCCTGCAAATATTCCGTTGCAGCCATTTCGACATACTCACTCAATTTGCGCATTTCTCTCCCTAACCCCAGCCGGGGGTCTGTCAGTAATTATTCATGAAACTCGAAGCAGGTGGATACTGAAAAATTTATTAGTATCTGTCCAGCACATCTCCGAATGCCAGCCCGCGCTTTTCGCCAGATCCTGAAATTCATCAGGCCGATATTTATAGGAATTTTCTGTCTGAATAGATTCCCCCGCGCCTATCCAGAATTCCTCTCCTGATATACGAATAACTTGATCCAAGCGGCTAACCAAGTGCATTTCAACCTGCCCTGGCACAGGGTTGTAAAAGGCATAATGAGTGAATCCATCCGGTTCAATCTCGGCCCCAAGTTCTCGCTTCATTCGTGCAAGCAAATTGAGGTTAAAAGCTTTGGTCAAACCTGCCTTATCGTTATAGGCGGCATTGAGAATTACCGGATCTTTTTTGCAATCTACGCCTATCAGCATCGAGCCATTGGGCCCAATTAATTGCGCTGCTTTGCGCAAAAGATGTTGCGCTTCTTCAGGTGTGTAATTGCCGATAGTAGAACCAGGAAAGAAAATTACGGGACGTAAATCACAGGATATGGGCAAAGGCAGAGCTTGTAGTTGAGTGTAATCCGCACATACGGCTAATATTTTGATGTTATGGAACTGCGCGACCAAGCGAGCCTCAGTTTGTTCTAACTGCGGTTTGCAAATATCTATAAGTACACACGCTGCTGAAGAATCCAAATGACGCATAAGCAATGGTGTCTTCACTGCGCTACCGCAACCAAATTCGACTAGGGCACAAGATTGACCGATGAGGCCCATCATCTCAGCACTATACTGATCCAGAATGGCCGTTTCAGTGCGAGTCGGATAATACTCTTCAGTTTCACATATCTGCTCAAACAGGGCTGATCCTTGCGCATCGTAAAAATATTTCGGTGGAATCGAACGCTGTTGCTGGCGCAGACCGGCGCAAACATCTAATCGAAAACCTTCACTATCGACAATGTCTACCGGAACGTTGGGGTATTCCATATACATTACAAATCCTCTGCTAAACGTAAACCTGAGAATACCCAACGGCTCCCTGGTGGAAAGAAATTTCGATAGCTTGCCCTGATATGATCCTCTGCTGTTGCGCATGACCCACCACGCAGCACCATCTGGTTACACATGAATTTGCCGTTGTATTCACCCAATGCGCCACGAAGAGAACGAAAGCCTGGATAGGGTTGATAAGGGCTTTGAGTCCACTCCCAAAGATCACCATAAAGCTGGGCCAGACCAGAACATCGAGCCCCGTCTGGATGGAAGCGCCCGGAATCAAGGAAATTTCCTTCTATCGGCAACTTGGCGGCGGCGTATTCCCATTCGCTCTCGGTCGGTAGCCGCTTGCCAGACCAACGCGCGAACGCATCGGCTTCATAGTAGCTCAGGTGCGCTACTGGTTCATTCAGGTCGATAAGCTGCTGACCCGCCAGCCCCGTTAACAACCATTTATCCTCTTCTTTTATCCAATACAGTGGGGCTTGCCATCCCTGCTCGTTGACAGTTCGCCAGCCATCGGAGAGCCAAAGTTCGGCTCGTTGATAACTTTTATCGGCGATAAAAGACAAATATTCTGCATTGGTGATTAGCCTTGTGCCCAAGCGAAAGTCTCTGAGAAAAGTTTTATGGCGTGGCCTTTCGTTGTCAAAAGAAAATCCTTAGCCATCATGCCCAATCACGACAATACCGCCACCGTACTCCATCCAGGCCAATGGTGGTGGCTCTGAGCATGGAATTGGGGGCTGACTATGATAGGCCGGCTTTAGGGGGTTAATGAAGAAATTGTATTTCACATCCATCAGTAAAAGCTCTTGATGCTGAATCTCATGCTCAATGCCCAAACGAATTCTTTCAGCAATCTCTTGCCAATTCTGCTCGTTAAAATTATCCAACATTTGATCAAGTGCGGCGTTTACATGGCTGCGATAGTTATAAACCTCTGCTACGGTTGGACGAGACAAGAGCCCACGTTGAGACCTGGGAAAGAAAGTACCAACCGTTTCATAATAGGAGTTAAACAGATATCCGTAGGCTTGATGAAAAACCAGATAATTTTTCGCAAAAGGCAATAAAACAAAAGTTTCAAAAAACCATGTGGTATGAGCCAAATGCCATTTGGGCGGACTGACATCAAGCATGCCTTGAATACAGTAATCCTCTTTTTCCAAAGGCGCGCAGAGAACCTCCGTACGCGCTCGCACCGACCTTAGTCGCTCTCCCAACAAGTGGGGATCGAACTTATCGAAATTATTTCTGAAGGAATTAATATTCATTTCTTTACCATATCAGAAACCGGGAAATCATAATAGCTTGTGACTCTTTCCGCTGCGCACATTGCGTTGGTCGTGCTGGCCTTGAGAATTCATGACGCATCTGTTGTGAATCAACCATCCCCGTTAGCCAGATCGCGAAACGCTACGAGGTCTCACGAACAATCATTTACAATGATGCCCCCGCAGTGCCACGTCAGTCAATGAACCCAGCCGGACACGAGCGGGAAAAATTACACAGGCAAGATGCCCCATGAATGCAGTAGAAATCGAAGAAGCCATATCGAACCTGGCTCTTCAGCCCTTCGACGCGGTGGAGTTCCCGTTTGCGTTTCTGGCCGCTTTCGGCAATAAGGACACGGCACTCAAGCGTCTGCGTACTGGCAACAACAATGCTTCGGATGTGCCGGGTGGCGTGCTTCAGCGCAACAACATTCATATCGCTGTGTGCGAAGTCGGCACCGTGGGTGCTTCTCTCAAAGCGTTGCGCGTCAGCCCGGCCACCACCAAGGTTCGCGCCAAGTTTATCCTCGCCACAGACGGGCAGACCCTGGAGGCCGAAGAGCTGACCGGTGGCGAAACCATCGCCTGCACCTACCCAGACTTTCCCAACCATTTCGGGTTCTTTCTGCCGCTGGCCGGCATCTCCACCATCAAGGAGATTAGGGATAACCCCATCGACGTGCGCGCCACCGCGCGGCTGAACAAGCTGTATGTCGAACTGCTGCGCGAAAATCCGGACTGGTCCAGAGACGAGCGCCGCGCCGACATGAATCACTTTATGGCCCGGCTGGTGTTCTGTTTCTTCGCCGAAGACACTGACATTTTCAATGGCGAGGGTTTGTTCACCCAGACCGTGGAGCAGATGAGCGAGCGTGATGGCGCCAACACCCATGAGGTGCTGTCTGAAATCTTCCGCGCGATGAATACCAAACCGGCTGATCGTGCCTCCGGTAACTTTCGCCCTTGGGCGGACCAATTCCCTTACGTAAACGGTGGATTGTTCTCAGGCAGCACCGACGTGCCGCGCTTCACCCGCATAGCGCGCACCTATCTGATCCATGCCGGAAATTTAAACTGGAAACAAATCAACCCCGACATCTTCGGCAGCATGATCCAGGCCATTGCCGACGACGAAGAGCGCGGCGCATTGGGCATGCACTACACCAGCGTGCCCAACATCCTGAAGGTGTTGAACCCCTTGTTCCTGGATGACCTGCGCGAGCAGTTGGCAGAAGTGGGCGATAACAAAATCAAGCTGCTGAACCTGCGCCACCGCATGGCGCGCATCCGTGTGTTTGACCCGGCCTGCGGCTCCGGCAACTTTCTGGTCATCGCCTACAAACAGATGCGCGAGATCGAGGCGGAAATCAACCGCCGCCGGGACGAAGCGCACTTGGGTAGCGAAATCCCGCTGACCAATTTCCGTGGCATCGAACTGCGCGACTTCCCGGCAGAGATTGCTCGCCTGGCGCTCATCATCGCCGAGTTTCAGTGCGACGTGCTGTATCGCGGGCAGAAGGACGCGCTGGCGGAGTTTCTGCCGCTGGATGCGCAGAACTGGATCGTCTGCGGCAATGCGCTGCGGCTTGATTGGTTGAGCATCTGCCCTCCAACTGGCACGGGCGTGAAGGTGGTAGCGGATAATTTGTTTGACACGCCGTTGGATCAGACGGAAATCGAGTTCGAGAATGAGGGCGGCGAGACGTATATCTGCGGGAATCCGCCGTATTTAGGTAACACCTGGCAGTCAGCCGAGCAAAAGGCGGACATACGCAATGTTGTGAACAGCCGATCAGACTCCACTGGTTCTCTTGACTATGTGGCAGGCTGGTTCGTCAAAGCCACATACTGGATTTCTGCAACGGGCCAAGGCGTTGCTGCATTCGTAACGACCAACTCCATCTGTCAAGGCCAGTCAGTTCCAATTCTTTGGCCGCTCTTGTTTGATGTAGGCTGTAACATCAGTTTTGCCTACACGTCTTTCAAGTGGGCGAACTTGGCAAGCTACAACGCAGGAGTCACAGTCGCAGTGGTAGGCATTAGCTTGCCGACTAACGAGCCGCGCCGTTTGTATGAGCACCGGGACGATGGCGCAGTCGTCCTTCGCGAAGGCCCATCCATTACGCCATATTTGACGATTGGCCCGCCTGTCATCGTCGAGAAGCGTATGACTCCGATGTCTGGGTTGGGCACTATGGAGTTTGGCAACAAGCCCAGCGACGGTGGGAACTTGCTTTTAAACCACGACGAGCTGAATGCGCTTGGGTTGACAGATGTCCAGCATGAACGTTTCATTCGGCGCATCCACGGCTCGGCTGACTTTATCAACGGAGGAGCTCGATTCTGCGTCTGGGTTGAAGACGATAACTTGCTTGAAGCGCAAAGCATTCCTCCCCTGAATGAACGAATCGAAGCCGTGCGCAAGTTGCGGCTTGCAAGTAGAGACAAGGGCGCGCAAGCATTGGCAAAGCGCGCTCACCAATTGAAATTAATGCGGATAGGTCAGCGCAATACGATTGTTGTTCCCATTCATCTGAGCGCAGACCATATCTTCCGGTCGGATTGATCGACAATAGAAGCGCACTTACCAATGCAACGTTTGGCCTATATGATGTCCAGCTCTGGAATCTGGCCGTGCTTGTGTCTCGTATCCATTTGTTGTGGGTGGCTACGGTCTGCGGAAAAATAAAAACAGACTATCGCTACTCCAACACCCTCGGCTGGAACACCTTCCCCGTCCCCCTGCTCACCGAGCAAAACAAAGCCGACCTGACTGCCTGCGCCGAAAACATCCTGCTGGCCCGCGAAGCGCACTTCCCCGCCACGATCGCCGACCTGTACGACCCGGAGACCATGCCGGACAACCTGCGTCACGCCCACGAGCGCAACGACGAAGTACTGGAGCGCATCTACATCGGTCGCCGTTTCAAGAACGACACCGAGCGGCTGGAAAAACTGTTTGAGCTTTATACGAAGATGACGGCGGCGACCAAACACCCCACCCCAGCCGCCCGCAAACGGGGTGAGGGGAAGAAAACATAAACGATGTCTCTAGTAGACTGTCGGACTTAGACTTTATATTAGCGTAACCAATTGTTTATAATGATATTAATTTTTAAGAGTAAAATCCATGTTTCTATATAAATCAATGAGTTACAG
>Ga0105048_10020554_pt1 | contig 10070 bp, 6 predicted proteins | sample MAT05_FD_78382 | JGI IMG/M metagenome (GOLD analysis project Ga0105048, IMG submission 78382) | Freshwater microbial communities from Lake Fryxell liftoff mats and glacier meltwater in Antarctica - MAT-05 | ecosystem: Environmental > Aquatic > Freshwater > Ice > Liftoff microbial mat | place... | reverse complement strand
TCGGCGAAGTAGGTCGAGCCCCAGATTGCGCCCTTGGTGTCGTACTGCCAGTACTTCTTGCCGGTCTTCACGTCCAGGCAGTGGAGAAACCCCTGGAGTTCGGAGATGTACAGTACGTCGTCGATGATTGTGCAGGTGCTCATGGTCCGGCCGAAGAGGAAGTCGCGGGGGACGAGTTTGCGGGTATCCGCACCGCCGTAGTGCCAGACGACCGCGGAGTTCGGGTTCGGCATGCCCTTCTTGCCCCACGGTCCGAGTTCGGGCGAAATGTCGCCGGACTTGGTGCTGGGGTCGATGCAGTAGAAGTGGGCGATGCCGCTGAAGTGCTCCGGATCCTGGCCAGTGCCGATGTAGAGCTTGCTGTCGTGGAGCACGGGCGTGCCGATGAAGTCCGAACGGGTGCCGGTGCCGCCGAGTTCGTACTTGGTGTCCTTCGGGTTCGCATCGAACTTCCAGATCAGGTCGCCGGTGTCCGGGGTGAAGGCGTAAATCCAGCCGTCGCCGCCGGGGAATATGATCTGCTTCTTGCCACCGAACTCGGCGACCAGCGGATTCGACCACTGCCCGTGCATGATCGACTTGCCGGGCTGGTTCGCTCGCCAGATGAGCTTGCCCGTGTTCTTGTCGAGGGCGATGAAGCTCGGCGCATCCGGAGCGGGGATGTTGATGTGCCCTTCATCAACGCCGTTCGCGGTGACGGTGTAGAGGATGTCGCCGACGATCAGCGGGCAACCCGCGGACATGTTATGGGGGAAGACCCCGACTTGCTTCATCAGGTCGAATTCCCAGAGGATGTCCGCATCCGTTGGGGAATCGAAGGTGACGAGCTTCTTGGTCCGTTCGTCGGTGTACGCGAGGGGCTTACCCTGCACGCCGTCGGCACGACCGTTCATATCCGCACAGACCACGGTGCAGCGGTTGCTGATGTAGTAGACCCGATTGCCTTCGATCGTCGGCGTGGAGCAAACGCCCTCGCGGGGCCAGTCGTTGACCTGTCCGGATTCGAGCTTCTTGTGCACGGCCTGCCAAAGGAACTTGCCGTCCTTCACGTCGAAACACATTAGCACGCCGCGGTCGATCGGTTCCTCGTCGCCGTCCATATTCTTGGCGATATCCCGCGGATTGCGGGGTTTGTCGTTGTTGGTGCCGACGACGACTTTGCCGCCAGATATGGTCGGTCCGCCGTAGGCTCGTGAGCCGAGGTCGGCCTTCCAGAGCATGTTCGGACCGTCGGGCTTCGGCTCGGCGGGGATGTTCGTGGCCGTGAAGTTACCCATGTTGCGGGTCGAGTCTCCACCGAACATGGCGATGGCCAGGGCTGGAGCCTTCGCTGCGGCTTTCACTTCGGCGACGGAAGCTTTCGCCTCAGAGGGTGCTAGAGGGTCTTCAGCGACGTCGGCTTTCTCGGCCGTCGTCGTGATGACCACGGGTGGAGCCGGCGGCGCGGCAGGCGTGCCCGGTTTGTTGCAACTCGCGATCAGCGCGGCCGTCGCGCCGAGTGCGGCGATCGACAGCGTTCGATAAAGTCTCGATTTCACGGTCCGCGTCTCCAGGAGCACAAAAGGTATGAGTAGTGGGCGGATTACTTCTTGGGTGCGGCCCCGTTGGGCGTCACTTTGACGTTGTCATAAAAGATGTTCGAGCCCGCTTCTTCGGACGAGCGGATGTTCGAAATGTACCCGTAGAGCGCCGCCGCACCTTCGCGGTTCGGGCTCGGATCTTCGAACTCGACGGTCCACTTCTCGGGTTCGGGTTGGCTCTTCTCCCAGACTTTGCCTCGGACGACTGCTGTCTTTTCCTTCACGTCCACGGTCAACCGGACGTGGTACCAAGCGTCTTTCTTCCAGTCGAAGGGGATCACCTCGTTCACCCGCGGCCGAGCCTCCCACGAAACGAGGCGGATCGTCCGCTGACCGGTGGCGGGATCCTTCTTGCCGTCCAGCACGAGCGAGTAGCGATTCGCGACGACGCCCATGTCCGGGAGCTTGGCATCGACTTCGGAACCCATGATGTCCGCATCGATGGTGTAACCGGTCGCGTTCGTCGCGGTGATGTAGCCGTTAGCACGAGCGACGGGAATGCGACCGTCGGTGTTCACCTTCGAGAGGACCATGTTGCCGTCGGGGAGTTTCCTCGTGACGAATTTCCCACCCGCATTCACCCAACCGGAAGGTGGCACGCCCTCGGGCATCTTGTCGAAGTCCTGCGAGATCGGCAGTTGTGGAACGACGCGCACCCGGCCGCGAGCGGTGAGCATCCCCGCTTTTGCGTCCACGTAACCTTGCTGGGCGGGCATCTTGTCCAGCACTACGGTCGCGTTCGCACCTTCGCCCTTGAGTTCGCCCTTGAGCGCAGGCGGGCCAGCGGTCGCGCCTTTGGGCACGGGCGGGATCCCGAACGACCATTCAACTTTCGCATCGGCCGGGGCTTTCACTTCGCGGCCGTTCGCATCGAGGAATTTCGCGGTGAACTTCACTTCGCCGCCCGGCTTGGAGTTGATCTCCAGCGGAGAAATTTGAAGTGCGACGGGTGCCGCGTTTTCGTTGAATGGCGTTTCGGGCGCGAGCGGCTTGTACTCCACCGGCTTCGGTTTCGCGTCCGGTGCGCCGATGCAGTACGTATCGAACTGGGTGGCGAAGTAGAGCCGGCCGTTGACGGCGATCGGCGAGGCGTGCGTTTCGGTGAACCCGGTCACGCCCGCGGGAACGCGAAAGGGGAATTCCTCGGTCTTGTCCGCGTCCGGTTCTTTATCGCCGTTCAAATGCAGGACCACAAGCTTGGCATTCACATCGAAGATGAACAAGCGATTGCCGACGACGAGGGGTGCTCCGCGGGCGACGGTGCCGTACTTGTATCGCCAGGCGAGTTTGCCGGTTTTGGCGTTGAAGCAGAAGAGTTCGCCACCGTCGTCCGGGACGTACAGGAAGCCGTTCGCAATGGCGGGGTGCGAAAGGCCGAAGCGGTTGGCCCGGCGGTATTCCCAAACGAGTTTCGGCTTGCCGTTCTTGATCTCGCTCGCATCGACGCAGACCACGCGGCCGATGGCCCCGCCTTCGGGGTTCTCTTCGCCGTGAGCGCAGTAGACGAGGTTGCCTTCGACGACGGGCGAAGGGTTGATCGGACCGGAACTGAAGACGTAGCTCCAGACCTTTTCGCCCGTTCGGACTTTCATTCCGTGGATGCCGCCGTCCGAGGCCCCGGCGATGAGCAACCGCTGACCGTTGATGACGGAGACGACGGGGGTCGATTGGTAGGTGCCCTTGTTCGTCGCGCCCGGCTCCGAAATCCAAACCACGTCGCCGGTCTTTGCGTCGAATGCGATGAAGCGGTTCCCCCCGCGGGCCATGTCGCCCCAACTCGAATTGACAATCGCGCAGATGACGAGACCGCTATCGAAGATCGGCGAAACGATCCGCCCGCCGTAGCCGGTGAAGCGGCCGAATTCTTCCGACAGGTGCCGAGTCCAGATGAGCTTGCCGTCGCGGTCCAGGCAGAGCAGGGCTCCGGCCGTGGTGTGGGCGTAGATGAACTTCGTGGAGGGATCTGCCGTGAGCGTGGTCCATCCGAGCCGGCTCGTCACCACTTCGGCGTGGTAGACGTTGACCTTGTATTCCCAGAGCACCTTGCCCGTGCTCGCATCGAAGCAGGTAACTCGTTCGCCTTCGCTGAGGAGCCCAGGATCGTAAGCGTTGATCGTGAACATGCGGCCGTCGAGGACGAGCGGTGAGGAGCGGCCTCCGACCGGGGTCTTCCAGAGGAGGTTGCCCTTGCCGACCTCGGCGAGGTCGAACGCGGCGGGCACGTCGCCGTCTTTCGACACGCCGTTTTGCTCCGGGCCGCGCCAGTGGATCCAGTCGGCCGCGGTGGCCGCGGAAGCGGTGAATGCCAGGGCCAGGAATAAGGCGGGCATCCGGCGAGAGGACGGCATGCGTCGGACTCCTGAGTGAACGGGCGACGGTTCCTGAATTCACATTGTATTCGGGGCGGGCACTAGCGGGTGCGAACCACGCGGCGGGCTTTCATCTCGAATCGGGGCAGGGCACCGGGCGGCATCGCGATCACTTCCACGCGGAAGAGCAGTTCGTCCCGAATCGCTCGAGCCACGGCCTCGGATAACCCGGCTGCCGAATCGGCTCCGTCCGGTTCCACTTCGATCCGCAAGTCCGGCAACGATCCGGATTCGTCGATCACGATTCGGAACTCGACCACTTGCGGGAACCGCCGCACGATCGCTTCGATGGCGGTGGGGTAAAGGTTATTGCCCCTGACGTGAATCATATCGTCGGCGCGGCCCAAAATGCCACCGACGAGCCGCATCCAGCGGGGAATGCCCGGGATCGCGGGCGGATTCGAGTTCGCCCGCACGAGGTCGCCCGTCCGGTAGCGGATGAGAGGGCTGCCGACGCGGCCGAGGTTCGTGAGGACGAGTTCGCCGATGGTTCCATCCGCGACCGGAGTCGACCCGTTGGGTTCCAGAATCTCCGCGATGTACTCCGATTCGAGGAGCAACATCGAACCCGGTTCCGCCTCGCATTCGACGGCCACGGGGCCGACCTCGGTCATGCCGTAGTGGTCGAATACTCGTGCGCCCCAGACTTCCGCGATCCGCGACCTCGTGGCGGGGATATTGCCGCCGGGTTCCCCTGCGACCACGACGGCGCGCACGTCCGAGCGGGCCAAGTCGATCCCCTCCTTGGCAGCGAGTTCGGCAAGGTGAAGGGCGTAGGTCGGCGTTGCGAACACGACCGTGGCCCGGTGTTCGAGAAGGAACCGCAATCGTGCCGTGCTCGTCATTCCTCCAGCAGGGATGCACAAATAACCGGCCCGCGACGCGGCTTCGAAAGCCGTCCAGAACCCGAGGAACGGGCCGAAGGAGAATGGGAAAAATAGCCGATCACCCTTCTGGAGCCCCATCGCGGGAAAACTGGTCTGCCAGCACTGGATGAGCCATTCCCAACTGTCGGGCGTGTCGAGCCAGCGGAGCGGTTGCCCCGTGCTCGTCCCAGATGTTTGGTGAATCCGGCAATAGCGTTCGAGCGGGAACGCGAGGTTCGTGCCGTAGGGCGGCTCCACGGCCTGATCCGCGGCGAGTTCGTTTTTGGTGGTGAACGGTAGCGCGGAGAGATCCTTCGGTTCGCGGAGGTCTCCGGGGCGAAACCCGACTTGCGCAAACTTGCGCGCGTAAAACCGGTTCGCCGGGAGTTGCTCATCGAGCACCCGGCGAAGTCGATCGATTTGGTGGACCCGCGAGACGGGTTCACTCGCCCGTTCGTCCAAAGCCGGCCTCGGAAAGCGGAAACGGGGCCGCCCCGAGGCAATACCGCGGGGCGGCCGAAGTCTTACGCGCCGGGTTTGCGAATGTCGTAACAGAAGAAGTGTTCGTGATCGCGCAGGTAGAGCTTCCCATTCGAGATGACAGGGTGCGCCCAAATCTTACCGCCTCGCCGGGGCTTGCTCTCTTCGGGGATCGTGAAGCGTCCCTTTTCCGTCCATGCTTCGGGGTTCGCTTCGACGAGGACTACTTCGCCCTTGTCTTCGCTATAGAGGTAGAACCGTCCGTCGGCGTAGGTGACCGAACCTTTGCCGAACTTGAATTCGGATGCCGTGTCGGGGCTGGCCTTTGTGAAGTCGAAGCAGGCCCACTTCTCGCCGCTGTTGGTGTGGCCGTAGACGAAATTGCCGAGATTGATGACCCCGCCGTGGTGGTTCGACATCCTATTGTTCTTGGTGTAAACGACGGTTGCCTTGGTGCCGTCGCCATCCGGTTCGAGTTTGAAGCACTCGCATCCGGCCCCGTAACCCGCGGTGAAAAAGACGTAGCCATCGTTGATGACGGGCGTCGGAATCACGGCCGTCCGCCGCAAAAGTTGATCGACTCGCCATAGCAACTTGCCATCGGAGGCGCGCACGCCCACGCCGGCTTTGTCCGTCTGCGTGATGTACTGCTTCACATTGCCGATCTCGGCGACGATGATCGACGAATATCCGGCCGCGTCTTTGAGATCGGCGGACTGCCAAATCTTTTCCCCGGTTTTCGGGTTCAGCGCGACGATCGAGCCCTTGTTCCCACCCGGAGTGCAAAGGAGCTTGTCGCCGTCGATGAGGACCGATTCGGAATAACCCCAGGTCGGTATGCCTCCGCCGAAGTCGTTCGCGAAACTGTGGGTCCAGACCACGCTGCCGTCGCTCGCCTTCAAACAACTCAGATCGCCGTGCGATCCCGGTGTGTAAAGGAGATCGCCCAACACGGTGACGCTACTACGCGGCCCGTTTCCGCGGCTGTAATCCTTGTAGCGATTTTCGCTGGCGGGTAGGGTCTTGCTCTTCCAAACCTGCGACCCATCCTTCGCATTCAAGCAGACGGCAAACTCTTTCAGTCCCTTTTCGTGGTCTTCGGCGACGGTGAGAAAAATCTTGTCCCCGACGACGCTGGGGGAGGCGTAGCCATAGCCCCCGAGGTTCACTTTCCAGGTGAGTTTCGGACCGCTTTTGGGCCAGTCCTGGAGCAATCCCTTCTCCGCGGATTTCCCATCGCGGTTCGGTCCTCGCCACTGGGGCCAATCGTCTGCGAACGCCGTGCACGCCGTTCCGATCGCGAGTGTGGCGAACAATAGGGCTCGGAGACGCATGTCGAACCTCGAAATGGAGAAGGCAGGATTCCGTCGGCCGTAGTTATAGATTGGGCCGAAGGTTTATCTATTCAAACCCGAACGGGAGTCGAAGTTACGCGGGCCAAAGTTGGCGGACGAACTCGGGCTTGAGCACGGTCACACCGCTTTCGAAGTGTTCGAGTTCGATGGCCTCGAAGCTCATTTCCCGCAGCCGCCCCGCGATTCGCTCGCCGTCGGCGGTTTCGGCGATGACTTGCCGGCCGAGCAGGCCGATTCGCCATTTCCAGTCCGCCTCCAGAGGGACCACTTCACCAGTCAGCATTCGATCGTATTCGTCGTCCAGGCAGCGGATCAAAGTGGTCGAAGCGGCGGGCGGGTCGAAGAGCGAACCCGCTTCAATGGCCAAGGACGTGGCTTGCGGGAGGCCGTCCTTCGCGAAGTCTTCGGCCGTTTGATTGAGGTTCAAGCCGATGCCAATCACGGTGCCCAAGCCCTGTTCAATTAAAATCCCACAGACTTTCTTTCCGCGCACGAGCAAATCGTTGGGCCACTTGATGCGGGCTTGCACGCCGGTGAGAGTCCGCACGGCCTCCGCCACGGCCACGGCTGCGAGGGCGGTCAGCACCACGGGCCGCCTGAATTCCACGGGCGGGAAGACGAGCACCGACATCAATACGGACGAACCGGGGCGGCTCTCCCAGACGCGGCCGTACTGCCCGCGGCCACCGATCTGGTGTTCGGCGAGCACAATCAGCCCATCGTTCCGACGCTCCGCGGCGAAACTCGCGGCCACGTCGTTCGTACTCGCAACGGAGTCGTAAACGAGCACGCGCCGACCGATGTGGCGAGTGTCGAGGGACCGAGTTTCGCGGAATTCGTGCTGCATCACGAAAGGTAATCGAGGGCAATGTCCAGGGCCGGGGCCGAATGCGTGATCGCCCCGACGCTGATGCGGTCCACGCCGGTCTCGGCGATCGAGCGAATCGTGGTGAGGTTCACGCCGCCGGAGGCTTCGAGCCGCGTGGCTGGTGAAGCGGCGTTGCGTCGTGCGACCGCACTTCGCAATTGTTCGAGCGTCATGTTATCGAGCAAAACGATCTCGGGTTTTGCGCTCAATGCCCGTTCGAGTTGTTCGAGCGTATCGACCTCGATTTCGACGGCGAGCCCCTGATTCCCAGGGAATGAACGAGCCAAATCCACGGCCCGGCTCACCGCGGTCGCGGGGTCGCCGAGCCCGGCAATGTGGTTGTCTTTAATCAAAATGGCGTCGTACAACCCCATGCGGTGGTTGGTGCCCCCGCCGGCCCGCACGGCGTACTTCTCCAGGAGCCGCCAGCCGGGCGTGGTCTTGCGGGTGTCCAAGACTTGAGCCTTCGTGCCGCTCACGGCCTCGACGTACTTGCGCGTCAGCGAAGCAACGCCGCTCAACCGCTGGAGGAAGTTCAGGGCCGTGCGTTCGGCCGTGAGGATCGGTCGCAGCGGGCCAGTGACCGTGGCCAATATCGTGCCCGTTTCGACCCGGTGGCCATCCGCAAGGATAGGCTCGAAGAGAACGGTGGGCGAGACGGCTTCAAACACCATCCGTGTGATCTGCAAGCCTGCGACGACGCCGGGCGTGCGGACGACTAATGCGGCGCGGGCTGGGGTATCCTCGGGGATCAGTGCGGCCGAAGTTCGATCTCCCCACTCGCCGATATCCTCGGCGAGAGCGAGGGCTATCAGCGCGCGAGCGTTGTCCAGTTCTGCGGGGGAGAGTGATGACATTCCGAGATGTTACCGAAGTCCCGCGGCGAGTTCGAGAGCTTTGGCGATTGCCGCGTCTAGTTGCCGGGCGGGTTCGACTTCCAAAATGTCCGGCACGACGCCGAGGCCGTTGATCGCAGTCCCGCGGGGGCCGGCCATGCTCGCGACGGTGAGGATCAGTACTCCGGACCGCGAGGCGGAGCCGTCGGTGCGGTCGATGGCTTGCAGCCGAATCGGCGACTGGATCACACCCTTTCCAAAGGTAGGGAGGCCGACGAGGGTCACTCGATTGTTCTCCTTCCACGCCGCGGCCACGGCCTCGGCCGCAGACATCGTTTTGGTGTCGATCAGGACCACCAGCGGCACATCGAGGGCGGCCATGCCGGAGTCGGATGAGAAAACGCGATTGGCGAATTCGGGCGACTGGCCTTGTGTGGTCACGAGCACGCCGGAGGGCAGGAACCGCTGGGCAACCTGGATACCCGCGGTGAACAGGCCGCCGGGGTTGCCGCGGAGGTCGAGCACGAGCACGCGCATTCCGCGGGCTTTCAAGCTGAGCAAAGCGTCGTCCAACTCGCGGAGGGTCGAATCGCGGAAGGCCGCGAGGCGTAGGTAAGCGACGCCGTCTTTGGGGACTACGACATCGCCGCCGAACACGCTCGGCAGCGGTATGGGCAACCGCACGCTCGCCGTCGCGACTGGGTTTTCCGCGGGAGTGAACTCGAGTTCGTGCCCCGCCATGCCCGGATCGCGGAGCAATTGGGACAGGCTCGCGGGGTTGTTCGGATCGAGGGCTCGACCGTTGACGCGCGAAATACGGTCCCCCTTGCGGAGGCTCGTGTGGAACGCGGCCCACGAACCGGGGATCACGCCATCGACGAGTAGTTCGGACGGCGCAACGCGGACGAGGATGCCGTAGGACGCGAGTTCGAGCACCGGCGAGGAGAACTCCGTCGCGACCGGATTGACGTAGAGGGTGAACTCGTCCAATCCGGAGCAGGCACCGCAAAGAAACTCGAAAACCACGGCCGAGGGGTTCGCGATGCCGAGGGATTGCTGAGCTTCGGCGATGACTTCGCGGACCGCGTGCCGGGCTTCTCGGGGGTTCTCGGGGAGTCTCGCCTTCCAGCCGTCGCGCAGGGAGCGCTGGAACTTTGCGACCTTCGCCCCCGCAGCCGGGTCGAGATTCGCCGTTCGGAATTCGGCGTTGCCGAGGGCACGGTCGAGTTCGTCCACGCCTAATCCGAAGAGCCGGGCCGCGGTGGCGCGATCGCGGTCGTAGTAGATCGCCGATAGTCTTCCGAGCACTTCGGCGTACAAGTTCAGCGACTCGGCCACGGACAGCGAGAGCACGAACTGATGGAACGCCGAATCGCGCTGCCGGCGGAGTTGCGAAGTGTTCCGCAGGCAAACGCGGATCCGCTCTCGCAACTCGCCGGTGTGCTGCCCTTCGGTGTACGCTTTGAGATAGAGGTCGAGGGCTTGCTCCCACTTCTCGGCCTTCTCGGCTTCACCTGCCCTGGCCTGCAACCGCGAAGGGTCGGGGCTCGACGGCAATTCATCGGCCGGGGCTGGGATTGCAGTGAACAGCAATCCGACCAGCGCAAGCGCTGCGATGAGGTATCGGTTCCACGAGATCATTCCGAACTCCCCGGAGACAACCGGCGAAATCGGGAGAGGCAAGCTTCCCCAATGGTAATCGGTCCGAGGACGGGG
>Ga0105048_10020553_pt1 | contig 10071 bp, 14 predicted proteins | sample MAT05_FD_78382 | JGI IMG/M metagenome (GOLD analysis project Ga0105048, IMG submission 78382) | Freshwater microbial communities from Lake Fryxell liftoff mats and glacier meltwater in Antarctica - MAT-05 | ecosystem: Environmental > Aquatic > Freshwater > Ice > Liftoff microbial mat | place... | reverse complement strand
TGATGTTGCCGTTGGCCAGCATCAGCCCCAGCGTGTCCACCGCACGACGGTGCTGCACCGGCGTACCTGTTTCGGGATCCTCCTCACGCATCGGCTCCGAGAAGCCGCCATGTTGGAGCCGCCACTCGGAGGGGCCCATCGATTCCTTCTGCTTCGAGGGCTTCGTTGTGCGCTTACGGGCCATGGTTCGTCTCCTTCTGCCGTGGGCCCCAGCGGCGCACGGCTTCGTTCTGGATCGCCTGGCGCAGCCAAGGATCGGTGATGTCCTCCGGGAGCAGCGAGACGACGCCCTGCTGCTGCCAGACGCGACGGCGCAGGGCTTCCATTTCGGGGGTGTTGGTCGGGCTGCGCGTGCCGCGGTCGAGGCACGAGCGGGGCGGACGCGGAGAGCCGAGAACGGGATGGGCCATCTACACAATCCGCCCGCTGGTCACAGAACCCCTAGCTATCCTATTGATATATATATTTTTGTTATTTTTGTTATTTTGTACTGCACTGCCCTGCCCTGCTCTCATGCGCGTATGAGGTGCGGCCTTATCCCCGTGCCCGCGCACAAAATAACAAAATCCACAAAAGCTTATTTTCAATGGCTTACCGGGGATAGCCAGGATTTTGTTATTCATCGCCTGCAGCCTCCTCAGCCGCCAGGTCGCCCTGCGACTGCATCAGGACGTAGCGGGGGCCAGCCGGGCGGCCGGCGGCACTGGAGGCGGGCGCGGCAGTTTCGATGACCGCTCCGTTTGTCACCAGCGCTTCGATCACCTCGCTGAATTCCCGTGCGGTCAGCTTCAGCCCCTTGTGAAACATGTCGCGCCGGCTGCACGGACCGTGCTTGCCGATGATGTGGATGGCCCTGTTCAGCCGCTTCTCGAACTCAGTGTCCGCCAGAAAACGTTGCGCGTCGCGCAGCACCGCCCGCGTGCAATACTCAGCAAGCGCCCAGCCCCAGGACACCTGGGCATCGGTGATTTGCGGATGCGCCGAATCGCGGCTGATCGCGCAGATCAACGCGAGCTTGCTGGCGTTCTCGCCCAGGCGGTTGACGATTGCGGCCTGCGGCGTGCCGGCCACCTTTCTGGCCCAGGCGTCTTCCTCGGCCAGCTTGCGATCGTGCAGTGCTTCCGCCGCTGGCGTCATCGGGACGGTGTGGGGCGACGGCTCCTCGATGGCGGACATCGGCACCACATGCAGATCGGGCAGGTTACCGGGTGGCGGCGGGTCGCCTGGCCCGCGGGCGATCGCCTTCAGGGCTTCAAGTAATGCGGGCGTCGGGGCGATGATGCCTGCATTCGGGTTCCGCTCCGGCCTATCCGTATCGGTCACAAAGACCAGGAAGCGCGCGAGGGAGCCGTCCATCATCGCGCCGCCTTCCAGAGCCTTCCAGAAGGTCGAGGGCGTAGTGGTGCCGTAGAAGCAGACGCAGGGCTGGTGGATGTCGACGCGCGGCGCGTCCTTCTTGTTGGCGTATTCGGTGCCGCGGTAGATGCCTTTTGCACGGCTGTAGAGCTTCAGCAGCTCAGACCAGATTTCGGCCTTGTGCGTCGGGGCCCTGCCGCCCGTGACGGTGTTGAGGAACAGGCCGAACTCGTCGATCTGAAACAACCGCGCAGGATGCTGCTCCAATGCGGACAGCATCCCGCGGCCGGAAGCCAGGTTTTCGCCGCCGAGGTAGCGGTCCAGCTTCGCCAGGTCGAAACAGCGCCGGATCACCTCCGGCGCGTGATCCTTGCCTCCGCCGCTTTCAGCCACGGCGGCGATGTAGACGTTGGTCCGAAGATCGGTGCGAGTGCGGTACATCCGCCCGCCCAGCGCTCCCACCGCGCAGATGGCGGCGCCGAGAGCGAGGAAAGGCTGCGGCCGCAGCGCGGAGCTGACGCACTCATCCACCAGCATCTGCAACACCCCGCCTGGCTGCATGACGCTGGCAGGCACCGGAAGCGGCTCAGTCTCCTGCTTTGCGCGGCTCGCGTAGAGTGACGCCAGAAGCGCCGCGGCAGGATGGACGTCCGCGGCCGCGGCCAGCGGCGTGGCATCGGCCTTGACCAGCATTGCCGCCGCGGGATGCGGATGCACGGCGCGCTCCGCGACCGTCGCGTTCAGCGTGAGCTCGGGTGGCGGGACCCAGCCGCGGTCAATCGCGAGTGCATAGATGCTGCCTACGCCGATGGTATGGGGCCGGAGGCCGGCCCAGCGCCGCTCCGCGGTATTCGATTTGCCCGACCGGCCCGACTTTCCGCTCGACTTCGACCAGTCGAGCCAGAGCCCGCGCCCCTCATCGCCTAGTGCCGCCTTGATGGCGTTGCCCATGGTGATCCACGAGGCGCCATCGAGGTCCTCGTTCGGGAGATAGGCAAGTGCTGCCTTCACCGCATCGAAGGTGCCGCGTGGATCGGACGAGCCGCGCCAGGCGCTGTCGTCGGACGGAAGATGCAGAGAGCGCGGCCGCAGCTCGGGCGGGATCAGCGCATGGGCCCGATCCAGCCAGGCCATAGCCGCGGCCTCGTCCAGCACGGGCAACTGCGAGAGCGGGGTGTCGAGCAGGCTGTCCTCAGGCCAGACATAGGGCTGCCCGGTGCCGGGGTGTACGGCATGCGCCACGAATTGCTGGCCACGTGCCAGCAACTCGAGGGGATGCCGCTTGCGCCCCGCGAATGGTGTGGCGGCGCGATAGACCAGCAGCCGCTTCGGGGCGCGTCCGATGCGCAGGCAGGGTGTGTCGCCCAGCATGGAGGTGGCCAGATCGGCGATCTGGATGGCGAGCGCGCCGTCCAGGATATCGATGTCGATGCCCACCACCGCAGCAGTGGCGATGCCCACACCGCACCCCGGCCAGCGGCGCCAGATGTCCACCTCGAAGGATTTCGTCGGTCGGTCGCAATGCCGGGTCCAGTCGGGATAGGGCGACCATTCCCCGCCGGTGAACCGCCCCGGCACCTTGGTGCCGGGCATGATGGGGATCACCGAGTAGCCGTTGTCGACCAGGCGCTCGCCGTATTCGGCCATGAAGGAGGGGGCGTCGGTCATTCGCTGACACGCTCCTGCACTGCGATGGCCGCGTCGCGCGCTGCGTCGATGCGCAGGACCTCGGGATAGAGGGCTGCGATGTGTCGAGCTGCCCGTTCCAAGGCCCAGCGCGCTGCCTCCAGTTCGGCATGGATCGAGAGCGCGGGGCCGCAGATTTCCGGGTTCGCGGTGGCGATCCCTTCAGCAGGGCGCGCCCATGGCGGCGTTCTCGGCAGCTTAGGAGGCCGCCCGCCGCGCGGAGGCGACTTCACCGCCAGCCCCTCGCGCACCTTTGTCAGGTCCCAGCTGCCATCCAGGTCGCGGGCGATCCGCCCAACCTGCTCGGCCTTCTGCATCGCGGTGTGCGAGATGCCGATCTGGCGCGCGACTGCTCGGGTCGAAATGATGCCACTCACGGCCGGCCACCCGCGGTGAGCGGCGGGATCGGATACCGGCCCGCATCCAAGCGGCGCGCCAGCTCATCCTGGTAGGCGGTGATGATGACCTCCAGCAGCGTCAGCCATTCCGCCTGGCTCAGCACCGCAAGATCGGTCTTGCCGATGCTCTCCAGGTATTCGCCGGCCATCGGGCTCGCCGCCTCGATCGCGGCGATCTCGTGCTCATCGGGATCAATCACGCCCCACCTCCTGCAGAGCGCTTTCATGCAGCGCATGGAACAGGCGGGGAGTGGCAGGCTGGTCCGCAGGCGCGGATCGAACCAGCCAAAGCCACGGGCGGTGCGGAGACGACATGCTGCGCATTTCACACGAACCTCGCCGCGGCGATTTCGGTGTACTGGCCGGCTGGCCGCACCTGGATCGCGATGGGGCGCCGCAGATGGTCCAGGTGCTCCAACGCCGCATCCACGGTCGCGGGGGGCGGCAAATTGCCAGCCCGGCGCCGCCACCAGCCCACTGCCTTGTCACGCGGAAAGCCGGTGTGCTCGAAGCACACCCATTCGCTGTGCCGCGCCAGGCCGCATTCGTAGGTGACCCGCAGCGACGCCGGCTTGCCGGGCTTCTCGTGGCGGACATAGGTGACGCCGGTGACGTCGCACCATGCAGCCTGGATCTGCGTCGAGAGCAGCGCGTTCGAGGCCGCATGCGGCGCCACCTTCACCACCGGTGGCGGGAACTCGTGGTCGCACTCGATGCAGTGCCGCGCGCTGGCGTGATTGATGGTTTGGCATTCGGGGCAGACCTTGATCGGGGCTTCGCCGTCGCCGGCCGGCTCTTTCTTCCGGCCGTCCACCGTATCGATCGGGCCGTGCCGCGCCGTGTTGCCGGCGAAGTCGAGTACCAGGCAGTCATCCTTGCCTTCGGCCAGCCGGGTCCCGCGGCCGACCATCTGGACGTAGAGGCCGACGCTCTTCGTCGGGCGCAGCAGCGCGATGAGGTCGGTGCCCGGCGCGTCGAAGCCCGTCGTCAAGACGTTGGCGTTGGTGACGCAGCGCAGCCGCCCTGCTTTGAACGCCGACAGGATCCCGTCTCGTTCCGGCCCCGGCGTATCACCCGTTACGGTCTCAGCGGAAATACCATGCTCGCGGACGGCATCGCGCACGTGTCGCGCATGCGCCACGCCGGAGCAGAACACCAACCAGGAGCCGCGCCCCTCGCCGTGCTGCACGATCTCGACCACCGCGGCGCTGGTGACCTCGTCACGGTCGACCGCCGCCTCGAGATCCTTGGCGATGAATTCGCCGCCGCGCGTGCCGACGCCGCCGACGTCCAGCTGCGTCTCCGTCTGCTTCGGAACGACAGGGCAAAGATAGCCCTGCTGGATCATCTCCAGCACCGGCACATGGAAGGCGATGTCGGTGAAGAGCCGATCCTTCCCTTCGTGCAGCATGCCGCTGTCGAGGCGATAGGGTGTGGCGGTGAAGCCCACCACCTTCAGTAGGCCGGCGTTGATCTCGTTCAGCTGGGCCAGGAAGGAGCGGTACATGCCACTGTCGCCGCGCCCGAGCAGATGCGCTTCGTCGATCAGCACCAGGTCACATCGCTGCACCTGCCGCGCGTGGCGGTGGATGGACTGGATTCCGGCGAACAGGATCTGCGCGTGGATGTCGCGGCGGGACAGGCCCGCCGAGTAGATGCCGGCCGGCGCTTCCGGCCAGGCGCGCAGCATGGCCATGAAGTTTTGCTGGATAAGCTCCTTCACATGGGTGAGGATCAGCACCCGGGTGTCGCCATAGGCGGCGATCGCTTCCCGCGTAAAGCCGGCGATGCACAGGCTCTTGCCCGTGCCGGTTGGCATCACGACCAGCGGGTTGCCCGCGCTGGCGGCGAAGTAGTCGTACAGCGCTTCGACGGCGGCGCGCTGATAGGGGCGGAGCGAGAGGGTCAACGCTGCGGCCCTCCCATCTCGTCATCAAGGAGCAGCGCGCAGCGTCGGCGAAGGTCATGCCGTGGTGACGCAAGCATGCGTTGGGCGCGCAGCACGATCTGGCGTACGCGGTCCCCACTAAGGTTGAACGACTGGCCAACTTCAAAGAATGTTCTTGGCGGTTCTCCATCCAAGCCGAAATACATCCGCACGATGCGCTGCTCTCGCGGGCGAAGGCTGGCCAGCGCGGCATCGAGCGCGCCGGCGGCGTCGCCCATGGCGACCGCCCGCTCAGGATCGTAGGCAATGGAAGTGACAGCACTGCCGACGAGAGCCGGTAGATCCTCCTCGCTGACCTCCCGAGTGACGCGGTTCGTGGCCAGCGCGCGGCGTATGAAGGACGCGGGAAAGAGGTCCTCTGGCAGCCTGCGCAGCGCCTTGGAGATCGCGAGGATACAGCTGCGCCATTCCCCGTCCCGGCGCAGCGGTGCGATCTTGAGGTTCAGGTAGTCGCAGATGCGATGATAGGAGACGCCGCTGTCGCGCGCGAGCGCTGCGGCGTTCTCACATCGAGCGCCCCGCATGGCCGTCAGCAACGCATTGTTCTTGATGGTGACGATCACCAGAAGGTCCGCGGTCATGCGGCAACTCCCATCGCCACGGCGTCCACCTTGCTGAGCCAGCGACCGCCCGTCTCGCAGCCGGTGCAGGTCAGCTCGGCGATGTGCGGTCCCTTGCCGGGTCCGACCCGATAGATCGTGCAGTCGCAGATCCGGCACGGCAGGTGCGAGACGATGTCGGGCGCTGTGACGGCGGGCACGCCGTCCCGCCATTCGGTGCCATCGGGCCGCCGGTAGCTGACCCAATCCTCACCTGCATCGATCTGCTCAGCGGCGACGAAGTCCGGCAGATACAGGTGCGCTGCGCAGCCGGCCTCCTGCTCGCGCCGGCCCAGCGGCAAGTTTTGCCGCGCGCAATGCCAGTCGCCACCCTGCACGGGCGACGCATGCAGGCAGGACCTGCAATGCCGCTCTGGCGCCGCCCCAACGTGGCAGACGGCGTGGTGGTCGCAGAAGCGGCACTGCCACCAAGCTGGATCCTGGCTGATGCGTGCCGGCGGCCGGGCAGCGCCGATGATGCGCTCAGCCTTTGCCAGGATGCGCAGACCGGCCTCGGCATCATGCCGGATGCGCTCCTGGTAAAGCTCGTCCGTGTCCTTGCAGACCGCCAGGTAGAAGGCCCGATCCAGCCCCGCGAGCTGCATGTATGCCTGCATCTGCGCCCAGTGCAGCGGCTTGGACACCGCGACACCATCTGCTTTGAGCTTGGCGAAGGACTTGGCGCTGTGGGTCTTGAACTCGCAGACGTGCCAGGTCGCTGGCGCCTCGGGCAACCCGATCACCACGGCATCCATGCTTCCGCCGAAATGGCCGGAGGCGTCGCGCATGTTCCACTGGCGCCCTGACGCGGGATCCACGTCGAGGACCGTCACCCCGATGCGGCGTAGGTCGGCGACAAAGCGCGCCTCAGCCAGATTGCCGGTGTCGAACAGCCGCAGCAGCCGGCCGGTGTGCCGTGCTCGCGTCGCCCAGCGGAACGAGTACCAGATTGCGCGCTCGCATTCTGTGCCGATCAGCGAGGCACCGAGATGCGCGCGATGGCCATGGTCGGCCGCGGCCTCATAGGCCGCATAGATGGCAGAGACGGTGGGACATGCAGACGAGGGAATTGCAGCCATGACCTGATCCTGGATGGAGGGAGAAGGGCCGGCAGACGGGCCGCCTGCCGGCTGGTGGTCAGGCATTGCGGCGCCAGGGAGGGGTGGCCGCCGCACCGCTGCGGGCGGCCGGCGGAGGCGCCGCGGCGGCAGGGCGCGGTGCGGGCGGCACCGGACGCGGGGCAGTGCCGGCGCCGCTGCTGCCGCTGCCGCCGCTGCTGCCGCTGGCGCCAGCAGGCGAGTAGCCGGCCACCTTGTTCCGCGCTTCACGCCGCACGCCGTATTTGTCGGGACCGGCCGGATCGACCTTCAGCGTCACGATCAGCGCCTTGAAGTGCAGCTGCTCGCTGTCGCTGACATGCACCTGGCCGACCGCATGGCAGATGGCGGACAGCGTGCGCTGCGCGATCTCGACCGTCTGCTCGTTGCGGTTCACCAGGTTCAGCTGGTCGAAGATTTTTCGGCGCGCGGAGGGACCTTCCAGCACCTCGAAGACCAGCTTCAGCAGCTGCCCGTCGCCCGCCTTGGTCGGCAGCATCTCGCTCTCAATGAGGTGCGCGAGGTACTTGCCGGGCGGCAGCACCTCGAGCGGGACAGCGGGAGCGACCTCGGTCGCGTCAAAGGTTCCATTTAGGGATGCCATGGGTCAGCTCCGGGCTTCGGTTGTGGAGGCGGGGGCGGCGCTGGGCGGCGCCGCGTAGAAGGGGATGCCGGCCGCGAGGTCGGGCCAGGACAGCGGCAGCGTCTCCGGCAGGCCGAAGCGGTTCTTGGCCAGGAAGGCCGGCCGCTCGGCGGTGTGCAGCAGGCGGTCGCCGCCGCTGACGCCGCGCACCACCTTCTTGTTGAAGCCAACGTCGGACTTCAGCGTGCTGACGCGATAATTCGCAAAGAGCACGGCATCGACATGCTCCTGCACCAGCGCCGAGGCGCTGCGGTGGAGTTTCGGCTGGTACCGGTCGTAGGGTTCGGTCTCGGGGCTATCGAAGCGCTTTATCTCGGCATGCGCGATCAGGATCACGCCCATGCCGCGCTCGTCGCGCAGCGCATTCACGCCGTCGAGTAAGCTGCGCCAGGTGTCGAGCGCGGCCAGATATCCCTTGCCGTAGCCGAAGGACTCGATGTCCGGCTGGTTGTGGGTCTGCGCCGTATGCTGCCAGACCAGCGGCTCCAGCCAGTCCAGGCTGTCCACCACCAGCGTCTCGAAGTCGTGCGCCTCGGTATAGAGGCTGCCGAGCGCCTCCATCACCGCGTCGAAGCTGCGTAGCACCCCAAAGGTGGTCGCGCTGATGATGCCGAGGCCGTCCTCGGTCTGGATGACGACTGGCCGCGGAGCGGACGTGGCCAAGAGCGTTTTGCCCACGCCCGCCACACCATAGGTGAGCAGCAGTGGCGGGCGCGGGTGACCACCGCGCCGCAGGGATTTAAGGGAGATCGCCATCATTGCGCCTCCTGCTTTGCGGCGCGTGGCTTGGCCTTGATGACGTCGACTTTGATGTCGCCGCCTGCGCGCGCCACCGCCTCGGCAAAGCCGTCGAGGGTCGGCTCGAACGCTGCGACGTCCTTGGCGCGGGAGATCGCGCCACCTTCCAGCGGGATCGTTACCTGGATACGGAGTTCATGTGCCATCACGCGACATCCTTCGGTTCGAGGGCATAGGAGGGGCGTCCGGTGGCGACGGTGCGCGCGGGCTCGAACACAGCGCGGATGCGCGGCGGCCAGGCCGTGAAGCGGCTTTCCGGCACGCGGATCTCGGTGGTGACGTAGTCGGCGGGTTCCTCGCCCCACGACACGATGGTGGCGACCGCCGCAGCCAGCTTCGGCTGGTCCCACGCGGCCTTCTTGGGAAGGTCGGCGATGACCGCGAAGCCGTCATCGGTGATGCGAACACGGCCGGTGTCTCTGCCATCGGCGCGGCGGGCCACGGCAGCGGGAACGCCGTAGCGGGCATGCAGCGCGTCGTGCAGCAGGTCGGCGAGGTGCTTGGCGTCGGCCTTCAACGCCGCGACATCTTCCAGCAGCATCGCCAGATGTTCGACGGGCAGGCGTGCGGCCTGCGCGGCGTCCATCTCGCGCAACTGCGCCAGAGTGGTTCGGTTGGTCATGGTGGTCCTGTTCGGTGCGTGGGTGCCGGGCTGGATCGGCGATGCAGGCGGCCAGGCGGGCGCGGGCATCGGCATGGGGAATCCGCTCATCGGATGGTCACCAGTTCGGTGAGCCAGCAGAGCGCGATAAAGCCACCCGCCAGCAGCGCACCGCCGGCGAGATTGCGGAGGGCTTCGCTGACAGCGCGTCGGCGACGGGCCGTGCGCGGCGTCATGGCGTGGGCTCCGCGATGGGGTCAGCCGCTGGCAGCAGGCCTTCCTCCGCCTGGCGCGCGCGGCGGGCACGCCCGTGATCGGCATCGGGCTCAGTGCACCGCACGCTGCGGCGGGCGATCTCGATCCAGACATGCAGCGGCAGAACCACCATCGGTGCCGCGCGATCGCGCCACAGGAACAGCGCATCATTGCCGCCGAGCCAGCGCTCCAGCGTCTTGAAGCCGTCGCCCTCGGCACGCGCCTTGACCTCGGCCTTCACCGGCTCGGCGCCGCGGACATAGAGATCGACGTCGGCGCCGTTGCCGCGATACCGGACTGCGCCCGACAAAGGCACTCGCTCGGCGCGCAGGCCGCACTTCATGTGGATTTCGACGATGGCACGCTCGCGGCGCAGGCCCTTGTCGCGGGATGACTTGCCCATCGTGCGCCTCAGTGGACCAGGGCGCCGGAGCCGCCACGACGCACCGGTGTTCGGCGCGTCGCACGCGGTCGCACGATCAGGATGTAGGCCCAGCAGTTCGGCGCGAGGCGGCGCTGCACGAGGTGGACCCATTCCACCTCGGCAAAGCGCAACGCGCGGTTCGCCACCGCACTCAGCGCGCGGCAGGCGACATGGTCCAGGACCTGCGACACAGGCTGCCGGTCATGGGCCAGATGGCCGACGTAGTAGGTGATCTTTGTGCCTGCAGCCGCCTTCGCGACCAGGGA